>Ga0307373_10003289_pt1 | contig 28221 bp, 25 predicted proteins | sample OX2MG_FD_202534 | JGI IMG/M metagenome (GOLD analysis project Ga0307373, IMG submission 202534) | Soil microbial communities from Risofladan, Vaasa, Finland - OX-2 | ecosystem: Environmental > Terrestrial > Soil > Coastal area > Acid sulfate soil | place: Finland: Risofladan, Vaasa | collected... | reverse complement strand
AGTCCTGCCCACCATTGGATTCTTCCACTGCGACTCTGGGTAGGGTCGTCACGGACCCGACAGCGCAGATCGGCGACCACTGGATATTTTCGAAACAAAGAAAGTGAACCTACTTGATACGGTCATTACTCCCTGCCAGTATGCCCACTTGATTTTGCAACCATCACATTTCCATGGAGCTCGATGTGTCAAGAGAGCCATTCAAAAGCGCCGCGACTGATTAGTCCGGAAAGTCGTCCGGCCCGGCCGGAACGTCCACGGCGTGCTCACGGAGCGCTTCGAGAGGCACGATGTCGAGAGCGCGCTCGTGTGTCGAAGCCAGGACCACGTAGGCCGCCGCCCCGTCGCGATGGGAGCGGAGCCAGTTGGCCGCAGTCACGCACCACCGGTCGCCGGGTACCAGTCCCGGGAACCCGTAGTGAGGCATGGGCGTGGTCAGGTCGTTGCCGATTCCCCTCTGGTGCAAGAGAAACTCGGCGGTGACCACAGCGCAGATGGTGTGACTCCCTAAGTCCTCAGGTCCAGTCGTGCAACACCCGTCACGGTAAAACCCCGTGACGGGATCGGTGCCACACGGCTCCAAGGACCCACCCAGAACGTTTCGGTCGAGCACGAACACAGTATGGCCGATGAGCGAGCCTTAACTGCCAACATCGATCGCTCGCTGGGCGACGGCCACGCTGGCTCCACTCGGTGGGCCAGTCCAGATCTACTGCCCTCCAGGAGTCATCGAAGAAGTCAGAGACGCGGGGTTAGACCGTTGGTCTCGAACACCCGAAGTGACACGTTTCTGATCACCTGAACTCTGTCGTTGATCGGGGTTGCTTACACGGTGGCTTACGTCATGCCTCCCCGACAGGTAAAATTCTCGGTACAGATTTGAAGTAAAAAAGAGGAAGTGATCAACGATCCGGCGAACGCAGACCACTCGTCACGTTGTGCAAAGGGACTGGTTAGTGTGGGAATCCGGTTACCATCTCGTTGGCACCAAAGGTTATACAGACTAAAGACTTTCGATCAGTGGAGGTGGTGCCTTCGGATACGAGGTGCCGTTCTAGTTTTTCTGGGGCATCGTGTGCGCCGACCAAGGAAATTCGGACGCTCAGATTAACTGTTCTGGTGGGCCTCTTGACCATTGTCGCCCACCTCTGGCTGAAACAGCAAACACTCGAGATCCTTTCGAAGCGCTATCTGGGTAGGCGCCCGACGAACGTCTCGATTGCGGCGGCGACTTCTCGTGGTCGGCTCAGGGTCGGCACGTGTCCGACTCCGTCGAGCACCACCAGCGTCGCACCATGAATCAAGTCGGCCATCTCGCGGGCCGTTTCGAGGCTGCTGGCTAACAGGGCGTCGAGCTCGCCGTGAATGATGAGCGTTGGCGTTGCGAGGTGTCGCATGCGCTCTCGGACGTCGACTTGGTAGAACGCTTCCACGAGGCGAGCTGCCCGCTCCGGCCCTGTCCGCACAATTATATCGGTGAGCCAGCGGCGAAGATGCCCGTCCTCGTCTTCCGGTAGGCATAAGTGGACGAAGAACTCGAGTGTCTTCACCGGGTCTGTGCGTAGGCCCGCAACGAAGCGACGGACGCCGTCGTCGGGCGCATACGACATTCCGGCCGAAACGAGCACCAGCCCTTCAATACGATCGGGGTTTCGCATGGCCGCTTCGACGGCGACAGTTCCCATGCTGGAATCTCCGGCAAGTACACACCGTTCGACGTCAAGTGTGTCGAGCACCTCGACAACGAGTCGGATCTGCTCATCGAAGGTGACGAGTTCATCGGGGACGTGAGTCTCCCCGGCGCCGAAGTGGTCGAAGGTGACCGTGCGGTGGTTGGCGCTGAGGAGCTCGAATGGCTGCTCCCAGATCTCGCACGTGCCAAACGACCCGGGTATCCCCACGATCACACGATGACCGGACCCGAATGAAGCCGTATGCACGAGCTGACCTTGAATGCGAACGAACATGTCGCCTCCTCACCGCGTCCGTACATCATGGCGTCAACCGGAGGTGACGTGGCGATACTCTAAGGTCGAGTCCCAGCCAGGGGTGTATTAGCAGGTGAGATGGGGGCCATCCCGAGGCGCGATGGTCACTGCGTCAACGTCAAGCAGCAGTTTCAACACTTCAACTTGAGCTCGAGGACGATGACTTTATCCACCACTATCGACGCGTCGAAGTTCTCCATCCCCGGTCTAGCCGCCATCCGGAACGGCGCACGATTACTACGGATGATTTGAGTGAGTTGACGTGACGTCTCTCGAAGACGGCGCGGACGCTAGGGCACGTTAGCGAAGGCTTCGTAGAGTCGCCACTCGCCAGTCACACCTCGTAATTTATGGGCGCCGAGGTCATTGAAGGCAAGTGTCGAACCCACGACGAGATCGCGAACGGTTGACGACACCAGTACTTGTCCGGAATTTGCTCGGGCACTGACTCTGGCCGCAATGTGCACAGCCATGCCGGAAAGATTAGCGCCAACAATCTGACACTCACCCGTGTGCAGACCCGCTCTCACGTCGAGACCCGAACTCTTCAGTGCGTCGCGTACGGCGAGCGCGCAGCGTACGGCGTGTGCGGGTGATTCAAAAGACGCAAGGAATCCGTCTCCAGTGGTGTTGACTTCTCGTCCCGCGTGGCGCTCAAGCTCGCGTCGAACAGTCACGTTGTGGCGTTCGAGCTCGGCGCGCCAAACGTGGTCGCCCACGGCGCCCAGGTGTTCAGTCGAGGCGACGATATCGGTGAAGAGCACTGTCGTAAGCACCGTCGGGGCGAGCGCGAAGCCGAGCGCTTCGGCTGCTTGATGCGCGAGTGTCGTCGCCCCCAGATCGCTCGCGATGGCACTCGCGCGAGCAAGCGCTGACCGGTTCGCTGCTGAGTCCCCCACGCGCCACTCGAGGTCGGCGAGGCCGAGGTAGCTCTCAGCTTCGCGGGCCGGGCACGGTAATTGGTGGTAGCGCTGCGCGGCGTCTTGGAAGTTCGTTCGTGCTTCGTCAAACTCCCGGCGCAGCGCGAGCGTGTGTGCGTGCACCAGCGTGTTCGCGGCCCGGTTGTGGGCGTTCGCGTCACGACTGGTCAAGTTGCCAATTGCCGTGTCCCAAGCGACAAGGTCGTCAAGTCGACCCGCCGTCGCCAAGCTCGCCGCGAGGTCGGGCGAGAAGAGCCAGTGCGAACCGAGGCCGAGTACCGTAGTGCTGGCTTCGAGAACGTGCCAGAAGCGAGTTTTGGCTCCGTCGAGCTCTTCGTTCGCCAGGGCCCAATGAGCTAGCGTGGCCAGCGCCGGAACCATTCGCTGTGCCTCGCCGTAACCTAGAGCCACACTCCGTAACTCGTCGATTATCAGGTCGTAGTCGTCATCGCCAGTGCGCTCGGCCACCTCACACAGTGCCGTGAGAGCGACGACGCGCGTGGGAATGTGGCCGTGACGACGTAACACTGAAGCGAGCACGCGCGAGCGCTCGTATTGACCAGTGAGCGATAGCAACCAGGCCAGTCCGGCCTCGGGGTAGCGGTTATAGGGCAGGTTTGCGTCGCACCAAGAAGCGCCACGCTCGAGGAACTCTCCAGCGCGCTCGAGGTTGCCCGTCCATAACGAGTTGTAGCCGACGTTCGTTATGAGTTGGGTCTCAAGGAACGGATTGTGGGCGGCCCGGGCTGCCGAAAGAGAGAGTTCGAGGCTCTCTTCGAAGTCGGAGCCCTCTTGGGTCATCAGGATGCGGCTGCCGTGGAGGAGGGACAGCGCCTCGTAGTTCTCGCACTTTGTGGCGAGTGCGATGCCTCGAACAATCGTCTCTTCGGCTTCGTCGAAGCGGCTCATGAATATCATTAGCCGCGCCGTTCGCGCCACGACCAGCGCCTCCTCGTACGGGTCGAGGTCGTGAATCAGAACGCTCATTTCGCTCAGGAGAGCGAGCGACCTCGGTGTGTCGCCCGAGTCATAGGCGTCCCTTCCCAGGACCTCGAGTGCGTGGACCTCATCCCGGGGGCGTCCCGCGCGACGGGCCACGTCGAGCGCCTCGTTGGCGAAGGCGACGGCCCAGCGGCGTTCGGGTAGTTCGATTAGAGCGTTGGCCGCCTCGATGAGGAGGTCCAGCCGCGTGGGCGCTGAGTCAGGCACGTGTCGTAGGGCCCATTCGAAGCGTCGTGCGGCCTCCTCGAGGGCGAAACTTGCGACAGCGTAACGCGCGGCCCGTAGGTTGAACTCGACGGACTGGGCGACGTCGCCGACCTCGCTGAAGTGGTCGGCCATCTGGGCGCACACGGGGTCGAGGTCGTCGCGATGGACGATCGCTAGCGCCTGGGCGATGCGCTGGTGCGCGTGCTGTCGATCGGGGCCAACAAGTTCGTCAGCCAAAGCCTCGCGGGTGAGGGCGTGGCGAAAGGCGTAGCGTGGTGCGGCGTCGTCGCGACGTTCAACGAGCAGTTGAAGATTTAGCCCCTCGCGAAGAACGTCGTCAATGACTTCCGCGCTGAGGCCCGAGGCCTCCACCAAGGTGGCCACTTCGAGTTGCTCGCCGGCCACGGCGGCCAGGCGTAAGACTCGTAACGTCTGCTCGTCGAGGGTTCGCAAGCGCGCGAGTAGCGTATCGCGTACCGAATCGGGCATCTCAATCTCTAAGACAGCGCGTCGCTCCCACGAGTCAGTGCCTCGGAAGATGTCGCCGCGCTCCAGGAGAACCTTGATGAGCTCTTCAGCAAAGAAGGGATTGCCCCTCGTTCGCTCATAGAGTGCATCGACGAGATCGTTTGAGATCGCTTCCCCGTTGAAGATGGCGCTGATCATTGCACCGAGTTCGTCGACGCTCAGCGGTTGAAGTCGAAGTTCGTCCACGAGGTGGCCCCGAGTCAGTTCAAGAAGAGTCGCGGTAAGGGGGTGGCGCCGGTGTAGCTCGTCGGTTCGATATGTCCCCACGATCCACACCGGTAGCGACGCACGTTCGCGAATCAAGTAGGTCAGTAGCTTGTACGTATCGCTGTCGGCCCAGTGGAGGTCCTCAAGGAGGAGGAGAACCGGCGCTGTCTTACTCACGCGATCGAGCAGCGTCCAAACGGCCGAGTAAATCTCCACTAATTCGCGCGCCTCGTGTGGCACGTTCACTATTCGAGCGACTTCGGGCAACAGCGCCGCCGACAGCAGAGCAGTACCGGAAAAGAGCGAAACGAGCTCCTCGCGATTGAACGTACGCGTGAGACGACGCAGCGCGTTGGCAATGGGCTCATAGGCAAGTGCGCCCTCGGAGGCGCAGTGGCCGAGCAGGACAGTCATGCCTCGGTCGGTGCCGACGCGTAGGGCCTCTGCGGCGAGACGCGACTTGCCCACTCCGGCCGGCCCGCCAATTAATACGGGTGAGAAATGCTCAGCGAAGTGTCGTAGTTGCTCAAGTTCGCCGTCTCGTCCGATCTGAACGGGACTCACCACCGAATGGGTGCTCATTGGCGAATTCTGGCATACCTAGGCGCCGCTGTCATGGACTGACGGCGCAGCCACTTGGAAAAATGTAGTGAGATGTTACGCACAAGGATGTTCGTGTCAATGCGGCAGTGCCAATCAAGCCACATTGCCCACCGTTGATGGATTCTTGGCGCGAAGCGTCAAGGAACTCAGACGCAATCACTTTCCAAAATACGTAGTCCCCCGTGGAATTACTATGTCATTCGTTGAGCAGTTCGATTGGCCCGCTCAAAGCCCTACATAAAGAGGTATGGACAAGAAGAGTCGGATTTCATTGGTGTCGGAGACCCCCCGCGACAACCTCCCCAGTGCCTGACAGCCGTTGCTGATCCCGGTTGCTTACACGGTTGCTTGTATGGGAGCCCGTCGATCGCGAATTGAGGCCGCTGAGAACCTCAAAAAATGCACCGAAATGGCCGACGAGTTGAGTAGCTTTGATCCCTTGCATGCCATCGGCTCAGGACGCGTTCACGGGCGTTTAAATTGGTCTAAACCGACTTCGTTTGTTGGGCTTTCAATTCATCGCCGTTCATCAAAAATCGTTTCAATTCATTTCAACTGCTGATGTTATTGCTGAAGTAAACCCCTTGCGCGCAGCGCAAAGGATTAACCAAAACTGTTCGATGACTCTGGGATTGTCTGCTGCGAACCGCGTCGGCCTAGGATTGCTGCAGGTGAAAAGTCAACTGTTTAAGTGCTTGCTCGCGGCATTGCTGTTGGCGACTGGACTTCTCGCCACCTCCACTCTTGCCGGCGCCAGCACGCCAACAGCGTCGACATCGATCGGCTACGACATCAGTTTCCCCCAGTGCGGAGGCGTGCCGCCAACCTCGGCGGCCTTTGGCATCGTCGGGGTCAGTGACGGGTACCCCCTGTCGACAAATCCGTGTCTGGCGAGCGAACTGCAGTGGGCCCAATCGACCGTAAGCGGCGCTCCCGCTTTCTATATGAACACCGCGAGTCCTGGGCCGGCGTACTCGTCGCACTGGCCACTAGGTCAACAGAGCCCTCAGGTCTGTGACGGGACCAACTCGCCAGCCTGCTCCTACGACTATGGCTGGAACAACGCACTGGTTTCGTTCAACAACGCCGTGAGTGCCGAGTCGACCAATGGTTCGACGTCGCCAACGTCCGCAGCGAAGGCTGCGAGTTGGTGGCTGGACGTTGAGACGGCCAATTCCTGGGAGACCCTGGAGCAAAATTACGGACCGACGGCGGCGTCCGATGCAATCGACCAGGCGGCGCTGGAAGGATCGATGGCCTACTTTTCGAGCATCGGCGTCAGCTCGTTGGGAATCTACTCCACCGAGTCGCAGTGGACGGCCATTACGGGAGGAACCGGGTCGACGTTCGCCGCGGTTCCGGTGTGGATGCCCGGCTACGCATCGTTGAGCGCGGCCGAGTCCGCTTGCTTCACTTCATCATTCACTGGCGGTCGAGTGGCCATGATTCAGTATCCCTCCAACGGATTTGATGGTGATTACCTCTGTGGCTCGGTCAGTGCGCTGGCCGCGGGCTCGGTCACCACGGCGGGATCGGCAAGCTTCACTGATCAGCTGGTGGCGAGTGGCAACAACGGCACCGTGACGTACGTCCAGACGAGTGGCTCGCCAAGTCTGAGTGTCAGCGCCGGCGGTCTCGTCACGACCACCGGCGCCCTGGTGGCGGGCACGTACACCGCTACGGGCACGATGAGCGATCCGAACGGCGATCTAGGGACGTTCGTCTTTACCCTCAGCGTCGGCGTCATCACCCAGAGCGGACCGACGTCGGGCTCGGTCACCACGGCGGGATCGGCAAGCTTCACTGATCAGCTGTTGGTGAGTGGCAACAACGGCACCGTGACGTACGTCCAGACGAGTGGCTCGCCGGGCCTGAGTGTCAGCGCCGGCGGTCTCGTCGCGACCACCGGCGCCCTGGTGGCGGGCACGTACACCGCTACGGGCACGATGAGCGATCCGAACGGCGATAGCGGGACTTATGTCTTCCCGCTGACGGTCACTCCCTCCGTCACCGTTCCGATCCCCGTCGTTCCCCGTGCCACGAATGTCATTGGCCACGCCGTCGCGGGCCGGACCGTGGTCCTGGTCATCGCGGGCTCGGGCTTCTACGGTCGGCCGCTCGTCACCAGCCACGCCGGTACGACGGCCGTGGTGACGAAGGACACGGGGACGTTGCTGAGGGTGAAGGTCAGGGTCAAGCGGGGATCACGAAATGGCATCTTCACCTTCACGGTGACCTTGGCCAAGGGTCAGTCGCTGCACGTGAAATATAACCAGCGCTAGATAGGCGAATAGCAGAGTCCATCAGATCGACTCGTGAGCGACAGTTTTCATGTTTCGACCGTTGCTCGGGAACGACGGGCCCGAAGCGCGAAGTCGGTCCAACGGACGCCTAAGGCGATGCTCCAAAATCCCTGAAAGGAGATGGCTTTTCTGACGAGTCGGAGCCAACGTGAGCGACGCCCATCCATAGTCCGTGAGACTTACGTGGGCGGATCGAACACTCGAGTAAGGACCGTCGTGGCGTCATCAGATTCCCATAGCAAGAGTCGGTGAAGTAATTGCTGAACCAACGGTCGTGGAGAGCGAAATGGAGTTTCAAATGGTGCGAAAAACCTTGAAAAATAGGGCGTCTATTTCGTGGAGGTGAGGGGTATCGAACCCCTGGTTTCTTGCATGCCATCAACAATTTCGACGTTTCCTGATGGGTCTAACCGTTTTTTGGCGTTACTTACACGGTTTCTTTCATTGAACGCAGTGCAAGGAGTAGGGGAGCCTTCAGCAACAGACGGTGAGAGTTCATGTCGGAGAACTGACGTGAACCCTCAAGCGCATCGAAGGATTCGGCGTAATCGTGGGATCACGCGAGGTAGCGAGAGAGAAAAGCCAATGACGGTGGTTCCTGTTCCAAAAAGAATGGATCAGTATGGCAGCCGGTGGAGAACACCACGGTGCTGGCCGAAGGGAGCACACTAGCCAGCGCCTCGACCCCCGGATGGAACGGGTCGTCGACCCCCGACGCAACTCGAACGGGGATGCCCTGCAGCAAGGCGGCGTGCGCGATGACGTCGCCCGCAGCGAAGGCCGGCGCAGACACAAAGGCCCCAGCATTTGCGGCATGCGCCTGCGGGTACGAGGTCCACACGGCTGGACTGATCGCCGCGACCGCCGACACGAGACCGGGATTGCGTTCAGCGATGGCGAGGGCGCCGTACCCACCCATCGATATTCCCATCAGGCCGATCTGGTGCGGAGCGACGCCGAGTCCCTTGCGCTGGCAGAACGGGATCAGTTCGTCAACGACCATGGCCATGGGGTCGTCACGGGGATGGGGGTTCCAGTACCCGTCGCCGCCGTCGACGGTCACCATCGCCATCGGCGCGAGCCCCGCACCACCGATCCGCAGCGCCAGCGCCTGGGCGGGCGTCATCGCGAAGAGCGCGGTGGCGTGGTCGTTTCCGTATCCATGGAGCATCACGATTAGCGCCAGAGAGTCGCCCGGTCGGTGGGCCGGTGGATAGGCGATCGTGTAGCCAACGGTACGTTGGCGCGCGGCGGAATAGAACCGCCCGGATTCGCTAGGACCGACGGCCTCAAAGGACAGCGCGGGCGCGGGCACCGAACAGGCGCCGTCGATCTGGTCGAGGAGTTGCTTGCCCGGAAGCACCCCATGACTCACTAGTTCGAGGCCGGCTGCGCTGGCGACGACCACGGTGCCGAGCCCTCCCGCAATCCACGTAAGAAGACGGCGACGCGAGACGGCATCCGAGAGGGCGTCACCGTGCGTGTCTCGGACGCGTCGCGGTGACTTTCTAGTCAAGGGTTACTTCGTAACTAGCTTCTACGTTCGCAGCGATCGTAATCATGTCAGGGTCTATGTCGACTTGTTGATCCCACGACGTGGCCGACGCCCCGGCCGTCGCAAATGCGATACCCGACGAGCGCGAGGACCCGTGGGAGCCGTTCTGGAAGGTGACCGCACCGAGGAGGCCAGGATCCGCGAGGGTAATAAGTCTCCCTACCGTTCCACCAAGCGCGACGGCGAAATCATTCGCTGCATCTACCGCGTCGGCAACCGCCAAGCGTCGCACCGCACGGTGCGCACTGGTCGCGGTGTCGGGATCAAGGTGCCAGCTGATGTGGTTGATCGATACCCCCACCTGGATGAGGGCCGCGACAACCTCTGGCACGGTACCGGGTTCTACCAGCAATTCACCCGCCACCTGGGCGGTCCAGCCGGACTGCTCGCTGATGTGCTCGGGTCCGACGCGGTTGAAGGTCTCTTCAACCCGCAGTGATCGCACCTTCATCTCGCGCACACCGGCGCCAGCCTGGGCTGCAGTGTCGCGCAGTTGAGCGACGACGGCGTTACCCTCGGCGAGAGCTTCGGAGCGCGCTGGCGCTGTGAACTGGTGGCTAAAGCGAACGACAGCAAAGTCGGCGGGGAATTCGTCGCTAGCGCTGCCCTTGACGACAATGGTGGCAGTGGTCATGTTCCAGTGTCGCACGCTGAGGGGCATTCGAGGCGCGCGTGGCAATCATTATGGAGTGGCCGTCAGACGGAGTGCCCATTTGAACATTGGAGTCGCAAAGCCGGGGACGTCCCCAATCGCCGACTGGCGGTCCGTGTCGTGGGCGCACCGGGTAAAGCCGGTCTAACTCGACGTCTGGCGCCAAGTGGCAGCGGATAGACGAACCGTGAAAGAATCCCAGCGGGCACGACAATGGTGGAGGGCGAAGGTGGGAATCGAGATCACAACGAACATCAACGCTGCGCCTGAGGTGGTGTGGGCTGTGCTCACGGATGTGGAGCGTTGGCCCGAATGGTCACCGTCGATGACAAAGGTCACTCGGCTCGACAGTGGTCCGTTTGAGGAGGGCAGCCAAACGCGCATCAAACAGCCCCGGCTCCGCACAATGGTTTGGACCGTGACGGAGATGACTCCTGGGCGGTCATTCGTGTGGGAAGCGAAAGGGCCCGGGCTCACGCTGGTCGCTGGCCACCACCTGACGAACGAGGAAGGCGGCGTAGTGCAGGTCACGCTGACGGTCGAGCAACGGGGGGTGGTGGGTCGATTGCTTGAGCCACTAACGTCACGGTCCGCGAAACGCTACGTGCACATGGAGGCGGAGGGACTCAAGCGGCAATCAGAAGCGGGGTGACCTCCATCGACGACTTCGTACAGGATTACTCGGTGTCGCGGATTACTGGTTTTGGTTGGCGGGTGCGAGCCCTGACACTCCTATGACTGTCAAGTCGCCGGCCCGACGTGACAGTCACCACCATCCGCCAGCGCCCTTTGCATCAGACCCGACGGTACGGGACTACCACAGTTGGCCAACCTCGGCCTTAGCCCGATCTCTATGAAGCGCAGAATTCTGGCCTTCGCCATTGTCATAGCGGTGGCACTAGCGGCGACGGGGGTAGGACTCGCCATGACCGTGGGCCGGGCATCGAATTCAACTCCGAAGAACACGGGGCAAGCAACTTCAGCGGCCAAATTCATCAACTCCATGGAGAAGGCCAATCGCACTCGTTTCGTTGCGACCTACAGACTTAATGGCTACCTAATCTTCCAAAATGGGACGATTATCATTGCCCAGATTCCTAGCCCCCCTGGAACGAAAGCGACGACGAATGTGGATGGTTACCCGGGCACAGGTCGATTCGCCTACATCTTTCACGGGCCCACTGGACGAATCGTCCAGTGGATTAAGAACGGCACCAATGTGAGTGCGTGCGTGAGTGTCCTGCTTTCCGGTAACTACGCCACCGGCACCTTTGGGAAGTTGCAGTGCTCAAGACCAAGTCCCGACATTCCGTCGAACGGATTTGCTGAACAGGACGCGGGGTTTGTTCCGACCTACGTGCTGCAGTCGATAATAGGATTTGGCGGACCGCGGTGGCTGAAGAAGGCAACGGTAACTGCGAGGGCGTCACGAGAATTCGGCCCCTTGCGATGCTTGATTCAGTTTTCAGGCCCTACGACGCAGACCACGTGCATTAACCAAGCGGGGTTCGTCGTCTCTTGGTTCTTACAGAATGGCTCGGGTAGTTCTTCGCGCTCGACACTGACTTCGCTCAACCTTCATCCAACCGCAGACGATTTCAAGACGTTGCTTCGGCCGACCAAGTCATTCATCCTGCCCGCAGTGTGACGATCTAGCGTTTTGTGCCTGAATGTATTCTTATACAAAAAGTGGTTGCTTACACGGTTGCTTACATCGCACTGAATCGACTGTTCGAGAGTGTTGGTCGAGGTCCTGTCCAAAGGGCTGAATCGATCCACTACTAGAAGTGCGGTGACCCGTTGCACGATGTGCAAAGGGTCAGGTCAGAAGGGCTATCCGATTGCGCCCTCCTTGACACCAAAGGCCGTATAAAGTAAGGGCCTTCGATCTGCGGAGGTAAGGGGATTCGAACCACTGCCCCCTCGCATGCCATCAATAATTTCGACGTTTCCGGACGTGCGTAGTTGTCTAAATTTGCTCGTCATCACTGCGTTCTCGTCCACGGCCATTTCCGGAAGAGCCTCATTGTTTTTTGGGGTTGCTTGCATGAGTCTGGCTAGGCAGAGTCACTTGTCGTGACTCAATTTGCTTCATGAGTCACTCGGCTCACTATGCCGATGAAGTCTTACCTGTACAGAACCGACTCCTCAGTCGTAACGACAAATACCCCCGACGGGGCCTTAGGGCGCGGGGTGTACTTGTTCGAGCGCCACGTCGATCAATTGGTCAAGGGAAAGTCCTGCTCCGTTCGTTCTTGCTCGATCCAGGAACTCATTACCAAGGACGCTGGTGAGCCTCGCGCGGTTCTGGTCTCTCACCTCGATAAATTCTGGAGACCAATGTTTGGTTCTTGATTTCGATAGTTGTTCGTCGATTGCTTCGTGAATCCCTGTCAGTTGCCCCCCACGGACAAAATCTTCATTACGGGTTGCGCTGCACGCGAGTATAAAAATATTCAAGGCCACGAAGTCCAGGCGACCGCCATATCGACGAGCGAGTTGGAGTGCTCGGCGGCTATCTCGTTCCGCTTCATCGATTTCTCCCAAGAGGAAGCAGAGCGAACCGTGGTTGCTCCAGCACATCGTTGAGTGGAAGGTGGATCCCAGCGCCTCCGCAAGTTCCGTGCCCTGTTCGGCGAATGCCTTGCTTTGACGGATAATCTCCGGATCAGATTCGTTGTAATTTGAGAGATGAACCAAGGTGCTGCACACCCAGTTCAGATCCCCCGCCTCGCGGAGTTTTACCAAGGCTTCGAGGTAGTATGCCTGGCTTGTCTTAGGCGAATCCTGCACTAAACCAAGAACCATCAGCGCCTGGCCGAGGAGACGGGGATTATCGATCTCCCTCGCGATCTCAAGCGCCCCCTGGGCATGCATCAGCGCTAGATCCTTGCGATGAGGAGTGTGCCAACTGGTTCCCGCCAGGTACACGAGCGCTTCGACCTCGAGGGGAAGGTCATGTAACTCCCGAGCCAGCTGGACCGCGTCGGCACAAAGGTCGCACGCGACCGCGTTGGCTCGTTCGCCGATCTGCATTATTTCAATCATCACACCAAGAGACAAAAGTGCGCGTGCTCGAAGTGAAGTGGGCACCGGGCGCCCGCTCTCCAATGCTTCGCGAATATATTTCGTAGGGCTCTGGTGCTGTCGAGTACTAAAAAAAGGGGCGCCGGCAACTCCCAATCGGAGGAGCTCTTCAACTCTTGCGGGATCAGATTCGAAGTAGTTAAAGGCGGCTTGAAGGTTGCCCCACTCGAGGTCTAGGCGTCTTAACCATTCAATCTGCTGGCCCCTGATTAACTCGGGCGCTGCCTCCTCGCAGAAGCGCAGGAAGTACTCTGCGTGCCGGCGTATCGCAGCAAACATTTCGGCTTCACCGCCGACTTGAATAAACTGCTCCACCGCATACCGACGTATGGTCTCTAATAATCGGTACCGGAGTGCCGTCGATGACCGCTCGATATTCACCAAACTCTTGTTGACGAGTGAACTCACAAGATCAACCACGGCAACGGCGTCGATGCTCTCGGTGGTGCAAACCGCTTCGGCGGCCTTGAGATCAAAGCTTCCCGAGAACATGGCGAGTAGACGAAGCACCTCACGCTCGGGTTCGGTGAGCAGGTCGTAAGACCACGCGACCATGGCCCCGAGGGTCTGCTGTCGTGGTAGGGCGTTTCGGCTCCCGCCCGTGAGTAAGCGAAACCGCTGATCGAGCCGGTCGTGGAGAGCCTCAAGGGAAATCGAAGACGTCCGTGACGCGGCGAGTTCAATTGCCAGAGGTATTCCATCGAGCCGTCGGCAGATCGAAACGACTAAGGGGGCGACCGAGGCATCGAGGACAAAGCTCGAGTCGTGAGATCGCGCTCTTGTCACGAAGAGTTCGACGGCGTCTGATTCCATGGGGTCCTCGACACTCTGGGGATCCTCGAGCGGCAATGAGAGCGGTTGAACTCGATAGACCCTCTCACCGTCAACCCCGAGTGGCTCGCGCGAAGTAGCGACGATGGTGACCTTGGGGCAGCTGCGCCCGATGAGGTCGGCGAGTTTGGCGACCGCATTGATGACGTGCTCGCAGTTGTCAAGAACTATCAAGACGTGTTGCCCCCGTAGGGTATTGATCAACGAGTCGAGCGGCGAGCAGTCGGACATTTGTCGCAGCTGAAGTGTGCTGATGACTACCGTGGGAACCTGATCTTCATCATTCGCCGACGCCAACTCGACGAACCACACGCCCTCATAACTACCGTCGATCAGTTCGGCCACGGCCTGGAGGGCGAGCCGGGTCTTTCCCGATCCACCCGAACCGATTAGCGTGACCAGCCTCGAATCCAAGATGAGTGATCGCACTTCGGCGAGTTCAGCATTTCTACCAACGAAGGAACTAAGCGAAACTGGAAGGTTGTTGGCGAGATCAGGGTTATCCAAAGAACGGAGAGGTGGGAAGTCAGACCTCAGGTTTTCGATGACCAGTTGAAAGAGCGTTTCTGGTCGGCCCAAATCCTTCAGACGATGTGATCCGAGGTCACGCAGCCCAACGTCGGCCGATAGTGAATTCTCAACGAGCGCTGCGGCGGACGACGATAACAGAACCTGTCCGCCATGGGCGACGGCCGCGATACGAGCGGCGCGGTGAACTTCGTAGCCAACGAGACCGGTCGCCGCCTGTGAAGCTTCGCCCGTATGGACGCCCATGCGCACCCTGAGCTGTTCACGCGCGGGCCATGAGTGATCGTCGAGCGCACGCTGCATCTCAACCACCGAGGCCACACACGCGCTGGGCGAAGAAAAGGTCGCGAAGAACGAGTCCCCGTTGGTGCCCACTTCGTGGCCACCGTAGGTTTCTAGGGCACTACGCACAATTCGGTGGTGATCAGATAAAACCTTGGCGTACGCCTGATCGCCAAGCCGACGCAGGAGCGCGGTCGACCCTTCAATGTCGGTATTCAAAAAGGTGAGCGTCTCGATTACGAAAGTTTAAGTTATAAACGATTTTTCTGCTTGTCCTCAGCCACGACTGCAGCGACTTCGTCGCATCACCAAATCCAATGGCGTCGGAGACTCGACGCGATAGTTCTGCAACCTTGCACCGGCGGCTTGACGAAATCGCGTCCTCACGGGTGTCGGGGCCTGACGTTGAGTCGCAGGTGGACGGCGACTCGCATGTGCGAGCGTTGTCGAATTGGACGAGACTCGTTTAGACGGTGAACCAGCTTGAAGCGAGTGCGGCTTTTTTGGGCCCGACCGCTCGAGCCCTAAACGTCGTCAGCCGTCAGAAACGCCGCGTCGTGAATCTTCTCGAATGGAAGGCCCGCGCGATGCTGCACTTCTTCTACCGCCTCGCGCGACACTCCCTCGAAAAGGCAGAAGCACTTTTCGCCATCGGGAACATACGTCGAACGTACGTAGTGCACGTCCTGGCCTTCGCTGGAAAGTTCCGCAGACTTCTCTTTAGCCGCTGCCGCTGCACCTGGCAGTTGATCAGGCGGAAAGTTAGGCAGATGTCTTTCGACCATGTACTGGGGCACCATGGCCTCCTCTCAGGATGGATATCAGGCGACGCTAATGCCCTTATCCTTTGAGGTCAAGCGGACGCTGAATAGCGTTCATGGACTTTCTGAAAACACTCCCACGGCGCGGGAACTGTGATTCGGGCCTCTTCTCCATTAGATCTGGCCGCTTGTGCTCGTGGATCCCAGCCGTCGCGACGGTGACGATCTGAACAGAGAACTCAACGGAATGTAAGAATCTTCGTCAACGCGAAACCCGATGGAACTCAGAGACTCGCGACGACCTGAGCGCATGGACTGTTCGGATCGTTAAAAAAGAGACCACTTCACGGGCACCGCCCACCGGGGCGACCGACTTCGACCCTCTTCACGTTGGCGTTTCGGTTCAGACCTCTTCAGACTTATAACGCTGAGAATTCGTACCAATTGGGCGTCATTCAACAGTCGCCTGGGCGCGGGCAACGGACCGGTGGTACGGTCCTCGCAGGGAGGCCCGGGCTGCAGACATCGACGTTACGCAGACCGTCTGATTCGTCGTGGAAAGGGCAGCAATGGAGAAGTCAATGAACGCAACTGAAGAGAATTCGCAGGCAAATGCTGAACTGAAGGGCAAGCATAGAGCCATGTGGGCGCTGGGCGACTACCCGGCGGTTGCGTCGACGGTGATCCCCGATCTCGGCGCGGTGCTGGTCGCAGCCGTCGGGATCACCGCCGGCGATCGCGTCCTCGATATTGCGGCCGGGGCAGGCAACGCAGCGATTCCCGCTGCACTGATTGGTGCCGACGTGGTGGCGTGTGACCTCACCCCCGAACTGCTCGAATCCGGTCGGCTTCGGGCGGAACAAAGAGGTACAGACCTGGAGTGGCGCGAAGCCGACGCCGAGGCACTTCCATTCAGCGACGGCGAATTCGACAAGGTCATCTCGTGCTTGGGTGTGATGTTCGCACCACATCACCAGGCCAGCGCTGACGAACTTGTTCGAGTCTGTCGGCCCGGCGGAACGATTGGGCTCATCAACTGGACCCCCGAAGGGTTTGTCGGCCAGATGCTGGCCACTACGAAGCCGTACGTGGCTCCTCCTCCAACCGGAACACTCCCCCCGCCGCTTTGGGGCGACGCTGATCATGTATCGCGACTCCTAGGTGAGCGAGTCACCGACCTTGTGGCTGAGCGGCGTACCGTAACCGTGGATTGTTTTGCGAGTGCCGAAGCGTTCAGGGAGTTTTTCAAGTCCAACTACGGACCCACTGTCGCTGCATACCGCAGCATCAAAGACGAACCTTTAAAGGTCGTGGCCCTCGACGCAGACCTCGCCGAACTGGCACGTCGCTTTGATCGAGGCATCGAAGGCACGGTCATGGACTGGGAATACCTACTGGTCACTGCACGCCGACGCTAAGTACTTCCGCCGCACCACCTAACTGCGACAGAACGACGACCCAGAACATCGATGCAATCGACGTTCCAGCGCGACCGAACGACGGGTCCACGGTCGATGAGGTTGGACTACGTCCTGGTATCAAACTTAATGGTGTCGGAGACGGTGGTGTCGGAGGCCCGACGTGAAATGTCGCCTTTCATCGAAGGATGGCTGTTTACTGCCGGCGGTCTTTGATGGCCGGACACTCTTGGTGGGCGTTAATTTAATTAGTCAGTCGGTTCTTGGCGTTACGCTTCACAAATGCAAGACCTCCAACGAGCATCTGTGGTTGACGAGACGCCCAGAGTGGTCGCCGCTGTCAAGTACGGCCGCCCTGCAGTTTTCGGTCTGAGCTGGATCTTGGCGGCGGTTGTCTTCCTGCCGAACGGATCGTATTCGTCTGGGAGTTCGGTCGTGCACCTCAACGCTCTGTCCTCTCCATTTGTCGACTACGGGGGATATGAGGTTGGTGTAGTCGTAGTCGTGGCTCTACTTACCGTCATCGTGTTGCTCAGAGGTTGGCGTCTACCGCGACAGAGCGCGTGGGGCTTTGTATTTGGGTACGCTGGCGTGCTTGGGTTCATACTCCCGGACTTGTGGACGCGCAATGCCATCTCGGTCCTCAATAATCTGAAGTATCACGATTTTAGTGTGAAACTGCAATATGGATTCTGGCTCAACCTTTCGCTAATTGCCACACTTTTGATCATTTCCTCCGTCGTTCTACTGAACGAATCTCGAAGTTCCCTACCACAATGAGTATTCGCTGACGGGGATCGCCGGTAAACGTGATCGCCATCTCTATAAGTTTGAAGTTTCCAGTAGTCATCACGAGTCGAATATCCCACCGGGCATTTCTGGCGTGAAAGTGTTCCTATACAATTAGTGGTTGCTTCCACGGTTGCTTGCATTGAACATCGTGCAAGGGTATGGGCGCCCTTAAATATGGGTCGTGAGGGTTACTACCGGGCAATGGAGACTCGCTTAGCGCGACGCGGGATGACGCCGTGTCAACAGTTAGACCAACTGCGACGTACGCGTCTCTAAGTCACTGCCAGAACTCACGCCATAGGGGCGATCGCGCCGGGTCGCACGTCGCGGCGGCTTCCAGCAAGCGCTTTTGTGCCCTATCTCGTACCATTCACCTATGGAGACCCTGACCTTCCTCTTCACCGACATCGAAGAGTCCACGATGCTGCTGCGCCGGGTAGGCGCCGAGGTCTACGCCACTGTGCTGGCCCGTCACCACGAATTGATCCGCGCGAGCCTGGACGACTTCGGGGGTGTCGAGCAGGCAACCCAGGGCGACTCCTTCTTCGCGGTCTTCACGTCGCCCAGCGCGTGCGTGGGCGCCGCCGTCACCATGCAACGGGCCTTCGCGAGCACCGAGTGGCCCGACGACGCGCGGCCTCTCGTACGGATGGGCATCCACACCGGTGAAGCGTCGGAGGCGTCGACGGGGCTGGTGGGCTACGAGGTCCATCGGGCGGCGCGAATCGCCACAGTCGGTTACGGCGGCCAGATCCTGCTCTCCTCCGCCGCCGCCGGACTGGTCGAGGACGTCCTCGCGCCCGAAATGGGCCTCCGGGACCTGGGTACGCACCGCCTCAAGGACCTCGGGCACCCCGAAACGATCTTCCAGCTCGTCGTTGAGGGGCTGCGCGAGAACTTCGCGCCGCTGCGCTCCCTCGATAACCCAGAACTCGCGAACAATCTTCCAGCGTCGCTCACCCCGTTCATCGGGCGGGCGGCGGAGCTTGACGAAGTGCGCAAACTCGTGACGTCATCGCGACTGGTGACCCTCACCGGAGCGGGGGGCTCGGGCAAGACGCGTCTGGCTCTCCAGGTGGCCGCCGAACTCCTGGACGGGACGGGCGAGGGGGTCTGGTTCGTGGACCTGGCGCCGATCAGCGACCCCGACCAGGTGCCGGCCATCGTCATCTCGACGTTGCAACTACGCCAGCAGCCCGACATGTCGGCGCTCGAGTCACTGGTGGCAACTCTCAAGGGTCAGAACGTTCTCATCACGCTGGACAACTGCGAGCACATGATCGGCGCCGTCGCGAAGATGGCCGACGTCATCGCGCGCTCGTGCCCGCGGGTCACCCTCATCGCGACGTCGCGCGAGCCCCTGGGCGTCGACGGCGAGCGCGTCTACCGGGTTCGGTCGCTCACCTTGCCTGTGGACGTCGTCGAGAGTGTCGACGACCTCGCGGGTTCGGACGCGGTTGAGTTATTCGTGGCGAGGACTCGCGCGCACGATTCGACTTTCGAACTGGACGACGCGGCGGCGCCGCTGGTGGCCTCGATCTGCCGCCGGCTCGACGGAATTCCCCTCGCGATCGAACTGGCGGCGTCAAGGCTGTCGTCGATGTCCCTCGTGGATTTGCACGACCGCCTGGACCAACGTTTCCGGCTCCTCACGGGCGGGAGCCGCAACGCCCTCCCACGCCAGCAGACCCTCGGGGCGATGGTCGCGTGGTCTTATGACCTCCTCAGCGAGCCCGAGCGCGAGGCGTTGCGCAGGCTATCGGTGTTCGTTGGCGGTTTCGACCTGCAGGCGGCCGAGTCGGTGTGCGCCACTGAGACTCTCCAAGCCTTCGACGTCACCGATCTGCTCAGCTCGCTAGTGAATAAGAGCCTGGTGGGCGCGGAGCGTCTCTCAACATCCCTTCGGTACCGACTGCTCGAGACGATCCGCCAGTATGCGGCTGACCAGTTGTTGCAGATCGACGGCGAAGCAGAAGCGCTGCTCGCGCGCCGCCGCCACGCCACGTACTTTCTGGAACTGTGCGAGACAGCAGCGCCGGAGCTCATCGGGCCCAATCAGGCGGCGTGGCTTCGCCGACTCGACGTCGAGTGGGATAACATCCTCGCCGCCTTCACACTCTTTTCCGCCGACGAAGGCGGAGGCGAGAAGATCGTTCGCCTCGGCGTCGCGTCGTACTTGTATTTATTCACGAGGGCCGTCTGGACGATCATCCCGCTGATGATCCGCGCGCTCGATGAGGAGGATATCCCCGCCCAGCTACGGGTTAGGGCACTGACCACGATGGCGCACGTCATTCTTTTCACCGAGTTCGGCAATAGTTGGGATGCCACCGCCCGGAATTTCTTGGTCGAAGCACTGGGTCTCGCGCAGGAACTCGGCGACGTCGAACTCGAGCTCGACGTACGACTCTGGATGACATGGGCTGCGGCAGAGCTTGGGCTGGATGAGGAGCGAAGGGAGTGCGCGGCACGGGCAGAGCAGCTCGCACGCGCGAGCGGCGATCCGCGCGACATTGGGCGGGCCTTGCTTGTGAGATCGTACGGCGCCAGGGTTGACGATGGCCAGAGCGCAGTCGACGCCGAAGCCCTACGTCTTCTTCGCCAGTCGGGCGATCTCACGTGGGTGTGCCTTGCGTTGGTGTTCCTGTCCATCTCTGGCGGGCTCGGAGAGGGAAATCTGTCTTTGACCCGAACGTTGTCGGAGGAGGCAATGGCGATCGCCGATGAACTGGGGTCGTCGTGGCACTCGCGCTTGCTTTGGTCGAACCACGGCGTGACGCTCTTCTTGCTGGACGAGGTCGACGAAGCGGAGCAGTTCAGCCGCCGAGCCCTTCTTACGTCACGGCGTATTGGAGTACAACCGGCAATGACCGCGTGGATCGTCTTCACGTTGGCGTGCTGTGCGACCAGTAGAGGTGACGCCGTTCGTGGTGCGCAGTTGACAGGCGCGCACGACGCTCTAGTCGATAGCCTCTCCGAAATTGGTCGGGGCTTGTGGTCCGCGTTGGAGATCGAGATGCGCGAGAACAACCGCGCCGCGCTACGTGAGGCGCTCGGAGAACCGGAGTACGAGCGGCGCCTCGCCATCGGACGCGCACTCGGCCTAGATCGGCTCGTCGACTACGCCCTGGGGCGTGTCGCCGTCTGACGATCAGTCCGCGAATCGCTCCTCTTCGGAGGGGAAGGGCGTGGTGAAGAGTGGTGTCGTCGCTCACTCAGCCGTAGCAAGACTCGTGCCACACAATCGGAGCGCTGGATGGCTCTTTCCCTATGGGCCCGAGACGAGGGGTTCATCGTTAACCGACGTTTCATTTATGCGCAGGAGGACCGAGAACGTTTCGCCTTCGTCGACGCGCCAGGTGCAACTTTGTGCTCGCCATTAGCGGGTTAACACGACTTCGTGTCGCGGACCCGACGCCACGAAAATGTAACCGTGCACTGGCGGTCTGCGCCACCGAAGTCATGACCGGTGCCGGTGACCCGAACCAACTGGATCGATGCCAAGCACAGGCGGCTATTTGTCGGGATTGAGCTGGAGGATTCGTCGATCTCACAGTTTTTCGACAGAGAATGTTCCTCACCCGACGTAATTCCAGGGTGCTAGACGACAATAGTTAGGTATAGCGCGCATCTGGCGAATCGAAGGCATACCTATGAGAAGGTCTCTTTTAACCATCGCGACCGTTAGTTTCACTGCGGCACTATTCATTGCTCCGACGATCGGGGGCGCGGCCAATTATCCCGAAACTAGTGGCCTAAGTGTCAAAACTTTCATTCCATTGCCAAAGAGAGCATTGGTGGGTGGGTCGATTAGCTTCACTCCTCTGTCAAGCGTGGCCTTGCACGCCATTCTGCTATCACCCCATATGGCATTGAATGACTTGAAGAACCAATTCACCATGCCAACGGGCTCGTGGGTGTATTCGGTCTCACTGGGCGGCTATGTGAACAAGTTGGACATCGTTCATGATTGGATTGGAACGAAGTTCAAGTGGCCGAGGCGAGTTGCCACGTACATGGTCACAGTTCGCGGGCTCGCCATTGCGTCTTCCGGTCCGAACCAAGTAAGCGTTGTCAACCACGAAGAGATTTTCATTGTCAACGCGACGACCGGGAAGCTCAAGAGTTCGTTTTCCTACAGGTAGCGATCAAACTTCCATTTGCGAACCACAACGAAAGGAAACCAATAAGTGAACGGTGTCGGAGACGTGACGTGATAGTTGTGCAGTCCTTCACTGGACGCTTGGGCAATGATGGCGTCTGTCTGTCTGTCGTTGCCAAGTCCTACAAATAACCAAGGATCCACTTTGACGTTCGCCATCCACCAACAACCCAAAGGGTTCGTAGTCACCGCCCTCGCCGGCGCGCTGCTCTTGATCTCTCTGTTTACCGCACCTCTGGCCAGCGCAACGACCAAGCACGCCGCATTACCACCGATTTGTCGGCCGGCCCAATTGCAGCCGTCGATGAGTCCACCGCAGGGAACGTACTCGGCGTCCGCTGGCTTCAAGGCGACGCTCTGGTTTAAGAACACCGGAGCGACGTGCACGTTGATCGCCGACAATGTCCCGGTGCAAGGAGTGAGCGGCCCGTCGCACACGCCAGTCGGCGTGGGCTCTGTGAGCGGGGCCGTCGCCTACCCGCCGATTGTTCTAGCCAACGGTACCCGCGCCTACGCGAGTGTGTCCATCGGTTCGATTTCCACAGCCTCATTCAAGAAGTTGGTGCGTGAAAATGGCAGTTCATGTGTTCCAAAGTACGCCGACGGGATTGAACTGGTATCGAACCCGGCGGTGCGCAGTGACTCGTGGCCAACGCACTACTTCGCCCTGCCTGAGCGAGTGCCAATCTGCACCAAGGACTACTTCAACGTCGCGGCCGGCGTCATCCATAAGCTGTTGACCCCGGCGCAGGCACGCCAAGCTGCGTACAAGGGCGCAGCCATTGAGTTGCAGGACTACTTCAACTACTGGCACCTTGTTGGTCCCGTGACCGCGTCAAAGCTGTACTTAGTACCGAGCCAGCGAGGCGGCACCGTGAAGCTTGCCAGCGGCAAAGTGTTGAGCTACCACCCGTATTCCTGGAAAACAGCGAACGACTTTACCCTGCTGATGAGCTTCGATCTCCAATTCGATGGTGGGTACGGTGCCTGGAATGTAGGCAAGAACGACCGCTTCGTCACGTTCACGAGAGGCTCACATGGCCAGCAATTCCTCATGGCACTGAATACGGGACCGTAGATTCAAGGACCCGACGCGACAACCTCCGCAGAGCTTGACTTCCGTTTTTGATTCTGGTTGCTCGCACGGTTGCTTGCATTGGATCGTGCAAATCGTTAATTGGCGCCGTCTCCGACCCCAGTAAACACACCGAAATGGCCGACGAACTGAGTTACATTGACCCATTGCACTGCGTGCAAAGGGTCAGGTCAGAAGGGCTATCTCATCGCCCTCTCATCGACACTAAAGGCCATACAAACAAAGGTCTGTCGTCAGTGGAGCGAGGGTTACCTCATCCGAACACCCCAACACTTCAACTTCCTCCTGTATTCATTGGACTGCGGCCAACCGGGCTCCACAGTACTGTCAAGGAATTTGTCATGAACTTAGTGTCGGCCCAATTGGGCGACGGCGTCCACGATGTAGCGAAAGTCGAGATTGCTAAGGCAATTAGCCGAGCCGGGGGAACGGTGAGCAGGTCCGGGCTCAAGCTGGCTTTGACTGAATTGAGCGAAGGAACCATCCGGGCGTCGCCTCGACTACACAGGTTGTCGCCAGGGCGCTACACCCGAATTGATGAATGAATCATTCGGCTGCCACGTCAGCACCAGTGCTCGTCGCGCTAGTTGGGGAAGTCCGGTGAAGCGCAACATGAGCTACTTGCCCTTTCGCATCAGTTGGGTTTAATAGCAGTCCTGCGGCAATCGACCACGAGCTTTCGCATACTTGATTCGTTAATGGGGGTTGCAGCATCGTGGGAATTGAAGACGAAATTACTGTTTGGGCGGGTAAACGTTCGCGAATAAACGCCGAATTCCTCTGAGCTTGTCGCGAACGAGAGGCCACTTGGGCATTGTTACGTTGCTCGGCGACGATGGTACCCGCCGGTTCTTGTCGGTGAATTGCAATGATCAAATGTGAACCTCGTATGAGAATTGTCTTAGTAATGTTTCCAACATTTGATTAAGCCGCCATACTGCTATCACGACGACAACGTCAACAGAGGAGGCTTTAATGTATCGCAAACTTGGCACGATGGCAGTGTGGACTGCGGTCGCTTTAGTGTCCACCACGGTAGGTATCGCGGCCGCGACAGTTACATCACCGTCGGCGACCATCACTCACTCGAGCGCGAATACGGATACCACCACGACAACGGTACCCACACCGGTAACCACGACAACGGTACCCACACCGGTAACCACGACAACGGTACCCACACCGGTAACCACGACAACCACCACGCTGGGCCCGACTCCCGTCGTGACCGGCGACAATGAAGACAGCACGGGGTCGATCGATGACTCAACCGACCTCAGTCAGGCGTCAACTGACGCTACCGGCGACAGTCAAGACAGCACGGGGTCGACCGATGACTCAACTGACCTCAGTCAGGCGTCAACTGACTCCACCAACGGTAATCAGAATGGCACCGTTAGCACAACAGTAGGGACGGTTATCTCGGGCAGCACTGACGGTCAGACGTCGTCAAGCGATAACTGAACTTCTTGGGAACTCGGAACAGAGTTAAGAGAGTTGGAGTCACCGCTTCGGGCCCAAGAGATTATTAGGTCAGATGACGGTGACTCCGATTTGAACGACGACGTAAGTGAGCGAAGCGACTAGGCGCGACGTTCGTCGACGATTCAATCTCCCAAGCCACAGCAAGGGGCGACTTCTTTCCCCGTGAGCGGCCGGCAACTCCGGGGTCAATTCTGACGGCGTGTATCTGACGAATTGCGGCAACGAACTCTTGGATAATGCCGTTCGGTTGTCCTTGTGGGCGCCGAAATTTGTCGGTCTGGGTTAGTCGGAACCTGCCCTCGAGAACGCAACCTGTATCACTACGCAGCGGTCGTGTGTCCAACGTTGACGATGATGACCAACCAATCATCTAGTTTCAACTGGCGATGTCAAACAAGGCGGTAACCGGCGCCACGAACGGATTTCAGCAACGGTTCGAGTCCGGGCCGGTTGAGCTTTTTCCGAAGATAACCCACGTACACGTCCACGACGTTGCTCCCCGGGTCAAAGTTGTAGTCCCACACCGCACCGAGAATCCGGCTTCGCGAAAGCACGTGGGTCGGGTGACGCATGAACAACTCGAGCAACGCCCATTCACGCGGAGCTAGGTCGATAACGCGTCCGTCGCGCTGGGCAATCTTCGTGAAAAGGTCCAGTCGGAGATCACCCACCACCAGTTCGTTCGCCGTCGGCTGGTTGGTGGAGCGAACGGCGGAACGGATTCGAGCCAGCAGCTCTTCGAATGCGAAGGGCTTGGTGACGTAGTCATTCGCGCCCAGGTCGAGCCCGCGCACCTTGTCGCCGGTGCCGACCCGAGCAGTGAGGATGATGATCGGAATAGTGATTCCTCGGTGACGGACCCGCTGGAGCACTTCCTCCCCAGACATTCCAGGAAGACCAAGATCGAGCAGTACCAATTCGAAAGGTTCCACGGCGTGTAGCAGATGGCGCTCGGCGTCCGAAGCGTTACTCGCGACCAAGGCAACGTACCCCTCAGCGCGCAGCCCCTTTACGAGAAATGACGCGATACCGTCGTCGTCTTCGACGATGAGAATTCTCACTTTTCGCTCCCATCGTGCTTAACTGTCAACGACATAGGCAGGACCATCGCGACGCGCGCGCCGCCCAGCGCCGAGTCCCCGATAGTGACGTTTCCACCGTGTGCTTCGCTCACGGCCTTAACGATGGCGAGCCCAAGACCAGTGCCGCCTAGTGTCCGCACCCCGAGTCTCGCAAAACGTTCAAAAGCTAGTCCACGCATCTCGAGGGGGATGCCGGGGCCCGAATCTTCGACAATAAGTTCGATCTCGTTGCGCGCTACTTTCAGTGAAGCGCTTGTTGCAATCGTATCGCCTGGTTTGGTGGCGTTCACCGAATTCGCCACGAGGTTAAAGACGGCACCGCGCACCTTTGCCTCGTCAATGAGGAGCACCACGTCTGGAATCGGTCCAAGGACGAACTCCCGGGGCGCCAGCACGCGGGTGGTGGCGAAGCAGTCGCCGATCAGCGCGCGTAGATCAACGGGCTGCGTGTCGAGAAACTCTGGATCCATTGCGTGGCCAAGCATGAGGAGTCGTTCAACCATCGTGCCCATGTGCGACATCTCGTCAACGACGAGATTTAACGTCTCGCGAACCGCGGCAGGATCGTTTGTGCCCGTGCGCCCGAGCACTTCGAGATGGCCGCGGGCGACCGTGAGGGGCGTGCGAAGTTGGTGCGACACGTCGGCGAGCAAGCGGCTTTGCGCTTGTACCAGTGCTTGAATGCGATCGAGCATTTCATCGAATGTGCGGGCCAGATCGCTGACCTCGTCGTTCCTTCCTTGATCGCCGAGGCGCTGATCGATGCTCGATCGGCCGAGTTCGTCGGCCGTCGAGGTTATGAGCCCCACCGTTCGCAGTAGCTGGCGAAGTAGGAAATAACTGCCGGCGACCCCAGCGAGTAGTGCCACCGCAGCCTCGGCAAGTGATAACTCAACAACGCGTGATCTCTCGGCGGCAAACGTGGTGAGGTCAGCGGTCATGATGATGGTCCCAGCGAACTTTGAACCTTCATACAGCGACGAAGCAGCGAGTTCTACGGGTGCATCGCCAATGGTGGCTGAACGCGTGACTGAGTGGGGTAGCGGGCGACTCACCAGAGCGGCTACCACGGAGGACCTTGTTAAGGGTTGGCTGCCAGCGGTTTGCACCCGACCTCCGTCAGCGAAGACTATGAGCACCGCTCCACCCGACGCTAACGCGTGCGAATGAAGGTAAGAAATTGAAAATGCCTCCAGTGACTGCGTCGTGGGCCGCAGCGTCGCGGCTTTGGAGAACGCGCGCAGTTCGCTTCCGAGTCCTTGGGCGGCAACTTTTTCATAGCTATTCGAAAAGTAGCCCACAAGCGTCAGGGCGACGACGCCCAGCACGACCGCGAGGAGGAGCCCCTGAAGTGTGGCCAGACGCATCGCCGTGCGCGATGACTTACCTGCCCGGGGCGACTTTTGCGGCCACGCGGAATCGGTGCCCGGCCTCAGTTTTCGAGAACTATTGTCGAAGTGGTCGTGGTCGATGACGGTGCCGGTGTTTGGGATGGAGAGTTCTCATTGGCTGTTTGATCGCCGTTGTCGGAGTTTTGATCTCCGGAATCAGTGACGGGCAGGCGGGGTTGGACGATGATGACGTGTGATGACGGGGAGATCGTCGGTGTCGTCACAATTGACGTTACGGTTGAAATAGTCGACGGCACTGGCGACACCGGAGAACTGGTCGACGGCGCGGACAACGTTGTCGTGACACCCACACCGACCTGCAAGGAACGTGGAAGTGCCACGGCGGAGCCAGAGTGAGCCAACAACAACGCGACCAAGCCCGCGAGCGCCATTGCACTGCCGCCGAGCCAGAGTAACCAAATCGGTCGTCCAGAAAATCGGCGCGTTACACCTCGTGACTTCCCCCTTGGGCTACCGCGAGGTTGCACAGACATTAATGTACCATTCGATTTGTTGGCGATTCAGGTTAGCTATCTCCGAGGCTTCCTCGTGTTCGACGAACGGCGGCGGGCGATGCAAGCAACTTTTCATCGGGCGTGACGTAGGTGTAGCGAGGAATGGGGAGTCGAGCGTTCGAGCATCGATCGAGTAAAGCGCCAATCATGACGCGACATTAGCCCAGATAAGGGCAGATAGCAGCATCCGACACTGATCGATCGAATTCTGACAAGGAACATACGCGCCTTCCGTAACTTCATATACCCAGTATTGGGATCAACTGTTACGCCGGGGTGAGGTACCAGTGAGAATGTTCTCATACTGAACAGATCCACCTTGGACCTCGATGGGGCGAGAAACCATGCGCGTTCCGATGCGCGAGCGCAATACCTCAGCATTCGCTACTAAGAACGCCTCGGCGAAGCCGAGATCGTGGCCCCGGTCGGCTCGAGAGGCGACAGCTTCGATAGTGCGCTCGTCGAATCGTTTCACGGCCTCTACAAGACCGAGCTGGTCCACCGCAAGGGACCTTGGCGTAACGTGGAGCACGTCGAGTGAGCGACGCTCAACTACATCAGTTGGTTCAACAACCGACGAATCCACGTGTCGCTCGACTACGTGACGCCCATCGAGCTCGAAGCTCACTACTATGTCTCACCGGTCGAGTTCGAACTGTCGATCAAGGAAGAGAAGACCGCCTGATTTCAAGACCGAAATGGGTTCTCCTCGGGTTTGTGTGGGTGATTTTGATCATCAGGCGAAGCTCGTCGTTGGAAGTTCGATGGTGAGCCCACCGCAGCAGAGATAGACCATGGCGATGACCGCCTCGGCCGAGTGATGTCC
>Ga0307373_10003287_pt1 | contig 28232 bp, 27 predicted proteins | sample OX2MG_FD_202534 | JGI IMG/M metagenome (GOLD analysis project Ga0307373, IMG submission 202534) | Soil microbial communities from Risofladan, Vaasa, Finland - OX-2 | ecosystem: Environmental > Terrestrial > Soil > Coastal area > Acid sulfate soil | place: Finland: Risofladan, Vaasa | collected... | reverse complement strand
CCTTCGGGTTGTTCTTCGACAATACTTTCGTGATCGCCGCCGTCAACGTCGTCTTGCCGTGGTCGATGTGACCGATCGTCCCAATGTTCAGGTGCGGCTTGCTGCGCTCAAATTTTTCCTTCGCCATGTGTCGTTCTGCTCCTCAGCGTGCGCTGGTTCGGTTCAAAAATCTCAATTCAAAAATTTCGGATACTCGGCCTTCATAAAAATTACCGGCTCGGCGGAATTCAATCGCTCCATCATCTGCCGAAGATGCTCGCGCGCGGCCTGCGAATCGACCGGATGGCCCGCCTTCAACCTGCGAATAAATTCTTTCGCGTTCCTCTCGAACCAGAACTTCTCCCAGAATTCGTCCACGGCGCTACCTCGCGACCTTGCCAGTGGATTTGGAAATCACTTCCTCGGAAACAGCCGCCGGGGTCTGCGCGTAATGCGAAAAGTGCATGGTGAAGCTGCCGCGGCCCTGGGTGCGGCTGCGAAGATCGGTGGCATAGCCGAACATTTCCGAGAGCGGCACCTCGGCGCGAATCACCGTGCTGGCCGCGCGATTTTCCGTGCCCTGGACATGCGCGCGGCGCGAATTCAAATCGCCGAAAACCTGGCTCATGTATTCCTCGGGCACGACCACTTCGACTTTCATGATGGGCTCGAGAAGCTTGGGATGGGCGCGGGCGCATGCTTCCTTGAACGCCATCGAGCCGGCAATTTTGAACGCCATTTCCGAGCTGTCCACTTCATGGTAGCTGCCATCGTCGACGACCACGGCGATGTCAACCATTTCGTAGCCCGCGAGGATGCCATTTCCCATGGCTTCCTTGATGCCGTCCTCGATGGGCGCAATGTATTCGCGCGGAATCGCAGCGCCAATGATTTTGTCGATGAAGAGCAGGCGGTGCTCTTTGTCGAAGCGCCACTTGCCGCCCTTGCCCGCGACTTGCTTGGCAATCACGTCAAGCTCGTCGGTGGACATTTCGCGCATATCTTCGTGGCCGGCGCTCGGCAGCGGATGGACGGTGAGCTTCACGTGGCCATACTGGCCGCGGCCGCCGGTCTGGCGGATGTACTTCCCTTCCGCGGGCGCGGACTTCACAATCGTTTCGCGGTAGGCGACCTGCGGACGGCCTACGTTCGCCTGCACGCTGAACTCGCGCATCATGCGGTCAACAATAATTTCGAGATGCAATTCGCCCATGCCGGAGATGAGGGTCTGGCCTGTGTCCGGCTCCGTGTGGACGCGGAACGTGGGATCTTCCTGCGCCAGGCGCGCGAGGGCATTGCCCATTTTTTCCTGATCGGCCTTCGTTTTCGGCTCAATGGCGACGGAAATCACGGGAGCGGGAAATTCGATGGCTTCGAGGACGATGGGCTTATCTTCATCGCACAACGTGTCGCCCGTGGAAACGTTTTTCAGGCCCACGCACGCGGCAATATCGCCCGCATCAATCGCTTCGATTTCCTCGCGCTTGTTGGCGTGCATGCGCAGCAAACGGCCAATGCGCTCGCGCGATTTCTTGGTGGCGTTGTAGACGGTCGCGCCGGTTTTGCAGACGCCGGAATAAACGCGGATGTAAGTTAGATGGCCGACATAAGGGTCGGACATGATCTTGAATGCCAGCGCGGCGAATGGCTGATCGTCCGCGGGCCGCCGCAATTCCGGTTCTTCCGTGTCGGGCGAAATTCCTTCGACAGGCAGAACGTCGGCGGGCGAGGGCAGATAATCCACGATCGCGTCGAGCAGCGGCTGAACGCCTTTGTTTTTGAACGCCGAGCCGGCCAGAACGGGCACGAGCTTCAACGCCAGAGTTGAGCGGCGCACCGAAGCGCGCAGCTCCGCAGGCTCAAGCTTATGTTCGGCAAGATATTTCGTGAGCACGGCGTCGTCGTGTTCGGCGATGTACTCGACGACCTTTTCGCGATGCTCTTTGTAAAACTCAGGGCTGACGGCCGAGGATTTGATGGCCGCGGCAACGTCCGGACGCGACTTCTGAAACGCCGGATCCCAGAGCTGATCGAGGGAAATATATTCAAATTCCGCGCCGAGAGTTTCGTCCTTCCAGACAATGGCGCGCTCCTCGATGAAGTCAATTACGCCGATGAAAGTGTCTTCCTTGCCGAGGGGAAACTGGAGGGGAACGGGGTGGGCCGAGAGGCGCTGGCGCATGGTGCGAATCACATGGTCGAAATCGGCGCCGGTGCGGTCCATTTTATTCACAAAGGCGATGCGCGGGACGCGATACTTATCCGCCTGACGCCAAACGGTTTCTGATTGCGGCTGCACGCCGGCGACAGAATCGAAAATCGCGACCGCGCCGTCGAGGACGCGAAGGGAACGCTCGACTTCGACGGTGAAATCGACGTGGCCGGGCGTGTCAATGATATTGATGCGATAGTCCGTGCCGAAGCGCTTCCAGGAAGCGGTGGTCGCGGCGGAAGTGATGGTGATGCCGCGTTCGCGCTCCTGCTCCATCCAGTCCATCGTGGCCGTGCCTTCGTCGACGCTGCCGATTTTGTAGGTGACGCCGGTATAGAAAAGGATGCGTTCGGTCGAGGTCGTCTTGCCAGCGTCAATGTGCGCCATGATCCCGAGATTGCGCATGCGGTCGAGTTGGAATTGCCGAGCCATGAAATTTGTTTCCGCTTACCAGCGGTAATGGGCGAAGGCTTTATTCGCGTCCGCCATGCGATGCACGTCCTCTTTCTTTTTTACCGCGCCGCCTTTGCTGTTGGACGCGTCCATCAATTCGTCGGCCAGCTTATCCGTCATGTTTTTGCCCGCGCGCTGACGCGCGTACAGGATGATCCAGTGAATGGCGAGCGATTGGCGCCGAAACTGATTCACTTCGACGGGCACCTGATAGTTCGCGCCGCCGACGCGCCGCGACTTCACTTCGAGCAGCGGCTTCACATTCTCGACGGCCTTCTTGAAAACCGTCAGGGCGTCGCCGCCCTCGGCCTTCTGCGCGATATTTTCCATCGCTTGATAGAAAATCGCCTGAGCGGTGGCGCGCTTGCCGTCGTACATCATGCTGGAAATAAACTTCTGTATCAGATCGCTGCCGTAGACCGCGTCTCCGGCAATTTTCCGGCGAACTACAAATCCCTTGCGTGGCATTCCGCGATTCTCCTACTTTTGAGCGGCCTTGGGCCGTTTCGCGCCGTACTTCGAGCGCGCTTGCTTGCGGTTCTCGACGCCAGCGGCATCGAGCGTCCCGCGAATTACGTGGTAGCGAACTCCCGGCAAATCCTTCACGCGGCCGCCGCGCACGAGCACGATCGAGTGCTCCTGCAAATTGTGGCCGATGCCGGGGATGTACGTGGTGACTTCGGCGGAATTGGTGAGGCGAGCGCGCGCGACCTTGCGCAGAGCCGAGTTCGGCTTCTTCGGCGTTTGCGTATAAACGCGGACGCAAACTCCGCGCTTCTCCGGGCAGCCCTCGAGCGCGGGCGACTTCGTCTTGGTCCGCAACTTCTCGCGGCCATGTCGAACCAGTTGCGCAAACGTCGGCACTCTTCTCCTCCGAAACGTATCCCGAATTTCGCTTTTTCCGCCGAGCGTGCGAGGCTCAACGAACGGTGGTAGAACAGAAAGGGCCGGTTAAGAACCCGAAGGAACCGGCAAAATACTCCGCGCGGGCGTGCTCATGGAAGATCGAGAACACATCCACTTCTAAAGCGGAGAGCTTCAAAAACGGCTTTGCGGGGCAGGTGCCCCATTTCGGCCGCTCTCCCATTCCCCATTCCTTCGTTCAATGTTCCGGGGCGGGAGAATTCCCTTTCAGCATCTGCTACTGAAATAACTCCACCTACAAACTCGTGAGTATAGGGAAACGGACGGGATGTGTCAACCGTAAATGATGTAAAGATTTGGCGAAGGATGGGTGGAACGGCCCTTTTGAGATTTGCAAGGCCTGTTGCGGAGCGATTTGGGGTGTTTCTTTGGGGCCGTAGACTCGGCTGGGGGAGCTCGGCGTTTCGTAACACGCTGGATACATGGCACATGTATGTAGTATTCGCCTTGTTCTGCTCTAGGCACGAACTGCTGAGACATTTTTGAAAATCGTCCAAGGTGGAGGGTCATCGCGGAAGGCGAAAAACAGCCGATTTTGGCATTTTGACGCTTGGGGGCGCGTTATCGCGGCGAATCGTTTTTGGAAACTTTTCCGCGCGGGCGGCTTTACGGAAAGCCGAAACGTCACTAGACTGCGTGCAGTCCAGATGAGAATTCGCCCGTATCACTTCGGATTCCGCGCGATACTCGCGACAATTTTTCTTGCCGCCGGCGGAGGAATTTTTTTATCGGCACTGCCGCCGCTGCGCGCCCAAACGACCTCCTCGCAAAAAGCGCCCGCGAAAAAAATGGCCGTGACGGCCGCCGCCGATCCATTTGTGATCGAGATGTATTCGACGAAAGTGCGATTCGAGACCGACGGGACGGGCGAACGCCGGCAGGAAGTGCGCGTAAAAATCGTGAACGCCGCGGGCGCGAAGCAACTGCACACTCTCCATTTCAATTACGACTCGGCGAACGAAACATTCGCGCTGGCGTATTTGCGAATCACGAAGGCCGACGGGAGTGTCGTGGAAGCGAAGGCGGATGCCATCGCGAAGATGCTCGATGACCAGCCCGCGCCTGCCGTGAAAACAGCGCCGGGCTTTGCGGAAGTTCGCGAAGTGCAAGTGACGACCCCGGCGCTTGCTCCCGGCGACACGCTGGACTACGAAGCCGATACGAAAATCGTGAAGTCCGCCGCGCCGGGAGAATTCTGGTATTCGTACAATTTTCTTTCGCGGACGCGGGCGCGCGACGAAGAGCTGCAGATCGACGTGCCGGCGGATCGCGCGATTCATTTGAAAACGACGCCGCAATTCCCTGCCGCGATCACGACGAGCGGCGCGCGGAAAATTTATGCGTGGAAGCGGACAAGCGCGGGAACGGCTCCGGCGAATAAAACCGCGGACTCTGCAGCGCAAGCGAAGGAAAAAGCGCCCGATGTTATTCTGACGAGTTTTGCGAATTGGGAAGTGGCGGGGAAATGGATCGCAAGGCTCGAACGCGCCGCCGCAAAGCCGGGCGCGGCGATCACGGCCAAGTCCCACGCGCTCATCGCGGGTAAAAATACGGACGCCGATAAAATCGAGGCGCTTTACGATTTTGTGGCGAAGTGGATTCGGCTGGTGAGCATTCCGCTCGAACAGGTGAATTTTCAGCCGCATGACGCGGCGGCGATTTTGAGCGACGGCTACGGCGATGAGCTTGATAAGTCCACGCTGCTGGCGGCGCTCGTCGGCGCGGCGGGATTTCATGCGAACGTCGCGCTGGCTTCCACCGGAGCAGAACCGGACATGGCGCTGCCGTGGCCCGGTGCGCTGAATCACCCGATTGTGACGGTTGCCGCGGGGAAAAATGTACTCTGGATGGACCCGTCCTCGGATGTGCTTCCGTTTCGGATGCTCCTGCCGAACGTGCGCGGTAAGCAGGCGCTGATCGCTTCGACGGCGGTTGCGCCGCATTTCGTGAAGACGCCGCGCGACCTTCCATTTCTTTCCACACAGAAAGTTGAAATCACCGGACGCGTAAACTCGCTGGGGAAGCTTGTGGCGCGGGTCCGTTACACGCTGCGCGGTGACAACGAAGTGGCGCTGCGCATGGCGTTTCAACACGCTCCGAAAGCGCAATGGAAACAGGTGACGCAGACGATGGCGGTGCTGGACGGGTTGCCGGGCGAAGTCACCGACGCCAAAGCGAGCGACCCGACGGCGACGCATGATCCCTTCACTTTGGATTTCATTCTGGTCATCGAGAATTTCCTCGACTGGTCGCAAGCGAAGGTAACGCTCGCGCTTCCCTTGCCGACGTTTGGCTTGCCGGATGCGCCGGAAAATTCCACGCAGGCTGTCGAACTGGGAAGCCCGCTCGATGTAACAGCGAGCGTGACGCTGACGTTGCCCGTGAACGATTCCGCGCAAATGCCGGTGGGCGCGGGCGTGACGCGCGATTATGCCGCCTATCGCTCGAGCTACAGCAGCAAGGACCACGTGATTACGGCGGAGCGCGCGCTGCGTTTTATCACGCGCGAAGTGCCGGCGTCGCGCCGGGCGGATTATCTGGCGTTCGCGCGCGCGGTGGAAGCGGACGAAGGCCAGGCGATTGTGGTGACGAACATCATTCCGGGCGTGCCGGAGGACGCTACGTCGGGCGAACTGATGGAATCCGGCGTGGGGGCGCTCAAGAGCGGAAGTGACGCGAAGGCTTTGCAATTATTCGATGCGGTGGAGCAACTCAATCCGAAGCAGAAGGATTTGCCGCGCGACTTGGGGCTGGCGCAGCTCGGGCTGGGAAAATACGCGGATGCCGCGGCGGAATTTCAAAAACAATTGGCGGCGAATCCGACGGACGAAACGGCAAACAATCTGCTGGGCGTGGCGCTTTACGACCAGAAGAAATACGAAGATGCCGCAGCTGCGTTCGAGAAGCAGATCGCGCTCAAGCCACTTGACCCGAATGCGTACGCGTATCTGGGCGCGGTCTATATCGATCAAAAGCGATTCGCTGCCGCGGTGGCGGAACTCGAAAAGGCGGAGGTGCTCGATCCCGATAGCGCGGCGGTGCGAATTCGTTTGGGGGAGGCGTATCTCGGCGTTCGAAAAACAGATGCCGCGCTGGATGCGTTCGACAAAGCCGCGAGCCTGTCGCCTTCGCCCCTTATTTATAATCAGATTGCCTACGACCTTGCCGAACACAACGTGGCGCTCGATCGCGCGGAACATTATGCGGAGACGGCCGTCGCCGTCACCGAAACCGTGCTGGTCAATTTGGATTTGCATCATCTGACAAATAGCGAATTCGGCGCGACCGTGGCGCTGCCGGCGCTTTGGGACACGCTGGGGTGGGTACGTTTCCACCAAGCGCGGATCAAAGAGGCGGAGCCGCTGATCGAAGCGGCGTGGCGGCTCGATCAAGGAGGCGACGAGGGATATCATCTCGCGCGAATTTACGAAAAGCGCGGCGACAAGGAGCTTGCGATTCGAACGTACGCCCTTGCGCTGGCGGCTGGCGGCGCCACCGCCGACGCGCGCGCGCGACTCGCGAAATTGCTGGGCGGCAATGCCGGAATTGACGCGCGGGTGAAGCGAGCGGGCGGCGAGCTTCTTCGCATGCGCACGATTCCGCTGGGAAAAGCGCCGGCCAAAAACGGCAAGGCTCTGTTTTTGGTTTCGCTCGCCGCTGGGCCAAGCGTGACTGTGGTTCGGCAAATCCGGTTTCTCGGCGGAGACGACAAGCTCTCCGCGCTGGGCGAGCGATTGCGCGACGCAAAATTTCCGAGCGTTTTGCCGCCGGGAACGAAAGCGCGGATCGTATTGCGCGGAACTCTCGACTGCGCCGCAAAAGCGCCAACGTGCAATTTTGTTTACGACCGGCCTCGCGATCTTCTCGCGCCACACTAATGGCTTGTTGAAAACTGCGCTCCGTTGTCGTTCCCGTCTCCGCGAGAGTGCTGCAGCTCGCGGAAACCCAAGGCAACTGCAGATTCCTCGCCGCACATGCTCCTCGGAATGACAACGAATAATTTTTTAGCAGGTTGCCAGGCCAATGGCTACGATTTCGCGCTAACGATAATGCCCGAAAGTCCGCACGCCTCGCTGTGCTAAGATTGGTGTTTCCGCGCCAAGATATTAAAGGACTGCAGCGAGACATGCCGAAAGTGGGATTTGTGAGCCTGGGATGCCCGAAGAACCTTGTGGACAGCGAGGTGATGATGGGGATCCTTGCGCGCTCGGGCTACGAAATCACGCCGCGCGCGGACGATGCGGACGTGCTGGTCGTCAATACGTGCAGCTTCATCGAACCGGCGCGGAAAGAATCCGTCGACGCGATTCTGGAGATGGCCGATTACAAGAAATTTGGCCGCGCGCAAAAACTGATTGTTGCCGGATGCCTGGTCGAGCGATTTCGCGATGAAATTCGCGAGCAGATTCCGGAAGTCGACGCTGTGATTGGAACGGGCGAAGTCGAAAAAATATTGCAGGCGTGCGAAGGCGAGCTGCGAAATTCCCCCGAATCGCCGACGTTCCTTTACCACGATTTGACGCCGCGAATTTTGGCGACGCCGCACCACACCGCATACATTAAAATCAACGAAGGATGCGACCATCCCTGCGCGTTCTGCATTATCCCGCAACTGCGCGGACGGTTTCGCAGCCGGCGATTCGAATCGGTGGTGCACGAGGCGACGAATCTGGCGGCGGCCGGCGTGCGCGAAATCAATTTGATCGGGCAGGACACGACCTTTTACGGCGAGGATTTGGGCATGCGCGATGGATTGCCGCTGCTCCTCGAACGGCTCGCGGAGATTGAAGAACTGCGCTGGGTTCGCTTTCTCTATTGCTACCCGAATCGAATTACAACGAAGCTGCTCGAAACGATCGCGAAGCACGAGCGGCTGGTGAAATATCTCGACATTCCATTGCAGCACGCCAGCCGCAGCGTTCTGGCGCGCATGAAGCGCGGCTCGCACGCGGATGCGTTTCTGAAAATGCTCGAGCGCATCCGGCGAATGATTCCGGGCGTGTCGCTGCGGACGTCGTTCATCGTGGGCTTCCCCGGCGAAACGGAAGACGATTTTCGCGTGCTGTGCGATTTCGTGCGCGCGGCGCAGTTCGACTGGATGGGCGTGTTTGCGTATTCGGATGAAGAGACGGCCAAGAGCTACGCATGCGACGGAAAAGTAGACGCGGAGACGATTGCGCGCCGCCGCGATGCGCTGATGGCCATTCAACAGAAGATTTCGCGGCGAATGTTGCGCGCGAAGGTCGGGAAAACGTTTACGGCGATGCTCGAAGGACCGTCGAAAGAGACGGAGCTCGTGTGGGAAGCGCGCCTCGAGGGCATGGCGCCGGAAATCGACGGCAAGGTTTACGTCACCGAGATCGTGGGCGTCACGGATGCAGCGCAATTGCCGCCGCCGGGAACCATGGCGCGCGTCGAAATCACGGAAGCGCGCGATTACGATTTGATCGGGCGCGCGGTCGAGATTATTGCGGCTGACGCTGCAATTCCGCATGGCACACAAATTCTCGCGCAGCCATTTCCAATCCTAGCTTAGATTCTCCCGCCGGTGTGAAGCTGCCTTTACAACGCCCATGAATGGCGTGTTAGTCTAGGCGCGACAGCCATGGAATGGCATTGCCCCATTTGCCGAAAGGCGACGGATTCGACGAAGGACAGCGATTTCCCTTTTTGCAGCGAACGCTGCCGCTTGACCGACCTCGGCAACTGGGCCAGCGAGAAATACAAAGTATCCGAGCCGGCGACCGACGAATCGCTGCCCGAATCGCACGAGACGACTCCACACGAGGCGTCTTCACGCGAATCATCCCGACGCGAAGCATCCCCGCACGAGGCATTTCCGCGCGATGAACACGAAAACTGACGCTGCTCCCGCCGAGTCTCCGCGAAAGCCGCGATTGTCATTATTTTTCGCGACCGTGGGCGGCGTGGGCTACCTGCCGAAAGCGCCCGGGACGTGGGGCTCACTCGTCGGCGTGGCACTTTATTGGGGGTTGTCCAAAATTCCCGGCCAGCCGTCAGCGGGCATTTATCTGCACGATATCTATTTCGCGCTCCGGCCAGAATGGCCGGTTGGAGTCGCGGTTGCCCTCGTAGTGGCATTCCTAGGCGTAGCGGCCGCGAACCGCGTGGTGAAGTTTACCGGCAAGAAAGACCCGCAGTTCGTCGTCATCGACGAGGTTTCGGGCCAGCTTTTCACGCTGCTGTTCGCCGTAGCTCCAGCAAACTGGAAATATCTAGCGCTGGGTTTTATACTTTTTCGCGTGTTCGATATTTGGAAGCCTTTTCCGGCGCGGCAAGCCGAATCGCTGCCCGGCGGCTGGGGCATTATGGCGGACGATTGGATTGCAGCCGTCTACGCCGCGATAGGAATTTGGATTGCCAGGGGAATAGGCCTATAAAGGTTCTGGGGAATTTGCGATTGAAAACCAACGGCATCCCGAAAATTGAAAGCGTACAGCCGCCTGCGGCGATACCGGGCGGCGAAATCACGATTCACGGCGCCGGTTTCGCGAATGGAAACCGCGCGCGGCCCGAAGTGCATTTCGGCAACACCGAGGGCGACGTGGTGATGTCGTCGGAAAACGTGGTGGTCGCGCGCGTGCCCGACGGCGCTGACGGCGGAGCGGTGTGCGTCCACGCAGGACCCGCCGAAAGCCAGCCGTTCCCCATTTCGATTGGCGCGCTTGTCGCGGACAATTTGCATCCCGTGGCGAATCCCGCGGTGGACCGCGAAGGAAACGCGTACGTGACGTTCAGCGGGCAGCGCGGGCAGAGAGTGCCCGTGTCGCTTTACAAAATTACGGCGAATCGCACGGTGAAGCCATACGTTACGCAATTGATGAACCCCACGGGCCTGGCGATCGATCGCGACGGCGTGCTTTACGTTTCCTGCCGCAACGATGGAACGATTTATCGCGTGACGCCCGACGGGCGAACCGAGCAGTGGACGGAAGGCATGGGAATCGCGACAGGGATCGCATTCGACCACGCCGGAAATCTTTATGTGGGCGACCGCAGCGGCACGATTTTCAAGATCGGCGCGGACCGGCAGGTTTTCGTGTTCGCGACGCTTGAACCTTCGATGTCCGCGTATCACATGGCCTTTCATCCGAGCGGCGATTTGTACGTCACCGGGCCGACCACATCGAGCTTCGACCGCGTTTACAAAATCACTCCCGCGGGCGAAGTGCAGGAGTTCTATCGCGGGCTGGGCCGGCCGCAAGGATTGGCGTTTGATCGCGCCGGAAATCTCTACGTCGCGGCGTCACTCGCGGGCAAACGAGGGATCGTGCGCATCGCGCCAGAGGGCGATGCGGAGATTGCCCTCAGCGGCAATAATATCGTCGGGCTGGCGCTCGAGCCCTCGCGGCGCGCCCTGGTCGCGACAAGCAATTCGCTGTACACGCTCGATTGGGACGTCGAAGGCCTGCCGCTGATCGCTTAGAGCCAATCGCTCAAGACCTTCGCCCGCGCCAAGTCGCACCGAATTTCTCCCCGGCGTTAGTCTCCCTTGACGCGCGCTCGTTGCATTGCCGCACCGGATGGAGCCGCGCTCTTCCTGAATTAAAACGCCGCGCCCCTTGCGGGTTGCGCCGCGCATCGGGTACAACATTTGCGATGGATGCGGAGATCATTGCCGTCGGATCTGAGCTGCTCACGCCATATCACCTCGACACCAATTCCCTTTTCCTCACGGCTGAACTGAACGGCCTGGGTTTTCACGTGCGCAGAAAGCACGTGGTCGGCGATCGCGATGATGACCTGCGCGACGTTTTTCTCCGTGCGCTCGAACGCGTCGATTTAGTCGTCTCTTGCGGCGGCTTGGGGCCAACCGAGGATGACCGCACACGCGAGATCGTCGCGGAGGCGCTGGGCCGGAGGCTAAAACGCAACGACGAAATTCTGCGCAACATTCAGGAACGCTTCCGGAAATTCGGACGCACCATGCCGGAAGTAAACACGCGCCAGGCCATGGTGCCCGAAGGCGCGGAACCCCTCGAAAATACGCGCGGCACGGCGCCCGGCTTGTGGCTGGAGGCGCACGCCAAAGTTGCAGTGCTGCTGCCTGGGCCTCCGTCGGAGCTGCAGCCGATGTTTGTGCGCGAGGTGAAGCCGCGGCTTGCGCGGCGCGGCGCGAATCTGCGCCTCTATACGCGGGATTTGCGAATCACTGGATTGCCGGAATCGGATGTCGACCAGCGCGTCGCGTCTATCTATAAGGAGTACGCCGGGACGGAAACGACGATTCTCGCTTCGCCGGGTGAAATTCAGCTTCATCCGCGCGTGTGGTCGGAAGACGAAGTTGCGGCGACGAAGCTGCTGGACGAAATGGTGAAGCGCTTCGCGCTCGCGCTGGGAGAGAATTTATTTTCCATTTCGGGTGAAACGCTCGAAGACGTCGTCGCAAAAGAGTTGCAGGAGAATCGCGCGACAATCGCCGTGGCCGAAAGCTGCACGGGCGGAATGTTGGCCGCGCGTTTGACGAACGTGCCGGGCAGCTCGTCGTATTTTCTAGGCGGCGTTGTGTCGTACAGCAACGATCTGAAATCGGCGTGGGTCGACGTGCCGAAAGAACTGATCGAGGCGAAGGGAGCGGTCAGCTCCGAAGTGGCCCTCGCGATGGCCGACGGAATTCGGCGGCGCACTGGCGCGTCGCTCGGAGTGGGAGTGACGGGAATCGCGGGCCCCGGCGGAGCCACGCCGGAAAAACCCGTGGGGCTGGTTCATATCGCCATCGCGGATGAGAAGGGCACCAAGGAGCGCAATTTTCGTTTCCCCGGAGATCGCGATCGCATCCGCCATCAGGCCACCCAAGCGGCGCTCGACATGGTGCGGCGTTATTTTCTGTACGCGCCGCCGGCGAAGGGGTAGCGCGTGCGTCTGTTCGTTGCGCTCGATGTGCCGGAGGCGACGCGCCGCGCGCTGGATGAAACGATCCGCAAATTCGAGATCGCCTGTCGCGGGGCGCGCTGGGCGCGCGCGGAAAGCGTGCACGTCACGTTGAAATTCATCGGCCACGTGGAAGAAACGGAATTGCCTGCCATTAAGAAATGCCTGAAGGACGCGAAATCAAGCAGCCCTGTCGAAATCACTTTTCGAAATTTTGGATTTTTCCCCAATGAACGCCCTCCGCGCGTGTTCTGGCTCGGCATCGAGGCCTGCCCGAATCTGCCAGCGTTGGCTGCGGAGATCGAATCGAGCCTCGAACCACTGGGAATTCCACGGGACGCGCGAACGTTCAAGCCGCATTTGACGCTGGCGCGGTTCAAAACCGAAGAAGGCCTGCCGAAATTGCGCGAAATGGTGGCATCGCTGGCGCCGCCGAACTTTGGCCTTATGATCGCGACGGAATTTCATTTGTACGAAAGTGTGCTAAATTCCAGCGGCGCCGTGCATACCAAACTTGCGAATTATCGTTTCGTCGAAGGCGACGCCGCGTGAAAATCATCTGGCTGATTCCGGCCGTTGCGTATTTTCTAGGCTCGATTCCCTTCGGATATTTGATTGTGAAGATAAGGCGCGGCTCGGACGTGCGCGCTTCCGGGAGCGGCAACACGGGGGCGACGAACGTTACGCGCGTCGCCGGAAGAGCGGCGGGCGTCGCGACGCTTTTGCTCGACGCGGGAAAAGGATACCTGGCCGTGTGGCTGGCGGTGCGTTGGTCGCACGGAAACATTCGCTGGGTAATGGCCGCCGCGCTCGCGGCCGTCGTCGGGCATATGTTTTCGTGCTGGCTCGGCTTTCGCGGAGGAAAAGGCATCGCGACCGGGCTGGGCGTGTTCCTGCCAATATCGTGGCAAGCGGTGCTGGCGGCGCTTGTGGTTTGGATTGTGGTGGTGGCGTTTTGGAGATACGTGTCGTTGGGATCGGTGGTGTCCGCTGCGGCGTTGCCGATTCTGATGTATTTATTTTACGCGCCGGGCCACGCCCCTCCGCGGTCTGTGTCGTTGGGCACGGTCCTGATTGTGGTTCTCATAATTTATAAGCATCGCGAAAATATCGGCCGGCTGATCGCGGGCACGGAAAGCCGGCTCGGCCGGAGAGATTAGTCCGAAACTGAACATCTGGCAAACGCTAACTCTGGCACGATTGAACGTGCAGCAGTTGAAACGCGGCCAGCCAGAAGGACTCGCGCAGTTTCGTGCCGCAACGCATCGAGCAAGATGAAAAAAATTGCAATCATCGGGGCGGGAGGATGGGGCACGGCTCTCGCCATCGTGCTTGGCCGGAGCCGCGCGGCGCATCGCATCGCGCTGTGGGCGCGCGAACAGGACGTGCTCGATTCCCTGCGCAAGGAGCGGCGAAACCCAGCGTTCTTGCCGGGATTCATGGTACCGGAAGAAGTGGAAGTGACGGGCGAGTTGCGCGAAGCCGTGGACAGCGCGGAAATTGTCGTCGGCGCAATGCCCTCCGCGCACGCGCGGAAACTGTACGCCGAAATGCTTCCATTTTTCGGCCGCATGACGGGTTTCGTAAGCGCGACGAAAGGCCTCGAAGCCGAAACGCTTCTGCGCATGACCGAAGTCATCGAGCAGGTGCTGACGCCGAAATTCTGGCCGCGCGTCGCCGTGATTTCAGGGCCGTCGTTTGCGCTCGAAGTTGCGCGCGGCGATCCCACGGCAATTGTGGCCGCGTCAAAGGACAGAATGCTCGCCACCGAATTGCAGGAGCAACTATCCGGCCCCTCGCTGCGCGTCTACACAAACGACGATGTGGTGGGCGTGGAACTCGGCGGCGCAATCAAAAACGTGATTGCGATTGCCTCGGGCGTGGCCGAAGGACTCGGCCTGGGACACAACACAATCGCGGCGCTGATCACGCGCGGATTGGCGGAAATGACGCGGCTGGGCACCGCATTCGGCGCGCGAAAAGAGACGCTCGCCGGACTGGCCGGCATGGGCGACCTGGTCCTGACGTGCACGGGCGAATTGAGCCGGAACCGTTCCCTGGGCGCGGAACTGGGGCGCGGCAGAAAACTGGAAGAAATTCTCGCCTCGACGCGCATGGTCGCCGAAGGCGTTGGCACCACGGCTGCGGCGCGCGCGCTTGCGCTGCGTCTCGGCATCGAGATGCCCATCACGGAGCAGATGTACGGCGTGCTGTACCAGGGCCGTACGCCGCAGGATGCCATCCGCGAACTGATGGAGCGCCCGCTCAAAGCGGAATAAAATTTCGTCGCCTGTCCAATAGCGGCCTGTCCGGCGGCGACGCCCGAAAAAGCAGCCCGATCAGCCCGTAGCAGGCCATCCCTCCCGCGTTGCCAATCCGCCAACAGGTAGTACTTTCGGCCAGTTGTACGCCCGTGCAGGTTCGCTTACGATTTTCAGGCAGGGATACACATGCCACAAAAACCAATCAAAACCACCGGAGTGCGCCGCCTGCGCATCCTGTGGATCGTGCTCATGGCGCTGCTGTTCACCAGCGCGCTGCCGCTGTGGCTGTATCACCGCGAAGTGCTCCAGCTCAGCGAGGAAAAATTGCAGGACACGGAGCGCGTGCAGCAATCGGAAATCACGCGATCGGTCGCGAGCGAGATTCTGCAATTCGAATCGAACCTCAGCGAGCAGCTCCAGAGCCAACGCCAGTTACTCTCGCTGACGGGATGGATTAAGGACGTCAGCGATCCGGCCCACGCGCCACAATTGAGCCGGATGCTTCAGAACGTGCTGCAAAACAACCGCGACATTCTCTACGTCACCGCCATCGGCAAGGACGCCAAAGGCGAATCGGCGGAAAGCGTCAAGGGCGCGGAGCGCGACCCGTTCGTCGATGCCGCACTGAAGCGCGCCTTCACGTCGAGCGTGCAGGGCCTGCCCTCAACCAGCGGCACGTTCGCACTGGGCCAGAAGAACCGGCCCGCCATCGTGATTTCCGTACCGCTCATGTCCGGCGGACAATTCACGGGGATGCTCGCCGCCGTCGTGTCACTCGACCGCGTAGTGCAATGGCTGAAGGACACCAGCGTGCGTGACAGGACTGTGTTTGTCGTCAATGGCGACGGGCGAATCATCGTCCACCCGGACACGATCAACATGGTGCCGGGACGCGATCTGAGCTCGGATCCCGCGGTCCACGAATTCAAAAGCCTGCCGCAGGAATTGCGCGCCACGGAAACAACGCAGTTTTCCATTAAAGAAAACAAAAAGCCCGTCGAAATGATTGGCACGTACAGCACGATTCCGGAATTGCACTGGGCCGTAATCGCGCAGCGAAGCCTCGCCAAGGCGCGCGTCGACGCGGGTGTGCAGGAACTGACGACGCAGGCTCTGCGCTTCGTCGTCGCTGTGACGTTGATCGCGCTGCTCGTCGGGTATCTTTCCGCGCTGGGAATCACGCGGCCGATTCAAGGCCTTGTTCATTCCACGCGAGCCATTGCACGCGCGGAATTCCACCAGCGCGCGAAGGTCGAAGGCGCGGCGGAGATCAGCGAGCTTGCCGAAACATTCAACGGCATGGCCGACGACATCGAGAAATATGTCGACCGCCTGCAAATGGCCGCGACCGAGAATCGTGAACTGTTCATGGGCTCGATCCGTATGCTCGCGGCAGCCATCGACGAAAAGGATCCCTACACGCGAGGACATTCCGGCCGCGTCGCGAAGTATTCGCTTACTATCGCTCAGGAAATGGGGCTCGATGCCGAAGCAATGGACAAGCTGCGCATTTCCGCGCTACTGCACGACGTCGGCAAGATCGGCGTCGACGACAATGTTTTGAAAAAACCCGGCAAACTCACGGAGGAAGAATTCGCGCTGATGAAGCAGCATCCCGTGAAGGGCGCGAACATCATGCGTCCCGTCGCGCAATTGAAAGACATGCTGCCGGGAATCGAGCTTCATCATGAACGGATGGATGGAGGAGGTTATCCTTACGGCTTGGCCGGCGATCAGATTCCCATGATGGCGCGCATCATTGCCGTTGCCGATACGTTCGACGCCATCACCACCAACCGGCCCTATCAATCCGCGATGGACCTGGAATACGCGATGGACCGCATCCAGCAGCTCGCGGGAACAAAATTCGACACGGACGTCGTGCATGCCATCCAACACGCGGTCGAGGTCGGAAAATTGAAGTTAAGCCCCTCGGTTGTCGAAGTAGAGATGGCAGTTTAAGACTTTCTCCGATTGTCCCTACGCCAGCATCTCTTGCGTTAAGATCACCGCTCCTCGGCAGCCTCTCTGCGCGCACTACAAGCAGCCCACTGCGTTCCTCTGCTAGAATGAATGTTTCCGCCGATGCGGTGGAAGCGGCATGATCACTCTCTTTGGCAAACCCGAGAAAAGCGAGTCGTTCCTCGAACGGCTGAAAAGCTCCGTCGCGAAAACGCGGACCGAACTATCCGCGCGCGTTGAGCAATTGCTGACGGGTGACCGTCCCGTCGATCCCGCTCTGCTCGCGCAGCTCGAAGCGGCTTTGTTGAGCGCCGACATCGGCGTGAGCACCACAAAAGAAGTGCTCGCGTCCCTGCGCAGGCAGGTGACCGAACAAAAACTCGCCGGCTCAGCCGCGCTCATGCTCGAGCTGAAAAACGAACTCGTGCGAATTTTGGCCGCAGCGCCCGTTCCGCAGAATGGCGATTCCGCCGCGGCCGCCGCGCCGCGCGTGATTTTCGTGGTCGGCGTGAACGGCACCGGAAAAACAACCACCATCGGCAAGCTCGCGAACCGCTTGCGGGCCGAAGGCCGCTCCGTGATGCTCTGCGCGGCGGACACGTTTCGCGCGGCGGCTATCGAGCAGCTGGAAGTCTGGGCCAAGCGCTCGGGCGTCGAGTTGATCAAGCAGAAAGCCGGCTCGGATCCAGCCGCGGTTGTCTTCGACGGGCTTACGGCGGCGCGTGCGAAGAATGTCGACGCCGTAATCGTGGACACGGCCGGCCGCTTGCACACAAAGTCCAATCTAATGGCCGAGCTTGAAAAGATGAAGCGCACCGCCGCAAAGCTCGTCTCCGGCGCGCCGCACGATGTGCTCCTCGTGATGGACGCGACGACCGGCCAAAACGGCCTTACGCAGGCGCGCGAATTTACCGGCCACGTCGGCGTTACGGGAATCGTGCTGACGAAGCTCGACGGCACGGCCAAAGGCGGAATCGTGATCGCCATTTCGCGCGAGCTGGGCTTGCCCATCCGATTTGTCGGCACGGGCGAGCAGATGGACGACCTGGTGCCCTTTGACGCGCAAACCTACGTCAACTCGCTCTTTGACTGACAATTTGACCGCCCCCACGATCCATCTCGCCACCGTTCGCCTGGCCGACGAAGCGTGGATGGCGCGCGCGTTGGTGCTGGCGCATCGCGGCGTCGCGCAGGCGCACCCAAATCCCATGGTCGGCGCAGTCCTTGTGAAAGATGATCACACGAAAAACGCCCGCGCGAAAAATCCCTGCGTCGTTGGCGACGGGTTTCATACTTACGAAGCGCGCAAGCACGCCGAGATCGTTGCCCTCGAACGCGCGCGCGCCGATGCGCGCCGTGCAACGCTCTACGTGAATCTCGAACCGTGCTGCCACGCGGGCCGCACCGGCCCGTGCACGAAAGCAATCATCGAAGCGGGTGTGAAGCGCGTCGTTGTTGCGATGCACGACCCGAATCCCGCCGTCGCGGGCCGCGGCATTCGCGAGTTGCGGCGCGCGGGCGTTGAAGTGATCGTCGGAGTGCGCGAAGACGCCGCGCGGAAACTCAATGAAGCCTTTGCGAAGTGGATTCGCACGAAGCTGCCGTTCGTCACTCTGAAAACCGCGCTCACTCTCGACGGGCAAATTGCGTCTCCCGGCGGAACAGTCACATGGATCACTTCCGCCGAATCGCGCGAAGAAGTTCAGACGTTGCGCCACGCCTCTGATGCGCTGCTCACGGGAATCGGCACCGTGCTCGCCGATGATCCTCGCATGACGGATCGCACCGCACTTCCGCGCCGACGGCCGCTGATCCGCGCCATCATCGATTCGAAGCTGCGCCTGCCCATAAAATCGGAAATGGTAAAATCCGCGAAAGACGACGTGCTCGTCTTCACCACGCAATCGGCGAATTCCGCAAAGGCCAAGTCGCTGCGCATCGCGGGCGTCGAAATTGTGCAAGTGCGCTCGCGCGGGGGCCATGTAAACTTGCGAGAAGTGCTGCGCGAACTCGGCAAGCGCGAAATTCTCAGCGTGATACTGGAAGCGGGAAGCGCCCTGAACGGCGCGATGCTCGCAGCGGACCTCGTCGACAAAATGATTCTGTTTTACGCGCCCAAAATACTCGGCACCGTCACTATGCCTGTTGCGCGGCACCGTGCGCGGCCCATTGCCAAAACTCCGGCGTTGCAAAATATAACCCTGCGCCGTTTCGGCCCCGACTTCGCCGTGGAGGGATATTTTCACGATGTTTACAGGAATCATTGAGCACCTCGGCAAAATCGAAGCGCTCGAACGCAACGAAGACGGCGGCCGCCTGAAAATTAGCTTGGCCGATGCCAAAAGCATCGCCGCGGAAATCAAGGTCGGCGCAAGCATCGCCGTCAACGGCTGCTGCCTCACCGCCGTCGACGTTCGCAAAACTGCTTTCTCCGCTGACCTCTCCGCCGAGACACTCCGCAAAACTTCCTTCAGCGGCGCGACAATCGGCCGCGTCGTGAATCTCGAATTGCCTCTTCCGGCCGGCGCGCGCCTCGGTGGGCACTTCGTGCAAGGCCACGTCGATGGCGTTGCCCGCGTGGAACACATGAACCCCGAGGGCGACAATTGGTGGCTCGGCGTTCGCGTGCCCGAGGATCTGCGGCGATACGTTGCGGAGAAAGGTTCGCTCGCTGTTGATGGCATCAGCTTGACCGTCGCGCGCTGGTACGACGGCATCGCCGAGTTTGCAATTATTCCGCATACCCGTGCAAACACGAATCTGCGTGAGGTCGCCGTCGGCGACGCCGTGAATCTCGAGTGCGACATCTTGGCGAAATATGTCGAAAGCCTGCTGAAAGACCGCGCGGAAGTTGTGCCCCAAAAATGGACGACCGAGAAATTAGTCGAGGAAGGATTTTAATCGCACGCGAAACTCCGAGAGCATCCGGCGAAATCACTTTTTATGAGTGAATCGCAAACTTACGACGTGGTTGTCATCGGCGCGGGCGTCTTTGGCGCGTGGACCGCCTACCGCCTCGCGCGCAGCGGCGCCAAAGTGCTGCTCGCCGACGCGTACGGCGCCGCCAACAGCCGCGCCAGCTCCTCGGGCGAATCGCGAATCATCCGCATGGGCTATGGCGCCGACGAAATTTACACGCGCTGGTCGAAGCAGGCGCTCGAATTGTGGCAGGAATTCGACGAGCAAACCGGCGCGCGGCTCTTCCATCGCACCGGCGTCCTGTGGCTGGCGCGCGAAAACGAACGAATCGCCAGCGACACTCTCGCGACCCTTGCAAAAGTCGGCGTGCCGCACAAAAAGCTCGCCCGCGCGGAAATCGAGAAACGCTTTCCGCAAATTGCCTGCGACGATCTGGATTTCGCGATTTATGAGCCGGAAAGCGGTGTCCTGATGGCGCGGCGCGCCGTGCAGAAAGTCGTCGAGGAATTTCAGAAGGCCGGCGGGACGTATCAAATCGCGGAAGTCGAAGCGCCAACTGGACGCGGCCACGTCGATTCACTTGCGACTTGGAGTGGCGAAATTCTGCGCGCGAACAATTACGTTTTTGCGTGCGGTCCGTGGCTCCCCAAGATTTTTCCCGAGATCCTCGGCCACCGCATTTTCCCGACGCGCCAGGAAGTGTATTTTTTCGGCGTGCCGCCCGGCGACAAAAGTTATGCCGCGGGGAATTTCCCGACCTGGCTCGACGTTGGCAAAGAGATTTACGGCATGCCCGATCTCGAAAACCGCGGCATCAAAATAGCGAGTGATCGTCACGGCGCGCCCATCGATCCCAATCGCACCGAACGCATTGCCGGAGAAACTCTCGCGCTCGTGCGCGATTATTTGCGCCGCCGCTTCCCTGCCCTCCGCGATGCGCCCGTGCTCGAATCCCGCGTCTGCCAGTACGAAAACACTTCCAACGGTGACTTCTTAGTCGATCGCCATCCGGATCGTGAAAATGTCTGGCTCGTCGGCGGCGGCTCAGGCCACGGTTTCAAACACGGCCCCGCCCTGGGCGAGCATGTCGCGCGACTGATCCTCGAAGGCGGCGACGCGGAGCCAAGATTCTCGCTTGCCACAAAGCAAACCGTTCAAAAACGCGCCGTGCATTAGCGAAGCATCACAAAATGCTTGTCGGAATTCCCCGCGAACAAAAAAACTCGCGGACTCCGCTCGCTCGCCACGGCTCGGCGCCAAAAACGCGCGCCGAAAAAATGCTACGCGGCGCGTTCGCCAAACGCCTGCTTCACGTGCGGCTTGAACAGGTACATCACAATCCACGCATCGATCGCGATCAGAATTACATGAAACAAAAGCATACCGACCATCAAGGGAGCCACCGACCTGACGATCCCGAGCACGCCAAAAACGATGCCGATCACCAACAGAATTATCGTTAGCAGCCGGGCCCATCCTTGCAGCTTCCACAGGCCGACTCCGTTGACGATATAAAGAACCACCAGAACCAGGCACGCGATACCCGCAAAAGCGCCCATCGCGGCCAGAGGCCCGATCGACCTGCCTTCCGACGCCATTGTTGCCAGTCCAGCCGATCCCAGCAGGAACATTCCCGCTGCCGCCAGCAGGCATAAACCCGCGCCGAGGAAACTCAGCACTGCAAGAATCGTTACGCCCGTGGGACGCGCCATATCTCACCTCCAAGTGAGGATGCGATCCGTGCATTCAAAAATCAGTCGTCCTGAAAAAAACCGCCGAAGCAGGGCCCGATGTTGCCGAACAAATATCATTCCATCGGGGAGCGGTCAAGCGCGGAATTTCGCGCCTCGGAAAGCTAAAATCAGGAAGCCAGGTTTGCCTTTGATTTTTCGCGCGCTCCCCGCCAGTAAAGAATCAGCCCCAGCGCAATGGTCACGCCCGTGCCGAGCACAAGCTTCACAAAGAACCACAGCTTGCTCGTCGATTCGCCGGGCGGCACGAACGACAGCGCAATCCCCAGCAGCGTCACGAGAAACCCGAGCAGCCCCGCAATCCACACCCCCGTTCTGCCGCCGGGAATCAGCACGACGTTCTCGCCCGCGGCGCGATCCTCGCGATACGAAAGTTTGATCACCGCCGCGTACATGTACAGAAACGGAATGAAATACAGAATCACCGCCGCGTCCACCAGAATCTGGTACGCCGAGTTCGCCGTTTCGTTAATCTGCACCAGCAGCAGAATCGCCCCGGAAAGCACCGCCTGCACCAGAATGGAAACGTACGGCGTGTGCCAGCGCGGATGAATTTTGCCGAACGCCTTCGGCAAATAGCGGTCGATGCCCACAACAAACGGCACGCGCGCGATTCCCGCCACCGTCGAACCGACGCCGCCCGCATTTCCCACCGTTACCAGCACCGCAGCGAGCACTCCCAGGAAGCCAATCTTCAACATCGTCGAACCCGCCGTGATCGCCTGGAAAACGCCGCTCAACGGATCCACTTGCTTCGCCGGCACCAGCGCCAGCACTGACATCGTCCCCACGATATAAATGAACGCAATCGACACGCCCGCGCCCCAAATCGCCCGCGGCAATATCCGGCGCGGGTTCCTGATTTCCTCGCTCATGGCCGACACAAGCTCAAGCCCCGTAAACGCAAACGCGATTTGCGGCCAGAAATTCACCGTCGCCATGTTCCACTGCGGCAGCATGTTCGCCCAAGTGAAGTGCACCACGGAGCCGTGCAAATGCCAGACCCACGCTCCAATTCCCGCCAGCATCAACAGCGGAACGTACGTGCCCACGCCGCCCGCGTTTTGCAGCCACTTGCCGATGTTGAGCCCGATGATGTTCAGAAACACCGCGGTGAAAAGCAGTACAAATGAGCCAATCAAAAGGAATTCGCGATTCTCGGCGAGTTGCGCGTGACCTCCGCCGCCGATGTACGCCGCCATGGAAGCGCTCGCCAGCAGCAGTCCCGGAAAATAAAAGACCGTGTAAATCCAGTACGTCCAGCCCGTCACAAAGCCGTGAAAATCGCCGAACGCCTCCTTCGACCAGATATACAAGCCGCCCTCGTGCGGAAAGCGCGTGGCAAGCTCGGTGATCACGAATGCGGTGGGAATGAAAAACAATACCGCGGCCAGAACCCACAAGCTGATGGACGACGTCCCGTTGTGCGCCGCGGCGGCCACCCAGCGCGGCCCAAGCACCGTCGCAATCTCGAAAAGCAGCACGTCCCAGAATCCCAGGACGCGCCGAAGTTGTTTTTTGGGGTCCGTCTGTTCGCTTCCGCGAGGTGACGCCGAACTCATCGCCGCGCGCTCACGACGTCACGTCCAGCGCGGGAATCAATTCGTCCTGCAAGCGGAAATTCCGCAGGAATCGATCCTCCGACTTTTCAAATTCTGTCCACGTTCCGAAAAATTCCACGCCGCCATTGTGCAGAAAAATAATGCGGTCCGCGAGACGTCGCGCAAGATGCGTGTCGTGCGTCACCACGATGGACGTCTTATGAAATTTCTCCTTCAGCTTCAGGATCAGTTCGCCTGTATGCGCCGCCATGATCGGATCCACCATCGTCGTCGGCTCATCGTACAAAATCGCATCGGGATCCTGCGCCAGCGCCCGCGCAATCGCCACCGCGCGCTTCGTCCCTGTGCTCAGTTCCGAGGGCAGCCGGTCCGCGAACTCCGCGACTTCGAGCATTTCCAGAAGCTCTGCCACGCGCGCGTCCACCGCATCCGTATCGGTTTGCCCCAGCGACACCATCGGAAACGCAACATTCTCCGCGACGCTGAGCGAATCGAACAGCGCGCCCGACTGAAACACCATCGTCACGCGCCGCCGCACCAACGCGAATTGCTCCTCGGAGAAATCCGTCACGTCTTCCCCGCCAACAATAATCCGGCCGGAATCCGGTTTCAGAAATCCCATGATCAATTTCAGCGAGACGGATTTCCCCACACCGCTGCGCCCCAAAATCACGGCCGTCTCTCCGCGCTCCATGTGGAAGCTCACGTCGCTGAGGACAACCTGCTCGTCGAATGCCTTCGAGACGCTCTGAAATTCGATGTAATGCTCGCTCACGGTTTCGTTTCCTCGCTCAAGCCCTTGTGCGCCTCGTCGTAATCCGACGGCGTGTTGATATTCTTGAACAGCCTGCCTCGTGGGTCAAAGGCTTTCCATTCCAGGGGTGCAATCGTCGCGAGAGTCACCTCCGCAAGACCGTCCGTGATTTTGCGCACGCCACGTTCAAGCGCCTCGGCAATCGCTGGCTGCGCGCGTTTGCGATACATCGCGCACAGCGGTTCGAAGCCGCGCTCGTTCACCGGAATCACCGCATCGGCGGGTGACGCAATGGCTCGCGCGACCAGATATTCGATCCACTCGCGCGCCAGAAACGGCAGATCGCAGCCCACAATCAAATTCCATCCGCACGATGAAATGCGCAGCGCCGTCGAAATGCCGCCGAGCGGCCCCAGATTTCTCCGGTCGTCAGGCACCACGTGAAATCCCAGGCCGCCGTAAACGCCGGGCGGCCCTATAATCACGGGGGGTTCGACCGCGAATTCGATCAAGCGCGCGAGATGCACCACCAGCGGCTTGCCCGCAAACGCGAGCAGCCCTTTCGGCTGCCCCATGCGTGAGCTTTGCCCGCCTGCCAGAATGAATCCGCCGATCGCTTCCCGGCCCGCCATGTTTTACTTTCCCGGGCGCGTGATTCCCAGTTCGCGCAATTTTTCCTGCAAACTTTGCCGATGCAGACCAACCGCCGTCGCCGTCCGCGACACATTCCAGTGGTGCTCTTCCAGCTTGCGCTTCAGAAACGCGACCTCGAACTTCCGTTTCGCCTCGCGAAAATCAATTTCACCCAGAATTTCGTCAGATTCTACTCGCACTTTCAATGCCCGTGTACCGGAAAAACCCTGCACGCTCCAATCATCTGTATATAAATGCGTTATGCCGTTCTCCGCAAACATAGTTTGAACTCCGGAATCTTACGAAATGTCCAAAAATTCCTTGACACGTGCCGGGAAGCTGCTATATTAGCACTCGTCGGCGAGGAGTGCTAACATGTCCCCTGCACTCACTTCTACGATAATCCCGAAGTTCTCAAGCGGAGGTTACGAAACATGGCAGTCAACATCACCCCGCTGCACGATCGTGTGCTCGTGAAGCGGCTCAAAGAGAAGGAATCCGTGAAGGGCGGAATCATCATCCCCGACACGGCGAAAGAGAAACCCCAGGAGGGCGAAGTTGTTGCCGTCGGAACAGGAAAACTCGAGAAGGGCCAGCGCGTTCCCCTCGACGTGAAAGTCGGCGACCGCATCCTTTTTGGCAAATACAGCGGCAATGAAATCAAGTTCGATGACGAGGAATTTCTCATTCTCAAGGAAGACGAAATCCTCGCCAAACTCGGAGCAGCTGCAAAAGCGGCTTCCAACAGAAAGTAACATCCCCAGCCGGAAATTTCCGGCGGGCAAAATCCCTGCTTGCGCAGGCAAGCATTCGATAAAATTGAGGAGGTCAAGGTCTCATGGCAAAGCAAATTGTGACTGGTGAGAATTCGCGCCAGTCGATTCTGCGGGGCGTCAATATTCTGGCTGACGCCGTGAAGATCACGCTGGGCCCCAAGGGGCGCAACGCGGTCATCGAAAAGAAATTCGGCGCGCCGATCATCACCAAGGACGGCGTCACCGTGGCGAAGGAAATCGAATTGCCCGACGCGCTCGAAAACATGGGCGCGCAAATGGTCCGCGAAGTCGCGTCGAAAACTTCCGACGTGGCTGGCGACGGCACCACCACGGCCACCGTACTGGCTCAGGCCATCTTCCGCGAAGGCGTGAAGACGGTTGCGGCCGGTGCAAGCCCCATGGCCCTCAAACGCGGCATCGAGAAGGCTGTCGAAGTCGCGGTCGAGGAAATCGAGAAGCTCCATAAGGACGTTAAGGGCGACATGATCGCGCAAGTCGGCACCATCAGCGCCAATAACGACAAGCAAATCGGCGCCATCATCGCGGAAGCGATGAAGAAGGTCGGCAAGGATGGCGTGATCACCGTCGAGGAATCGAAGACGATGGAAACCACGCTCGAAGTCGTGGAAGGAATGCAGTTCGACCGCGGCTACTTGTCACCCTACTTCGTCACCGATCCCGAGCGCATGGAATGCGCGCTCGAGGATGTCCGCATCCTGATCCACGAAAAGAAAATCAGCTCCATGAAGGATTTGCTCCCGCTGCTCGAGCAGATCGCCAAAATGGGCAAGCCGTTGCTGATCATCGCCGAAGACGTTGAAGGCGAAGCGCTCGCAACGTTGGTCGTCAACAAGCTCCGTGGCACGCTGCAATGCGCCGCAGTCAAGGCCCCGGGCTTTGGTGACCGCCGCAAGGCCATGCTCGAGGATATCGCCACGCTCACCGGCGGGCGCGCCATCACCGAGGACCTTGGCATCAAGATCGAAAATGTCAAAGTCGAAGACCTGGGCCGCGCCAAGAAAATCACCATCGACAAGGACAACACCACCATTGTCGAAGGCTACGGCAAGCCCGGCGAAATCGAAGGCCGCGTCAAGCAGATCCGCACGCAGGTCGAGGACACCACCTCGGACTACGACAAGGAAAAGCTGCAAGAGCGGCTCGCCAAACTCGTTGGCGGCGTTGCCGTCATCAAGGTGGGCGCGGCGACGGAGACCGAGCTGAAGGAAAAGAAGGCTCGCGTCGAAGACGCCATGCACGCCACACGCGCGGCGGTCGAGGAAGGCATTGTCCCCGGCGGCGGCACGGCACTGCTCCGCTGCGTAGCGGCGCTCGAGAAGATCAAGGCCACGGGCGATGAATTAATCGGCGTCAACATCGTCAAGCGTGCGCTCGAAGAGCCTATGCGGCAAATCGCTCGCAACGCGGGAGAAGAAGGCGCGGTGATCGTGGGCCGCGTGCGGGAATCCAAGGACGACAACTTCGGCTTCAATGCCGATACCGGCGAGTATGGCGATATGGTCAAGGCCGGCGTCATTGACCCCGCAAAAGTCACGCGTTTGGCGCTTCAGAACGCAGCGTCCATCGCGGCCCTGATGCTCACCACCGAAGCACTCGTGGCCGACATCAGGGAAGACGATAAGAAAGCCGCGGGCGCAGGCGGTCCCGGCGGCGGTGGCGGCATGGGCGGAATGTACTAAACATCTGTGTTGCTTTAGTTGTCGGGGGGCGGGTTATCCCGCCCCTTTTTTTTGGTTTACGTGGCGCAGGCTACAGCCTGTGTGCCTTTGCACTGCGCAAAGGAGGTGGCTAATGATTGGGACGACTGGCGCTACGGTATTGCTCATAGCCAATTTAGTTTTCGCCACTCTACTAGGAATCGGTGTTGGCGGCCTTACGTGCCTGGTGCTGCGCCGTCGGTGGGGCCTTAGGGCAGCCATCATAGATGCCGCAATCGCTCTGGTTGTCGGGGCCATTGCAGCATACGCGGTCGCGGCGATAGAGACTGCGCGTGGTGTTTGGGGGTCCAGTGTGACGCTGGTTTTATCCATCGCAGCGGGCAGCGTCGTAGTAAGACATTTGCTAGGCGTTTTATCTCGTCCCCCTCGTTCGCTGTGACGCAGCGGGCGCGTTGAGTGGCATAAACGCGTACAGCTATGACGCGGCAACGGCTGCGAGTGGACAAGGTCGCAGCACGATGACCGTGTACATCTTCTCGGGATCGCCCGCGGCCCCGGCGGAGGCGGCGGTGGCATGGGCCGCATGTACTAAGACCTTTCTCTGTAGCTCACGTCCCGATTGCGTCGCAGTTGCGCAACCTGACGTGAAGCTTCCAGCCCCAAAAACCACGACACTGTCATCCCGAGCCGCCACGCGGCGAGGGATCTGCATTTTCTTTCTGACCTTTGCGTCGCGGCGTTTCACCTTTGCGCAGCCCAACCTAAAGCTTTTCGCTTTAGGGCGTCGTTGTTTTTCGACATGCTTTTTTACTTTCTTCAGCCCGCTGCAACGCACACATTTTGCTGCTCCGCGCCCTCTGCGCCTCTGCGGTAATTCCCGCTTTTCAAACATGCATTTTTGAGCACCCATCCCCGCCGCTCCCCTTGAACCCTCCCATCCATAACGCTACCCTTAATCCACAAATCGCCCGCGCCTCGACTTGGCGCGCAATCGCAACTTTTGCCGGCGAAACGGGTTTGTATCCATGGGGAACGAAATCTTTCGACGAGGTGATCCGAACATGCGCAACGTCCGCTGGCTTCGTCTTTTGCTGCTCGCATTCGTAATTCTGGCCATACCGGTCGCGTCCCACGCGCAGGTCGGCGTCGCCATATCGGTGAGGATCGGTCCTCCGCCTCTGCCAGTCTACGCACAACCCTACTGCCCCGGACCCGGCTATATTTGGACGCCCGGCTACTGGGCCTATGGCGACGACGGCTACTATTGGGTGCCCGGAACATGGGTAATGGCTCCTGAACCCGGCTTGCTGTGGACTCCCGGCTATTGGGGCTGGGGCGACGGCGCTTATATCTGGCATCGCGGCTATTGGGGACGCCATGTCGGCTTCTACGGTGGCATCAACTACGGTTTCGGTTATCCGGGTGTCGGTTTCTTCGGAGGCGAATGGCGCGGCCGCGAGTTCTTCTACAAC
>Ga0307373_10003286_pt1 | contig 28237 bp, 30 predicted proteins | sample OX2MG_FD_202534 | JGI IMG/M metagenome (GOLD analysis project Ga0307373, IMG submission 202534) | Soil microbial communities from Risofladan, Vaasa, Finland - OX-2 | ecosystem: Environmental > Terrestrial > Soil > Coastal area > Acid sulfate soil | place: Finland: Risofladan, Vaasa | collected... | reverse complement strand
AAGACTACAGCTTCGAGAAGTACGACAGGAGGGAGTTCGTAAAGAGGCCTGAAGAGCTTGACTGATGTGTTGAGATGGATTACACTCTGTTGTTTGCAGCAGTAGCCACTCTGGAGATAATATCGGCCATGCTGGTATTCACCTTCAGGAACGTGCTCCACTCGGTGCTCGCCCTCTCCCTGGCATTCCTATTCAACTCGATACTCTTCCTCGCCATGCAGCAGACTCTGCTTGCGCTGATACAACTGTTCATAATGGTGGGTGGCGTGTCAACATACATATTCGTGGGAGTCTCCTCGTCGGGGCTGTCGAAGTTCAGGCACACCAGTCTTCTGGTACTCGGAATACTGGCCCCGTTGCTCATAGTCGCATACGCAACAAACCTCGTATATGTGACCCAGGGCACCTCCACGCAGCAGAACCAGGTCTCCGGGCTGATGATAAAGTCCGCATTGGGGGCGAACATCGGCGTCCTGTACATAATCACATTCGTCCTCTTCGCGACCGGCTTGTCATCGATAATACTGTTGAAATCAATGGGTAGGAAGACATGATATTCATATACTTTATGGCGCTCAGCTTCTCGCTCTTCGCGATAGGCCTAGCCGGAGTGGCGGCAAGCAGGCACTTCCTGATAATGATGCTGTCCGTCGAGGTCGCCATAATAGCCAGCACGCTTTTGGCCACCGCGTTCTTCTACTTCACAGCCAATGGCAACATAATCACGCTGCTGCTCAGCATGTGGACCGTCGCGTCGATGGAGGTGCTCGCGCTGATAGTGTTCTACAGGTATCTGGCGGCACAGGAGGTAAGCCTTGACGTGAGCAAGCTCTCAAAACTGAAGAATTGATACGATGTTCGCGCCGATAGTGATAGTTCCGATTCTTGCAGGGGCATTTGCAGCCCTGGCTCTCGGAAGCAGCAGGTACGCGAAGTACGTCGCGCTCGCGGCAAGCATAATAACGCTCATGCTTGCGGTATCTATGCTGAACACCGCACAGCAGGTGCAGAACGTCAACTGGTTCAGCTTCGCGGGAAACACCTTCGTGCTGAACTTCGCGCTCACTCCGATACACATGCTGCTGCTTCTGATAGTCGCAGGCATAACGCCACTCATCATGGCGTACTCCATAGGCTTCATGAGGCTCCCGAGCGAGCAGGGCAGGTACTACTTCGAGATCCTGCTCTTCGCGGCGTCAATGATGCTGTTCGCCGTCTCGGGGGGCTTCCTTACCCTGTTCATAGGCTGGGAGCTCCTTGGCGTCACAAGCTACCTGCTGATAGGCTTCTGGTACGGCAAGGAGCGCGCTCCCACAGCGGCAAGGAAGGCGATAACCATCATACTCATTGGCGACCTTGCAATGTTTGCAGCCATGCTGCTCCTGTGGAACACATACCACTCATTCAGCTTCGCTGCCATACAAGGGGTGCAGCACAGCGCGGCAGCCACTATGGCGCTGTCCTTGATACTTGTCGCAGCATTCACCAAGTCGGCGCAGTTCCCGTTCAACGAGTGGCTGCCTGACGCGATGGAGGGGCCCACGCCGGTCTCGGCGTTCCTGCACTCATCCACAATGGTGAAGGCGGGAGTGTTCATGATAGCGATACTTCTCCCTATATACGCGGGCTATGGGATGCTGATGCCCATACTCGTAATCGGGATAATATCCACAATCATCGGCGCCACCAATGCGCTCGCATCAACTCACATCAAGAGGGTTCTCGCGTATTCCACCATAGAAGACTTGGGCCTCATGTTCATAGCCCTGGGGCTTAACGCGGTGGGCGCCGCCATGGTGCTCTTCCTCATGCAGACATTCTACAAGGCGCTGCTCTTCATGAGTGCCGGTGCGATAATGAAGGCCAATGGGACTGAGGATATGTGGAAGAGCTACGGGAGCAGGTCGTACATGCCTCTCTTCATCTCCGCAATAATAGGCGCCATCTCGCTGGCAGGCATATTTCCACTGAGCGGATTCTTCGGGAAGCAGGCCGTCGAGGGCGCAAGCCTCTCCAACCCGCTGGTCTATGGGATACTGATCATAGTGCAGCTGCTCACGGGGCTTTACATCTTCAGGTGGTTGCTCATACCGGCAAGAAGTGCTCCTGACGGAATGGCGCCAAAGGTAAGGGGCGGCTTCAGGGCCGTGCCCACGGCAATGAAGATTCCCATCTACATACTTGCGGCTGTGGCAGTCGGCGCGTCAGCCTTGTACATGATACTTCCCGGATATCTTGGCACAGTCGTTCCCACAATAGGTCTTGCGGGCGCAGCCATCGCAGTTGCGATTGCGCTACTCTCGCTTGCGATTTGCTACTGGGTATACGCCAGCAAGAGTGCGATAAGGGCGGCCCATGCGCTCAGGAAGTACAGGCGGCTGTCAGTGATACTTTACAACAGCGTTTTCATAAATGGCGCATACGGCGCCATAGCTGCGGGATTCAACGGCATTGCCTATGTCACCGACAGGTTTGACTACTGGGCATACAGCAGGGTAAAGCTGGTCTCAAGCTCGGTGGTGGACATCGGCCGCGGGCTCTCCAAGATTGAATCAGGCAACGTGGCCACATATGCCGCCGTGTTCGCGCTCGGCCTGATCGCCATGATAATAATATTCGGATTGCTGTGAGAAGATGAACCTGCTCCCGATAATGGTCCTTATACCCGCCATCGCACTGGCACTCATAGCTGTGCTCAGGGAGAGGCACAGCAAGATGATAAGCGTCGTTTCCACCGGTGCGGTGCTGGCCATCAGCATAGCGCTGTTGGCACTCTCCATACTCGACGGCACGGTGAACTTCTCGCAGCAGTACAGCTACATAAGCTCTTTGGGGGTGGGGCTGGGCTTCAGCGTGGGCATAATACAGCTCATACTCCTGCTTGTCTCGTCATCCGTGCTGTTCGTGGCCGCGCTGTCTGGCAACGTGGAGGACGAGAAGCACAAGCTGTCAAGCTTCTTCGTGGTCCTGTTCCAGCTCGCGTCGATCGGTCTTTTCTCCTCTGCCAACTTCTTCATGTTCTTCATATTCTGGGACGTGGGCGTGATCGCGCTCTTCTTCATGATAAACACCCTCGGCTCTGCCAACAGGAAATCTGCATCGATAAACTTCCTGATATACGAGCTGTTCGCATCAGCGCTGTTGCTTTTGGCGATACTACTCATCTACTTCTACACTCCGGTCAACTCCTTCGACCTCTCGTACATCGCGGCGCACGCGGGTCTCATTCCCCACAACGTCCAGATAGCCATTTTTGCGCTGCTGTTCGTGGCGTTCATGATAAACATGCCGCTCTTCCCCGTCCACTTCTGGCTTCCCGATGCGCACACTGAGGCATCCACACAGGGATCCATGCTGCTCTCCGGCGTCCTGACCAAGTACGGCGGCTACGGAATGCTCCTTCTCTTCACTATGTTCCCGATATCAGCAGAGTTCTCCAAGTACGTCGGGATACTTGCGGCAGTCTCCGCCTTCTACGCAGTTTTCGTGCTGATGAGGCAGACCGACCTGAAGAGGATAATCGCCTACTCCACTATAGTCGAGATGGGGATAATCATGTTCGGCATAAGCGCGGCAAACAGCTCGGGCATATACGGCGCAACATACGGTATGCTGGCCCACGGCTTCACGGTGGCGCTGATGTTCCTCGCGGTGGGCGTGCTCAAGCACGCTTTCGGGGAGAGGGACATTCGTGTGCTGAAGGGCATCGTTGTCAACGCGAAGTCCACCACCTACGTATTCCTCATAGGCGTCCTCGCCATGATAGGCTTCCCATTCTCCGCGGCATTCATAGCCGACATACTCATATTCATAGGAACGATACAGGCGTTCGGGGTTTACGGGATATTGCCGCTTGGCGCCATAGCGCTGCTCGGCGCGTATCTCTACTATGTGATAAACAAGTCAATGCTCTCGACCAAGGAGGTCTCATCTACCGTTGGAAGCGTCACGCTCAGGAACAAGATCGGCTACGCGCTTCTTGTGCTGTTGATATTCGCTTTCGGCACCCTGCCGTTCCTCCTGCTCAACCTGATAAAGGTGTAACTTATGTTCCAATATTACATGATACCGACTTTCGCCATCATCGCGCTCACCGTGGCGTACGTGGCGCTCTCTGTCCTGTTCGCCTATACGAAGTCCAAGAAGGCTGCCCTGGTCTCGAGCATCTGCCTGCTAGTCGGGGTAATGTTCTTCTCGGCTATCATGGCATCCTCCCCCATTGAGTTCACCGTGGCCAACGCCTTCCACGCGTACCCGTTCTCCATGTTCTTCATCATGGTATTCTCCATGCTATCGATACTGATAAACATACTTTCCTACAAGTACTCCTCAGACTATCCCGTGTTCTCCATACTGTTCAGCTTCCTGTTTGTGGGGATGTTTGTAGTGGCATCGGCAAACAACCTCTTCTCGATACTCCTGGGGCTTGAGATAGTCTCCATACCCGCGGCGTTCATGATACTGCACAGCGGCAAGAAGCACATAGAAGCGGCGGTCAAGTTCTTCATACTCAGCGCCGTATCTGTCGCAGTGCTCACCTTTGCACTGGCGCTGATATTCCCGTACGACCTCCAGATGGGCCTCACCTTCCTCGCGCCCAACTTCCAGATAAGCGGCGGGTACATCATCGCGCTGGCGCTGGTGTTCGTGATTGCGGCGCTTGGATTCGAGATGGCGGTCTTCCCGTTCAACCTCTGGGTGCCTGATGTCTATGAGGGCGCCCCCTCAAACGTGACCGCGCTGCTCGCCGGAATCAACAAGAAGATAGCGTTCGTCGCGCTGATAGAGATACTCTTTGTCATATTCATAAATTACACCGCCGAGTTCTCACCGATGCTGGTGCTGCTCTCCATACTCACCATGTTCTTCGGCAACCTGGTGGCGCTTTCGCAATCCAACGTCAAGAGGATGTTCGCATACTCCTCGATATCGCAGGCAGGTTACATACTGATAGGCCTCGCCGCAGCCACGACATTCGGGGTTGAGGCCAGCATATTCCAGATAGTCGCGCACGCGCTCATGATAATCGGCGTGTTCGCAGTGATAGGCTGGATGGAGAGCCTCAACATAAAGACCGTTAGCGACTACACCGGGCTAGCGGGCAGGAACAGGTTCGCCGCTGCGGCGCTGACTATCTTCATGGTCTCGCTCGCCGGCATACCGCCCCTGATGGGCTTCGTGGGCAAGTTCCTCCTCTTCTCCAGCGCGGTGAGCGCCAATCTCATACCGCTCGCGGCGTTGGGAATACTCAACAGCTTCATTTCCATATACTACTTCGCCAAGCTGATAAACCAGATGTACACCAGGAAGAACAGCACCACCATAGCCATCGAGCCTTACGCAATGGCTGTCGCTCTGGTGGCTATAATCCTGATATTCCTGTTCGGGATGTATCCCCAGCCCCTTATCTCGCTTGCACACGGCGCGGTAGTCTCGCTCAGGAGCTGACTCACTTGGCGAGCCCCCTCAGGAAGAATCTCTTCAGCATCAGGCTCGGCCTGTCCATGTCCCCGTACTTGCTGAAGAACTGCTCTGAACCAAAGAGCTTCGACATCTTCATGAATAGGCCAAGCGTCCCGCTGTCCATTGTCGCGTAGTACCGATGCACCACTGCGTGCATCTTCAGATCGATGCCGTACCTCTTTCTCCACATGGCGTCATACTCCTCAAGCCGTCCCTTGCCCTCCATAGTCCTCTTTATCTGGTGCGCAAGAAGCTTGGCGCAAGAGACGCCGAATATTATGCCGCCTCCTGTCGTGGCCTTGACCTGTCCTGCCGCATCTCCCACCAGCGCAACATTCCCGATTACCGTCTTCCTCCTCGATGTGAGGGGTATAAGGCTGGCATACCCGTTTGCCATCTTGCCCCCGTCCTCGAGCTCAGTTATCCCCCCCGATGCCACGAATCTCTTGAACGCCATGAGGCTGGTTATCTTGGCCCTGTCGCTGATTCCGATTCCCACCTCCACCCGCGAGTCTGAATACGGCACGGTCCATCCGAAGAACCTGTGGGCTATCTTGTTGTCGAAGTAGAGCCCAACCATGTGCTTGTCTTCAATCCTCTTCACGTCGTATTCGGCCTTGTAAGTGAGTATGTACTCCCTTATGTCGGGGAAGCCGAACGCGCTTGCAACTGTGGAAACCGCGCCGTCCGCGCCCACTATTATCTTGCCGCTGCCCGCACCCTGCAGAAGCCGGTTCCTGTCAAGCCTATTGTTGAGCACTATCTTCGCCCCAGCCCTCTCGGCCTCCCTCATGGCGGCCTCGGCGAGCAGCCCCCTGTCAACAACGTAGGCCTGAACCGCCTTCGCCTTGATCCTGAGGGTCTCCTTCCCCGCGTGCAACGTGGCCCCGCTGAGAGTGTTCACCATCGAGCTCCTGTAAGGCACCCCTATCCTCTCCAGCCCGGTCGCGGAGAATATGCCTGATGCCTTGGCAGCGCCGTCGGACACCCTCCGCTTGCCATCGTAAACCGTTACCTCTATTCCCGACTGCGCAAGCTCCCTTGCCAGGGAGAGCCCCACCAGCCCGGCACCAACTATCTCGACCCCATCGTAGCGTTCCATCGGACCAGCGTTAATCTGTATTTAAGCCTTCGCTTTCATAATTTATTAATTGTTTGGTGATTTCACGGCTGCCGCTAATATTGATGATAAGGGTAAGGTTGTAGACAACAAGAGCAAGTATGCGGACAAGGGCAAGAATGTGGACAGGAGCAAGCACGACGGCCCGGTCCAGCTGCCCCAGATAAAGGTGCAGAACATAGTAGTGAGCGCGGATTTGCACGCTGTAATCGACCTCTACGCCCTCTCAAAGGAGGTGAAGGCGGTTGACTACGAGCCGGAGCAGTTCCCTGGCGCCATATTCAGGATAGCCGAGCCAAAGGCAGTTATCATACTTTTCAAGAACGGCAAGATGATATGCACCGGAACGAGCACTGAGGCCAACATAAGGAGGGTCCTCGAGTTCGCGTCCAAGGTCATCTCGAAGTACGTAATCTCGCTAAACGTGGATTTGCCCCCTCCAAAGAAGGTTGAGGGCGGCAAGGCACCCGAGAAGAAGGGTGCGGACGGCAAGGCGCCCCAGAAGAGGCTTCCTGAGAAAACGCTTCCTGCGTGGAAGCCCTCAGGCAAGAAGTAGAAAGGGGTTTCTTTACTCTGACTAAGTCAGTTCAGGATTTGGCTACCTTCTTTAGCTTCTTGTCGAACTCCTTGAAGAACCCGGCCCACGAGTAGTTCTTTATCACCGTGGCCCTTCCGTTTCTTCCAATTCGTTCAGCCAAATTCCTATCTTCAAAAATGGAGTTCATCCTTGTTGCCATCTCTTCGGGGCTGTTGACTAGGTAACCTGTCTTCCCATTCGTAACCGTTTCCTTAGGGCCGCCTTCGTTGACCGTTATGATCGGCTTACCGCTCGCCATCGCCTCCAATGGGACCAGCCCGTAATCCTCGTTTATGGGCGTGTAGAGAGCGGCAGTGCAGTTGGAGTACAGCTTTCTCACCGCTAGGTCGCTCGGATCCGCGATTATCTTCACGTCACCCACCCTCTTCGCCATCTCCACGACCCTGAGATAGTAGTCGTAGTAGAACTTGTCCCTTGAAACCGCCCCCGCAATCACCAGCTCGCACTTCCTCTTCGTGCGCTTCTTGAACTCAGCGAACGCCTCTATCGCGTAGTCCTGTCTCTTGTTCGGGGAGAACCTTGAGACGTAGAAGAAATAATTGTCGTCACCCCCATTGGAATACTCCTTGTAATCTATCCCGCCTCCCAGCACCGTGGAGTCGTGCCTTCCGTAGTACTTCTCTATCCTTGACTGGGTATTCTTGCTGTTTGCTATGAGGCCCTCTATCTTCCTCACAACAGACTGGTCTATCAGCTTCACTGCCCTTGTGCCGAGCATGTATGTCGGCTTCTGGTGTATCTTCTTCAGCGAGAGGCGGTACTGGTAAAGGTCGTAGACGTCCCTAAGCGGAGTGTGGACGTACCAGAGCACGCGCTCGTTCCTGTTCCTTATCCAGTGGCCTGGCGCTATGTGCGCGTTTATGGCGTCATAGTCCTCCTTTATCTTGAAGTTGTAGAATGAGAGCCCGTAGTTCAGCCCCTGCGATGCCCTTCCATACGGGAGGATCTTGCTTATCCCGCTCTTGCCTATGGTCTCGACATCGACATCGGCGAATCCCTCAAAGGTCTTCTTGGGGTCGTACTCAGCGGTGTAGACCTTCGCATCGTAGTGCTGTGCTATCTTGAGCACCACCCTCTCCGCCCCTCCCTTTAGCGTAAGGTTCGCCTGAGTAATTATGAGCTTCAATACATCACACTATCCCTTTGGTTCTGTGCCCTTGTTTCTTATCAAGTTTGCCATCTCTACATCGCTGTTGATTGACAACACCTCCCTTATCACGATATCGGCACGCCCAGTTCTCTCCACGATCTCATCGAACTTCATGGTCTTGCTCATCTTAACTATCTTTTCTCTCTCAGCCTGGGTGGGCGGTGGCATATACTTCCTTGGAACGCCCTCTTCCCTTATCGTCTTGTAAACCCAGGCAGTAGCCAGGGAAATGCCCAACAGGTTGAATTCCTCCACAGTCTTATGCACCGTATCCAAGCGCCTATAAGTCGCCGCCACTTGCGCCTTGAAATCCTTGTCCAGGGTTCTTCTCAATCAACCACCCGAATCCATTCCGACCACTTGAACGCGTCGATGTCGCCCTTCTTCTTGTTTCTGATCATGCGCGCCATCTCATCACCGCTGTGCTGGGTAAGTATCTTCCCTACCATGTCCTTTGAAAATCCAGTGGACTTGGCTATCTGCCCTATGGTCTTTTTATTGTCGAGCTTGAGGATCTTCCCCTCTGTCTCGGTGTCCATCTCCTTCCTGCCCTTCCTCGGCCTGGACTTTATCACCCCAGCTCTCTTCAATGCGTCGTAGGCCTGCCAATAAGGCACAACTATCTCGTTCCGTTGCAACTGCTCAAGCGCTGTGCTCAACTTGCCCTCCTTCTTGTAACCTGAGGCAATCTGCTCCACCAGCTCCTTGCTCATAACCACGGCCATCCCAGCACCAGTTTGAGGCACATAGGTACCTAACAAAAGTATTTTAGATTATAGATTTAAATACTCCTTGAGGCGGCAGTCGCGCCTCGTAAACTGGTTTTATGGATCTTGGAGAGGGGCTGAGGCAGGCTATCGCGAAGCTTACCAGCGCCACCATCATAGACGCAAAGACGATAAAGGAGTTCACAAAGGAGCTGCAGAAGAGTCTCCTGAGCTCCGACGTAGCCGTAAGGCTGGTTCTCGAGTTCACAAAGGAGATAGAGGACAAGGCGCTCAAGGTGTCCCCGCCACCCGGAGTCTCGCCAAAGGACTACATAACCAATATGGTATACGAGCAGCTTGTGGCCCTTGTCGGCGCCTCTTACACACCCGAGCTCAAGAAGCATAGGATAATACTGATGGGCCTCTACGGCTCGGGCAAGACCACAACGGCAGCGAAGCTGGCAAAGTACTATCAGGACAGGGGGCTTAGCGCCGCGCTGATATGCTGTGACGTCTCCAGGCCCGCTGCCTACACACAGCTTGAGACGCTTGCCAAGACAGCCAACGTATCCTTCTTCGGGATAAAGGGCGAGAGCGATGCTGCAAAGATTGTGAGGCAGGCCAACGAGAAGTTCAAGGACAAGCAGGTCATCATATGCGACACCAGCGGAAGGAACGCGCTCGACGACGAGCTGATAAGGGAGCTTGACAGCGTAACCAAGGAGTTCAGGCCGGACAAGGGGATACTGGTGGTCAGCGCCGACGTGGGCCAGATAGCCGGCAAGCAGGCCATCGAGTTCAACAAGGTCACTCCGATATCCGGCGTGGTCGTTACAAAGATGGACGGCTCAGGAAAGGGGGGAGGCGCACTCAGCGCATCCAACGCGGCGAAGGCTCCCGTGCTTTTCATAGGCACCGGAGAGAAGCTGAACAACATAGAGCCTTTTGACGCTAAGAGGTTCATAGGCGGACTTCTGGGCATACCCGACATAGGGACTCTTTTGGAGCGCGTGCAGGAGGCGGTGAAGGAAGCCAACATATCGGAGTCCGACGCAAATGCCGAGACCCTTAACTTCGAGACCTTCTACGCCCAGCTCAAGACGATGGGCAAGATGGGTCCGCTCAAGAACATATTCGGCATGCTCGGCGCCAACGATGTCCCCAAGGAGGTGATGGAACAGGGCGAGGAGAAGCTGAACAGGTACAAGGTCATAATATCGTCGATGACGCAGGAGGAGAGGAAGAACGAGCGGCTGCTGCATCAGTCGGCAAGGATAAGCAGGATTGCCAAGGGCAGCGGCACCACCGAGAGGGACGTGCACCAGATGATTACCGAGTTCAACAAGATGAAGAAGACATTCGACATGCTGAAGAACGATAGAAACTTCAAAAAAAGATTCCCGAAGCTGATGTGAGTATAAACAATAATGTAAACAAAAAAGAAAAAGGAAAGAAAAACAAGGCAGTAACTACTGCCTTATCTCTTGCGCTTCTTTGCAGCGGTTTTCTTTCCAGCCTTCTTCGTTGTCTTCTTCTTAGACGATTTTGCCATTTATATTCACTATGTCTGCTTGCGCAAACAAATTAAAGTAACTGAAAAGGTATTTAATGGTATTTAATTTTCGCACTTTGCGCCACTCTCGCGTTTTCGGCATTATACGAAGGAATTTATCCTTAAACAAACAAATGATTGCATGGCGGACAAGAAGGTGGCCCTTGAAGGAAGGCTTGAGGAGCTTCAGGAGGAGTACACCGGAACCAAGTATAACAAGGCGACAAACAAGCACCTTGGCATACTGAGAAGGAAGATTGCCGAGACGAAACTGGCGATAGTGGCTGCGGGTAAGCACAAGAAGGGGGAGGGCTTTTTCGTAAAGAAGATGGGCGACGCCACGGTCGCGCTTGCAGGATTTCCAAGCGCCGGAAAGTCATCGCTGATAAACAAGATCGCGCACACTAGGTCAAAGACCGCGCAGTACGCATTCACCACCACGACCATAATACCCGGCACGATGCTCTACAAGGACGCGCACATACAGGTGTTCGACATGCCCGGTCTGATAGAGGGTGCAGCTACTGGACTGGGCGGAGGCAGGGCAGTGATATCCGCAATGAAGGTTGCCGATTTGATAGTGTTCGTCATCGACGTCAATAACGTGCCGCAGCTCTATACCCTCATGGAAGAGCTGAAGGCCCTGAACGTCAGGATAAACAAGAGGAGGCCCAAGCTATCCATAATGGAGGTCGAGACAAACACCAACCTGTCGATTGAGGTGAACAAGTCCGGCCTTAGCGAGAGCGACATAAAGATGGTGCTCAACAGCTTCGGCATACGCAACGCGAGGGTCATAATACGCGAGAGGATAGAGCTTGACGACTTCATCGCGCTAGCTGCGGAAAAGATATACTACATGAAGGCGATAGTGGCCCTGAACAAGATAGACACAAACAAGAACTACCAGAAGATTGCCGACGAGATATCGTCCAGGTACGGCATAAAGGTTGTTCCGATAAGCGCCACCGAGGGTGACAATATCGACTGGCTGAAGGACGAGATATACAACACGCTTGACATAATGACGATATACCTGAAGCCCAAGGTGGGGGACGAGAGGCTGATGCCCATGGTGCTCGAGAAAAGCTCGAGCGTGGGCGACGCCGCGAGCAGGCTGCACACGGAGATAGTGGACGAGCTGCAGTGCGCATACATCACCGGCCCGAGCGCTATGTTCGAGCACCAGAGGGTAGGCGCAGCGCACGTTCTCAAGGAAGGGGACATAGTAACCTTTATAAAAAACAAGTGAGAAGACAGAGCGCGATCGAATGGGGATAAAATACTGGGAATACGAGGATGCCCCGCTCAAGGACAAGCTGAAGAGCGTCAACGTCAAGGATGTCGCCAGGATATTCTTCGACAACGAGACGGAGGCCTACAGGTTCGCCGTACTGCTCCTTGAAGTGAAGACGAAGAAGCAGATGAAACTGAAGGACGTCCCGAAGAACATCCCCATTGCAACTGCCAAGAGGTATCTGGATTACGCCGTGGAGCTGGGTCTGCTCAAGCACGAGGACAGCACATACATGCTGACCGACAGGTTCAGCAAGCCGCTGAGGAACATCGCCACATACATCAAGGAGTGGATGCAGACCGAGAAGGAGGAGGACCTCAGCGTGGAGTTCGCCAACGCCCGCATTGAGAAGCAGCAGAAGAGGGGCGGCAAGCTGCCATCGGTAAAGGAGGAAGATAGGCCATCAGACCAGCAGGGCACAGCATGAGCTTACTCTGTTACCCTGGCATCATTCTTGTTGATGCCCCAATTCATCACTTCTGTGAACATCCAAAAGTAAGTAGCAACTCGTTCAGCCTGGGACATATTCATATGCCCTGAAAGGTGCACCGCCCTGGAGTCGAACTTCCACTTGGTATCTGTCCATCCGAGCTTCATCTCCAAGTTTATGCATACTCCCAGCGCAAGGGGATTGTCTGGCGCATAACCCATCCTCTGGCGGAATCCCTCCCTGAGCCTATACATGCCCCAGCCAATCATCTCCTCCACCGCTCCCAAGGTGGCCCGGTCCTTTCTTATCCACAGCGTTGAAGCCAGCTCAACATTGTCCGATTTCTTGTCGTAGCGCAGCAGTATACCCATGCTCTTCCACTCGTAGAGGAGCCGTTTCACCTCTTCTGGAGGAAGTCTCAGGGGTGTTTCCTTGATGACAGACCCAAGTTTCATTTCAGCCACTTAGTCAATAGGGATTGCCGCGACCGCTATTTATGGCTTCTCTGCAACCTACCGTCAATTATTTAATAACAGGGTGCTGCAATATTAGTGTGAGACCATGGAGGCGTATTGTGTCAAGTGCAAGCAGAAGAACGAGATGAAGAACCCGCAGGAGGTTACCATGAAGAACGGAAGAAAGGCGGTAACCGGGCCATGTGCTGTATGCGGAACCAAGATGTTCAAGATAGGCGGGTAGTGGCATAAGGCCACTACACTGTCTGCTTTTCCTATTCGTTAATCTGCAAGATTGAAACAGAAGGTGAGCCCGGCGGGATTTGAACCCGCGACCTTCAGATTAGAAGTCTGCCGCTCTATCCAAGCTGAGCTACGGGCCCATAACTAGGTTTAGCCAAGCAAGACTTATATTGCTGTCTATGGCTGGAGCGGGCTATCTCTTCCTGCGCATCAGCATCGCGGCGGCAGCAACCACTATTACTATGACTATCACTATGCCCACAGCGGCCCCAGTATAATTGGGCGTTGTGACCGGTGTCTGCTGCGAAGTCGTGGTGGCTACTATCGTGGTTGTCGGAGCCGCGGTAGTGGTCGCTGGCTGCGCCTGAGGCACTATGTCCTGCACCCATACTATCGGGTTTGCGAACTGCGTGTTGACCTCAGTGAAGTTGCTTATCCTGGTCCAGGTGTCCTGACCGGAGTAGGTTCCTCCCCTGTAAAACATCGTTCCGTTCTCAACGCTGTAATTTCCGCCAAGCCACGCGTAGCTGGTTACGTTCAGGGGCGGCGATGTGGGCGAGGTTATCAGCGTGTAGTAAGTTGTCACTGGCATCGCAGAACCTGTGCTGTTGACCAGCGTTATGGACGGGCTGACCTCTCCGTTGATTGCAAAGGCGAACGCGCCGAATGCAGCCATTGAGCTGTTCGAGGGCGATGTGACGTTAGTTACATGAAATTGTATTATCGAGAAGTTGTAGCTGGATAGCATCGTGCCGTTGGCCAGCATCGCGTATGTTCCCGGAGCTATCACGGCCTTTATGGTGGAGCCGATGAGCGTCGTGCTCACGTTGCCACCGACTGTGGCGTTTATGTTAGCCGAATAAGCTGTGTTGGCGTAAAGAAGCGGAGGCGCAATACGTGCAACAGTTCCCGTGTTGTTCACCGTTGTCGTAGTGTTGTAGTTCTGGGCTATGGTCGTAGTGGCTACCGTTGTCGCCACCGTGGTGCCATATCCATACCCGTATCCCCCATACTGTGCAAAGCCCATGCCCATTATGCAGGCAAAGGCAACCAGTGTCGCAATCGCTCCTATTTTCCTCATGCAAATACCTATCTCATCATACTCTTGAAGCCAACATTAAAGAACCTTTTCGTATTGGCAGTGAGCTGTTCGGCAGCCCTCTCGAAGCTTATCCCCTTGGCCTTCGCCACTATACCCACCGACTTGCTAACGTCCAGTGGCGTGGCTCCAGCGGCAGGCGAGTCGCTCTCCGCCATTATGTTATCTATGGCGATTGCCACAATCGCCTTGTTCCTTCTGGAGGACTCAAACGGCGGCACCGATATCATGTAGCCCAGCTTCTCTATTCTCTTGGCTTCGGTAGGCCCTCCCTCGAAGAAGTGCATGTGCGCCCCCTTCACTTCCCTCTCCTCAAGCATCGCGAGCACGTCCTCCATCGCCTCCCTGGAGTGTATCGTGACCGGCTTTCCCAGCTCCACGGCCAGGTCAAGGAAGGCCCCGAACACCTTCTTCTGCCTCTCAATTTCCACATTCACCCTGCCCTTCGCGTAGTCAAGCCCAATTTCCCCGATCGCGCATATCTTGGAAGGGTTGGCCCTTATCATCCCTATGTTGAACTCCAGCTCCTCATCTTCGATGCCGGAGTGCTCCGGATCTATTCCCATCGCCGCGTATATGTTCTTCCCGTCAGCCATCTGGGCGCACAGCGCGTTGGACTTCGTGTCCACCCCGTCCGTGACTATGGTGCGCACCCCGCCCCTGATGGCAGCGTTTATTAGCTCCCTGTCCGGGATGAGGTCAAGGTGGCAGTGGGCATCCGCCAGCTCGGTAAACGTAAGGCTCTTCTCCCTCTCCTTCACAAGATGGCTTGTCTGCATCTAATACGGAGAAATCTGTAACGCAAGGCATAAATAACCCAGATTCCAGATTTATGCGTCTAAGGCTCAGTTGGTAAAATGGCTCGCAAGAACGCATCGTCTCCCTTCAGGAGCAAGCTTTTCTACATACCCCTAATCATCAGCATCATCGCGATCATCCTTTCCGTTTACAACGTGGCTCATCCGCAGCAGGTGGTGATCTACAAGACTGTCATACAGAACCAGACTGGCGGCACCACGACCCAGCTCACCGGCTACAACATAACATCGCCGCTTATAACCCCACCCACATCACTGGCATCAGCGCCGGTGATAACCGCGAACCAGAGCTTCGGGCAGAGGCTGACTGGAATCAACCAGCCGTTCAACGCCTCAGAGCTTGCCGCCATAAACAACGCGCCCGACGCTTACTACGAGCTGGCCGGGGAGATGTACCTCAACCACACCCTGAACAACAGCGTGGGCGCACAGCCGAACGTCGTGCCGCTGTTCAACGTCAACGGCAAGCCCTCGGTGATATACTTCGGCTCTATAACCTGCATATTCTGCGGCGAGAACAGGTGGGCTATGGCGCTCGCTCTCGCCAAGTTCGGGAGCTTCAACAGCCTCTACACGGGATACAGCGCGCTCGGCGACTCTGACGTTCCCACGATATACTGGAGGCCCGCGAGCTACAACACATCCACGACAGACTTGGGCGCCTTCTACACCAGCAAGTACGTAAACTTCCTCGCGATTGAGAACACGGAGCCGATAACCGGCGGCTTCGCCCTGCAGCCGATGTCAACCATACTGCAGGAGGTCACCGCGGTCAACAATACCGCTTACACCGCAGCCATGAACTACATCATCCAGATAAACAACTTCCAGGGCACGCCTTACACGATATGGGGCAACTACCAGGTGGGCGGCGCGGATGCGGTCGCGTTCGGAAACTCAACTCCGAAGACCAGCCAGCTCCCTCTCGAGTACATGACGCATCAGGACATGTTCAACCAGCTCAGGCAGGGAACCAGCCAGCTCGCGCTGACCGAGTACGCGGGCGCCGACGTCTACATAGCGTACACCTGCAAGTCCATCAACAACACGGCAAGCATATGCTCGCTACCCGCTATACAGAAGATTGAGGCACAGCAATGAAGAGGCAGACCAACAAGCTCGGCGTCCTGAGGATGATATACTCCTCACCCGCGTACGTTGTGGTCAATATCGCCGCCGCCGCCTTCTACTATTTTCTATTCAGGTACCTGCTCGCCTCACAAAACTACGGCATATTCCTTCTCAACGTTCCGCATTACCTGCTATACTCCCTGGTCATCTCATCTTCGGTGCTGCTCACCCTTGGGGCTTACGGCATAAAGTCCGCCTTTGAGTCCAGGGGCAAGGCGGTCGGAGAGCAGGGGGCAAGTGCAGCAACGACGATCGTGGGCGCTGTCATCAGTGGATGCGCATCGTGCCAGGCGCCATTTGTGGGATCTCTGCTCTACGCGGTCGGCTTCAACACGCTAACCGTCAGCTCCATACTGTCGGGGATAGGGGGCAGCCAGGAGCCGATACTGGCGGCATTCATAGTTATAAATTTAGCCCTTATATATTATTCAACGGTGAAGATTGCCGAGGGCTGCAGGGTGGCGCCCAGGCGCAGGAAGGGATGAACCAATGCAAAAGTCAGGGATGAGGAGGAAGGTGGTTGCAAGAAGGGCCAAGCCGAAGGCAAGGGCAAGGCCGGGCAAGGCGGCACCGGCTCAGCGCCCGTATCACCACATGTCCCACACGGGCGCACTCATCAGCGAGATTATCGAGGGAACTGATGACGCATACACCACCTCGGAGGCACTCGAGCTCGCGCTTCTGCTTTCCAATCTGTCAACCACGCTTCAGGAGATAACATACTCATCAGGCATCAACGCCGGAAGGCTCGTGCACAGCATGAGCGAACACGGCAAGCCGCACGAGTGGCAGGAAGACAGCATGCCCTCGCTTGTCTCATTCATCGAGAAGGCGGGACACCCCAGGGTGACCTACCACGTATTTCCCGGCGACTTTTGGCTCAGGTTCTCCGACAAGGGCACGCCTGACCTCGGCGCAAACCTGCACACCTTCGAGGCCGGCGTCATCGCGGGGTTCATCTCCGCGTCGAGAAAACATGTGGTGGGCGCCACGGAGGCGATGTGCTCCATGGCAGGGCATGGCGAGTGCATGTTCACTTCGCAGGCAGGGGAGAGGAAGCCCGCGGGCAGGGAATCAATCGAGCGTTTTGTAACGCATGTGTCAAGGCTGGCATCGGCTGGAAAGAGGCAAAAGGCGGAGGTGCCGCTAGGATACTACATGTTGGCATCTGGCGTGCTCTATGATCCCACCTACCTTGACGCGATGAAGCAGGTCGTAACTCACATAGGCGCCCAGATGGCGCAGAAGACAATCCTCGGCAAGAGGAAAGGCGTGGATGTCGCAATATCTACTATACCCCTGCTTGGGCTGGGCCAGCCCAAGCTCAAGAAGCTCTCGCCGCTTGAGCTGGATGTCCGGTTCACCGGAAGGCACACAAGAAGGGAACACACGGAATTATCCGTAGCATTTATAAGCGGGTTGCTCAATAACTTAGTGGCAAAAAACCGCACACTAGAGGCAGCCACCTCCCACAGCAGGGGGAACTACACGATAAAAATAAGGGAGGTAAGGTCACAGCTCGGCAAGGAATGATTCTTTGGGATTGGAATTCATAGACGGCGTATCAAGATTCATACCCTCCATAAGGGGTCCAGCGACGCCGCTGTCCCTCAAGCAGAAGCTGATGTGGACGGGCATCATCATAGCGGTCTACTTCATACTTTACAACACGCTGGCAGTGGGGCTCAACAAGCAGGCGCTCTCCAATCCGTTCTTCCAGCTCATCAGCATAATATTCGCGGCTAAGATAGGCAGCCTGATAACGGTCGGTATCAGCCCCATAGTGCTCTCCAGCATAATCATACAGCTCATCTCCGGATCCGGGCTGATAAACATCGACATGAACGATCCGGTTCAAAAGTCGAGGATGCAAACGGTGCAGAAGCTGGCCGCCATAGGGCTCGCCATAGCCGAGGCCACCATATTCGTCTCAACGGGATACGTTACGGCGCTGCCCAACTTCTTCGGGTTTGTGATACTGCAGCTCACGGTTGGCGCCATAGTCATAATCTACCTTGACGAGATGATGACGAAGTACGGCATCACATCCGGAATAAACATGTTCATAGCGAGTGGAGTCTCGTACGCCTTCATCGCAGGCACTCTTACCATACTCCTTCCGTCCGCGGTGCAGGCGATAACGAACGGCGGAGCTGCCGCGATATCCAACGCCCTTCTGGCGTTCGGCCCGCTGTTCTTCGCGATCATAGTGCTGCTCATCAGCATATACATCTACGGCATGAAGGTGGAGCTGCCGCTCGCATTCGAGCAACTGAGGGGAATAGGCGGTAGGCTGCCCATTCCGTTCCTGTATGTCAGCGTGCTTCCGGTCATACTCGCGACGTCGCTTGAGCTTGCTATGAGCGTCTGGTTCCGGTTCTTAGCCAACATACACGGAGCGTTAGGCAACATCGCCAACTTCGTCGCGCTCTACGCGGCCCAGGGCAGCGCGGGAGGCGGCTCATCGTTGCAGCTCTCCGGAGGAATACTTTACCTGATATCACCCAACTTCCAGTCGCCTTATGCGGCTCCATACGGAATCGGAGGGTACGGCGCATACTTCCACTACCTGGCCACACAGACGTCTACGCTGATACTTCCGTGGGGCGGCCAGTTGCTCGTTCCGGAGTCCATACACGTGCTGCTCTATGTGGTGGTGCTAGTGGTGCTTTGCGTGGTGTTCGGAAAGTTCTGGGTCGAGCTAACGGGGCAGAGCCCGAAGAAGATGGCCGAGCAGCTTGGAGAGATGGGGTGGCAGATACCCGGATTCAGGAGGGACCCTAGGATAGTCGAGAACGTGCTCAACAAGTACGTGCCCACGCTGACCGTACTGGGAAGCATATCCGTCGGCCTGCTTGCCGCGCTGGCCACGCTCACCGGGGCGATAGGAAGCGGAATGGGAATACTGCTTACAGTAGGAATAATCTACATGATATACCAGCAGCTGGAGAAGGAGAACCTGTACGAGTCGTACCCCGCGCTGGCGAAGTTCGTGAAGTAACGCGGGTTTTTCCAAAGCTTTATAAAACCTGCCGATAGAACACTTATGTAAGGCAAGTCAGTAAGGTACGGGCTGATTTTCCCGCCAATACTGCAAGTGCAGGAGGGATTCACATGGAACAGGAACTGGCAAACAAGCTTAGCGCTTTCATTCAGGAGAACAAGGGCAAGAGGAAGTTCACCCAGAGCGTGGAGCTCGCGGTAAACTTCATGGGCGTCGACTTCTCGAAGCAGGACAACAGGCTCAACCTAGAGGTCAAGCTGCCGAAGGGAAAGGGCAAGCAGCTCAAGGTCATGATATTCACTGACGATGTCAACATAGCGACTAAGGCAAAGTCGTCAGGAGCCACGGTGGTGCCGGGCACCGAGATACAGAACATAGCGAACGACAAGGCAAAGCTTACTGAGATTCTCCAGTACGAGATGCTCGCGCAGCCTAACCTGATGCCTACCGTTGCCAGATTCCTAGGACAGTTCCTGGGACCGAGGAACAAGATGCCGAAGCCGCTGTTGGGATCAGACCCGATAAGGGCGATATCCGACACGGCAAACTCGATATACTTAAGAAGCAAGGGCAAGTACCTACCTACCGTGCACTGCATGATTGGGATGGAGAACATGGAAGCCTCCCAGCTGGAGGCCAACATAGACGAGGTCCTGGCCTCACTTTACAAGAAGGTGGGGAAGCAGAACGTAAAGTCCGTCTACGTGAAGCTCACCATGAGCAAGCCCCTGAAGTTGATGTGATATTATGCTTAACAAGTCGCAAAAGGTAACGTTCGCCAAGGACGAGGCAAAGGCCATCGACAAGTTCAAGGTCGTGGGCATAGTCCCGATAGCGGGCATACCAGACAGGCTCTTCCAGGCGACCAAGAACAAGATGAAGCCGAATGCGAGGTTCATATTCGCCAGGCAGACCGTGCTGAAGAGGATACTCGAGGGCAACCCCAAGACCAAGCACATGGCCAGCCTGCTCAACGACCAGTCGGTCATACTTCTGAGCAACGACGACCCGTTCCAGATATACAAGGAGTTCCAGTCAAACATAATCAAGCTTGAGGCAAAGCCGAACCAGATAGCGCCCGATGACATAAACATCGAGAGCGGCGAGACCAGCATACAGCCGGGACAGGCGGTCACCGAGCTCAAGGCTGCGGGCATAGACGTGCAGATCCAGAAGGGCAAGGTGGTGATAGCCAAGGACAAGACACTGGTCGCGAAGGGCCAGGTGATATCGCTTGCGGTATCGAAGGCGCTTCACACGCTCGGCGTGATGCCGTTCAGCGCGGTGATAGAGCCCGCAGTGATGCTGTCGGACGGCATGATGTACAAGAAGGAGGTCCTCAGGATAAACACCGAGAGCACCACCAAGGAGATACTCGTCGGATTCGCCAACGCGCTCGCGCTCAGCATCGACAGGGGTTATGTCAACCAGTACACGGTCGAGAGGCTCCTGGTCAAGGCGTACAACAACGCCATGTGGCTCGGAGTGGAGACGAAGATGCCGGTCGCTGGAATCATAGAGAAGCTGGTGGCCAACGCATCTCTCGGCGCAGCGGCGCTTGGCGAGCTCAAGCCCTCAGAATGAACAATGACGCTAATGTAAGGTGAAATAGATGGAATACGTATATGCAGCACTGCTCCTAGACGCAGCAGGAAAGGAGATAAGCGAACATAGCATAATGGATGTAGTGAAGGCAGCAGGTCTCACTCCCGACGAGGCGCAGGCCAAGGCGGTTGCGGCCTCGCTCAAGGGCGTTAACATAAAGGATGTTATCAAGAATGCCCAGAGCATGCAGGTAGCTGCGGCGGCTGCTCCGGCAGCTGCTGGAGAGCACCCCAAGAAGGCAGCGGCTGAGCCGAAGGAGGAGAAGAAGAAGGAAGAGGAAGCAGCAGGCGGACTCGCAAGCCTTTTCGGAGGAGCATAATCCCAATCATCCCATGCTGACGCGGCAAAAGGCTGCGCCAGCACGGCATTTTTCTGTAATGCCGGTAAAGGGGGAGCGGGGCAATGCATAAATAAACTGCCAAGTAATCCAGTATGTTGGTTTGAATGGACGTCTATGTCGATAAGCACAAGTGCACGGGCTGCCAGCACTGCAAGGATGTCTGCCCGGTCGCTGTCTTCGAGATGAAGGGCAGGGGAACCCCTGAGAATCCCGACGCCGAGGGGGCCAACGGGGACACGGCGCCAGAGGCCAGCAAGTGGAAGGGCCAGATAGACCCGGCCATGGAGGCCAAGTGGGCCAACGTTACCGACAACCACAAGCACTTCGCAAAGGACAACGACGGGACGAGCGGCGGCATCTCTGTCGCTACAAGCGGGAGCGCATGCATACTCTGCCAGGCCTGCCTGATTGAGTGCGAGGGCGAGTGCATCCACATAACTGACGACAACGGAACCCTATACGATTCCATATACAAGTAATTACGCTTTCTTTCTGCCACCGATAAGGCTCTTGCCTTATCTTTCTTTTTCTTTGCCTAACTGGGTGTTAGCATGATACAACTCGCGGGGAAACCGTTCGACGACAAAGAGAGCCTCTCTGCGCTCAACGCCTACGTGAGCCAATGGTTCAACGCGAATTTCAGCGAGCTCACCCCCCCGCAGAAGTACGCATTCAAGCTCATCAGCGACAGGAAGAACCTGCTGGTAACCGCCCCGACTGGAAGCGGAAAGACCATGTCAGGCTTCCTCTCGATAATAAGCAAGCTGTTCGACTACAGCCTCGAGGGCAAGCTGGAGGACAGGGTTTACTGCATCTACATCTCGCCCCTAAGGGCCTTGAACAACGACATATTCAGGAACCTCACCAAGCCACTCGACGAGATCTACGACATCATAAAGAAAGAGAAGGGAATGGAGATCATCAGGAGCAACATAAAGCAGGTCACCATAGGGGTGAGGACGGGCGACACCTCGCAGAAGGAGAGGAGGCAGCAGCTTACAAAGCCGCCTAACATAATGGTCACCACTCCAGAGAGCCTTGCTATCATACTCAACTCTGAGAAGTTCATAGAGAGCTTCAAGGGGCTCGAGTTCATAATCATAGACGAGGTTCATGAGCTGGCAAACAACAAGAGGGGAGTTCATCTCGCGCTCTCGATAGCCAGGCTCAAGGAGCTGATAGGGAAGAGGCCCGCAACGATAGGGCTGAGCGCCACGCTCTCTCCGCTCGATGAGGCAGCCAAGTACCTGGTAGGCCTGACGGACGGAAAGTCGGACGACTGCGTGATAGTCGACGCATCGTGGAGCAAGAACCTCGAGGTCAAGGCGATAAGCCCGGTCCAGGACATGATCTACAGCAAGGAGGAGGATGTGGAGAGGCTCACGTACGAGGAGATGGACAGGATAATAAAGGCCGGCAAGACCACGCTGATATTCACAAACACAAGGAGCGGCACCGAGAGGGTCGTATTCAACCTGAAGAAGAGGTTCGGCTACGCCGATGCGGACGTGGCAGCGCACCACAGCTCGCTTTCAAGGGAGTCAAGGCTGGACGTGGAGGAGCAGCTGAAGAAGGGATCGCTGAAGGCGGTCGTCTCGTCAACGAGCCTGGAGCTGGGTGTCGACATAGGCACTATAGACAACGTCATACAGCTCGGATCCCCCAAGAGCGTGACAAGGGCGATACAGAGGATAGGCAGGGCAGGCCACTCATACAAGGCCACGGCGAGGGGAGAGATGCTCGTGCTCAACAGGGACGACCTGGTCGAGTGCTCTGTCATGCTCGATGCGGCGCTCAAGAGGCACCTCGACACGTTCAAGGTTCCGCAGAATGCCCTTGACGTCCTTGCGCAGCACATAATCGGCATGTCGATAAACAAGGTATGGGACATAGACGAGGCGTTCAATGTGATAAGGGGCGCATATCCATATCACTCCCTCGAGAGGGAGCAGTACATGTCAGTGGTAAACTACCTTGCGGGCAGCTACGTCGGCCTGGAGAGCAGGAAGGTATACGGCAAGATATGGTACGACGAGAAGCAGAATAAGTTCGGCAAGAGGGGCGCGATGATCAAGGTCATCTACATGTTAAACCTCGGCACAATCCCCGACGAGGTCGCGGTGAGCGTGTACGCCAAGCCCAACAAGTTCATAGGCAGCATAGAGGAGGAGTTCCTCACCAAGCTGAAGCAGGGAGACATATTCACACTGGGGGGCAAGCTGTACCAGTTCGAGAATGCCAAGGGGATGAAGTGCTACGTCACCGAGGCGAAGGCAACGGCGCCCACGATACCACCGTGGTTTTCCGAGCAGCTTCCGCTCAGCTACGAGCTGGCGAATGAGATAGGGCTGTTCAGGAACAGCTTCTCCAAGGTGGTGAAGGAGTACATAAAGAAGAGCAAGGAAAAGGGGCTGTCGAAGATGGCGGCGATTCCCAAACCTGTCGACGATTACCTCTCAAAGCTGCCCATAGACGAGAACTCCAGGCACGCGATATTCGGATACTTCGCCGAGCAGCTTCTCTACGCGGACGAGGTTCCGAGCAATGAGCTCTTTCTTATAGAGTCGACAAGCGATCCTGAGCAGGAGAAGAACTATCTTGTATTCCACTCTCTTTACGGGAGGAGGATAAATGACGCGCTGTCAAGGGCATTCGGCATAGAGCTGTCCGAGATCTTGGACGCGGACATCGGAATAATGGTGAATGACAACGGATTCGTACTCTCAAGCGAGGACAGCATCAAGATAACGGCCAAGACTATCAAGGAGGTCATCGCCGACATAAGGAACATAGGGCTAGAGAAGATGCTCAAGGCCAACATAAGGAGGACCGAGCTGCTGAGGAGGAAGTTCAGGCACGTCGCGGCGAGGAGTTTCATGATACTGAGAAATTACAAGGGATGGAAGATAACCGTGGGCAGGCAGCAGATGAACTCGCAGATGATATTCAAGGCGGCTGAGGAGATAGACCCCAACTTCCCGATAATAACCGAGACCTACAGGGAGATACTCAACGACATGATGGACATGCCCAGGGCGCAGATGCTGCTGGACAACCTGGAATCCGGCAAGCTGAAGTACAAGGTGATTCAAACTGACATACCCTCGCCGTTCTCGCACTCAATAATAACCTTGGGACATGCCGACGTGATACTCATGAAGGAAAGGCACAAGTACCTGCAGGAGCTACATAAGCTTGTGCTGAAGAGGATAAGCGAGGGAAAATGATTCCATGCAGCTCACATCCGACATAGAGCTTGTTGAAGGGATGCCGATAGCGTACGTAAAGAGCCTGAAGGCGCTGGTCTTCTCAGACCTGCATCTTGGTTACGAAGGGCAGATGGCAAAGAAGGGGGTGTTCGTCCCCAAGGTCAACCTCAAGAAGATAATCGAGCACATCGCCCACTCCGCGACAGGCAGGGAGGTGGAGCGGCTCATAATCGTCGGTGACATAAAGAATGATTTCTCCAGAGTGGACACGGAGGAGTTCAACGAACTCTACGAACTGATAAGCTTTGCGAAGCAGGGCAAGTTAGCGCTTGTGCTGATAAAGGGGAACCACGACAACTTCGTCGACAGGTACAGGGAGCCCTTCAAGCTGGAGATCCACACTCAATCCGTCCAGATGGGCGAATACTTTTTCTTCCACGGCGAGGAAATCCCCCTGATACCGGATGAGGGCGTCACGACTCTCATAATGGGGCATGAGCATCCAGCTATATCCATAACAAACAAGGCTGGCAGAAGGGACAAGCTCAAATGCTTCCTCTACGGCAAGTACAAGAAGAAGGACCTGCTTGTCCTCCCCGCCATGAACTTCTTTGCTGGGGGCAGCGAGATGAATGTGCACAGCCCGAGCCTTCTCTCTCCAGTGCTCACCGGCCCAACAGTAAGGTCGATGAGGGCGATAGCGATAGGATACGGCTCAACGGAGGACTTCGGAAAGGTATCGGAGCTTGTAGGTCTGTAACCTTACAGGTTGAAAAACAGCGGGATAACGTTGATAAGTAGCGATATCACAACAAGCAGTGTCAGCGCCTTCACTATCTTTGCGTTCTTTATGTTAATCTTGTATATCCTCCACCCGTCGAAGATCGGGACGGGTAGCAGGTTAACTATCGCGACCAGGAAGTTGAGCATCATGGACAGCGAGAACAGCGTAAAGAGGAAGTAAACCACCTTCGCCACTGGTGTCTTCACCAAGGCGCCATATCCCAACTGGACCCCGATTATGCCGTGTGTGGAATTCGTCGGTGACGCGACTGCCATTATCGCATATGTGCCCTTATCGGTGGCTACAGTAACCGTCTCATTGGGTACATCCAATAAACCGGCAGCGCTAACGTTCTCCAGCGAATTTACCGGTACATTATTCCAGCTCAGTACCTGTGCCCCCACCGGTATTACCCCGTTGGCGGGATAGTTTGGAAGCACGCTCGCGATATTCACGCCATAGCTGTAGAAGTGCGGGGCAACGACATAGACCACTCCCAGAGTGAGCAGGAAGAACACGAAAGCCGCTATGAAGTTGGCAGAGATTCCCGCTGAGATTATCTTCGTCTGCTTTATCCCCTCTAGCTTAGCGACCATCTTCTCGTCGGGCTCCACGTATGCCCCTATTGGTATTATGCCCAGCAGGAGTACGCCGATAGACTTCAGCTTCACCTTGAACATCCTTGCAAGGACGCCGTGCGAGAATTCGTGTATGACAAGCAGTATCGCCAGCGAGAGGATGCCTGGGAGCAGGGGCAGGTCAATTCCCGGTATAAGGGGCGCGACACCCGACATCTGGCTGGATAGGGGTGCAGTGTTGGTCACACCGTGCACCAGCCCTGTTATAAACTGACCGGCACCGTACAGTATGAGGCCCATGTTGTAGACAAGTAGCGCGAATGTGTACCCTGCGAATCCCACCACCAAGGTGATTATGCTTGTCACTATGTAGATTGGGCTAAGGGCGATGTGAAGGGCGAACGGCGAGGAGCTCGCGACCGAGGAGGCGTAGCCAAAGGCCTGCAGCTGCGGCAGGTTTATGAACTGTAGCGGCACTATCAGGTACGGGAAGACGAACAGGTACATGAAGATGAGCGAGGCAATGCCGAATATGTACAGCCTGTCTATCTTCCTCCTTATCAGCGGGTAGCTGAGCAGGCCGAAGCCCAGAACCAGTCCCCATATCGCCATCGAGTGCCAGAAGGTGTTGTGCCTCTTCGCCAGCCCGTCTACGGTCGCAATCCCCCTCTTGCCCCCGACCATATAGGCGCCATATCCGCCTACAAGCCCCTTGGATCTCTGTATCACAGTTCCGGCCAGGACCATGGCTAATATTCCCAAAAGTATCCTGTTTATCGCGGAGGTGAAATTGACGGTGTAAATGTAATAAATCGCTATCGCTGAGAGGACAACCACAATGGCAACGAGCGCATTCGCTATCTTCTTATCCATCCCAACACGCTAACTGAAGATTTGAAGCCACACTTATTAAATAGTTGCCAAACCCCGCGCACGGGTATTTAAAACATCAATCCGATAAATTACTGGCGATTTGGATGGAGGAGTGCGAACTGTGCGGGAGGAAGGCGAATGATATCTACCTTGTCAACATTGAGGGTGCCGAGCTCAGGGTCTGCGTCAACTGCGCCGAGGGCAAGAAGGTCGTCGCTACATACATCCAGAAGAAGGAGGAGAAGGGCAAGGGCTTCGCTTCCACAAGGCCCCCTAGGGAGGAGGACCAGAAGCTTGTGGAGAACTTCGGCACAGTGATAAGGGAGGCAAGGGAGCGAATGCACCTGCCGCTCAAGGTGCTCGCGGAGATGATAGCCGAGAAGGAGACATTCCTCGCAAGGGTTGAGCACCAGAGCACAATGCCCTCAATCGCGCTGACCAAGAAACTGGAGAAGGCGCTCAACATAAAGCTGATTGACCTGACCTCCGACACTGGCGGCCAGAATAGGAGTTCGGGCAACACAGAAGCACCAACACTCGGAGACTTCATCAAGAGGAAAGGGAAGCAGGAGGAAAACGAGGAAGGGTAATCTGATGGCGGTCGACCTAAGCAAGCTCATAACGAAGAGGAAACTCGAGTTCGAGGAGCTGAAGGGCAAGACCGTTGCAATAGACGCGTTCAATGTCCTCTACCAGTTTCTCTCGATAATAAGGCAGCCTGACGGGACTCCGCTCATGGACTCCCACGGCAACGTCACAAGCCACCTCTCCGGCCTGTTCTACAGGACCATAGAGATACTCGGCTACGGGATAAAGCCGATCTACGTCTTTGACGGAATACCCTCGATGATGAAGCAGAAGACCATCGAGGCCAGGATGAGGAGAAGGATCGAGGCGTTCGAGGAGTGGCAGAAGGCGAAGGAGGAGGGCGACATGGAGAAGGCCAGATCCCAGGCGCAGCAGAGCACCAGGGTGGACAAGAAGATAGTCGAGAGCTCCAAGAGGCTGCTTGACCTGATGGGAGTGCCGTACATAAGCGCGCCCAGCGAGGGCGAGGCCCAGGCGAGCGTGATGTGCAAGAACGGGCTCGTCTACGCAGCAGCGAGCCAAGACTATGACACCCTGCTGTTCGGCTCTCCCAACGTGGTGAGGAACCTTACCTTTAGCGGGAGGAGAAAGCTACCGATGAAGAACGTCTATGTGAACGTGGATCCCGAGTTGGTCAACCTCAAGGAGACACTCTCCAATCTCGAGCTGAGCCAGCACCAGCTGATATGGCTTGGAATAATGCTGGGTACCGACTTCAACATGGGGATAAAGGGCATAGGGCCCAAGACCGCGCTCAAGATGACGAAGCAGGCGAGCTCCATCGGCGACATTAAGCGGATGGTGATGGAGAAGTTCGAGGTCGAGTTTGAGCTGGACGTATCTGAGGTTGAGAATCTGTTCATCGACCCTGAGGTGAAGGAGATCAACGAGGACGATCTGGAAAAGCTTTTCGAGAAGAGGTCTGACAAGGAGGGCCTGCTCAAGTTCATGAGCGACGAGCACGACTTCTCAAGGGAGAGGACGGAGAACGGAATCGCGAAGATGGCAACTGGCATTGCGCAGACAAAGCAGAAGGGAATCGGCAAGTGGATGAAGTGAGCCGCCTAGAGGGGCAAACAGGCACAAAACCTATATAAATGTTAGGGGCGAGAAGCTTAACTGGTGACCATATGGCTAAGCGAAAGGGTGGAGACATAAACGTCAACTTCGATAACGTCGAAGACATGAACAAG
>Ga0307373_10003285_pt1 | contig 28239 bp, 24 predicted proteins | sample OX2MG_FD_202534 | JGI IMG/M metagenome (GOLD analysis project Ga0307373, IMG submission 202534) | Soil microbial communities from Risofladan, Vaasa, Finland - OX-2 | ecosystem: Environmental > Terrestrial > Soil > Coastal area > Acid sulfate soil | place: Finland: Risofladan, Vaasa | collected... | reverse complement strand
GCCGCTCTCTGCCTGGTCATGCCCGTCTCCGACGCTGCCGCCGCCGCCGTGCGGCGCACGCTCGAGGCCCTGCGCCAACAGCGCGGGGGCTGGTCGCTCACCGTCGTGACCCCCGAGGAGAGGCTGTCCGAAATTCAGAAGGTGGTGCATGCCTCCACCTCCTTCCTCCATCGGCCGCGCGTGCGGATTCTGGGGGGCGGTGCATCCGGCTCTGATCGCGACCTGCTCGGGATCGGGATCGGAACCGGTCCAGGGCGCCCGAAGGCCCTGATCTTCCCGGGCGACGTCTGGGCGCCCGATGCGAGCGCTCTGCTGAGCGCCGCTCTCACGCCGACGAACGTGGTCTACGCAGATGAGGACGCTCTGGGCGCGGACGGCACACCGACGGCACCGCGACTCAAGCCCGACTTCTCGCCCGAATTTCTCTTGACTAGCGCCTACGTCGGCCGGCCCCTCGCCATAGGTGCTGTCGTCGCGGACAACCTGCCCCGCTTGGTAGCCACGGGCATCGAGGCGCTCGAGCACGAGTGCGCCCTGGCCGCCACCGAGGCCGCCGATGCGGTCGTCCACATACCCGAGGTGCTCTGCCATCGCACCGAGAAGCCCCCACAACGGGCGGGGCCCCCTTCCGTCCGCCATCTGCAGGAGGCACTCCGCCGGCGAGAGGATGAAGCCGGAGTCCTGGCCGGAGCCGGGGCAGGCGACTACCGCATTGTGCGGCCGGCCCGGACCGACGTCCCCGTGAGCATCGTGATTCCCTTCCGTGACGAGCCGCGGCTCCTGCGCACCTGCGTCGACTCCATCGGAGCCACGACCCGTCTGCACGCCAGCCTGGAGCTCGTGTTGATCGACAACGGCTCATCTGACCCCGAGACCCTCACTCTGGTCGAACGGCTGGGTGGCCGTCCCGACGTCCGCGTGCTGTGCGATCCCCGGCCCTTCAACTGGGCGGCGCTCAACAACGCGGGGGTGTTGGAGGCGCGAGGAGACCTGTTGCTCTTCCTCAACAACGACATCGAGGCACACAGAAGTGGATGGTTGGCTGCACTCTGCGCCCAGGCGCTGCGCGAAGACGTCGGCGCGGCGGGGGCCCGGCTCCTCTACCCGGACCGCCGCGTGCAGCACTGCGGCCTGGTGGTTGGACTCACGGGTGCTGCAGGACATGTCCTCGGCGGATTGCCCGAAGACGCAACCGGCTACCTGCGCATGGCGACGACGGCCCGCGAATGCTCGGCCGTCACCGGCGCCTGTCTGGCGACACGGCGTTCCGTCTTCGAGGTCCTGGGCGGGTTCGACGAGTCCCTCGGTGTCGATCTCAACGATGTCGATTACTGCCTGCGTGCCGCTGCCCTGGGCCTCCGCACGGTGTACGAGCCCGCAGCCGAGCTGATCCATCACGAGTCGCCCAGCCGGGGCACGGCGGGGGGCGTGGGTGACGTCCTCGAGTTCGTCGAACGGTGGAAGGGCTACATTTCCGACGGAGACCGCTACTACAACCCACACCTCACTCGTGCGGATCCGTCCTGCGGACTCGCTCACCCGGGAGAGGAAGACGACTGGAATCGATGGTACGCGACGCTCACGAGCCACTAGCCGACAGGCCCGCTCCCGCTCCTCCCATGTTGCGCCAGCCGGCCGATGCGCCACCGCCACTGGGGCGGCCGAGCGACACGGATGGGGTGCGGTCGTTCCATCGCGTGTGGTCGGACTGGAACGCGGCCAGCACCACTCGATCGCTTCGTGCCTGGGCCGGCCGCGTCTCCGGCCGCTCGGACCGTCGCCTCCTGGTGGCGCTGGCAGGCGCGACCGAGGCCGTGGTGGCGCATTGCGACCAGCTGGCCGACCGCCTGAACATGCAGGAAACGGTGACGGCGGACGTCGCCGACTGCTTCGGCCGGGAGATCGTGCGGCTGCGTGCCGAGGTCGTCCGGCTGCAACGAAGCGTCGACGCGCTGCGCGGTACCGAGTCGTGAGCCGCCCGGCAGCCGTCGTCCTGGGCTGCCACTGGCTCGACCGTCAGAGCGAACTGGCTTTCGTCACCCGGTCGATCGCCGGAGCGGCCAGCCGCTGCGGTGAGGTGGCCGTGCTCGTGCCCGGCGTCGCTGGACGACGCGAGGCAGACGGAGCGTTCGATCTGCAGGCGATCGGCCCGCCCGGGGCATTGCAGTGGCCCGGTGGCGGCCCCGTGGAGACCACCGTCATCGTCGACGATCTGACGAGCGAGGTCACGACCCTCCTCGCGGACGCCCGGCCATCGGCGGTCCACTTCCTGTCCGGCACCGAGCCCCTCGCGAGCTCGACGTGGCAGCACCTTGCCGTGGTGGGCGGTGCGAGCACCGTCGGTGTCCACGTCCCGGTGAACCGAATGGCCGAACGGGACCGGCACCACGGCTTCGGGTTCACCGACTACCTGCTCGTCCTGGGTGATCGCACCGGCGAACAGGCGGAGCCGCCTCCGGCCGCCGCCTGGCTCAGCGCCGCCTTCCCTGATGCAGATGTGGTGGTGCTCGAGGATGCAGTGGCATCTGCCTGGAAGGGGAGGGCGCTCCGCGGCAAGGTCTCGGTCGACACGCGCATGGACCTGTGGCGGCTCCTGGCGCACGCCAACGTGTGCGTCGACCTGGCGCCCGGCAGGCTGATCGCCCGTGCCTGTGTGGAGGCGATGCGATTCGGGACCCCGATCATCGTCCCCGCCGGCTCGGGCCCGGCGGTCACGCACGCTGTGGCAACGGGCAGTGTGGCCTTCCGGGACGAGGCTGAACTCCTGGAAACCGTCGACGCCCTTCAGGACTCGACATACCGGGTCGGGGCATCGGATGCGGCCCGGCGCTACGCCGATGAGCGTTACGGCGATCCCCACGCGCTGGTTCGGCGGCTCGGGGCACTCCTGCCCGAGCGATCGCCCGAACCCCCGGGGCGCCACGGGTGATCACTAGGATGGCGGGTCATCGGACCTCCAGATTGCGCACATCGTGAGGCCTTGAAAATCAAAATGACCTGGTCAAACCTCCACTTTTGCCCCCGCGCCTCGGGTGCGGCTCCGACCGGCCGCCAACAGTCGTCATGACCTCGGACCCCGGTTCGCCAACAGGGGAGATGGCCGTGGCCCCCCAGGACCCCGCCGAGTTCGAGCTCCTCCCTTTGGCTGAGCCCGAGCGCTCGCAGGCCGTCCGCGCCCTCATCGGCCAGGTGATCGAGCAACAACATGCCGAGCGCGAGGCCTTTCTCTCAGCGCTCCGGGTCTACGAGGAGCAAACGACGAGGCTGACGGCCGAGGTGGCCGAGGCACGGAGCGAGCTCTCGTCACAGATCGAAGCGGCGCGCCAGGAGCGCGAACACTTGGTGGCGGAGTTCCTCGACCGACTGGACCACCTGTCCTCCAAAATCTCGACCTCAGCGTCGCGCTACCAGTCCGAGCTCGCCCAAAAGGACGTACTCCTCGAAGACCGTGAACGACGGGTGGAGATCTACGCCGGGCTGGCCGCCGACGCGCGAAGCGAGCTCGACGACATCCAGCATTCGACGTCGTGGCGCATAACTGCCCCCGTCCGCCTGCTTTCAAGGATGCTCGCCAAGCAAGCAATTCCTGCTCGGCCCGAGAACTAACTCGGACAGCGCAGTGGCCTCCGAGTTCGATCCCTTCTTCAACAACGTCTCGGTTATCGTCCTCAATTACAACCAGGCGGCCACGACCGTCGAGTGCCTCGACGCGCTGGCAACGGCAATGAGCGATCTGATCCGCGAGGTCATCGTGGTGGATAACGGGTCCACGAATCCCGAGCTCTCCATTCTTCGTCAGCGCCACAAACCGGGGGACTTCGTCCTCGTCGACGTCGGGACCAACCGGTTCTTCGGTGAGGGCAACAACATCGGGGTTGACTTCGCACGGGGGGACTACATCGTCTTCCTGAACAACGACGCCTTCGTGCAGCCCGGTTGGATCGAGGCTCTGTGCGAAACGATGCGGAGCGACCCGTCGGTCGCCGCAGTCGGACCGATGTTCATCTACCCCGACGGCCGGGTCCAGGAGGTCGGCGGAGTCATCGTCCCGACCGGCGACGCCGTGCAGATCGGCAAGGGGGCCGTATGGGGTCCCGACCACTACGACACGCCGTGCCTCGTCGATTACTGCTCGGCCGCCTGTCTGATGATGCGGCGATCTGACTTCCTCAAGGTCGGTGGGTTTGGCCTCGAGTGGGAGCCGGCGTACTACGAAGACACCGATCTGTGCCTGAAGTTGTGGACACGGTGCGGCAAGGTGATGGTGAACCCAAACGCGCGCGTGATTCACATTGAGAGTAAGACGACCTCCGACAGCCGACTGAAGCTGCACGACATCTCCGAAATCAACCGGGCTCGTTTCGTCAAGAAATGGGGTCCGTGGCTCCAGGCCCGGCAGACGGCGCACCTGGCCACCTCGGCCGTGGCCCCTCACCCCGACGGCGCCGAGTGGGGCGCCACGGACCTGGAGCCGCGCACCGTCGAGCCGGCGGCGGCGGACTCGCAGTTCATCCTCTATTCGCCGTACCAGCTCGTCCCCGGCGGGGGCGAGCGCATGCTCTTTGAGTTGGCTTCGGTGCTCTCTTCCATCGCCGGGACCTCGAACATCGTCTTCGCCTCCCCGGAGCGCTACAGCACCATCCGGATCCGCCAAATTGAAGCGACGTTCGGATTCGACAATGTCATCGGCGCCGTGTTGCCGTGGGAGATGGTCGAGCCGAGCCGCTGTCGCTTCGCGGCTGTCATCGGCAACTCCATCGTTCCGCCCATTCGAGCCTTCGGCAAGCGGAGTGTGTATCACATCCAATTCCCTTTCTGGGTGGACGACCGCATGGTCGAGGAGCACGGGTACCTGCTCGCTGGCTACGACGAGATCTGGGTCTACTCCGAATTCGTCCGCCGCAACGTCAACGGGCTCATCCGCCATTATGGGCTAGAGGCGCCGCCGATTCGGCTGCTCCGTCCGCACGCCATGTGGTCCGGCAGTGTGAGCGGCCTGCCGTGGCCGGAGCGACGCAAGGTCCTGACCGTCGGGCGCTTCTTCAGTGGCGGGCACAACAAACGGCAAGACGTTGTGATCGAAGCCTTCCGTCGTGTGCTCGATCTCGGCGTGGAGGGTATCGATCTCGCCTTGGCCGGAGCCATCCATCCGAGTCCTGAGGGCCGGAAGCGCTTCTACGAATTGCAGAGCCTGGCGAGCGGGCTCCCGTGTACATTTCATCCGAACATCGGGCGGGCCGACTTGGCCGCGCTGTACGGAGAGTCTGGCGTCCTGATCCACGCCGCCGGGTTCGGGGTCGATCCAGACGAGTTTCCCGAACGGCTGGAGCACTTCGGCATCACGCCCATCGAGGCGGCAAGCTTCGGGTGCATCCCAGTGGTCTATGGGCAGGGCGGCCCTCCTGAGGTCGTGCGCACACTCGGGAGCAACACCACGTTCGACACCATTGAGGAATGCGCTGAATTGGTGGCCAATCTGTTCGCAGATCCCGAAGGCTCCTCACTCTTGAGCGCTCACCTTCTGGATAGCTGCCACACGTACTCGCTGAAGGCCTATGCGGATGGAGTGGCTGCTTCACTGCACGACCTAGGAGTTTTTTAGGCCAGCGAATCCCCAAGCATGTGACTGCCGCCTCAACCTGCAGCGGGCTAAGTTGCGTTCGCACATGGCGCTGCCTCACACTGTCGACGACTGCCGCCACCCGGCACCCAGGCGTACCCGCCACCGTGGCACCGCCCGACCACTCGTTCTCCGACTCGCTACACCTTTCCTGCCATGACTCACGTCGACGTTGAACAGCGAGAAACGACGCCGCCACCCGGACGAGAGCGCACCAGGGCGCCGGTGTTCTCCTTCACGCGTGGCAACGTCATGGCGACGAGTCTTGTCGTCGTCACATATCTCCTCTTGGCCATTCTGGCCAACTGGAACGCGTGGACGACAGGAGCATCTCGGGCGCTGCAGGGCAGCCAAGACCCCAAGCTGAATGCCTGGTACGTCGCATGGACGCCGTTCGCCGTATCCCACGGCCTCAACCCGTTTTTCAGTAGTTGGGTCAACGTGCCGTACGGGGTCAACTATGCGGCCAACGTCGGCATTCCAGCGCTGGGGATCATCGCCAGTCCCATCACTGCACTGTGGGGCCCGGTTGCAGGCTCTAATTTTCTCATCAGCCTGGCGTTCTTCGGTTCGGCAATCGGTGGCTACTGCTTCGTCCGGCACTGGACGACCTGGCGTCCCGCGGCTTTTCTTGGTGGGCTCGTCTTCGGGTTTTCCCCTTACGTCGTAGCTGCAGGCGTCGCCCACATCCACACGATGTTCGTCTGCCTCGTTCCGTTCATATTCATTGTGCTCGACGAAATCTTCGTCCGGCAGCGCTACTCGCAGAAGGTCATGGGCATCATCCTCGGCCTCTTGCTCATCGCCCAATACTTCATCTCGAGCGAAGTGCTGGCCACCACCGCACTGCTCGCAGCCATCGCGGGGATTCTGGTCGCGCTCTTCAATTACCGTGAAGTGCGCGCCCACGTGATGGCAGCTTTACCGGGTGTGGCCATCGCTGTCGGGCTCGCCGTGATCGTCGTGGGCTATCCGCTGTACTACTCCCTAAGGGGACCGCTCACCTACAACCTGGTGCTGCCTTCGGGGCAGTACCAGTCGGATCTGCTTTCCGCCGTGCTGCCGACATCGAACCAGCTCATCGCCCCAGCAAGTTCCACCGCCATCTCCGACCACTTTGCCAACAACCTGTCCGAGAACAGCGCCTACGTCGGAATCCCGCTGGTCGCCTTCCTCCTCGCCGCCGTCGTGTTGTGCCGGCGCTCGAAGGTCGTCGTGATCGGGGTGCTCCTCACAGTGATCGCCTACGTGATCTCTCTGGGATCCCCCCTGCTGATCAGCAACACCAATACCCACCTCCACTTCCCGGGCGCCATCCTGCGCCATGTCCCGCTCATGAGCGGCGCGGTGCTGGCCCGGGTATCCGTGTTCGTCTTTCTGTTCGCCGCGTTGGTACTGGGCGTTGCGGCTGAGCGACTCCGTTGGTGGTCTGGCTGGCCCAGTTGGGCGGGCATCCCCATTGCCCTGATCGTCTCCGGTGCCGTGCTGGTGCCGCTTTTACCCTCGCTCCCCTACCCCGAGATCGTCGTTGACACCCCAGCGTTCTTTACAACCGACGCCGTCGACGCTGTACCGCAGGGCGCCGTCGCGATCGTCTATCCCCCAACGACGCCGGTCGATGCCGACTCGACTCTGTGGCAGGCCTCGGCGGGCATGCGGTTCAAGATGCCGGGCGCCTACGCCCTGGTGCCGGTCCCCGGTCCCGTCTCGCCCAACTGGGGCTCATCCACCGTCACGTCGTCGACCCTGCTGTCGCTGCAGTCCGGGGCGGCCGTCCCGAGGACCGACGACATCCGCAAGGAGCTGACCGCGGAATGGCGGAACTGGGACGCCCGGTCCATCATCATGGGACCCGGCGGCGACGAGGCGAACGCTCGCGACTTCATCACCTGGGTTATCGGGAAGTCGCCGGTCTACACGCACGGCATCTACCTCTGGACAGACCTGCAACAGGCGATCAGGACCTGAACCGTCGACGCGGACCGATTCTTAGCGGGCCGGTGAACGCATCGACATGACGAGGCCGTCGAGGATGTCGGCCTCCGACACGGTGCACGCTCCGAGGGCGAAGCGCCGCATGACCTCGCGTAGGACCAGCGCGCCGCCGAAGATCACGTCCTGACGCCCTTCCGGCAGGCCGAGCCGACGGCCCCGCTCCGCCGCCGGCTCCGCTCCCAGGACGTCACACCAGCGTGTCACTGCTTCGATCGTCAGCACCGCGTGGTGGATGCGCGCCCTGTCGTATGCGGCCAGTCCCAGCTCCAGGCCGGCCAACGCGGACACGGTGCCGGCCAGGCCGACGAGCTGCCGCGACCGGCCCGAGTCCACTAGGGCCGGGACGACGGCCGTCGCCCGGTCCAATTCCGCCCCGATGGCCCGCTCCGCCGCTGCCGTCTCGGCTGCGGAGGGCGGGTCACCGTGCAGGAAGCGCTCCGTGAGCCGGACACAGCCGATGTCGAGAGAGACCGCAACGATCTCTCCAGCCACCTTGGCCACGATCTCGGTCGATCCCCCGCCGATGTCGAGGACGACGACCGTGGCGTCACCGGCGGAGAGGTCGCCCGTGGCGCCGGCATACGAGAGCTGTCCCTCCTCCTGACCCGACAGGAGCTCGGCCGGCGCGCCGACGATCTCGGCGGACGGGAGGAGGAACGCTTTCCCGTTGGTGGCGTCCCGAACGGCTGACGTCGCCACCAGGCGCGCGCACGCCACTCCTTCGGCATCCATGATCGAGCGATAGGTCCGGAGGGTGGCGAACGTGCGCTCCATGGCCTCGGGCTGCAGCCGGCGGGTGGCGTCGACCCCCTGCCCCAGGCGCGTGATCGTCATCTCCCGCGCCCGCACCTCGCCGGCCGGCCCGACGACGAGGAGCCGCGTGGAATTCGTGCCACAGTCGACCGCTGCGAGTGCGCCGGCGTTGTTCACGCCGCCGAGTATCACAGAGCCCGGTGTGCTCAGGTTTGCGGCCGGGTCAGATCTAGTCGGTCCGCCACCCACGCACCGACGACGTCGTCTCCGCCCGCCAACCACCAGGCCAGGTGGGCATGCAGGCACTTGACCCCCTGACGGGTACCGCCGACTCCCCCGCTCGGACGGGGCCCGGCCCAGTCATCGGGAATCAGCGCGTCGCGCTCGGCGGCATAGCGGCGATGGCTATCCGCAAGGGCCGCCCCGTCCACCTGGAGCGCCGCCTCACGGACGCCCCCCGCCGCCTCGAGCCGGCCGACAAGGACCCGCAGATCGGGGTCCACGAGCCAATACCTCGTCGGCATGGGCGTGCCGTCGCGTAGGAAGGGCTCGTTGGCGATGACCACGGGCCGCCCACGGGCACCGCGCACCACGACGGTGAAGGCGCCTTCCGGGTCGCGCCCCAGCAGGTGTGCGACCTCCTCGGCGTCGCTCTCGGTGCCCTGATGGGGCTCCGCGGCGCCCACTCCGGAGCTCAACGCCAGAATTCGAGAGCGTGCACCATGCGCGAGACGAATCCACCCGATGACGGGGACGCCGCGTGGGGGCGTGTCGTGGTGGCAGGCGACACAGCCGGCTCCGTGGTGGTCGTGGTGGTGGCGCCGCCGGGCGGGAGCTCAGGAGTCGCCGACGGAGTCACCGGGCCGCTCGTTCCCGGGTCGCCCGCGTAGGGAGTGCCGGTGGCCGCGGCGCCCGAGGGAGGCAGGACCTCGTAGGCCTGCTGGCCGGGGCTCACCAGCTGGTACTGCTCACGGGCGATGCGCCCGATCTCGCCCGAATCACTGAGATTCTTGTTCTCCTGGGCCAGTGCAGCGTCCTGCGCATGGAGGGCATTGAGTTCCGCCTCGGTCCCATGCAGGGTGGAACGCTGGCTCAGCAACGAGCCGGCGGGGAACCAGGCGAAGAGCACGATGGCGGAGGCCACGATCGCCCCCACGAAGGCCAGCCGGGCTCTTCCCAGTGGCCCTTTCGCCGTGTCGCGCCCGCCCGACGGCTTCGCCTTGCGGCTACCTCGCTCCATGCCCGCCCCCGTCGACTCCCGCCAGGGCCGCCAGCCCCGGGAAGCCGGCTGACTCACCCAGGTCCTCCTCGATCCGGAGCAACTGGTTGTACTTGGCCACCCGGTCCGAGCGTGCTGGCGCACCCGCCTTGAGTTGGCCGGCATTGACGGCCACCACCAGGTCGGCGATCGTCGTGTCCTCGGTCTCGCCGGAGCGGTGCGAGATCACCGTGCCGTACGACGCCCCGTTGGCGAGCGCCACCGTGTCGAGCGTCTCGGTCAGGGTCCCGATCTGGTTGAGCTTGACCAGAATGGCGTTGGCCACCCCTTCGCGGATGCCCCGCTCCAAGATCGCCGCGTTGGTGACGAAGATGTCGTCGCCGACCAGCTGCACGCGCCCGCCCAGCGCCTTGGTGCACGCGGCCCAGCCGTCCCAGTCTTCTTCGGCCATGCCGTCTTCGATCGACACGATCGGGTAGCGGTCGACCAGCTCGACCCAGTAGTCGACCAGCTCGGCCGAGCTGAGCGTCCGGCCCTCCCCGGCCAGCACATACGACCCGTCGTCCCACAACTCGCTCGTGGCGGGGTCGAGCGCGAGGGCGATCTCCTCGCCGGGCACGCGGCCTGCCCGCTCAATCGCCTCGAGCAGCAGCTTCACCGCATCCTCGTTCTGCGGGAGGTCGGGCGCGAAGCCTCCTTCGTCGCCGACGGCGGTGGACATGCCCCGCTCGGCCAGCATCATGCGCAAGGCGTGGTAGGTCTCGGTGCCCCAGCGCAACGCTTCGCTGAACGAGGCCGCGCCGACGGGCATCAACATGAATTCCTGGAAGTCGACGGAGTTGTTGGCGTGGGCGCCTCCGTTCATCACGTTCAGCATCGGCACAGGCAGCGCGTGCGCGTTGGACCCTCCGATGGAGCGGTAGAGGGGGATCTCCAGGTCGTCCGCCAGAGCCTTGGCACTGGCCAGTGAGACGGCCAGCAGCGCGTTGGCGCCGAGCCGGCCCTTGTCCGGCGTGCCGTCGAGATCGATCATGGCGTGGTCGACTGCGCGCTGATCGAGCGCGTCGAGCCCGCAGACGACATCCGCGATCTCGCCGTTGACGTTGGCGACGGCCTGGAGCACGCCCTTGCCCGAGAAGCGGTCGCCTCCGTCGCGGAGCTCCACCGCCTCGCGGATGCCGGTCGAGGCGCCCGAGGGTGCGATGGCACGACCCCGCGCACCGGAGTCGAGCAGCACCTCTGCTTCGACGGTCGGGTTGCCGCGGGAGTCGAGAACCTCGCGCCCGATCACAAGCTCAATGGTGCTCACGACATCTCTCCTTGGTGTCTCCCCTGGCGGGACACCGGAACGCAACGTTAGCGGTTGCCTACCTGGCCTTCGGGGACGCCCTCCGCCGCAAGGATGTCCGCCCGCAGCGACAGTGCACGGTCGCGCAGCGCCTGCTCAGGGTCGACGCCGAGCCGTTGCGCCAGGTTGGCCACGGCGTAGAGCAGCTCGCCGACCGCAACTTGCGTGTCACCGCTCTTGGCGGCCAGTGGATCGTCCGCCCGGGGGTCGGACTCGGCCGCCCGTACCGTCAAGGCGGCCAGCGCCCTCGCAGCCTCCCCGTCCTCGACGTCGGGCTCCACCCCGACGGAGCGCGCCTTGCGGGCCAGCTTCGTGGTCAGCATCAGTGCGGGCAGTCCGGCCGGGATGCCCTCGGTGACGCTGTGCCGACCCTTCTCGCTCTTCTTGATCGCCTCCCAATTCGTGACGACCTGTTCGGCCGTATCGGCCTCGATATCGCCGAACACGTGCGGGTGACGGAGCACCAGCTTGTCGTGTACCCCACGCGCCACGTCGGCCAGATCGAACTGTCCCTCTTCGTCGGCCAGACGGGCGTGGAAGACGATCTGGAAGAGCAGATCCCCCAGTTCCTCCTGCAGGTGCGCGAACGCGTCGGCATCACTGACGGCCTCACCGTCGCCGAGCCCGACCAGCGCGTCCAGCACCTCGTAGCTCTCCTCGACGAGGTGGGGCATGAGCGTTGCGTGGGTTTGGACGGAGTCCCACGGACAGCGCTCGCGCAGCGTGGCCATGAGGTCGACCAGTCCCGCCACCTCCGCGCCGGCGGAATGGCCGTCCACGGGGACGAAGGCCGGAATGTAGAGCGACGTGAGGTGATCGGGCTCGAGTGTGCGGTCGATCTCCCACCAGTCGACAGCGATGACCACCTCGTCGTCGAGACCGAGGTGGTGCAAGAGCACCGGCCGGGGCGGCTCCAGATCCTCGTCGTCGCCCAAGGCGAGCTTGACCTCGGAGAGGAGGTGACGGGACCAGCACTGGGCCACCAGGAACGGGCCGCCCTGCTCGGCCAGCGCAGGCCCGAAAGCATCGGCGTCGGCCAGGCGCACGCTCTCGGCCAGGGGGTCGACACCGAGCGCCACCCAGGCCAGGTCCAAGAAGGAGAGGGCGGGCAGTGCGCTGACCGCCACACGGCTGTCGGCCCGCAGAAGCTCGACCGTGCGCTCTGCCACCAGCGGAGAACCGGGCACGGCGTAGACCACGCCGTCGGGCCCCGCCTCCAGCGCCGCTGCCACCAGTACCTCGACAATGCCGGCGTACACCTCGTCGAAGGTCCCCGCCGACTCGTAGAGGCGGTCGAACGACGTAATGTCCGGGAACCCTGCCGCGGCCGGGTGGCGCGCCGTGCGGAGGAAGGCCCTCTCCCCGGCGCCCCTCAGCAACGTGGCGACGTTGTCCCCCACGAGATCGGGACCGGCCGGCCCGAGTCCCACCACCGTGACGTGGGGGCGGTGCTGCGGCACGCTCAGCCCGTGGTCGAGGTGGTCGAGCTCGCTCCGGTGCCGGTCGAGCCGGTCGAGCCGGTCGAGCCGGTCGAGCCGGTGGTCCCGGTGGTCCCGGTGCCGGCGCCCTGACCTGAGGCACCCGTGGCGCCCGCGCCGCCGGCGCTCGGCGCAGAGGACCCCAGCCCTGAAACCGAGGCCGGGACGGACCGTCTCTCGTTGGCGGCGACATTCAACACCCAGGAGGGATTCGGGGTCAGCGGCGGGTGCACCGTCACGTTCACCGATGACCACACCCCGTACTGCGGGTTCACGGTCACCGCGGTCCGGCGCTCGTCGGCGATCAGCGCCTTCTGCACTGCGGTACTCCCCTTGGCCTCTACGGCGCTCCTCACCGCCGCCTTCGCCGCGCTGAAGGACGACGGGCTCCGCTTGGTGATCTGTACCAACGCGTACTCGCTGCTGCTCAGACTGAGGGGCGCCGAGACGGCGCCCGTGGCCAGCTTGCCGAGACCGGCATCGGACGGGAGCTGGGCTTCGAATTCGGGCAGGAGACGGCAACCCTGCGCACCCCCGTTGGCGTTCGCCGCGACGGTGGCGAACGGCGTGCCGAATGCGACCTGCGCGGCGGCGGTCTGTGCCGCGGCCTCACTGGTGAAGCCCGCCGCGGTGAGACAGACCGTATCGAACTGCGACTGATGCGCCGTGAAGTAGTTCTGCAGGTCCGCGTCGCTGGAGCCGACGCCAGAGAGGTCCTCCTCGAGCACCGTGACCGTGGCCACGAACTGCACCTGCGTGTCGACGAAGGAGGTCGGCAGAGTGCTCAGCACCTGTGTACCGGTGATCGCCTGGCCGGTCAGGCTGCAGCCGTATTGCACGTCCTGACCCTGCTGGGTCTGGAGGATCTCGGACATGACAGTGCTGATCTGACTGGTCAGGGCGGCGCGGGCCGCCGTGAGGTCAGCCGGGGTCACCGTGACATCGCGTTGGTTGGCCACCTCGGTCACGAGCTGTTGGTTGACCTCCTCCGAGAGGTAGTACGACGTGAAGCTGGCGGTCGCCGTCGGGTGGTCCCCTGCGTACTGCCCCATGCCGGCACCGACCACGGACGGCAACTGCTGGCTGCCGCCCGACGACAGATACGCCTCGGAGTTGAGATAGCACTGGTAGTAGGGGCTGCCGGCAATGGCGCTGACGTCGGAACTGAGATGCGCCTGACTGACGCTCGAGCCGTTGACCGTCGCCGCGTTCGACGGCACCAGGAGCGCTGCCGCAGCGACGCCGCCGGCGAGGACGATGAGGAGGACGATGAGTCGCTTCACGCGCCGCGCACCTTACAAGGGTTCCCCGCCGGAGCTCACATCGGCCGGCGGGAGCAACTCCTCAATGAGGCTCCGCACGGTGTCGGGCGCCGAATCCCCGTTGGTGATCGGAACCAGCAGCTGGGCCAGGTCCTCACGGTATGTCGCACCCGGAATGAGGCGCCGCAGCCGCACCTGGGCGCTGGCGGGCAGCGACACCGGGGAGACCCGCACCGTCGGCGGGCGACCGCCCGCGGCGCGCACTGAGCTCATGGCCACCTCGGTGATGCCGCGAGCCAACGCGGCGGCCCGTAGCCGGGCCAGGGCCAACAGGCCGTCGGCCGCCGCAGGCAAGGGCCCGTAGCGGTCCACCCACTCGGCACCGATGTCGTCCACGTCGGCCAGTGAGGTGGCCGACGAGAGGCGGCGGTACGCCTCCAACCGGGCGTCCTCGGCCGCCACGTAGTCCTTGGGGAGGTGGGCGTCGCCGGGGACGTCGAGGGACACGCTGGACGGAGTCGGCCGGGGCTCACCCCGGGCCTCGGCCACCGCCTCGGCGACCAGCTGCACGTAGAGGTCGTAGCCCACCGCAGCGATGTGCCCCGACTGGTCCGAGCCCAAGAGGTTGCCCGCGCCCCGGATCTCGAGGTCGCGCATGGCGATCTTGAAGCCCGAGCCGAGCTCGGTGTGCTCGCCGATCGTCTTCAGTCGCTCGTAGGCCTGTTCGGACAGGACGCGGTCGGCCGGGTGGAAGAGGTAGGCATAGGCCCGCTGGCCGCTGCGGCCCACCCGGCCCCGGATCTGGTGCAGCTGGCCCAGCCCGAGCAGGTCGGCGCGGTCGACAATGAGCGTGTTGACCGAGGGCATGTCGATCCCCGACTCAATGATGGTGGTGCAGACGAGCACGTCGTAGCGCCGCTCCCAGAAGTCGAGCACGACGGTCTCCAGACTGCCCTCGTCCATCTGGCCGTGGGCGACGGCCACCCTGGCTTCGGGGACCATGGCCCGGATGTCGCGGGCGACCCGGTCGATGTCCGACACGCGGTTGTGGACGTAGAAGACCTGCCCCTCGCGCAGCATCTCGCGCCGGAGCGCTTCGCTGGTGGCCGAGGGGTCCTGCTCCCCCACGTAGGTCAGGATCGGCCGGCGGTCTGCGGGCGGGGTGTTGACCATGGAGAGGTCGCGGATCCCGGTCAGCGCCATCTCCAGCGTGCGGGGGATCGGGCTGGCCGTGAGTGTCAGCACGTCGACGCCTTCGGCCATGCGCTTGACCGCTTCCTTGTGCGTCACGCCGAAGCGCTGCTCCTCGTCCACCACCAGAATCCCGAGGTCCTTGAACTGCACGTCTTGGGCCAGCAGGCGGTGGGTGCCGACGACGACGTCGACGCTCCCGTCTGCCAGGCCCTGCACGACCTTGCGCTGCTCGGCCGGTGAGAGGAAGCGGCTGAGCAGCTCCACCCGGACCGGGTACGGAGCGAATCGGTCGGCGAAGGTCTGTGCGTGCTGGCTGGCCAGCAGGGTGGTGGGCGCCAACACGGCGGCCTGCGTCCCGTCCTGGACCGCCTTGAACGCGGCACGCACCGCCACCTCGGTCTTGCCGAAGCCGACGTCGCCGCAGACCAGGCGGTCCATCGGCCGCGGCTCCTCCATATCGGCCTTCACGTCTGCGATGGCCTTCAGCTGGTCCTCGGTCTCCACGAACCCGAACGACCCCTCCATCTCCGTCTGCCACGGCGTGTCGGGGCCGAACGCCCTGCCCTCGACGGCCAGCCGACGCCGGTAGAGCTCCACCAGCTCGGCCGCCACCTCGCTTGCCGCGGCGCGCGCCTTGGCCCGCGTCTTCTGCCAGTCGGAGCCGCCCATCTTCGAGAGCGTCGGGGACTCGCCGCCGCTGTAGGGCGTGATGGCCTCAATCTGCTCGACCGGGAGGTACAGGCGGTCCGACCCGCGGTACTGCAGGATCAGGTAGTCCCGGGTGGTCCCGCCCATCGTCCTCGTCGTCACGCCCTCGAAGCGCGCCACGCCGTGCTGACGGTGGACGACGAAGCTCCCGGCCTCGAGGTCGTCGAAGAAGCCGTCGGCGGCCCGCGCCCGCGGGCGGGCCCGGCGGTGCGGGACCCGTCGCCCGGTGACATCGGTCTCGGACAGCACGGCGACCTTGGCCTCGGGCACGATGAACCCGCTGGTGATCGGCGCCACCACCACGCAGGCTCCCGCCGTACCGGGGGCCGCCGCCACCACGGGCGCGTGCACGCCTTCGGCGGCCAGCGCGGCGGAGAGCCGCCCGGCGCCCGCCGGTGTGGCGGCGCACAACGTGACCGCATAGCCCTGCCCGACCAGTGCGGTGACGCCGGCGGCCAGACGGGCCGGATCCCCCGCCACCGGGTCGAAGCGGCGCACGGTGAGCGCAGCGGTGTCGGGGCCCTCGGGCACGGGCGGCAGGGCGGTGACGCCGGCGCCGCTCTCGCTCAGCAGACGCTCGAAGGGCACGTGCAGGCGCGGGAAGCTCCCCTCCTCGCCCTCCTCGCCCTCCTGCGCTCCCCAGGTCGCCGCCAGCGTCTCGGCCAGAGCCGCCTCCTCGTCGAGCAGCTGCACGGCACGGTCGCGAATGCGGCGCGGTTCCACCAGCACGACCTGGCTCCCGGCGCCGAGGAGATCGGGCAGGACGCGTGCCGCGTCGTCCAGGAACGGCAGCCAGGACTCCATGCCGTCGAACTGGACGCCCTCGGCCAGGTTCTCCCAGATTGCCGCGCCCCACGGACGCCGCGTGACCAGGACGCGCGCCGCCTCGCCCAGGGCCGGGGTCACGACGAGCTCACGGCAGCCGTAGAGCGCGACGGCGCGCAGGTCGTGGGACGACCGCTGGTCGCTGATCGAGAACGCCGTCAGCCGGTCCACCTCGTCACCCCAGAGGTCGATGCGGACGGGCACGTCCGCCGTGGAGGGGAAGACGTCGACGATGCCGCCGCGCACCGCGAACTCCCCCCGGTGCTCCACCTGGTGCTCGCGCCGGTACCCCATGGCCACCAGCCGGGGCAGGAGCTCGGCCACTTCGACCTGTTGGCCGGGGCGTATGACCACGGGCGCGGTCCCCTCCAGGGGGCCGAGTCGCTGCAGGAGGGCCCGGACCGGGGCGACGATGATCCGCGGCGGGGCTGGAAGCTCGGGGTCGGGCTTCGCGGTGAGGGCGTGCAACACCGCCAGGCGGTGGCCCATCGTCTCGGTCTCGGGGCTGACCCGTTCGAAGGGCAGCGTCTCCCAGGCCGGCAGGACCGTGACCGGGCCATCCAACGCGCCGACGATCACTCCGGCGTCGGGCCCTTCGGCCTCGTCTCCCTCGGGAGCGATGAGGCACGCCAGGTCGTCGCCCAACCGCTGTGCGTCGAGGCCGGTCGCGGTGACCACCAACAACGGGGTGCGCTCCGTGAACGCCGCCAGCGCGGCGGCGACCACCGCCTGGGCTGCCTCGGGGACAGCGACCGTGCCGTCGGCCGCACCGATGAGCACTCCCAGGATGGGGTCACCGCGCAGCAGGCGCGGAACGGCGGCCAGGCTGCCGGCGCCGGTGTCGGTGCTCGTGTCGGTGGTGGGGGGAACGGCGGCCATAGGTCAGGTCAGGTCAGGTCAGAAAGTCAGTCGGTCAGTTCGGCAGCGAATGGCACCACAGCATGGTGGCGTCCATCCCGTCGGCCACAATGCGCTCGACGGCGTCCGCCGCCGTCTGCACCGACGCGTCGACGAGCTCGCGCACCGCCTTGGGGGGACGGCGCAGCACGTGCGACGCGCCCTGGGCCGCGCTGGGCGGCTTGCCCACCCCGATGCGCACGCGCAGGAAATCCGGCGAGTGCAGATGCGACTGCACCGAGCGCAGCCCGTTGTGCCCGGCCAGGCCGCCGCCCTCCTTCAGGCGGACCGTGCCCGGCGGGAGGTCGAGCTCGTCGTGCACGATCACGACGGAGGCCGGCTCGTCGATCCCGAACCGTGTGGCCAGCTGGCGAACGGCCACCCCCGAGTCGTTCATGTACGTGGTCGGCACAGCCAGGGCGACGCGCCGTCCAGTCAGGGTCACCACCGCCATCCGGGCTTGGACGCCTTTCTCGGCCCGCAGGGAGGCGCCATGGCGCTCGGCCAGCAGCTCCACCGTGTCGGACCCGGCGTTGTGCAGGCTCCCGGCGAATTCCGATCCGGGGTTGCCCAGCCCGACGACGAGCAGGTCCGCCGGTGTCCCCCGGTGCTCAGACCGGGCAAAGGGGCGGCGCAGGGCCTAGCTCTCTTCGCTGCCCGCCTCGGCCGACGCGTCTCCGGCCGCCTCGGCACCGGCACCGGCCTCGGCACCTTCCTCGCCTTCGCCCTCGCCTTCGCCCTCTTCGGTGACCACACGCGGCGGCTGTCCGATGGCGACGGCGGACTCGGGATCGATGTCGGTCGTGACGCCGTCCGGCAGCTCCAGGTCGGAGACCCGGACCTGCCCACCGATGATGAGCTCGCTGATGTCGGCCTCGATGGCGGACGGGATGGCGGTCGGCAGGGCGTTGATGGCCAGCGTGAACATCTGCTGGTCCACCAGGCCGTCGCCGTGGTGCACCTCGAGCGCCTCGCCCACGAGGACGATCGGCACGTCGGCGCTGATGACCTCGTCGCGGCGGACGATGATGAAGTCGACATGGGTCACCGTCTGCGCGACAGGGTGGCGCTGCATCTCACGGGCCAGCGCGAGGTACGTGCCCGAACCGGTGTCGAGGGACAGCAGCTGGTTGGCCCCGGCCTCGCTGTTGAGGGCGATGCGCAGCTCCCGGGCCACGATGGCCACCGGCAGCGGGTCGGTCCCGTGGCCGTAGATGACGCCCGGGATCTTGCCTTCACGCCGCAGGCGGCGCACGGCGCGCGAGCCCGTGGGGCGCCCGACTTCGGCGGCGAGTACGACTTCGGCCATGACGAATCTCCTCAGGTGGCGAGAACGGTGGTCGCGGACGGCGTAGTGCCTCCGGCGAACGGCCTACCAGCGTAGCCGCACCGGGCCCGGCCGGACCACCGGCCCGGCCCGGCCTGGTCCCTAGACCAGGTTGTCCCCGCCGAAGAGCTCGGAGACCGAGGTGTCCTCGAAGACGGCGTCAATGGCGTCGGCGATGATCTTGGCCACGGACAGGACCTCGAGCTTGTCGAAGATCCGGTCCTCGGCCACCGGCAGGGTGTCGGTCACCACGACCCGGGAGATGGGCGCCGCCTTGAGGCGGTCCACGGCGGGGTCGGACAGGACGGCGTGGGTGGCCATGACCGAGATGTCCGAGGCACCGGCGTCGTTCAGGAGCTCGGCGGCGGCGCAGATGGTCCCGGCGGTGTCGATCATGTCGTCGATCAGGACGCAGTGGCGGCCCTCGACGTCACCGACCACGTGGCGGGCCTTGACCTCGTTGTAGGTGCCGCGCGGCCGGGTCTTGTGGATCAGGGCCAGGTCGAAGCCGAGATGCTGGCTGTAGCGCTCCGCCACCTTCACCCGTCCGGCGTCCGGCGCCACCACGACCACGTCGCCCCCGAAGTTGTCGCGCATGTACGACTCGAGAACCGGGGCCGCTACCAGGTGGTCGAAGGGCGTGTCGAAGAAGCCCTGGATCTGCCCGGAGTGCAGGTCGACGCTGATGACCCGGTCGGCGCCGGCCGCCGAGAGCATGTCGGCCACGAGCTTGGCCGTGATGGGCTCACGACCGGTGGACTTGCGGTCCTGGCGTGAGTAGCCGTAGTAGGGGCAGACCGCGGTGATGCGCTTGGCCGAGGCCCGCTTGGCGGCGTCGATCATGATGAGGTGCTCCATGAGCGAGTCGTTCACGGGGCTGGCGTGGGTCTGCACAATGAAGACGTCACAGCCACGGATGGAGATGTCGTACTTGCAGTAGATCTCGCCGTTGGCGAACTCGCGCAGGTTCGCCTCGCCCAGCTCGACGCCCAGATGGCCCGCGATGTCACGGGCCAGCGTCGGATGCGCACGCCCCGAGATCAGCTCGAGGCGACGCCGCGGGATCAACTCCACGCCAACAACGCTAGTGCGCCGCCGCCGGTCCCGTCGCCGGGCCGTTCGGCCCGTTCAGCCCTCGGGCCCCGCCACCACCGAATGGGGCGCCAGCTCCACGCCGTCGCCCACCTCGGACCCGGGCTCCAACACGCTGTAGGCGCCGATGCGTGCCCCGGCACCGATGGTGGCCAGGGTGCAGACGCTCTCCGACACCACCGCGCCGTCGCCGACGCTGGTGTCGGTCAGGACGCTGTTGGGCCCGATCTCGGCCCCGGCGCCGACGACGCAGTCGCCGCGCAGGATGACCCCGGGCAGCAGGGAGACGTCCGCCTCCAGGTGCACCTCGGCGTCGACATAGGTGCGCTCGGGATCCCACATGGTGACGCCGCGACGCATCCAGCGCTCGTTGATGCGGTCGCGCAGCTCGGCCTCGGCCACGGCCAGCTGGGCCCGGTCGTTGACGCCCGCCGCCTCCATGGAGTCGGGCAGCACCAGCGAGCGCACGGTGTAGCCCGCGCTGGAAAGCACCCCGATGGCGTCGGTCAGGTAGTACTCGCCCTGGGCGTTGGCCGGGCTGAGACGGCGCAGCGTGGGTGCGAGGATGCTGCGGCGGAAGCAGTACATGGAGGTATTGACCTCGTCGATGCCTTTCTCCTCTTCGGTGGCGTCGGCCTCCTCGACCACCCGGACCACGTGCCCGTCCTTGCCGTGCACGACCCGGCCGTACCCGAGCGGGTTCTCCACCACGGCGGTCAGCAGGGTGGCGCCGGCGTCCTCGGCCCGGTGGGCCCGCACCAGCGCGGCCAGGGTCTGGGGGCGCAGGAGCGGCGTGTCGCCCGGAAGGACCACGACGTCCTCGGTCTCGTCGTCATCGTCGTCGGGCAGCCCCGTCAGGCCCACGGCGAGGGCATCGCCGGTGCCGGTCCGGGTCAGCTGCTCCACGAACTCGATCTCCATGGTGGGCGGGGCGTGCTGCACCAGGGTCTTGGTGACCCATTCGGCCCGGTGCCCCACGACCACGACGACCCGCCGCACGTCCACCTCGGCCATGGCGTCGAGCACGTGCAGGATCATCGGGCGCCCACACAGGAGGTGCAGGGGCTTGGGGCGCTCGGACCGCATCCGGGTCCCCTCCCCCGCGGCCAGGACGACGGCGGAAAGGCGGCGCTCGGGCATCGCGCATTCTTAGCCCGCCGAAATGCTCGGCGTGCGTATGGGACACTCGTGGGCGTGCCGGAAATGGTGCCCTACGACGAGTTCGGGCTGTTCCACGAGAACGCAGCGGAGCACGACCTGCCCTACGACGGGCCGCCCACGGTGCGCCGGGTCGACGTGGAGGTCTCCCCCGGGCGCGCTGTCTCCAGCCTGCTCTGGGGCAGCGGCCCGCCCGAGCTCGTCCTGGTGCACGGCGGGGCGCAGAACGCCCACACGTGGGACACCGTGGCCCTGGCCCTGGGCCGGCCGCTCCTGGCGATCGACCTCCCCGGGCACGGCCACTCCGACGGCGGGCTCGACGGTTCCATTTCGGCTGTCAGCAACGGGAGCGACCTGGCCACCGTCATCGCCGAGCTGGCGCCCGGGGCCCGTGGCGTCGTCGGTATGTCGCTCGGCGGCGTCTCGTCCCTGGCGTTGGCCGCCCACGCCCCCGAGCTGGTGCGCGCCCTGGTGCTCGTCGACGTCACGCCGGGCGTGAACGCCGAAAAGGCGGCGCCGATCACCAACTTCGTCAACGGCCCGGCCAGCTTCGACAGCTTCGACGAGCTGCTGGCTCGCACCATTGAGCACAACCCGGGCCGCTCGGAGTCCTCGCTACGCCGCGGCATTCTGCACAACGCCGTGCAGCGCGAGGACGGCAGCTGGGTCTGGCGCTACGCCCGCTTCCGCACCGAGCCGTCGGGTCTCCCCGCGCACCCCGAGTTCGGCGACCTGTGGGACGCAGTGTCCGGGCTCACCGTCCCACTGCTGCTGGTGCGCGGCCTGGCCTGGTCGGTGGTCGACGACGAGGACGTGGCCGAGCTCCTGCGCCGCCAGCCCACGGCGACCGTCATCGGCGTGGAGGGGGCGGGCCACAGCGTGCAGGGGGACCGCCCACTAGAGCTCGCCGGCATCATCGACGGCTTCCTGTTCCCAGGCGCTTGATGGACACCGCCGCCTGATGGACAAGAAGGTCTGGTTGTCGCGCCGCGCGGTGAAGCTCCACGTCGTCATCCTGATCGTGGTGCCGGCCTTCCTCGCGCTGTGCCTGTGGCAGGTCAGCCGGGCGCTCGACGGCAACAGCCTGAGTTGGGCCTACGTGTTCGAGTGGCCGCTCTTCGCGGCCTACGCCATCTACATGTGGTGGCGCTTCGTGCACGAGCCCGCTCCGGAGGGGTCGCCGGGCGATACCGCCGCAGCCGATCCCGGCGGCCCGGACGCCGCGGCCCCGGCCGCAGCACCGGTGCCCGAGACGCCCGAGGAATTGAGGGAGGACGCCGAGATGGCGGCCTACAACGACTACCTGGCCCAGCTGGCGGAGCGGGACAAGGCCGCGGATCGTTGACACGCTCTTTCGGAGGTGGGGCTCCGGGGGGAGGGCTCGAACCTCCAACATCCGGCTCCAAAGGCCGACGTTCTGCCGATTGAACTACCCCGGACCGTGGCGGGCGCCGCCTTCAGGTTAGACACGCGACAAGGCAGTGCCCGGCCGAGGCGCGGCGATAGGTTCTGTGGTCGTGCGCATCCTGGTGGTGGACGATGACCCCGCGGTCCGCCGGTCGATCGACCGTGCCCTGCGTCTCGAGGGCTACGAGGTGGTGGGCGTTCCCTCGGGCGGTGAGGCGCTCGAGGCTTTGGCCCAGGCCCCGCCCGACGCGCTGATCCTCGACCTCGGCCTGCCCGACATCGACGGGCTCACCGTGTGCCGGCGCATGCGCAGCGCCGGCGACGACACGCCGGTGCTGATGCTCACCGCGCGCGATGCCGTCGACGACCGCGTGCAGGGGCTCGATGCCGGAGCCGACGACTACCTGGTCAAGCCCTACGCGCTGGCCGAGTTGCTGGCCCGCCTGCGTGCCCTGCTGCGCCGCCGTTTCGAGGGCGAGGGCGGCCTGCTGCGGGTGGGTGACCTGATGCTCGACCTCTCCACGCGCGAAGGTCAGCGCGGTGAACGGAGTTTCGCCCTCACGCGGATCGAGTTCGATCTGCTCGAGATGTTCCTGCGCCACCCCCGCCAGGTCCTCACCCGAGAGGTGCTGCTGAACCGCGTATGGGGCTTCGACTTCGACTCGGGGACGAACTCACTGGCGGTCTACGTCGGGTATCTCCGTCGCAAGCTCGAGGAGGGTGGCGAGCCCCGCTGCATTCAGACGGTGCGCGGCGTCGGCTACGTCCTGCGGGACACGTGACCTTCCGCACCCGGCTCGTCCTGGCGACCACCGTCGCCGTCGTGGTCGCGGTGCTGGCCGCTTCGCTCGGCTCCTTCCTGGTGGCGCGCCACACGCTGCTCAACGCGGCAGACAGCTCGCTCCAGACGGCGGCGGAGAAGCTCCTCTCCGGCCAGGAGATCGGCTCGACGACCGCCACCCTGGGCCAGGTGATCGACACCACGGGCGGCGTCGTCTCGGGGGGCGGCCTCCCCGTGACCGGCCAGGTGCGGCTGGTGGCCGTCGACCTGGCGCCGGCCTTCTTCACCACGGTGACCGTGGACGGGAACGAGATGCGCGAGTACGTCGAGCACCTGCCGCCGGGCACGAACGTGCAGGACGGGATCCTGGCCGACGGTGGCGCGCTGCAGATCGCCACCCTGCTGAACGTCAACTCGGAGCTGAAGAAGCTGGCGCTCCTGCTGGGCGCGGTCGCCTTCGCCGGCGTGGTGCTGGCGGTGGCCCTGGGCTGGCTGGTGGCCCGCACCGCGCTGGTCCCGCTGAACTCCTTGACGGACACGGTCGAGGACCTGGCCGAGACGACCGACGTGACACGCCGGCTCTCACCGGGACGCCCCGACGAGCTCGGCCGACTCAGACGCACCTTCAACCGCCTCCTCGAGGCGCTCGAGTCGTCGCGGCGCGCCCAGAGCCAGCTGGTGCTGGACGCCTCGCACGAGCTGCGCACGCCGCTGACCAGCCTGCGCACCAACCTCGAGGTGATCCGCCGGGTGGAGGAGCTGAGCGCGGAGGACCGCTCGGTGCTGGTGGACGACGTCCTCGTGCAGCTGCAGGAGCTGACCGACATTGTGGGCGACCTGGCCGAGCTGGCCCGGGGCGACCGCGGGCCGTCCTCGCGGGAGCCGCTGCGGATCGACCTGCTCGTGCAGGACGAGGTGGCCGTGCAGAACACGCACGGGCGCGCTCAGGACGTGCACTTCGAGCTCGACGCGTCCCCCTGCTGGGTCCTGGGCAGCGACGACGGCCTGCGCCGGGCCGTGGGCAACCTGCTCGACAACGCCCGCAAGTGGAGCCCGCCCGGCGAGGCGGTGGAGGTCGAGTGCCACGAGGGCACCGTCGTCGTGCGCGACCACGGGCCGGGCGTGGCCGAAGCGGACCTGCCGCAGATCTTCGACCGCTTCTACCGCTCACCCGAGGCCCGTGGCCTGCCGGGGTCGGGCCTGGGCCTGGCCATCGTGGCGCAGGTCGTCAAGGCCGAAGGGGGGACGATCGTGGCCGAGAACGACCCCCGCGGCGGAGCCCGCATGACCATGCGCCTGCCCACGGTGGTGGGGACGGCCGAGCCCCCCGCCGCTCCCGTGACCGGTCGTGCGCCGGAGATCGACACCGTGCCCGAGCGCAACGGCAGCCTCTGAGGCTCCGCCCTGGCTCCTCGGAGGCACGATTCTTCACTCGTTCTTATGAAGCGCCAACCTGCCGCCAAGGTGCGGGGCGCAGACTTTTTAGCAGCATCCCCCGGCGGCGCCGAGTCCCCCTCCCGCCATGGCGTGGAGTCCCCTCCAGCCGCCGGCATCGCCGGCGGGGACGGTCCGCCACCGTCCCTGCCGGCGCCTCCATCTTTGTGAGCTGCGCTTCCCGGCGTGCTCCGTCTTCGGCGAGCTCCGTCTTCGGCGAGCTCCGTCTTCGGCGAGCTCCGTCTTCGGCGAGCTCCGTCCGCTTCGCCGATGAGGCGCGGCCGGGCATACCTCTTCCAGAACTATCAACAGCTGTGTTTATAGTTTGAGAAGAGGCCCCGCTGCCCCCATCCGCCGGCGAGGAAGCGCTCGTCCGGCGCGCACACGCCGACCGGGGCCAGGCCGACCGGATCGAGCTCAGTCTGCAGCGAGGAGCTCGATCCGGTTCCCGAAGGGATCGTCGATGTAGGCACCGCGTCCGGTTGCGGCGTCGGGATTCGGCCGCGCCGGCACCCCTGCGGCCCGAAGCACGGCCTCTAGAGCGGGCAGGTCGCGCACCACCAGAGCCGGATGGGCCTTGCGGGCGGGTCGGAAGTCCTCCTCCACGCCGAGGTGCACTGCCACGGGACCGGACTCGAACCAGCAGCCTCCGCGCGACGCCATGGGCTCGGGCTTGGGCAGGCGGGTCAGCCCGAGGAGGCCAGCGTAGAACGCCTCTGCCTCTGCCTCCCGTCCGGGGGGCATGGCCAGTTGCACATGGTCGAGCCGGACGATTTCGAAGCCCATGCCTGCCTCCTCGCGGCGAGGCCGACCTGGCAGTCGACCGCGGAGACCGCTAGCCTGCCGCACGACATGGGATCACTGATCAAAAAGCGCCGCAAGCGGATGCGCAAGAAGAAGCACAAGAAGATGCTGAAGGCCACCCGGTGGCAGCGCCGGGCCGGCAAGTAACTTCCGCCCCCCGCTCCCGCCCTCCTTCAGTCCCCTTCCCAGCCCGCCGGCACGGTGCGGGCGCGCACGAGCCGCCCGACCTCTGACCCGACGCGGAGCTCGTCGGGCAAGTCCGCTACAGGCCCTGCTCCCTCCCCTGCACCTGGACCGTCGCCTGCGCCCACCTCGACGAACCAGGTCGAACCACTGCCGGCCAGCACCGGCTCACTGCCGGCCCACGTGCCCAGGGCGTCGCGCCAGGCCGCCAGGCGGGGCTCGACGGCCAACGCCCCCATCGTGAGCGCATTGGGCCCGTCGTGGCTGGGGTCCTCGTCCCAGGCCCGGTAGACCTCGGCGGTGTCCACGCCGAAGGGCGGGAGGAGCAGCACATAGTGACGGGGCTCGAACGGGAGCGGCGTCACCTTCTCCCCCACCCCCTCGACCCGGGCCCGTCCCCCGACCACGCAGAACGGCACGTCCGCGCCCAGGTCGACCGCCACAGCGGGGTCGGTGCACCCGGCCCAGCGCAGCACGGCGCCAGCGTCGGCCGACCCCCCACCCAGCCCGCCGCCCAGCGGGATCCGCTTGGTCAGCCGGACCGCCGCGGTACGTCCACAGGCGTCCAGCGCCCGCTCCACCAAGTTCTGCCCGGAGGCGGGCAGCCCGTCGGCCCGCACGCCGGGCTCGAGGTCGACGGTGAGACCCGACCCCGGCAGGTCGAGCTCGAGCTCGTCGGCCAGGTCGAGGGTGACCATCTCGGCCAGCAGCTCGTGATAGCCGTCGGCCCGGACCCCCGTCACCTGGAGTGACACCGTCAGCTTGGCCGGGGCGAGCAGCCGGGTCACGGGTCCACCGGCCACTGATTTATCGGTCACTGATCGATCGGTCACAGGGCTGCCAGCCTGCCCCACGCCGCCACGTCGAGCTCCTCGGCGCGGGCGTCGGGGCGCACGCCCGCCCGTTCGAAGGCGGCGGGGTCGACGACGCCGGCGAGGGAGCGGCGCAGCATCTTGCGGCGCTGGGCGAAGCCGGCCCGGACGACCGCGTTGAGCCGGTCGTAGGACACCAGGGCGGGGTCGACGGCGGGTCGGGGCAGCCGCTCCAACCGGACCAGCACCGAGTCGACTCGGGGCCGCGGGATGAAGACCGAGGCCGGGACCCGGCCCACCACCTCGGCCCGGGCGAAATAGGCGATCCGGACGGAGACCGCCCCATAGGGGTCCTCGCCGGCGCCGGCCGCCATCCGTTCCCCCACCTCCCGCTGCACCATCACGAGCAGGTTGGTCACCGCCGGCACTTCGACCAGGACCCTGAGCACCAGGGGGGTGGCCACGTTGTAGGGCAGGTTGGCCACCAAGCTCCAGGGCTCGGGGCTCCGCTCGGCCAGGAGGGCGGCCAGGTCGAGCTCGAGGGCATCCCCCTCCACCGTCTCGACCCCGGCGTCAGCCACCACCTGGCGCAGGACCGGGACCAGATGGCGGTCTGTCTCGACGGCCAGGACGTCGGCTCCCGTCTCGGCCAGGGCCAGGGTCAGCGACCCCAGGCCCGCCCCGATCTCGAGGACATGGGCGCTGGGGCCTGCGCCCGAGAGGCGCGCAATGCGGCGGACCGTGTTCGGGTCAGCGACGAAGTTCTGTCCGAGGGCCCGGCTGGGCTGGAGACCGTGCGCCGACAACAGCTGTGCGATGTCGGCACCGGAAAGGGTCACCAGGAGATTGTGACGTCCACCACTCCCTCGCTGAGGTCGCCGATCTGCGAGAAGCCCGAGGGCGACATGTCGACCACCCGCGGGTAGCCCGCCGCCTCGCGGTCGTCCACCGTGCATTCCGTCGAACCACCGGTCGAGTTGTTCACCACGGTGAGCACCGTTCCGAACGGCAGCGTCGGGCTGGCGCAGTACCCCGCCGGTGCGGCCGAGTACCACGTGGCCTCACCACCCTCGCTGCTCGTCACCGCCGGCTTCGGCGGGGGCGGCGGCGCGGTGGTCGTCGTGGTTGTGGGTGGCGGTGGTGGCGCGGTCGTCGTGGTTGTCGCCGGCTCCGTCGTCGTCGTGGTCGGTGGTGCTGTCGTTGTCGTTGCGGGCGCGGTCGTCGACGTCGTCGGCGCCTGGTAGGCGACGAGGTTCGACGGGAGGTTCACGCCATTGCGTGACGCCTGAAGCGCGACGCGTGACGTGGCGTCGTGCGCGCTACGTGCCGCGGCCTGTGACCGCGATCCGTGCGCTGACGCGCTTTGCAACAGCAGGAGAGGCGCGCCGATCAATGTGCCGCAAATAGCTGCAGCAACGCCGAGGCGCCTCCCCCCAGTGCTCTGGTTCCGCAGGGCTCCACCCTTCTCCGGCGACTCAGTGCACCCGCGCCGACACACGAGTGGCGAGGGGATTCTGAAGAAGCTAGATAACCAAAGGCGAAGCACGCAAACCCGAAATGGGAGGAAACGTTTTCGCGCGCTCTTTTCCCAGGTCACGCACCCTGCGCTTCGCGATATTTAGATGAACTCCCTGCTCAGGCTCGGTTTCTTGCCGAATTCAATGTCAAACACCCAGGTCACAAGGTTCTCGTATTACGCGCAACAGCGCGTGGTTTAGCCCCCTGTGGAAAACACCATGGCCGCCGCGGCGGCGCTGCGCTCCCTCACCTCGTCGAGAGTGCAGCCTTTCACCGAGGCAATGGCGTCACCGACGAACGGGAGGTAGGCCGGCTCGTTGGTTCGACCTCTGTGCGGCACCGGCGCGAGGAACGGGCTGTCCGTTTCCACCAGCAATCGGTCGAGTGGACAGCGCGCGGCCGCCTCCCGGACGTCGGACGCGTT
>Ga0307373_10003281_pt1 | contig 28297 bp, 36 predicted proteins | sample OX2MG_FD_202534 | JGI IMG/M metagenome (GOLD analysis project Ga0307373, IMG submission 202534) | Soil microbial communities from Risofladan, Vaasa, Finland - OX-2 | ecosystem: Environmental > Terrestrial > Soil > Coastal area > Acid sulfate soil | place: Finland: Risofladan, Vaasa | collected... | reverse complement strand
TCGAAAACTCAATCGAGCGGCGTGCCGGGCACTCCCGCGCAAGTGATTTCGACCGTGGGCGTGCAAAGCGATTTGCTTTCGATTGCGCAGGCGGAGCGAATTTACTGGGCGGGGCACGGTTCCTATGCATCGCTCGACGAGCTGTATTCCAGCGGGGCGCTCGCGGTGAAAAAATCGGGACGCGCCGGCTACACCTATTCGGCGGAAACAAGTTCGGACGGTTTCACCGTGACCGCGCACTGCGATACGGCAGCCACGCCAGCGTGCTCAAGCTTCGCCGTCGATCAATCGATGCAAGTCCACCCAATCCAATAATTCTTCGCGGAACGTCCACTCGTCCTTTTTGAGCTTGGGGTTTCCGTCCCCGGGCGGGTCTCTCCCGGAACATTTTCTGACGTGGCAGCGTATCTATGGTTGCAAGCGGGCGATTGCAAGTGGGTTCGCAAATGACGTCGAGCGCGGCTGCGTACAGACCGTGCATCGAGAGGAGAAACAAAATGCCAGACAATATGATTGGATTTGCAGCCGTGGTGTTGGCGCTCGGGTTTCCCATCGCCGCGGTGTGGGCTTGGGCGTGGCAGCGCGGCCGCAAGTTCCGCAGCGACGAACGGATGGCGGCGATTGCGCGCGGAGTAACGATCCCGTTCGAGGCGGATTTGCCGCCTTCGGCCGTGTCGCGCAGATCGGGGCTTTTGCTTGTCGCGGCAGCCATTGGATATTCGCTGACGTTCAGCATGCTCGCGCACTGGGAACCGGACGCCGCGGAAGCGGCAGTCCTCGGAATTATTCCCTTTGTGATTGGCGTGGGATTCTTCGTAGACGCGTACCTGGTGCGTCGCGAAGTGCGCGCTTAGAAAGCTGCATTTCATTCGCAGTGCGCGCCGGCGAACGGCTGGCGCGCGCGCAGGCCAATCACGGCGTGCGTTTCTGATCCGCCACGACCACGCCTGCTTCCGCGTAATCGGTCGGCGGCACGTCCACGAAGCTCACGTGAACGTTTTCGCGTTTGGCGCGTCCGTCTTCGACCAATGCGGTGGTGATCCGGTCAGCGAGTTTGCGTTTCTGCTCGGGCGAGCGCCCCGCGACCCAGGTAATTTGAACGTACGGCATTCCTTCCTCCTTGATTCTGTTCCCTCGAAATTACTTACGCCCGAGAATCCTATTGCCGGGTCATGCGGCACCCAACCTCTTTGTCGCTCTCGCAGAATCCGCGCCTTATCCGGGAAGTTTTGTGCCGCAGTAGCCGCAATTCGTCCACGTCCGCTCCACACTCTTGCCGCACTGCGGGCAGTACGGTCGCAGTGCATTACCGCAGTGTGGACAGAAAGTGAATTTCGAGGGAACTAGATTGTGGCAACTGGGGCAATCGAGAGGCATCGCGTCGCGCAGAATGAAATAGATGATGACGCCGATGAAGTCGGGCACGAAGATCGCCAGAAGCGTCCACATCACGTAACGCATCGCGCGGCGCTTCGCGTCGCCGTAGATATACCCGTAGAGCGGAATGATGAGAAAGAAAACCAAGGGCAAAAGGAAAATGAAGGCGAGCTGTCCGCCCCGGGGCCACTCAGATGTATCACTGCCGATGGGGACAACAAAATAGAGAGTGATAACAAGACCGAAATAGCAGACCAGCGCGATAATCCATGCGGCGCGCGGGATTACGCCGAGTTCTTTGCGGAAGCTCATGCGATTCTCCTTTCGCGGTCACGGCGCATGGCGAGCAGAATCGCCGCAGCGGCGCCCGCTATCCAGCAAAATGCCGTGAACACGGCGAAATTCTTCCAGCCCTGCTCGAAACCGACCCCCAGCAGACTGAGCCATCCGTGGCCCAGAAGCTGCGCGAGAGGCCAACTGAGAGCTACAAAAATCCAGGAAAACACGACGACCAGAGCAAGCACCTTGCGCTCGGAACGGCGGTCGGATTCTTCCGCGAAGCGCATTTGCGCGCGCGCTATGGTTCGGGCGACTAGATCCGCCGGAACTTGCGGCGTAGGAATGCGGCGAAGGCCGGTTTCAATTGCCTGCCAGGAAGAAAGCTCGGCAGCGCAAGCTGGACAAGCGCGCAGATGTGCCGAGACGCGCTGATCTTCTGTTGCATCAAGCGCGCCGGCGGCTGCCAGCGAAAGAAGTTCGCGAATTTCGTCGTGTTCGGTCATTTTCGCGTTCGTTTTGTCGCTCATTGTCGCGCCCGCTGTCTCGTTCGTTTCGTGAACTCGTTCATCGCTGGATTCTTCTTCATTGCCACTCCGTCCTCGGAAAACGTGCTTCGAGGCCGTGGCGGAGATTCTCAAGCCCGCGGCGCAAGCGGCTTTTCACAGTCGAGAGCGGCGCGTTCAAGACCTCGGCAATTTCCTCGAGCTTCATTTCTTCTTCGAAGCGCAGCGCCAGCACTTCGCGGTACATCATCGGCAATGCGTCCATCGCTTCGGCAAGCTGTTGCGTGCGTTCGCGGGCAATCACGACATCGAGCGCCGGCGGGTCGGAGGCGCGCAGCGAAGCAGGCGTGGCCCAAGAATGTTTTTCTTCTTGCTCGTCAAGGCTTTCGGGATGCACGCGCCGCAGGTGATCAATGGCCAGATTGCGCGCCAAAGTAAAAAGCCACGCTTCGAAATTTCTGCGGGGATCGAAGCGCGCAATTTGCCCCGCCACGCGCAACCAGGTTTGCTGAAACAGATCCTCGGCTTCGGCGGGCTGGCGCACGATTCGCAACAGATAGCGATACAGCCGGTGCTGGTAGCGCGTCACCAGCTCCGCAAGCGCGTCCAGGTCTCCGCGTCGAAGCCTGGCGACTTCGGCTTCGAGACCCACCAGCACCTCCATCGAAATGGCAGCGTGCCCTATCATACATTTCAATATACGGATGAGGTGCGCAAAAGGACGCACGGTGCTCCCGAGCGAGCAGGGCGAGGCCGCGTAACCTGAGCTTTATCAGGTCGCAAAGATGCCGTGCTTGCTGGACATCGAGTAGCATAAGAGAAGACTCACCATGGCGACCACGCACACGCAGCCCGAAACAACCACCGCGAGCCGCGCGCAAATCGAAATCGCGCCAAATCCGTCGTTCATTGATGAAGACGTGACAATATGCGTCCACGGAGTCGCTCCGGGCGTGCGCGTGACGCTGCGAGCCGAGGTCAAAGACGACGCCGACCGCATCTGGGAAGCGCGCGGCACCTATGTTGCCGACGCCGCAGGTTCCGTCAACCTTGCACGCCAGAAATCCCTCGGCGGAACTTATCGCGGCCGCGACGCCATGGGCCTTTTCTGGTCCATGAAGCTCGAAGCCGCCGCGCATGGCGGTCGCGCCACATTTCGCAAAGACAGCTCTGCAGCGGATACCGTGGCGCTGACTGCCGAAATCGCCGGCCAAACGATCGCAACGTGCAAACTCGACAGGCGCTGGCTGGCACCCGGCACGCAAATTCGCGACGCTGGCGAAGATGCAAATGGAGAAGGCGTCGCGGGGCGGCTCTTCATTCCGCCCGGACGCGAACCGCACCCCGTCGTGATTGTCCTGGGCGGCTCAGGCGGCGGATACGATCTGGACAAAGCGGCCGTGCTTGCGCGGCACGGATTCGCAACGTTGTCGCTGGCCTATTTTGCAATGCCGGGCCTCCCGCCGTGGCTGCATCGAGTGCCGCTCGAATATTTCGCGCGCGCCATGGCGTGGCTTGGGCGCCAGCCGGAGGTTGATGCTCGAAGGATAGGCGTGCTGGGAATTTCGCGCGGGGCTGAACTGGCACTACTGCTAAGTTCAACGTTTCCCGAGATACGCGCCGTCGCCGCATACGCCCCGAGCGCCGTGGCGTGGGGCTCAGGCGGTCGCGACAAGGCCACCGGCGAAATCATTCCGTGCTGGACGCGCGGCGGCGAAGCTGTGCCGTTTGCGCCCCTGCCGTTGCGCGGATTCATGGCGCGTTCAGCCGTGCCCGTGGGGCTTCTGCGGCGACCCGTCAAATTTCGTAACTTGTTTTTCATGGCTCTGCGGAATCGTAATGCAATCAAACGCGCGCAGATTCCCGTGGAGCAAACGCACGGGCCCATTCTGCTGATTTCCGGCGGCGACGATCACGTCTGGCCCGCGTCGCGCATGGCGGAAATGATATGCGCTCGCTTGCGCGCTCGGAACTTCTCGCATTCCGTGGAGCATTTGCATTATCCAAAAGCGGGCCACGAATTGCGTTATCCGTTTCTTCCCACCACCGCGCGAACCACCCGCCCGGCAGGATTCAAGTTCCCGATTTCTTTCGGCGGCACAGCCGAGGCGGACGCCGAAGCTCAAAGAGATGCCTGGCGGCGCGCGCTCGCCTTCTTCCACAATTCCCTGTGATTCCTCGGCAGTCTCGAATTAAGCGAACTGTGAACTGTGAAACGCGTCGCAGGCGCTTCTGTGTGCTAAAATAACGGCCAGTGAGAGCAATCCTCAAGGAACTTTTGCAGCTACAGGAAGTCGACACGCGCTTGAATGCCGTTCGCGCACGGCTCGCCGTATTTCCACAACGCCTGGCCGAAGTGAACGCGCGACTCGCCGCCGGAAAAGCCCAACTCGAAAAAAGCAAGGAATCGCATTCGACCGCGCTTAAGGATCGCAAGAAGTACGAGCTGGACGTCGAACAGTGGAAGGAAAAAGCCCGAAAATACAGGGACCAGGCCTACCAGGTGAAAACCAACGAAGCCTTTAAAGCGCTGCAGCACGAAGCGGAAATGGCCGAAGGGGAAATCGCGAAATCGGAGGACCGCTTGCTCGAAGAGATGGTATCGAGCGAGCAATACGACCGGCAGGTGAAAGCCGCGGAGAAAAGTTTCAAGCAAGTGGAAGAAGAGGTGCGCGCGGAGCGCACCAAAATCGAAGCCGAAAAAACCGTGACAGAAAAAGATCTGGTGGAACTCGAGGCTGAACGGGCCAAAGCGGTCGCGGTCATTCCCGAAGATCTGGTTGATCACTACCAGCGCATCGCGAAGAAGCACGGCGGCGTGGCCGTCGCCGCAATACGCGGAGAAGCTTGCGGCGCATGTGGCGCGCACATCCGCCCGCATGTGTTTCAGGAATTAAGCCGCGAGGACAATCCCGAGCCTTACCACTGCGAACTTTGCACCCGCATCCTCTATTACATTGAGCCGCCCGCCACCGCGGAAGCCACGGCGCAGGCAGCGGCCGCACACACCAGTGAAAATTAGCCGTTTCGCCACGATCTCGCGTCCGCTGAAATTATTTTCTGTTATCTACTCAGGTGCGATAGCTTTTCGATGAATCCATGATTAAACGCGCGGCGAAAACGTCCCCACCATCGAGCGCACGGTTGTTCGAGGAATCGCATGCCGCGCCTCCCGCCGGAGTGCACGTCGCGAATATCGATGGCGCGTCGAGAGGAAATCCCGGGCCCGCGGCTTATGCGGTGATTTTTCGCGCACCGGACGGCTCGAAGCTCTGCGAATTCGCCAAAATGATCGGCCGGGAGACAAACAACGTCGCCGAATACTACGGCCTTGTTGCCGCGCTCGATTACGCCGCCAGCCATGGCATACGAGCATTGCGCGTTCGCAGCGATTCGGAGTTGCTGGTAAGGCAGATGCAGGGTCGCTACAAAGTCAAAAACGCGGCGTTGAAGCCGCTGCACGAGCGCGCGCAAAAGTTGGCGCGAGGGCTGGACTACTTCGTCATCGAGCATGTGATGCGCGAACAGAATCGCGACGCGGATGCGCTGGGCAATCTCGCGCTCGACCGCGGCGGAAGCGTGGGAACTGCCTCGAGGTCGGAATCTGCCTCAAGCGCGGAGCCCCGTAGTACAGCTCGCATCATAGAAAGCTCTGCCACTACGCAAACGGTCCGTGCCACATACAAGGGCGGAGTCTTCATCCCCGCCGAGAAAATCGACCTTCCCGAAGGCGCCACACTCGATCTGAGATTTCGTATCTCTAAGCACATCTAATCGTATTTTTCGAAGCGGATCTGCTTGCGGTCCAAACCGAACTCTTCTTTCAAGATGAAGCGCACCTCGTCGACCATCGCCTTTAGCCCGCAGATATAGGCCTTGAAATCGCTGCGGCCCGCGAACAACTTTCGTAAATGCTCCTGCACGTAGCCCGTCTCGCCGCGCCAATCCGCGGGAGGACGGCTTAGCGTGGGAACAAAATGAAATCGCGGATGCGTCGCAGCCCAGGCTTCAAATTCCGCGCGGTACAGAATCGTATCTGGATGCCGCACGCCAAACAACAGCCATACGTCACGCGAAAGAGGCTTACCCGACGCAAAAGTTTCCGCCAGCATCCCGCGAATTGGCGCGATTCCCGTGCCCGTCGCGATGAACACTAAATCCTGCTCCACCGGTTGCGACACGACGAATGAGCCGTGCGGCCCTTTCATGTCCACGACCGCGTTCGCTTCCAGGTCGCACAAATAGTTCGACACGTACCCGCCCTCCACGCGATTCAGACACAAATCAAAACGCGAATCGCGTCGCGGTGCTGAAGCAATCGAATAAGGCCGCGCTTCGGACTCACCGTTGCGCGGAATCTCCAGCGAGACAAATTGCCCGGCATAAAACTCGAATGCGCCGCCTTCTATGGCTTCCCATTCAAAATGCTTCGTCGAAGGCGTCAATGAGACCACGCGCCGGAGCACGGCGCGGAAATCACGCGGCGGAATGAATGGACGTGTTGGCATAGGAGAATTAGAACCTTCTCGTTGTTCAATTGGCATCATATCGCAACTCATCGCGGAGCGCTTCCGATGGAATGCGAGGACGGGCGCGCCCTGGGGAAGGCGCGGGCAACGAAATCGACAAGTCTGGGCAGTGCAAAGGCGAAGCGCAAGGAGGCGATTGGCAGAGGCAGGGGAATCGCGTATTATGGTTGTTTGTCCGCGGACCTAGCGACGCGGCTGGGCGTTCGATTAACCCAGCAGACGCGCCCCGCAGAAACATCCGGGGCGCACGAACCGCGCAGACCGGTCCTGGCGGAATGGAGACAGACATGAAAGAGGGAATACATCCGGATTACCACGCTGTAAAAGTGCATTGCGCGTGCGGAAGCACGTTCGAAACACGCTCGACCCACAAAGGCGAATTGATCCGCGTGGAAATTTGTTCGAGCTGCCACCCGTTCTTCACTGGCAAGCAAAAGCTGATCGACACGGCGGGGCGCGTGGAACGTTTCCAGCGCAAATACGCCGATGCTGCAGCGAAAAAGAATCCAGTAAAACAGTGAATCAGTGAATGAAACGCCGCGCACCCGCGCGGCGCGACCCGATCATAATCGGGTCCCACAAGAACAGGCTTTTCCTCTCATGTGTTGACACTGTGGGAATCGAGCCATTAGCATCATGAAGTTCGCCGTGTGCCGGTGTAGCTCAGTGGTAGAGCGAGGGTCTCATAATCCCTAGGTCGGGGGTTCGATTCCCCCCGCCGGCACCAAACACCCCAAGTCCCGGATTGCGTTGACGAATACACGCTAGGCCCCGTATAATCATGAATTCGCACATGCCTCAGGAGGCTGTATGTACGCCGTAATTCGCAGTGGGGGTAAGCAGTACCGCGTCGCTCCGGGTGAGACCATCCGGGTCGAGAAGCTGGAAGGCAAGGTCGGCGGCAAAATCACTTTCGACGAAGTGCTCGCCGTCCACAACGACGACAAAAAGCTCGTCCACGGTACGCATACCTCAAAGGCCAAAGTCACCGGAAAGATCGTCGAACAGGGCCGCGGAGTAAAGCACTTGGTGATGAAGTACAAGACGGGCGGCCAGTACAAAATTACGCGCGGACACCGGCAGGCATACACCGCCGTCGAAGTCAGCGACATCAAGATGGAATAGGGGTTTCGAGCATGGCACACAAAAAAGGCGGCGGTTCATCGGTTAACGGGCGCGACTCTCACGGCCAGCGGCTGGGCATCAAGCGTTTCGGGGGACAGCTTGTGACGGGCGGGAGCATCCTTGTGCGCCAGCGCGGCACGCCGTTTAAAGCGGGCAGAAACGTCAGCCGGGGCAAGGACGACACGCTCTTCGCGCGCATCACCGGTATTGTCTTGTTCGAGGATAAGGGCGGAAAAGGACGCTTCATCAGCGTTCTCCCCGCAGAAGAAGTCGAAGCCGCCTCCGAAAAAGTTCCCGCCGAGGCTTAGAGATTTTTGCGGGTCGTGGCCTGCCTACCACAGGCAAGCTTCCGCCACGACATAAGTCTTACGCCTCCTCAGGGGATCGACCCCTGAAGTCTCAAAGGGGTTTTTCGTACCTCGCGCTCCCGCTACCGTTCCCTTTGTCTTTCCGCCGGGCGCTGGCGTATTCTCTCTCTGACAACTACATAAATAACAAGGTGCCGCCGTGTTTGTTGACGAAGCGAAAATTTACGTGAAAGCAGGGGACGGCGGCGATGGCTGCGTGGCGTTCCGGCGGGAGAAATATGTTCCGCGCGGCGGTCCAGCGGGGGGTGACGGCGGCAACGGCGGGGACGTCATCATCGAAGCGACTGAAAACGATAACACGCTGCTGCGCTATCGCTACAATCGCGAGTTCAAGGCGGGACGCGGGGGTCACGGCGAAGGCTCGAACTGCCACGGCAAGTCCGCCGAAGACATGCTCCTCCACGTCCCTGTTGGCACGATCGTTTTTGATGAAGCCAGCGGCGAGCAACTCTACGACTTCACCGCTTCCGGCCAGCGTTTTCGCGCGGCACGCGGTGGACGCGGCGGGCGCGGTAATTCCCATTTCGTGCGTCCGTGGCATCAGGCCCCGCGCGAGCACGATGACGGCGAAGTGGGCGAAGAGCGCCGCTTGCGGCTCGAGTTGCGTTTACTCGCCGATGTGGGCCTTGTGGGATTTCCGAACGCCGGAAAATCCACGCTCATCTCGCGTATTTCTGCGGCGAAACCGAAAATCGCCGATTACCCGTTCACCACTCTGGAACCGCATCTCGGCGTTGTCTCCGCCGATCCAGATGCGACGCCCGGTTCGGGCCGCACTTTCGTCGTCGCGGATTTGCCCGGCCTGATTGAAGGCGCGCACGAAGGGGCCGGCCTGGGCATTCGCTTCCTCCGGCACATCGAGCGCACGCGCTTGATCGCCCACCTGGTTGATACCAGCGACGCGACCGATCGCGATCCGGTTCGCGATTTTGAAATTATCCAGGGCGAATTGCGCGCTTTCAGCGAAACTTTGACCACGAAGCCCGAATTCGTTATTGCCACCAAACTCGACGCCACCAGCGATCACGAACGTCTCGACCGCCTGCGCGAATTTGCGCAGAAACGCCGCCTGCCGTTCTTCGCGATTTCTTCCGCCACGGGAGAAGGAGTCCAGTCTCTGGTGCGCGCGATGGCCGACGCGCTCGACCGCTTGCCGAAGCCGCAGCAACCGCACGCGGAAGATCGCCCCGTCGTCGAGCTGGGCAATTCTGCCGTCGAATCCGCATCCGCCAGCGTCTCGCCGCATCCGGAGAAACATTGAAAGCGGCCGCGTCGAAAAAAACGCGGACCTCGCGTTCGATTGCCATTTTCGGCGGGACGTTCGATCCGATTCATTCCGGTCACTTGGCGGTCGCTGAAGCGGCAGCGCGCCGTTTCCATCTGGATGCGATTTACTTGGTACCCTCCTCGCGCCCTCCCCACAAACAGCGCGCGAAACTGGCCGCATTTTCGCACCGTTACGCGATGGTGGCGCTCGCGGCCTCCGGACATTCCAAATTTATTCCCTCGCTTGCGGAAGCTCCGCCCGAATCGGGCGTGGCTGAGGCTTTTTATTCCATCGACACGGTACGTCGCTTCCGCCGCGAATATCCCCGCGACCGCATTTTTTTCATTTTGGGCGCGGATTCATTTCTCGAAATCACTATCTGGAAAAGTTTCGAGGTGCTGCTCGACTCCTGCGATTTCATCGTCGCCGGCCGTCCGGGTTTTCGGATAGACGCTCTGCGCGAAGTGCTTCCGGCAAAAATGCTTGGAGGCAAGCCCGCGCGTGAGGCAAGCGTCATTACCCTGCGCAAGTCCACGGTTCATTTGCTGACAGCCGTGTCGAGCGAAGTTTCATCCACCGAAATCCGCCGGCGGCGCGAACGCGGCGCTTCGATTCATGCTCTTGTGCCCAAGGGCGTGGAAGATTACATTCTTAAGCAGGCCCTGTACCGGTGAACCTGGACTCGTTACCCAATGCGATCCGCTGGACCGTCGAAGCGGCCCAGAACAAGAAGGCCACTGCCGTGACTGTGCTCTCGCTTGCGGGTCTTGGCGCTTTCGTGGAATATTTCGTAATTTGCTCGGCGGAAAGCGCGCGCCAGATCGACGCCATAGGTGACGAGATCGAGGGCCTTCTTCATACGCACGGCGTGCGGTTTCCGCATCGCGAAGGGCGCGCCGGCACCGAATGGCTTCTGCTCGACTACGGCAACTTCATCGTTCACGTCTTCAGCGAAAAAGTGCGGCTCTTTTACGACATTGAGCGCTTGTGGCGCTCCGCGAAGCGCTTCGACGTTCCTGAGCCCGGCCCCTCGCACGCTTCCGGCGCCGCATTATGACCACCGCCCGACTGGAATGGATCGCGGCTGATCCCGCGTCGGAGCGTATGCTGGAAATTGCAGGGAAAGTCGCCGGCACTTCGACCACGATTCTGATTACTGGCGAAAGTGGCACGGGCAAGGACCATCTCGCTCGCTGGATCCATGAGCAAAGCCCCCGTCGCGACGCCGCTTTCTTGAAAATCGACTGCGCCAGTCTGCCCTCCGAGCTTGTCGAATCCGAGTTGTTCGGCCATGAGCGCGGCGCATTCACCGGCGCGGAAGCGCGAAAGCCCGGCCGCCTCGAAATGGCGCGCGACGGCACCATCGTGCTCGACGAAGTGGCCGCCCTGGCACCGAGCATTCAATCCAAACTTTTGCGCGTCCTCGAAGAGCACAAATTCGAGCGTCTCGGCGGCACGGAAACACTCGATATGGACTCGCGCCTGATCGCCCTGACGAATGCCGATCTCGAACGCGCCGTGCGCGGCGGCTATTTCCGCGAGGATTTGTTTTTCAGGCTGAATGTCGTGGTCATAGTCGTTCCGCCTCTACGCGAACGTCTCAAAGACATTCGGCCGCTCGCGGAACATTTTCTCGCGCGCCTCGCGCCCGTCCACGGACGCTCCGGCGCCACGATTGATCCCGCAGCCGTAGACGCTTTGGAAAAATATGCGTGGCCGGGTAACGTGCGCGAATTGAAAAATGTGATTGAGCACGCGTTGATTTTCGCGAAGGATGCGGCACTGAAACGCGAGGATTTTCCTGCCGTGCTTCACGCCAGCACCGAAGCTTCGTCCGCCGCGCGCCCGCGTTCCCTCGAGGATCTCGAAAAGGAAGCCATCATCGCGACGCTCGAATCCACGCATTACAAAATCGCTCAAGCCGCCGATATTCTCGGCATCAGCCGCAAAACGCTGCTCGAGAAACGCAAGAAATACGGGCTGGCATAATCTCCATCATGAAAATCCGCCTTGTCATGCTCGGCCGCACGCGACGTGCGGAAGTGCGCGCGCTGGTCGACGACTATCTGGCCCGCATCCGTCACTACGCCGAAATCGAAATCGTCGAATTGCGCGAGGCTACCGATTCCGCCCTGCGAAAACTCAAACTTGAGCCCTCCGCAACAATCGTGTTGCTCGACGCCGCCGGCAAACAATTCACTTCCGCGGAATTTGCGCGCTGGATGGGCGATTTACGCGATCGTGGAACGCGCGAGATTGTTTTTCTCTGCGGCGACGCAGCCGGATTCCCGGAATCCCTGCGGCGCGCCGCGAAGCAGAAGCTTTCTCTTTCCACGCTGACCATGCCGCACGAGTTCGCCCGCGTCGTCCTGGCCGAGCAAATTTACCGCGCGTTCGCCATCCTCGCCGGCCACCCCTATCCGAAATAATTCGAAATAGGCAGATTCCGCACGCGCATTCTGCGAGAATATCCGTTCAATGGCGATCAAAATCACGCACGATGCGAATGCCGCAACCGCTTCAGTCGAGCTAACCATCACGCAGCCGCTCGATGATTTCGACCTCACCGAAGTTGCTGCCCCTATACCGCGCGACATTGATCCGATTCTCGCGTCGCAAGGATTCAAAGACTTGCTCGACGAAGCGCGCGCGATCCTTGAGCGGGAATTCATAGGCAGCAACCTTGAAATCGCCCAACTCACCGGCGCAATATGCAAGGACGGGGCCGTCTACCATCCCGGCATCTGGCTCGTGGTCCATGAAGCGAACGCCGCGGGCAAGGAAATGTCGCCTACGTCACGCGCCCGCATCGCGGCCATAGCCGAAATCTTACGCGCGACCCTTCAGCTCTCCTGAGATCAGGGGCGTTGAAATCTACAGATTCAACCAACTTTCGCCAAGGCTAGCACGCAGTCCAATTCATTCCCGCCACAGTGCTTGACGTTTACACACGCAGCGGCCAGACTTGTAAACCACGTCTGCGAGCGAGGCTGCGAATCGATGCCGGAAGGAAAAGGGCTGTTGATCGTCTACACTGGCCCGGGCAAAGGCAAGACCACTTGCGCGCTGGGGACGGCGTTTCGCGCGGTGGGCCAGGGATTGCGCGTGCTGATGGTGCAATTCATCAAGGGCTCGTGGCATTATGGCGAGCTGGACGCCGCGAAAATGCTGGGCGACGATAAGTTCGAAATTCGCCCCATGGGCCGCGGCTTCATCAAAGTTGGCGGCGCCGATACGGATCCGGAAGACGTCAAGCTTTGCGAGGAGTGCTGGAATTTCGGCCGCGAACAGATTTACAGCGGCAAATATGACCTGGTGATCCTCGACGAGATTAATTACGTGATCAGCTACAAGATTCTTGACCCCGAGAAGGTTGCCGATGCGCTCGCGAAGCGTCCCGAACAAGTGCACGTGATTTGCACGGGACGGAATGCGCATCCGAAACTGGTGGAGCTCGCCGATCTGGTCACCGAGATGCGCGAAGTGAAGCATCCCTACACGAAGGGCATCCTTGCGCAGCGCGGCATCGATTACTAATCGGGAAGAAAATCATCCATGGCCTGGTTCAAAAAAGATAACAAGCCCATCGAAGCGACGCCCAATGAAGAGCGCCGCGTCAAGACGGAAGGCCTGTGGATCAAGTGCGACGCGTGCCGCTCGATCATTTGGAAAAAAGACCTCGAAGCAAATTGGGAAGTGTGCCCCAAGTGCGAAAATCATTTTCGTCTCGGCGCAAAACGCCGCCTGGAACTGCTCCTGGACGACGGCAAGTGGACCGAGCATGACGCGGAGCTGGCCTCCACCGATCCGCTCAAATTCGTCGACACCAAGCCTTATTCACAGCGCTTGCGCGACGCGCAGAATAAACTCGGCGTCAATGACGCCGTCCTCAGTGTCGAAGGCCGCCTGAATGGCCGCCCCGTAATTTGCTGCTCGATGGAGTTTGCGTTCGCCGGCGGTTCCATGGGCGCAGTAGTCGGCGAAAAAGTGACGCGCGCGGCCGAGCGCAGCGCCGAACGCAAAATGCCGTTGATTATCGTCTCGTGTTCCGGCGGCGCGCGCATGCAGGAGGGCATGGTCAGCCTGATGCAGTTGGCCAAAGTCTCTGCTGCTCTTGGCCGCCTTGACGAAGCGCGCGTACCTTATATTTCCGTGCTCACCGACCCCACCACCGGCGGCGTCACCGCCAGCTTCGCCATGCTGGGGGATCTGAATATTGCCGAGCCGGGCGCGCTGATCGGTTTCGCGGGCCCGCGCGTCATCGAGCAAACCATTCGCCAGAAGCTGCCCGAAGGATTCCAACGCGCCGAGTTTCTCATCAACCACGGTTTCCTGGACGCCATCGTCTCGCGCAAAGACCTGAAGCCTTACATCTCGCAAGCCCTCGATTTTTTCGTCGGCTAAGTTGGCGCAAATGAATTACGAAGATTCCGTCGCCCGCCTGCTATCGCTCGGCAAAGAACTCGCCGCCCCGCAACAGGCTCGCGTGCAGAAATTCGACCTCGAAAATATCCGCGTACTTTCGGACCATTTGGGCGCGCCGCATCGCGCGATTCCCACCGCACATATTGCCGGCACCAATGGCAAAGGGTCCACGGCGGCGATGCTCGAATCGATTTTGCGCGCCGCGGGACTTTCGACCGGCCTGTTCACCTCTCCGCATCTGGAGCGTATCAACGAACGCATTCAATTCGACGGCCAGCCGATTTCCGATGACGCTTTCGCCGCCGAATTCACGCGCGTGCAGGCCGCCATTGAAACCCTGCTCGCCTCGGGCCAACTCGCCGCTCATCCCACCTATTTCGAGTGCGTCACCGCGATGGCTTACAGCGCCTTCGCGCGGCGCCCCGTCGATTTCGCCGTATATGAAGTCGGCATGGGCGGCAGACTGGACTCGACGAATATTCTCCAGCCCGAGGTTGCGGTGATCACGCAAGTCGACCTGGACCACGAGAATTTTCTGGGACACTCGATCGCGGAAATTGCGGCCGAAAAAGCGGGAATCATCAAGCCGGGCGGATGGGTGGTCAGCTCGGCGGAGCGCCCCGAGGCTCGCGCGGTCATCGCGCGGCGCGCCGCGGAACTCGAGGCGCGTCTCGTCGAGATTGACAACGAGTGGCGCGTCGAAATACTCAGTGCCGCAGCGGGATGTCATCGGGTCAACGCCACGCCGACGCATTCCACCAAACCGCTTGCGCTGGAGATTCCGCTCCCCGGACGCTTTCAGGTACGCAACGCGCTTGCGGCGGCCACTGCGGCTCGCCTTCTGGCCGCACGCGGATTCGCTATCACCGACGATGCCATAATCGCCGGCATTCGAAATGTGCAATGGCCGGGCCGCCTGGAACAATTGTCGAGCGCGCCCGCAATTTTTCTCGATGGCGCGCACAATCCCGCTGCCGCGCGCGAGTTGGCCGCATTTTGGGAAACGCATCTCGGCGGGAAACGCGTCTGGCTGATCTACGGAGCCATGCGCGACAAAGCGGTCGACGAAATTGCCGGCTTCCTGTTTCCTCGCGCCCACGAAGTTTTTCTCACCGAGCCGCGCCAGTCGCGCTCCATTTCCGCGCCGCTTCTCGCGGAGATGACTTCGCACCTCGCTCGCCGGTTTCAAGTGGTGCCCGATCCGGCAATGGCTTTTGACCTCGCAATTTCCTTAGCCGAGCCGGAAGACGCGATATTCGTCACGGGATCGCTGTACTTGGTTGGCGAATTGCGCCGCCACTGGAACTGCCTCCACGAAAAGGCCAGTCCCCGATTTTTAGACCACGCCGCCAAACACAGTTAGCCCAAGTCGAGCACGGCTGACAGCCCCGTGATCCGGCCCCATCTCGAAGCCTGTTCGATATTGGGACATGGGCATCATTTTCGCCCGCCTGTGGAAATCGTCCCATACGCGGACGCCCATTCCCACCTCTGGACATCGGCAATCTCTTCCCGTAAATAGCCCTGTCTACAAGGAACTTTGTTTCAGGCACATACGTATAAGATTTATGAAGATTTGCGGCAACTCAATTGCGGTTTGTGCGTCTAACCCTATATGCAGGCCAAGGAGTGTTCAATGCAACCGCAAGGGCGTCAAAAGAAACTCGAAGCTTTTGGACGCGGACCAGCGCTGCTCTCTGAGGCGCTCCGCAAGTGCCCCAAGAAAATGTGGCTCTATCGCCCCGCCACGGGTCGTTGGAGCATCCACGAAATCATTCTGCATCTCGCCGATAGCGAAGCCGAAGCGTACATCCGCTGCCGCCAGTTCATCGCCCAGCCGGGTTCGCCCGCTCTGATCTACCACGCTTCCCTGTGGGCCAGCTCGCTCGGTTATTTTCACCAGAGCACGCGCGAAGCCCTCAGCCTGGTTGCGCGTCTCCGCAAAATGACGCATCAGATTCTTTGTTATATTCCCGAGCCAGTTTGGGCCCACACGGCTCAGCATCCCAAGAAGGGCACCCTGACGCTCGACGGATGGCTTGACACGCAAGTGAGCCATATTCCCCATCACATCGAACAGATTCAAGAAAACCACGCTGCCTGGGCGAAAACGCACCGCCAGCGCAAACCCGCCGTGCGTCTGGTTGCGAGAAGCACGGGAAAAGAAGTCGCCCTGACGGGTTTTGGCGCGGCCGTGGAATTCGCCGACTGATAGTCCGTCGATAAGAATTCTCGTTGCCAGCGAGGCGCGAACCGTTTTAATCACGCGCTCTTGTGCTTTGTCTCTCCGATTTGCCGCACTCACGTTAGAATCTGCCCCGTATGGCAGAGGCGAACGCTTACGACGTCGCCGGACCGCCCGGCGCTCCTACAATTGTTTTTCTTCACGGAATGCGCGTCACGCGCAAGATGTGGAAGCCGCAGATGGAGCGCCTGGCCAACTCCTATCGCTTAATCGCGCTCGATTTGCCGGGACACGGCGCGCTCAGCAACATCGCATTTCGCCTTGATGGCGCCGTAACCACAATCGCTGAAGTCATCAATCGCGAAGCGCGCAACGCTCGCGCCCTGGTTGTTGGAATTTCCCTTGGCGGTTATGTCGCCATGGAATTCGGCGCGCGTTACCCCGAAAAGGCCGTGGGGCTCGTCATCGCCAGCGCCACCGTCGAGCCGCGTGGCTGGCACACGCTTCCGTATCATTTCTTCGCTGCAGCGATGGACGAATTGCCCGAGCCCACTCTCAATTGGATCAGTCGAACATTTTTTCAACTCGTATATCCACCGGAAAAGGCCGAGCCTCTGATCGCCCCGGGGTTTTTCATGCGCGGCGGTTCGCAAGGCTTGCGCGAAGTCTTCGGCAAGCAATTTGCTCCGCGGCTCGCCGCCTATCCTGGCTCGGTTCTGTTGTTGAACGGCGCGCTCGATCTCGGTTTTCGCATGCACGAACGGAAATTCCTGGCCGCCGCGCAACACGGCCGCCTCGAAATTATTCCGCGCGCCTTCCATATAGCGAATATCGACCAGCCCGAAGCATTCTCAAATGCCATTCGCCGCTTCGCCGAATCACTTCCCTGGTGAAACATTCCACCCGTTGCCGCCAAACTACCCCGATGGTAGGATTGATCTTCCATGGCCACTGAAAATCATTCTCGGCCGCGCATCGGCGTCCCGTATCGCACACGTAATGAAGAGGTTAAAGGCGTGCGAAAAAAATACGAGAACTACCTGCGCGCGATTGAGCAGGCCGACGGCAAACCCGTTGAGATTTCCCTGGGATTGCCTTCAACTGAATTGCAGGCCCTTGCCGAAACGCTCGACGCAATCGTTCTTCCCGGTAGCCCTGCCGACGTTAATCCCGCTCGTTACGGCGGCCCGCGCCATCCTGAATCAGCCGACGACGACGCGGATCTCGAGCGCACCGATCTTGCCCTGTTGGAACACGCCTTTGCAGAGGCCAAACCCGTGCTGGCAATTTGCTACGGCATCCAGATTCTCAACGTCTATCTTGGCGGCAATCTGATCCAGGATATTCCCAGCGAATTGCGCACCTCGATTCAGCATTCCCCGGCCAAAGATATTCATCCCGGTGCTAGTGAACGTGCGGCTGAGCCGCTCCACGCCATACACTTCGTTCCCGATTCGCGCGTGGCGAAAACTTTCGGATCGCTCGACGCCGAAGTGAACAGCTCGCATCACCAATCCATCCGCGAACCGGGACGCAATCTTCGGGTGGTGGGCCGCGCGCCCGACGGCGTCGTCGAGGCGGTCGAATGGACCGGCGATTCGAATTGGGTCGCTGGAGTTCAGTGGCATCCCGAACGCATGACCGGCGACGCATTAGCGCAAACGCTTTTTCGAGAATTAATTGCCGCAGCGCGCGGCGCAACCGTTCGCGGCTGAATTTTGCGCGCTCAATAATCTGTTAAGCTTCCGACTCTAGGCGCTCTTTCACTTCATCCAGGAGAATTATGATCTCGCTAGCGGGCAAAGCAGCGCTTATCACGGGAGGCTCGCGCGGCATTGGCGCCGCATCCGTCCGCGCATTCGCGCAGGCTGGCGCCGACGTGGTATTCAATTACAATCGGAGCCGCGAAGCCGCCGCGCAACTCGAACAAGAAACCCGCAAGCACGGCACGCGCGTCGAATCCTTCAAAGCCGATCTGGGCCGCATGGCCGACGCGAAAAAACTCGTCGACTTCGCGCGCGACCGCTTGGGCCGCCTGGACATCCTAGTGGCGAATGCAGGCATCTGGAATGTAGAAGACATTCCGATTGAGAAGATGTCGGAACGCGAATGGGACGATATGCTGCGCGTGAATCTAAAGAGCGTCTACGCCGTAATTCACTATGCTGTGCCGCACTTCCTGGCCCAGAAGGGCGGCAAAATTATTGCCATCAGCTCCACGGCCGGACAGCGCGGAGAAGCGTTTCATTCCCATTACGCCGCTTCCAAGGGAGCGATTATCAGTTTCGTCAAGGGACTTGCCACAGAGCTTGGCCGCCACAATATTCTCGTGAATTGCATCGCGCCCGGTTGGGTGGACACCGAAATGTCGCGGCCCGTCTTGAAAACCAAAGCCGGCCACAAATTCGCCACCAGCGTGATTCCTCTGGGCCGCGTGGCGACGGCCGAGGAAATTGCCGGTCCCATCCTGTTCCTGGCATCTGACCTCGCGGCGTTCATCACCGGAGAAATCCTGAACGTCAATGGAGGCGCGGTTCTGTGCGGCTGATGCAACGCGCTTCTTCTGTTGTGCTAATTTCCGCGGCGCTCGTTTTCGCCGCCTGTTTACCCCTGCGCGCGCAGGACGATCAAGTGCTGTTGCCTGAGCAAAGCGCCGCGAAGGCCAAGCAGCTGATTCAGGAAATGATCCAGGCGCTCGGTGGCAGCGCTTATCTGAATGTAAAGGACTCCACGTGCACGGGCATGCTCGGTTCCTTCGGCCATTCCGGAGCCCTCAGCGGTTACGATAATTTCTGGGACTTCGTCAAATACCCCGACAAAGACCGCACCGAGTTTTCGAAGAAGCGCAACCAAATTCAGGTCACCAACGGGAAACAGGGATGGGTGCTCGACCGCGGAGGCGTCAGCGAAGAGCCCGCGGACCAAATCGCCGACGCTGAACGGGACCGGCAAGTTGATCTCGATTACATTCTGCGGTTTCGCCTCAACGAGCCCGGCATGATTTTTCGTTACGATGGTCCGGACATTGTCGACCTGAAAGAAGCCGACTGGGTGGAGCTCGACGATCCTCAAGGCCACGAAATTCGCATCGCCATTGCAAAATTGACGCACTTACCGATTCGCAAGGAAGTGGCCATGCGCGATCCCGTGACCCACATGCGCGCCGAGGAAGTCGATTACTATTCGAATTTCCACGCCATCGACGGGGTCACCATGTATTTTCAGCAAACGCATGTCCGCAACGGGCTGAAAGTATTCCAGGTTTTCTACAATGCGGACGGCTGCAAGTTCAACACCGGCCTGCAGGATTCGATGTTCACAAAGGAATCGCTCGACCAGCGTTGGGCGCAAGTGGATAAGAAGGGAAAGAAGAAGAACAAAGGCTCGAAAGATAACAAAGACAACAAGGACGCCAAAGCCAAGGATAATTCTTCCAAGTAACAAATTGTTTTTCCCGCCTGCTTCCTTCACGATGATTTTCTGTTAGACTCCGCCGCAACTTCACATCCCGGAGGTCTTGCCATGCTTCGTCGCCGTGAATTCATCCAACGTGCCGCTGTCGCGGCAGCTCTTCTGGGCGTTCCGATTACCCGCGCGGACCAGGCCTTCGCGCAAACGGTGGTCGAGAATCCTCCGTTGCCATCGCCGGATTTATTCACGAGCGACCCCGCACGGTATTGGGCCGAGTTGCGCCGACAGTGGCTGCTTGCCTCTGACCACGTCGATTTGAATTGCGGCTCGGTGGGCTGCACGCCTCTGCCTGTTCTGCGCGCCATGATTGACCATATTCTTTCCGCCGAGGAATTTCGCGAGCCCGCCTATCCCTGGTTCGGCTATGAAGAAAATGAACGCCTGCATGCCTTGCGAGTAGCCCTCGCCAAATTCTTGAACGTCTCGCCTGACGAACTCGCGCTCGCCCGCAACGCCACCGAGGCCAACAACGTGATCGCGAATGGCTTCGACATGAAGCCCGGCGAGGAAGTTCTGATGACCGACCAGGAGCATCCCGGCGGCTATTGCCCGTGGGACGTAAAAGCCGCGCGCTACGGAATCAAAATCAACAAAGTCACACTGCCGCAGCCGCCCGCGTCGAAGGAGGAAATCGTCGATCTCTTCGAACGCGCCATGACGCCGCACACGCGCATGATTTTTTTCAGCCACATCACCACGGCCACAGGTGTAGTCTTGCCCGCAAAGGAAATCTGCGCCGTGGCGCGAAAACACGGCGCGCTTTCCGCCGTCGACGGCGCACACGCCATCGGCCAGATTCCCCTCGATCTGCACGACATGGGTTGCGATTTCTACGGCTCAAGCCCGCACAAATGGCTGATGGCTCCGAAGGGCACGGGTTTTCTCTACATTCGCGAAGAGCATTTGAAGGACTTGTGGGCGCACACAGCCACTGCGAATTGGAATAATTATGACTTGAAGGCGTATCGCTTCTCCTGGATCGGCACTTCGAATTTATCCGTGATGGTGGGCCTGCACGCGGCCATCGATTTCTATCAGCAGCTTGGTCCTCAGCGGATTTACGCGCGCATTCACGAACTCGCCACTCAGGTGCGCGACCGCGTGGCGAAGTATCCGAACCTGAAAACAATCAATGCAAGCAGCGACCCGTTTTTCGGCGGGATGGTCTGCTTCGAGCCAAATCCGCCCATTCCGCCGGGCTCGACCACCGGCGGGCTGAAGAAAGTCGCCGACGAATGCGCGGCTCGCAATCTCCGCGTGGCCGGCGGCCCCGAGCGCTTTCGCATCTCCACGCACATCTTCACGCAGCCGACCGACCTCGATCTATTTTACGACGCCCTCGACACAGGCATGCGCACTTAACGTTACCAAGTGTCGTCGCGCCACATGGCAGCCCGGCAACCGTTCGATGACGCGACGCTTGCTAACGTCCCGAATCGTCCCTGTCTTGAGACTAAACGAACGGGTTTTCGTCCGCGGTGGGCCCATAGACCACCGGGACCGGCACATCCAGCAGGCGCAGGTAAACCGATAATTGGCCGCGGTGGTGATACAAGTGATTCAGCAGGTTGGTGCGCAGCGCCTTGACGCGCGGCTTTTTGAAGATTTCCTTGCCTTTGAAAACGAGCCGCCAGCTTCCTAAGGCCGTTTCGTCGGTCATGTTGCTGAGCGACTCCTCGGCCGCGAGAACGTTTTTCTCAAATGTGGATCGAATCTCTTCCACGCTGTTGGCAGCCGGCGGCGGGACACTGCCGGCGCTGAACTCGTCGAATTTTACAATCCTCTCGGCCATGCCGTGAAGATTGGCGACGTGCATGGCCAACTCGCCGAGCGATCTCGATTTCGGATGTGGTTTCCAACCGAGCTTGTCCGCCGGGATCCTCTCAAGCACGCGCCGCGTCGCCGGCACTTCCTCGCGAAATTCACTCAGGATGGACTCAACCATGGCTGTCATTTTAGTTCTCCTCTCAAGAAGTCGGAATTTGCCTGCTCCGCACAGCTACACATTGCTGCGCCTCATTGAAATCTAAGCATAATCCTCTCACGGGCAAAGTGCCCAGAGCACAATCCACCGGTAAGAGCTTTTTTTCAGCGACGCGCTTCAGCCCGCGCGCGAATGCCATTGAGAATGTGCGTCCAGCCTGTGCCGATGCGTTGCCGGACATCATCCGGAATGGCTCCCAGAGCGAAGTGGTGGAACGCGATCAGCGTGCCGCCTTCCGTTTCGCTTAGCCGGTATTGAACGTTGGAGACGACCGCGTATGACATAAAGAGCGGCCCACTGATCTCGATCAACGTCGGGCGCTTGATGGCCTGCACAGTCCCCCAGAAGTGGCCATTGCCGTCGCCCAGATCGCGGTACCATCGGCCGCCGGGCCACGCTTCGAGTTTCATCGGCATCGCTTTGCCGTCGGGTGTGTCGGCACCCGGGCCGAGCTGTTCGAGCAGCGCGGCAAAGCTTGTGTCGAGCGGCGCGTGTACTTGGATTTCCTGCGTCACGTTCAAAACCAGATTTTCGACTGCCTGTGTTGCTGTTGCGGGACTCATACTTCCTCCTTGTGAAGTGATTTGGCTGAATCGGATTTTCGCGCTTTTGCCTCGGCGCGTTCCTTGACGCGAAGCAACTGATGCCCCCAGAAGCGTTCGAAGGTTTCGGTCCATTCATGCAACGGCCGGATGGCCGCGGCATTGGTGCGATAAAGGATGCGACGGCCCTCACGCCGCGCGCGCACCAGCCCTACGTCGCGCAGCACCCGCAAGTGCTTCGAAACCGAGGGCTGCGCCAGCCGCAGCGTCACCACGATGTCGCCCACGGGACGTTCCCGCATCGCCAGATAGTTCAGGATTTCCCGGCGGCGAACCTCGGCGACGGCGTTGAAGACGTCGGAAGTGGTAGTGGCGCGTGGCATGGCAGGAGATTACATTCCCATATAGGAATATGTCAAGAAGAATTTTTCGCGGCCTTGGCCGCCACTGGAAAACTGTTTCTTCCCGTCCGTGTTACCCGCTTTGGTTGCAAAGCGAGCGTCGGGGTATAATCGCAGGATGCCTATGAAGCAGAAAGGTCCACGGATACGCAGCACCACGGTATTGTGTGTGCGCAAAGACGGCCACGTCGTGCTCGCGGGCGACGGCCAGGTGACGCTCGGTGAAGGCGTCGTGAAGCACAACGCGAAAAAAATTCGCCGCCTCTTCAGCGACAAAATCCTGGCGGGGTTCGCGGGCAGCACCGCCGACGCGCTTTCGCTGTTCACGCGCTTCGAAAACAAGCTGCAGGAGTATCACGGCAATCTCGCGCGCGCCGCAGTGGAGCTCTCGAAAGAGTGGCGCACGGATCGTTCTCTGCGCCATCTCGAAGCACTCCTGATTGTCGCCGACGCCAAATCGACTTTTCTGCTTTCCGGCAATGGCGACGTGATCGAGCCGGACGACGGCATCTGCGCGATCGGCTCGGGCGGGCCGTACGCGCTTTCCGCCGCGCGTGCCCTGGCAAAACATACGAAAATGAACGCGAAGGACATCGCGCAAGAGGCGATGCGCATCGCCAGCGAAATCTGCATCTATACAAATAGCAATTTCTCAATCGAAGAACTCTAGCGCGCAGGCGAGCGAGGCTCCGTGAACGACAAGGGTAAGGATGAAAAAAACATGGTGATTTATCTTAACGGCGAATCTCCGGCGGCGGAACCGGAGCCGATGCCCTCGTTTGACGAGCTGACGCCGCGCGAAATCGTCGTCGAACTCGACAAATATATTATCGGGCAGACACCCGCGAAACGCGCCGTCGCTGTTGCGCTGCGCAATCGCGTGCGCCGGCAAAAACTGCCTCCGGAGATGGCCGAAGACGTCCTGCCCAAAAATATTTTGATGATTGGCCCCACTGGCGTGGGCAAAACGGAAATTGCCCGCCGCCTCGCGCGGCTCGCCGGCTGCCCGTTCGTAAAGGTGGAAGCCTCGAAATACACGGAAGTCGGATACGTAGGCCGCGACGTGGAATCCATGGTGCGCGATTTGGTCGAAGTCGCCATCGACATGGTGCGCGAGGAGAAACTCGATGAAGTCGCCGAGCGCGCCGAGCAAGCCGCCGAGGAGCGCCTGCTCGATTTGCTTCTGCCCTCTTCGCCGCCACCGACGACGATCGAAACCACTACTCCCGCTTCCGAAGCTCAGGGAAAAGAAATAGCGCAGCGCACGCGCGAAAAGCTCCGCGTGCAATTGCGCGAAGGCAAACTTGACCAGCGCATGGTTGAAGTTGAAGTCCGCGAGCGCATGATGCCCGCCTTCGAAATCGTTTCCAGCCAGGGCGTCGAGGAAATGGACATCAACGTCAAGGACATGCTCTCTGGAATGTTCGGCCAGCAGAAGAAGAAACGGAAAATGACCGTCGCCGAAGCCTACGATTATTTAATTCAGGAAGAAGAAAACAAGCTCCTCGACATGGAACAGGTGACGCGCATTGCTGTGGATCGCGTGGAGCAGATGGGCATTCTCTTCATCGACGAAGTCGACAAAATCGCCGGACGCGAATCGGGCCACGGCCCGGACGTTTCGCGCGAAGGCGTGCAGCGCGACATTCTTCCCATCGTCGAAGGCACCACGGTGAACACGCGCTACGGCATGGTGCGCACGGATCACATTTTGTTCATTGCCGCGGGCGCATTCCACACCACCAAGCCTTCCGACTTGATTCCTGAATTGCAGGGCCGCTTTCCGATTCGTGTCGAGCTGAGCTCGCTTTCCGAGGCGGATTTCGTGCGCATCCTCACTGAACCGAAAAACGCTCTCATCAAGCAGTACATCGCGCTGCTCGACACCGAAGGCTTGAAAATGAATTTCAGCGAGGACGGAGTCGCATCCATCGCGCGCTTCGCCGCGCTCGTCAACGAGCAAACGGAAAACATCGGCGCGCGCCGCCTGCACACGATTCTTGAGAAAGTTCTTGAGGAAATTTCCTTCGACGCGCCTGACATGAAGAAGCGCAGCATCAAAATCGACGCGGCCTTCGTTCAAAAGCAGCTCACCGACGTCGTCAAGGATCAAGACCTGAGCCGCTACATCCTCTAGGTGGGGAAAATACGCTTTCGGTTGTCCTCGGTGGGTGCTTCGGTTTTAAGGGTGGAGTTTTCGTCGATGCGGAATCCTCTCAAGCGGTATCATGGATGCGGCGATCATTGTGAGTTCCCCTACAAATTCTGAACACTTCATGAGCTTTCGAAAGCCCGCTCAGCCTGGCCGCGCCCCTATTTCAACCACTCCTGCATCGCTGCTTTTTGCTTTTCTATGCGTAAATCTTGTCGCCGTGCTAGCCGTCGCCGGATGCGCCGCGCCCGGCCAGCCCATTACGCGCCGCCCACCCGCGCCCACGCCAATCTCGGACCTTTCCGCGCACCAAGTTGGCAACAGCGTTTCTGTCACATTCACGCTACCGAAGCAAACCGTGCAAGGCCGCCCGCTCACGGCTCCCCCGCAAATTGACATCTACCGTCAATTCGTCCCCGCGCCAGCAGCCGCACAGCGCACTTCGCTCGCTCCGCCAAGCCAGCAAATCGTTACGATTCCTCCGCAGACGCTTCAGCAATATCGCGTCGGCCAACCGTATTCCTTTTCAGACGTCCTTTCGCCCAGCGATCTTTCGGCGCACGCGGGCAGCGAAGCTGTTTACATGGTCCGTACGCGCGCCGGGAAACACGATTCCGAGAACTCCAATCTTGTCGCCGTCCCCATCTTCCCCGCGCCGCGGGCAGTTACAGATTTGCAAGCCCAAGTCACTCGCTCCGCGATTATTCTTTCCTGGACGCCGGCCGAAACTCCAGAAGCGGCGGCAACGCTCGGGCCCGTTTCCCTCCGCTACCGAATTTATCGCTCGTCCAACACAAGAGCTGCCACAAGTACTCCGCCCCTGAACCCTGTCACCGGCGCTTCCGCTCCCTCCGCCTCAATTCCTTTCGAACAGGTGGCGGAACTTTCAGAGCCGCCATATCGCGACGCCAATTTCACTTTCGGTCAAACTTACGCGTACTACGTAGTCAGCGCGGCCCAATACGCCGCAGCCGCAGTCGAATCGAAGGCTTCGCCAACCGTCGAAGTCACCCCGCGCGACACTTTTCCGCCGGCGGCTCCCACGGGACTGGTTGCCGCCGTTGCGCCAGCCACCGCGTCCACTCCCGCGCACGTCGATCTCTCCTGGAATATCAGTGCTGAACCCAACGTGGCGGGATACAACATTTATCGCAGCACCGCCGACACTGTCTCAGCGGGCAGGTGGGACAGGTTGACCCGCAGCCCATTGCTTACGCCCGCCTTTCGTGATATTCCGGAAGTGTCGGGTAAGCAGTATTTCTATCGAGTCACGGTGGTTGACACCTTCGGAAACGAAAGCGCACCTAGCGCTTCCGTCAACGTCAGCCTTCCGGCAACGAGCGAATAGGAGACGGAGAAATTATGAACTCGCCAGAGGCCCACAGGTCTCGGATGCGTGTTCTTTACGCCATTGCGCCGCTGCGCATTGGTCTGCTCACGGGCGGGCTGCTGGTGGTCGTGATGCTCGCGTCGCTGTTCGCGGCCGATCGCTTGCCGGCGCTTGAATCCGCCGCCGCGCTTCGCAACGATATTTGCCGCGCCACTTTTGGCCTGGTCATGCTCATTCCGGTTTTCCTTTTCCTCTCGCATCCGCGCCGCATGTTCGCTTCCGCACTGTTTGGCTGGAGTCTTTTCGCCCTCGGTTACGATTTCGCCGGAATGTATTTCTCGAATTTGTTCACCGCTCTCGCCCGCACTCCTTTTGAAGTCCTCGTCCTTGGACTGGTTTTCTACGGCGTCGTCGCCGCGGTTTCCTGGGTCGCCTGGATGGTTCTCGCCGTGTCGCATGAGTCTGCTGTGCCAGCCACGCGCCACATTCACACTACCCATCATCATCGATGAAGCTCGGCCGTTTCCAACTTCTCAAGCAAGAGCCCGATCAAAATAAAGACGCGGTGCGTTACGGCATTCTCGACGGTGATCGCCTCTCCGAAATCCCCGCGCCATTTCATTCACCGCGGAATTCCCCAAGCAAGCTTGGCGCAAGCTGGTCCCTCTCCGACGTAAAACTTTTGCCGCCATGCGTGCCCAGCAAAATCGTCTGCGTCGGCCGCAATTACACCGAACACGCCGCCGAACTCGGCAACGATCTCCCCAAAGAGCCGCTGATTTTTTTGAAGCCGCCATCCTCCATTCTCGCGCCCGGCGATCCCATCATCCTGACGCCGCACTCCGAGCGCGTTGATTACGAAGGCGAACTGGCCATCGTCATCGGAAAGACTTGCTCGCGCCTAAAAAGCCCCGCGGAGGCCAAGACCTACGTGTTCGGCTACACCTGCCTGAACGACGTCACCGCGCGCGACCTGCAAAAAAAGGATGTGCAATTTACGCGCGCCAAAGGCTTCGATACTTTCTGTCCCTTCGGCCCTTTCATCGAAACAGAACTCGACCTCTCCGCCGCGACCGTCGAAACTTTCCTCAATGGCGCGAAGCGGCAGTCCGCGCGCATCGCCGAAATGATTTTCCCCGTCGACGTGATCATTCAATGGATATCCCAAATGATGACGCTTCTGCCCGGCGACGTCATCGCCACGGGAACTCCTTCCGGAGTTGGCCCGCTCGCCGCTGGCGACGTGGTCGAAGTCACCGTCAGTGGCGTCGGCACGTTGCGCAATCCGGTCGCGACACCCGGATAAAACGCACGACGAAATTCCTCACCGACCCCTGATGATATCTTTTCCGGTGAGTGGCTTTTGCTTAGCGAAATCGTAACGATTTTTCGCGGGTATAATTTCAGATGCAAATGTCCGTCGCGGCCGACGGCATTTTTGGCATACGACATTTATTTCTTGAAGGTGAACATTCTTGAAGATCGTTGCAGCGCACTGGCACGAACTGGTCCTCGTACTCGCCGCTATGGTGGTGATGGCGGCGCTCGCGTATGCGTGGCTGTTTGGCCGCAAGAAAGATTTAAGAGAAGTGGAGCGCGAGCGCCGCTCCTATCTGAATCGCATTGGCCGCATCGTTGACGGTCAAGTCGTTGAGATTGTCGAGCGCGCAGCCGAGCAGGACGCCGGCCAACGCGGTCACGCTGTAAAATTGAAGGCGACAAACAGGACGATGAATCACCGCATGCTTCTCTACTCGTATTCCATTTCCGGCGTCACCTACGAAGCGGCGCAGGACATCACCGGCCTCGAAGAACAAGCCTGCCTCGAACGCGTCGTCGCGGGACAGTCCGTTGGCGTCAAATACGATCCGTCAAATCCCAGCAACTCAATCCTCATCGCCGACGATTGGTCCGGTCTTGATTGAAGCGAATCCCTCAGATTGACTGTGGTTCACACGCCCGAAATTGCTGACTCCTCGAATGGTCGCCCGGAGATTTTCAGCCGCCACTCGACGCCCTTCGCGCAATACCGTGAGTCCCCTGCGCTGCAGGTATTGCGCCGTTAGTGATGCGATTGATGTCCGAAGGTGGTGAAAGCAGCAGGGTCGTCGGGCAGGAAATAGCCGACGACGATGCCCATGGCAGAGCCAGGAAGGGACTTGCCGGTGGGATTACTGTAGGCGTCGGTGACTTCGAGGAGGTCGCCACGGTGAACGGCGAAGCCGCCACGATCGGCAAAAAAAATAACAGGAATGGAGAAGATACGTCCGGACGGATCGAGTTTTGGCGCAAGACTGGCGATGGTTTCATTCGTGGTGGAATCCTTGAGTACGAGCCATTCGCCGTAATCGTGGAGATG
>Ga0307373_10003280_pt1 | contig 28298 bp, 34 predicted proteins | sample OX2MG_FD_202534 | JGI IMG/M metagenome (GOLD analysis project Ga0307373, IMG submission 202534) | Soil microbial communities from Risofladan, Vaasa, Finland - OX-2 | ecosystem: Environmental > Terrestrial > Soil > Coastal area > Acid sulfate soil | place: Finland: Risofladan, Vaasa | collected... | reverse complement strand
GTGAACGAGCTGCTCGTCAAGGCGTCGGTGTACAACCTGTTCGTGCGGATGAACCCGTAGCGAGACCGGGACTCGGGGGAAACGGCGAGCGAGAAGTGGCGCATCGTCAAGTTATTCGACACACCTGGTTGAGCGTCAAGCGCACTTTCCAATCTCTTGATCAGCGCGAGCACTTACTGAAGTTCTCGGGTTGGGAACCCTAACTCTTCGCCGAAAACCAAGGAGACTCACTGAAGGTCTCAATTCGCAAATGCGCTGGCATGAAGGCAGTCAGCAGACGTGCATGCGATATCGATCCGCGGCTAACTCCCGAACAGCATGTAAGGCCACAGTAAAAACATTGCCGCAATTCATAGATTGTAGCATAAATCGGCCGTTTCTGCTCGACGAAGCATGATTGCTAAATTATCACGCTTGGCGTTGTTTGAGTAATGCTGGAAATTAACATAAAGATGGTCGCATCAGGAATTATGCTACAATCTACGCAATTCACGAAAATTTTTAAGATAGCTCGGCAAAACTGCTAAACAGTAATCATGTGATGAACGCCTCTGAGCTGGTAGAGGGTATCACGGTCCCGGCTCCTCTGACGGTTTCTAAGAGCGACCCGGTCCTTCTTCTAGGTGCGTTGCTATCATCATGGGACGTCTCTTCAGTAATCGTCACCGACAACGGCAAGGTGATCGGAGCGGTCTATGGGTATCAATTGGTCGCTTATCTCATGAGCCGTCCGAACAGAGAGGTCTTGAAGCGCCTGCGTCACCCCATCGAACAGGTTACGGACAGGCTAGGCTTGTCTCAAATCCCGTCTGTGAGCCACAAGGAAAGTTTCGATTCCATCTTGAGGAGGATAGCCGAAAACAGGTTCGGAGATGTTATCCTAACCAACGAGAGAGGACAGCCAATTGGGATCCTCTCGCTTAGCCAGATCATCCCCTGCCTGGCCCTCAGGAAAATGAAAGCGGCTCTGAAAGTCAGAGATGTTGCCTCGCCACTGAAGCTGGCCTCTGAAGGACAGCCGCTCTCCAACGCCTTGCGCTACATGATGCGCAACGGAATAAGGAGAGCTGTCATCAAGAAGGACGGCGACTTCTACGGCATTACCGAGCGCGAGCTCGTGAGGGCCTTCTTCTCGTTTCGGGGGCTGCAATCCCTGTCCGAAGATGCCAAAGAATTCATGAGTTCAAGCCTTGGACAATTGGTTGGGAACCAAGCAAGGCGCCTACCCACTGTGAATGGCGACATCAACGTCCACGATGCTTGGGAGTACCTTGATGGGGACCCGAAGGCGTGCCTGATTGTTGACGACGACTTGATCGCCACCCCGTGGGATTTGGTCATGAAGCCGTTTCTTGAAGACAAACTTCTCGCCTAGCGCCATGACGGTGGTCGGTGTCTCCATGGTCGGCTAGGTTGGTGGTTGCGCGGAGCCCTATACAATTTGACACTTCAGACTTTCACGAAAACTATCGAGGTTGGGGACCTGAACAAAATTCCCTCGCAGGCGAATCCAGGCCTACCCTATATTCAAATATGGCTGATTCCAGGTCGTTAGGGTCCCGGGAGGGGGGAGTCATTATGGTGGAAATCGACGTCACGTGCCATCTTGAGGCGTTCAGAAGGTTCCTTGTCAACAGCACATGCAGGAGCTTCATCCCTGAGTCATATCTCAGGGATCCCGAGGTCTTCCCCGAGAAGGAGTCGGAGCCCGGGTCGATATACATCGAGGCGGCCGACAAGGTCACCTTGAAGAGGATAAGAGACATCACGTTCGTGAACGCGAACGAGGTCCTCGGAATAATCTACAAGTCAAAGAGTGGTCACAGCACGCTGAAGTGGCGCCACATCGAGCACGAGGTGGGCAGGGTCACAGGCGACGCTTCGAACAACAGCCTGGTGAACCTCTCCATGGCGAGGGTGATCTCGCCTGAGTACGTCGAGGAGCTTGCAAGCCGCGATGGCCCGCCCGCCGAGGAGCCCCACGGAGAGACCCCACCTGCTGCAGCGCCCGCCACCCCAGTGGTCGAGGCGACGCCGACGCCGCCGCCAATCCAGGGCGAGTCCACGTTCCCGCCGGACGAAGAGGAGGACGACTTCGAGGCGGCCGATGCAGATGAGGACGAGCAAGAGGACGTCGAGGAGCAGGCGAGGGAAGAGACGGCCTAGGAAAACTGGAAACTGGTAGATACCAATATAACTCGCTGGGAGAATTGAGATTCCTAATGGTGCAAGTCAAGGTCTATCGCATCAGCAGCGTGACCGACCCGTACACAGGCCTGCCGGCAAAGCAGATCGAGCTCGTCGAGGTGAGGCAGAGGGCATCCGGGCAGGTCTACGGGACGGGGGCGGAGGAGAACAGGATGGTCCAGAACATGGTCTCCCAGCTGCAAGGGATGGGACTGATGCCCCAGGTGAGGGAGATGGCCTTCCCCAAGATAACGATGGTCCTGACGGAGAGCGAGTACGACATGTTCGGGATACGTCTCGATGTGAACGAGGTCTACGAGCTGGAGATCAAGGGCGGGACTATCGGCCTCAAGCCCTCGACGGGCGTCTAGCGAGCGGAAGGAGACAGACCCCGAACGGCGGGCATCAAGGTGGGCGATCCTGCCCAGGAGTTCGCGCTCCGGGCCCAGGACGGCGAGGTCGTCAAGCTCAGCGACCTCCTCAGCCGGGGTAGCGCGGTCGTGTACTTCTATCCGAAGGACAAGACGCCCGGCTGCACCGCAGAGGCCGGCGCCTTCCGCGACAGCTACGCCAAGTTCGGCAGGCTCAGGGCGGAGGTCGTTGGCATAAGCTCCGACTCTCGACTCCCACAAGGGGTTCGCGCGCGATTGCCAGCTGCCGTTCAAGATCCTGAGCGACCAAAACGGAGAGGTGAGGAAGAGATTCGGGGTGCCGTCATCTATGGGCTTCCTCCCGGGCAGGCTGACCTACGTCATCGACAGGGGAGGGATCGTGAGGTACATCTTCTCGTCGCAGCTCCAGGCGACGCGGCACGTGCAGGAGGCGCTGGGGTCACTCGGGGCGATCGGGAAGGAAGCGCTGGACAAACTGTCAATTGCCAAAGCTTTTGTCCCATTGTTCCAAAGCTTTTGTCCGTGTGCCCACTCTTGGTTCTCAATATTTGGTAAACTGGCTGTGAGTCGGAGCGTCCTTGACATCTACCCAAAACGACTTCTTGCAAGTGATGCATCTAAATTCAATCTTTGAAACCTTCCTTGACTTATGCCACCCTTGGTGGGCGACAACAATTCGGTGTCGGAGACCTCCTTCTGATATTGAAAGTGCATCCTCATGGGGATTCAATCGAGAACAATATTGGTTCGACCTCACTTTCGCATCTTGGATAATACTGGCGAGTCGAGGGTTCTCTCGAAGTGTTATCCGACCAATCCCTGAAACCCTCGACAGGTAGCGTATTTGGACTGGGAAGCTGATTGGCATGCCAGCGATGATTTGTTCGAGTTTATGCTCAACTTCAGCCAATCCCTGCGGTCTGTAGCTGTAACGCACTTCCTCTTTCACGAAATTGAATCTGTCTTCCTTGTCACTCAATGCCCTGCGAGAGATTCCTGTAAGCCTCGCCATTGTAGACAAGTTCACTCTTTCTCCCTTTAGCCTGAGTTCCTCGTCAATTCTCTCCGCCGCGGTCCAATCGGGAAGGAGCCTTCCGACTCGATATTTAGCTAACAGTCTTGGACAACCCCTCCATCTCAGGTATTGATTAAATGACCTTTGATGGTCAATAATTACATGCTCTAAACTGGTCCTGTCTCTGACCAGTTCCCAAACTTCCCCATAGACTCGGGACAATAATTGAGCTTCACTGGGCACTCTCTCGTTGGTTTTCACTTCCGAATGTATAGACTTCAAGAAGAGGAATAGAAACCCAATCATAGCGCAGAAATCTTCTGTTTCCGAGTCCCATCCTATCTCCTTTGGTGTGATGCGACCCTCAAGCAGACCAACGAGATTTGACGCGGCGATGCGAGCGGGGTCGTCGTGTGCGAGGTGTCTTGGAGACATCCTCGATAGGGGATGCCCGCAAGCTGGGCAAATCGAGATGCTTGTAGCTATCCTTGGGTTTCCAGTCCAAGGCCTGAAGGGGGAGCCGCACTGCCCGCATTTGGATTCGAGCAAGACTTCATGTTTGAGGCAGACTTGGGCGAAGTTTAGCCTCCACAGAACTCGCAGAAATGGAATGTCATCGTCCGAGAAGCACAAAGGACAGTATTTTGCACCTTTCCTGTAACTGTTTCCCTTCGCTGACAGGACTGTTTCTCTCCACGAGATACCCCACCTCCGCAGAAACATTGGTAGTGTCATCGCACGCACTTTGCTTTCATCTCCTATTACAGTCGCAACGAGCTGAACGAGCTTCGCCTCCCTCAAAAGGTCGTAGTCATATTTTGCGATATCCTTTCTCAGGTAAAATAAGGAAAATCGGTATGGCGACAATACATTCGAATACGCGTGTCTTATTACCAAAGATTCCATCGATTCGCCCTGCTTCTGCGTGGGATGGCCGAGCCACGGCAATCTTTCCTGCTGCCGCGAGTCATCTACCCATCTTACGGACCACTCATTCCAGGATGCAGCGGGTTGTAGCAACCGAAAGAACCTAAAATGGAAGGGTCAGGCTTGATGGCTCTATGCGGTTCAGAGACGTGAACTCTGCCTTCTTGAGGTGTTCCATTTCTATGCAGTCAGAATCGTCTAAAATCGCTAACCTTCCCGCATCCCCAGTTCCACGCACCACATAGTGTCTGATACCGCTCGACCGCTTCAAAATATAAAGCGCCTTCTCGTCGTCCCAAAGGCGGCTCGGAAATCGAAAGGGAAATGTTCCTTCCCGCCTCCACAGAAAGTTGCGATAGGGTTTTCCATCTGTCATACGTTGAAGTTCGTATCTGGGAAAGCGTCTCGCCAGTTGGGGGTCCCACTCAAGGATAGTTTCAACGTCTATGCCCTTCTTGCCTTCGCCAGAAAGGCCCGCTAATATCATAGGTATGTTGACCGCGCTTTGGAGGTCCTTGAGAAGGTTGAGAGTCTTCTGCATTTCCATGCGCACGCCTGCGAGGAGATGCTGAAACTCATCTACGGCAATCAGCTCAACCCCAAACTGTTCGTTTTCCAATAGTCGGATTGCTCTTAGCTTCCTTTCATCATACGTCTCGCTCTCATAATCCCTAAACCCAAACCCGTGGATGATTGCACCGAGGAACCCTCTTCTATCGGCACTGGCGGGGATAACTACTCTTAACACTGGAATCCTGACAGTCTCGGGTGCCGCATCAAGTGCTGATATTTTGGGGTGTCTCCATTCCAATTCATCTAATGTTCTTGTCTTGCTGCATCCTGATGGACCTGTTATCAGCATGCCTTCTCCTCCGTAGGCGATAAGCCTCTCAGCCTTGTCGAGAATTCTTTCTGTCCCAGCAGTGGGGATGTATACCTCCTTGCCGACCCTTTTCAGCCGCACTTCCTTCGGTGCGTCGAGCTCTGCCCTTACTTCTGGAAGCAACTCGCGCTCGCGTAACGGTGGAGCCGACTGCTGATTGTTGATTTCTTCGTTCAAGATTCGTTCACTTTCTCATGCTCTGGTCGAAGAAATGAGGGCTCCAATCCAATTCCTCTTCTTCCGATTCAACTTCCGGTGTTTGGGGCTGGGACCCTTTGGAAACAGGTGGACTTGGCAGATTGAGGCGTTCTTCTGTTTCTTGTTCCCATCTATCGGACGCAAGCACCTTGCGAGCCTTCTTGCTCTTATCTGCCCGCAATTCGATGAGCTTGCGTCTCTTGTGGACATTCTCAGTAATCGTATATTCGTCTGGGTCAGCCAATCCGTTGGCAGCTGATTCCCTACGTGCAGCCTTGACTTCCTTTGCGCTAATCTTCTCTGGTCCTGCCATAAGGATGACGGGGCGGTCGCTCTCTTCATGGTAGAGGTAAACGAATCTCGCGTCGAAGGGGTTACGTCTAATTGGATACCGTTTGTCTGGTCCATTGCTGGCAAGAAGCTCGTAAAGGTAGTCATCCCAGTAGCTCCGACCATTGCTGTGCACTCCGTCTTTCCCGATTTTTCGCTTCCCATCGCCGTCTACGAAGGGCAGAAAATCTTCTCTGAACTTTATGATGTCATCAGGCTCTCTCGGAGTAATCGGGTATCCTCTTTCTTTGCCATCAAGCCCTTTGTTCCATTTCTCAATTGGCTTCATCCCTATTCCTTCGTGATGCGTTAGGAGGTATTCGTTGACAATCCATTCGAGTAGCAGTTTCTCAAACTCGGGGATAGTGAGACATGCCTCTTTTTCAGCGTCATAATCGCCCTTTTTTTGAGGGTTGGAAAACGTAGTCCCAGGAAGAGTGTGAATTAACTGGTCTTCAAGCGTCCCAAACCAACGTTCTCCGATTCCTCGGTCTTCTGGCGTTTGGACTGGGCTTCGGATATTCTGAATGCCGTTAGCCCTGCATCCTTGTTCGTTGCCTCTCGCCCTCAAATCTTTTCCGTTGTCTGTGTGGATTCGGTCAGGTATACCGAACACGGGCCAGTCTGACAGGTGGAACAAATTCTCAATGTTGTGTTTGTTGAAACAACCGTTCATTATCGTCATCGCCACTCTCGTAGCCTTGGGTGCCGCATAGCCCAAATAGTAACCCCAAATGCATCGGCTGTATACGTCAACACCAACCGTGAGCCACGGTCTTCCGATGGGTTCCTTCGTCCGCTCATCAATCAGTATGATGTCACACAAGTGGTGGTCTATCTGGACAGATTGCAGGGGGTGCCCCAAGTCTGAAATGTTCACTATCGAAGGAAACGACAGCCCGTCCGTCGGATTCTTGCCATAATTATCCTCTGCATCTAACCGCTTGTCCACTTCCTCAAGTCTTCGCTTGAAGGTTATGTATTTTGGGACTTTCTTGATTCCTCTTTCCCAACACTCGTTCTTGTAATCCTTGTAAGACGCTGTCACCGTCTGTTCTCTCACGCGAGCGTCGCTCAAGTATCTGGAAGCTATCCATTCCTTCAATTTCGATTCGGCGAGTTTGTCTGTTCGTGTTCCATGATAGCCTCCAAACGTAGGCGGTGTGATTAGTGCCTCGAAGCCTCCATCCTTACCTTTCTTGAACCAGCGGCCCACGGTCTTATCCACCACTCCAGCGCTAACGGCCACTTCGTGTTTGCGGTGTGTGGGTATCTTGTCTAAAAGAAGGAAGGGGGCTATCATTTCGTATCGGCGGCACGCCCGTTGGTAATTGCTATCGCCTGGCGAAAAGGGGTTAGTCGGCGGGAGTGAACCATTCGGATTTCTCGTGCCTATTGCAGGCAAGAGATATCCTGAGTTGTTCGCATTCAGCATGTTGATGGGATAGATGTGATTGTTCAGAAGGCATTTCGCCATGACATCCGCTGGATTTCGCGAGTCTATCACCACGTATTCGAAATGGCCGATAGCTACGCGCTTTCCAGGTTTAAGATACAACCCTTATGCCCTCCTTAAAGTGACTGTATGGGTGAGTGCGTATCCTTTCTTGCAGTGCTTCAAAACTTAGAATCCGTTTGCCAAATACCTGATTTTGCTTCGTCGCGGTGCTTGATACGATACAGTCAAGCAAGTTCGATGAAGGAGTTAGCAGGGTGTGGCGGATTCCATTAGCGAGTGAGTTACATACCGCCTTCAACCTCGTTTCGGTGTCAGTCTCTGGCCCGAGTTTGTCGATAAGAGTTCTGATGGTTATCAGGCCTTGTGACCGTATTATCCTGTCAATCTGCCCAATTGTTTCCTCTTCAGGATGCCTGCACTCTCGCGCAAGGTGCCAGATTGCTTCGAGTATTCCTACTCTGCATCTTTCGGGATAGTAGATTAAGGCATCAGTAATGAGGCCGAAGGTAAATCCTTGAGCCAGACAATGTTTGTTCAAAGAGGAGTATCGAAGCGACAGTTCGGGCCACCTCTGAATGAGTTCACTTTCTTTCTTGATTTCCGCAAGAATTTTCTCGTCTTGGATTCTAATGAGGCAGTCAGGGACCCAGTCCGAAATGCGCATGGGCTGGACGGCAACGTCATCCACAGCTGGTTCAAAATCGAGGATAAGCAAGGTATGCAATTCGAGCGTTGATTCAAACTCAAGGGATTTTCCTTTTCGAGTGATGTAGAATCCAGTCCTGCTGCGGCTATTGGGTTTGACGCGTCGGAATTGAAATGCACTATCCGTCTGCAAAGGGTCCATTGATACTATCCACTGGATAGCATAACATATTTAAATATTATCCAGTGGATACTTTCCAACGGATATTGTCAGTTGAGCCACCGGATGAAATCGACGAGCAGAATGCTAAGCATGTAACCGACGAGCCAGCTTATCTTTACTTAATGCGTCATCAACTTGCACTTGACATTTGCAATCTGATAGAATCCAGTAGGACAGGGAGTGGTTACCAGGGCGTTTCTGCCAAAGAAGCATCTGCTCACCTTGGATTCGCCATTCAAACGACCACCAACGCCCTTCGACGATTGGAAAGAGCGGGTATCCTCAAGAGCGAAAAAAGGGGCAGGGTGAGACGATACACACCGACTGGACCTTTCGATTTCCCCGTCGTTGTCCTCGTTGCTTCGATGAACACAAAGGCCGCACGCAAGGAAGCATCGATTGAGCTTGAAGAGAAGAGCCCTGGAGGTGCTCTGACATCGGCCCCGACGGAGAAACTCATAATACGAAACTACCCGAGGGAGATGCTAATTCGCAACCTTACACGCGAATTGTCCGCGAGGGAGCAAAAAGGGGTCACGTTGACGGCACCGCTCATAGTCGAGACGCCGCTATACCGGAGCCAGCTTGATTATGCTTTCAAAAGAGGAAGCGAAACTCACGCTGTTCTGATTTCTCGTCTTGACACCATCTATTCGCTCTTGGTCATGCTCGGAAACCTTCTGCGTCTATCGAGCAGGGAAAACGCTTTCGACTCGCTCTTACTCTTAGTTCTTCTCGACGAACCCTCTGCCACTCATGGGATGCTAACTTCTAACTCGGTCATGGCATCTCGAATTTCCGAGGTGGTCAAGCCTTTGTTCAAGAACAAGCTCGTAATAATAGTGGAACGAGCTACCGATTTGACGATTATGACCCCTGATTACGCTAAGAAAATGTCACAAAAGATTTGGGCGGCGTTGTCATCGAGACTTGGGCGGTCTTAGAGACTGACGCCAATTTCTCAACAGGTCCTCTGACAAGTCGAAGTCTTGCTCAAAAATTGATTCCGCTTCTCTGATGCGTTGGAGATACCTAACATCCTTAGAAAGTGTAACTAATCTTCTCTCGACAAATTCTCGCGTGGTCGGTGTCCATCCCTCCATAATCCGAAGGGACTCCTCAGCAAGAACGCACGCGACTGCTTCGTTTTCTCTCCAATTGCTGGGTGGTGCTGGTGCAAGGTCGTGGGCAGTGTAAAGCTCTTGAAGAGACCTACCTTTAGGCGCATAGTGGATGAAGAGGCGCATCAAGAACCTCAGCGCATCAGAAAACGCGCCAGTCTCGTAATCGGCACCCGGCAACGGTGCCGCTCTGTCATTAGCAATACCAGCAACGCTCGAAGCCAATCGAATTAGCCGCTCGCAATCCTTCGGTTTAATCGCCGGGGCTTTGCAGAAGGATGAATGGCACCACATACAGAGTGCCGGGCTCTCGCCTGAGGCGAATTGGTGTAGTTGCTGAGTCCTGCCGCACTTCCAACAAGCCCTCTGCAATAGAACACCGTGCTCGGGACACAAAGGCAGAAAATGAAGCCGCCAGAGAAGCCTCAGATGAGGTTTTTCGTCGCCTGACAAGCAGGTCGGGCAATATCTCGTCACCCACACAGAGCTTACCCAAGACTTGCGGTCCGCCTCGTTCTTTTGCCCGATGAGAAGCGTCCAACGGTTCAGAGTCATTGGACGCAAAGTTTCTTCTCCTCCCTGCACGCTTCCCAACCTCGCGAGAGACGGAAGCATGCCGTCATCGAGCAAGTCAAGGTCTCTCCTCCTCCATTCGCCTCCGCCAAAATATTGTAATAGAAAGCCGCGCATGGGTTTTGCATTGGCTCTCGCGAAGCGAGATAGCCACGATGTGAGCGACTCAGCAACAAGAGGTTGAGGATGACCCGGTAGCGACTGGTGCACCTTCTGTCACTTTATCGCTTCGCCTGATTTCCGTCCTTCGCTTCCTCCTCCTGCAATTCCTGAATCACAAGTGACGCTGCCTTTTCGGCGACGAATGCCAAGTTCCTCAGGAACAGGTTGAGGTCTTCCTGTGCGTTGGTGTCGCTGAACTGTATCATGCGAACTTCCTTGGGTGGTCTGAATTTGTTGTGTTCACATGCAAAATCCATGCAGGCAGCACAGTATTTGCCAGGCACCGTGTGATACTTTCCGCCCAGCAGCCTCTTCGCCTTCTGAACATCTTCGGCAACGGCGAAGTTCAGGAACTCGTTCAACTCTGAGGGGTCGAGCCTTATTACCTGACGGCTCATCACTCTAATGAGCACCAAGGGAGATGGCTCCCATAGGTAGCGCTCTACCTGCTCCAGAGCCACGCCGAGGCCCGCCTTTACTTCGAGTTTGATTTTCGTGTGATGGTTTGGAACCGTTCCCGACGGATTGCTGCTCTCGATAAGCACGTCGTATGCTCCCGTCTCATCTTGGGATTCGCATGTTATGCTCGCGAGGACTTGTTCCTTATCGAGTCTGCTTTTGATGTGGTCCACTATCTTCAGAGTAGCGTAATCTGATTTTGCTGTGAAGAGTGGGTCAAATTTCTCGTATCTGTTAGAAGTTTGGTGCTCAAGGGAATACTTGATTTTTCGTTCGCAAATATTCGAGCAGAGAAGTGCTCCAACCACTGCTGTCTTCAGCCCGCTTCCTATCGTCAATCCATTTCTTGACGCGAGTTCCCGCGTGACTGCGAGGAGTTCGTCGTATCGACCGCTCACTCCTCTGGTGGACTCGCTCCGTTCCTGACTCAAACCGGTCTTCCAACCGTTATCACGCGTTCCGCCTTTGCAACCATCATGACGGTGGAGAGTTCATTCACCTTCTGATACTCAGCGAAATTCGGATGCGCTGAAGCCCATTCGACGAGATAGTCACTGCCAAGTAGGGTCAGGAGGAAGAAGCCATGCCGATAGAAGATTGGAAGCTTCTTGCGCTTGCCCCCTCCTTTCCGGTAAAATCCCCATGCCAGTTCGCTCACGTTCTCTGAATCGTCATTGATACCGTGCTGAACATCTTCGCTGATGGTTAGAGCGAACTCGCGATTTCCAGAAAGCAGGTCAATTAGACTGAGAGCCTTCTCCACTTCAGGCGTGACTTCAAAATTTGTGCGCTGACGCCTGAGGAGTGTATGAACGACAGATTGGACGGTGACAGGAAAGTCGCGTGAACTCGCGAAAGCCCGCAGCACTTCAAGTTGTCCCGTGCTCAGCATGATTGTCGCAGAACCAAGTTGTGGCATGTTTCCCGCATAGGCTATTAGCCTACGGGTATATGAAGATATAGGCTATTCGGCTAATAGGCTATAGTTATATAACAGCACAAATGCCTATAAGCCGACGGAACGATGGAGCTATGGTTTGGGTTTCAAGTCAAAGGTCTCCAGAGCAAACCCAAAGTCCCCTTCAGTAAAAGCTACAATTCCAAAGGAGATAGTCGAGAAGGTCAAAATCATCCCTGGTGACGTGCTGGATTGGGACATCATGGTTGAGAAGGGGAAGACGATGATGAAGGTCAGGAAGATGGAGTGATTCTTGCTCGATAGTCGCCGGAGGCGCCTCATTATTTGCGAATGATGGAGAGGAGCACAGACTTGCCTGAACGTCCAAGCGACAAAAAAGGGGATGAACGGGTCGGTTGAAGATGAGCGGGAAGCAAAGCAAGCCTCGCGACACAGAGGTCGATGCTTACGCTTTCATCAGAAGAGAACTCGACCAGTTGGGCTGGGACTGCCGGAACCCATCCCGTGTTCCTCAGGGTCAGGTCTGGACTCAAAACCAATGCCTCAGCGAGCCGGATATTCGCCAATGGCTGGACAAAAAAAGGCCGGAGAACATTGTAAAGGTCGATTCAAGTCATCTATGGGTAATCGAGGCGAAACAGAAGCGAGCAGAAATCGACACTGCGGTTGACGAGGCAGAAAACTACTACGCCACGAGACTCAGTCAGAGCAAGATGTGGAATGTGGCATTCATCACAGGCGTCGCCGGTAACGACGTTGACGGCTATCTGATTCGCAATAGGTTTCGGGAAGGAGGAGTCTTTAAGCCCATATTGCTCAACGACAAAGAGATGACCGGGCTGATTTCTCCGGATACCGCAGCGAGACTGGTCAGCGCCGGAGTCGCGAACCTCAAGGACGTAGTCGTCGACCAAGCCTTCTTCATGCGGAAGGCAGACCGGATAAACGAGATTCTACATATCGGGGCCATTCCAATCAACGAACGGGCGAGGATGATGGCCGCCCTATTGCTCTCGACGCTGGAAGGCGACCTTCCTGACTTGAACGCTGACCCTACTCTCCTTGTGAAATACATCAATGCGAGGGCCGAGCACGCCCTTCAAACTCAAGGCAAACATGAGTTCTACGACCATGTTAGACTCTCTCTGCCGACGACGCTTGACAACCATGTGAAATACAAGAGAGCCTTGGTCGAGACGCTGAAGGAACTCTACAATCTCAACATCAAGTCTGCGATGAACTCCGGAACGGATGTTCTCGGCCAGTTCTACGAGGTCTTCCTGAAGTATGGGAACTGGGCCGAGAAGATGGGCATCGTCCTGACTCCGAGGCATGTAACGAGATTCGCGGCGGAAGTCTTGGATGTCGGTCTCAACGATGTCGTGTTCGACCCTACATGTGGCAGCGGCGGCTTCTTGGTCGGGGCCTTTGATTATGTGAAATCGACCGCTCAGAAGCACCAACTCGACCAGTTCAAGCAGCACAACATCTACGGCATCGACCAGCAAGCCTCGCTCGCTGTTCTTGCAATCCTCAACATGATATTCCGGGGCGACGGAAAGAACAACATCATCGACGGAGATTGTTTCGCGAAGTGGGTGACGGGGACGAGGACGAACTCGCATGTTGGGCTTCCGGCGAGATACGGCTCTAAAGAGCCGAGCAAGGAGTTGAACGTCGTAACCAAAGTCCTGATGAATCCGCCGTTCCATATCGAAGCGAGCGATGAGTTCGAGTTCAAGTTCGTTCAGCATGCGCTCGACCAAATGGTCGATGGCGGAATCCTTCTGAGCATCCTACCGATGGCCGCAATGTTCGAGCAAGGCGTCGAGAGGGAGTGGCGAGAGAACCAACTCCTAAAGGAGAACACCCTGCTTTCGGTTATCAGCTTGTCAATGGAATTGTTTTACCCCATCATGGTCCATCCAATCGCAATCATGGTGAAGAAGGGCATACCTCATCCTAAAGACCAGAACGTCCTATGGGTCCGTGCCCCGAGGGATGGTCACACGAAATTCAAGGGGATAAGACTCCCCGACGAAAAGGAGCCGGACGACCTGAAGGAAGTCCTGCCGATGGTAAAGGCGTTCATCCACAATCCCTCGTCGTTCAAGGTTTCCGAGATTCCCGAGGTCTGTAACGCGTGTCCCATAGATTTCAGCGACTCACTACTCGAACTCGTGCCAGAGGCATACATCAAGAGCAAACCAATCAGCTCCAAGGAAGTTCTTGACGGAATCGAGCAACTTGTCAGGGATAATGTCGCGTTTTTGATTCGCCACTCTAAGGAGGGCATCCTCTCAGATGGCAAGAGTTGACGACCTCTTTTACCTCAAGAGAGGCGATGGAGAATATATCGAGACTTACAGGCCCGGGTCCACGCCGCTCGTTTCGGCAAGGACGGATAACAACGGTATAGCCGCCTTCGTGGATGCCCCGCCGGGATTCAAAGCGCCATCGATAACGGTAGAACGGGTAAGTGGGATGGCTTTCGTCCAGCTCATGGACTTCTCCGCAGTCCCCGCCGATGTCTCGGTGCTTGTTCCCAAGAAGCATATGGACTTAGAGGCCTTGCATGTCGTAGCCGGAATCATCAACAATTCGAGGTGGCGGTTCTCTTACAATCGCAAGCTGACACCAACACGTCTTCGAAGAATCGAGATTCCCTTAGAGAGCTTTCCCAAGTTCAAACTGAGAAAGCTGGTTGAAATCTTGCCAAAGGCGGATGGACGGAACAAGGAAGGTGGAGCAGACCTAATTGTAAGGAGATATGCGTCCTTCAAGCTCGGCACACTCTTCGACCTCCATTCAGGAGATTATCACAAGTCCTCTTCGTTGCCTCGCGGAGATATTCCGATAGTCTCCTGTGGGGATGCTAACAATGGGATATCCGATTATCGCAACATCCCAGATGATAAGACATACTCGCAGAAGCTAACGATTGCTTACAATGGAATGAACACACTCACTACGAAGTATCATCCATACAAGTTCGGGGCCAAGGACGATGTTGCGGTCGCCTTCCCCAAGACACCCCTAAAACTCTCGACTCTGATATTCATCCAGTTCATGCTGAACAGGGAGATGTGGCGGTTCTCCTACTATAGAAAGTGCTTTAACGAAAAACTGAGGAACTTCAGGATTCAACTTCCTGTTGACGAGGGCGGTAAGATAGATGAGGAGAAGATAGTGAGAATCATGCGTTCGACTACATATTGGCGTCATTTCGAGGACGTCGTAAAGGTCATGAAGTCTAAACACCAAGTTGCGCCGAAGCTGACGGATTACAATTAGGGATGTTCTCTACGAAATACATTCTCGTCACCGGTTTCCCCCGGCATTGGGATAAGGTGGGAAACAAGAGTTCTTTCACTTACCAGATGTTGCATGGTAAGGTGATGAACCCAGATAACATCGTTGAGCACACATCCTCGGTCTTCGTCAAGCTCGACCATTTGGGACTTGTGAGCAAGTGCTGGGAGGGCGAAATCCTAAGCAAGAAGAAAACTTCAGACAAGGTTTGGTTCGAGTTCAGCTTGTTGAGAGAGATTCCCTGTCCCCCGAAATACGCGGCGGCTCGGGCCGGATGGTATGTTGACGATGAAGCCTAATCGGCGAATCCATGACTTCCAAGAAATTGTTGACGGTTCCAATCAGGTCGATTGAGCTTTCAGAATCCTGCAACTTGTCTATTCTCTCCGCTATCTCCCAAAGAATCGCGAGAGCATTAACACTCATGTCCAATGATGGCAAAAGAGATGAAAAACGCCAATGCCGTGTCGCGCCAGTCAATGGTCAGAAGAAGTCAACCTGTGTCCTGAAAAGTTAGGAGAACCGAGTGAGGAATCTCGACACCTCTAATCTCCGCGGACCAAGGCGAGTTTCATGCGGAACCACGTTATTGGGAAAGCAAGCTAAAGGCGAGGTAGAACTTTCCCGAGGTTAGCCCAGTCACTTTCGGTGACAGCGAAACTCGTTCCTGTGAAACCCTTCGTTAAGACCTGAGGCAATCTTTGGTCATCCCAAACCACCTTGGGGAGTGTGGAGGGGACCGCTACCGGAGGCGAGAACCTTTCCGTATACATAACATCCACGCCGACGTCAGCCGTGTGAACCTTGTTTCCGAGCTTGCACTGCCCAACCCCTATTACCTCTCCAAGCCCGTGAAACTCTCTCGTCTTTGCCTGAAAGAATATCACGTTTTGGTCTTCCCCTATCCTGAAGGGATTGTCCCAGTGCGGGGCTGACTCCCAGCATACCTTCTTGCCAACGGTCATTTCATCACGCAGTTCATAGTTCTCCTTCAGCGCTTGGAAAATCCATCTTGGAGGATGCATAGGCTATGAGGTTCAGCTAACCTGTATTGAGCATTGCTGCTTCTCTCAAGTGCGAAAATTGAGGCAAACCGGCTGTCGGTCGTTTAAGGAAGAAGTATCGAAGACCTTATCGGGTCCTTTGACTTTGCGCTGGACGGACTTGCTTGAATTTGGATTCACTCAAGAAGGAAACCGCGGACCTAATCAAGAAATCTAAGGAAGCGGACTACCAGGGCAGAGAAGACTGTGGCGACTATCTTGACGTGAGCGTAATAGGTGACGTTGAACGAATCAATCAAAACCCCGAAGTCGCGACGACAGGTTCTTGCTCAGGAGAAAATCACACAGAGTATCCTGGATACCAGGGTCATGTGTTCGTTGCCGTTGTATTCAGAGACGAAGATGTCGCGAAACGCTATCTCGACAAACTCAGGGGCGAGGGATTCGTCGTGGAACCGTCTGACGAGATTCGGATGGGATGGTTTCGGAAGTATCATCCTAAAGTTAAACGCGAGTGGAATGTCTCAATCGACGAAGGCCAGAAGCCGCGACAGGCTTGGGATAAATGGACTCAAATCCTTTCGCGGGTGGAGTAGAAGCCTGTTGGATAGGACGGCATTGCTCGGTCCGCGGGAAAGGAAACCTATCTTTCTCTCTTAAGCAGGAAACCCATCTGCTGCCCACTCCATGTTGCGTCCTTGATAGGGATGAATTTCGTCTCATAACCTGCTCCTTCGAGAGCTTTCGCTATTGCATCCAAATCAGACTTGGGGAACGCTTGCTCTCTAACGTTGGTCCATCCCGCCTGAGTTAGCATCTTAACTTGTGAAAGAGCAGGTCCGACATTCTGGAGGAAGTTCTTTCTGAAATTCCTATGGCCCGAACTTAGTGATTTCGCTTGGGCCGCTCTGCCCGACGCTACCGATTTGCGCGGAGAGACCCACAAATCCACTGGCACAAGGTCGTTGAGAGCATAGGGCGGCTCTCCAGGCTTGCTCACGAGGTTTCGTCCGTTGCTCAAATCGCCTGTCGTGGTATACCAAGTTAGCTTGTCATCTTCCTCTCTTTCGAGCGTATAGAGCGCTTTGAGGAAGTGGAGACCCTCCTTCTTGTATCGATACGAGCGTCCGATTTCGATACCTTGGTATGTATCTACCATTTCTCTTCGTCGAATCCTTCTATCGTTGTCAGCGAGGCGGAAGCCGAACAACTCTATTTATGAGTTCAGTAATCTGAATCTACGTCTATTTGCTGTGTCATGGACTTATCTCTGATTCTCGGTTATAGCGCCGAACCGAGAACAAAGTGCGATTCGCAAAAATCCTTGACCTTGCAACCGTGAAGATTCTCCTCTATTTACTCGAACGAAAGGAGGTCAGGTATACACAGCTTGCGGACTTGATTAGGAGCCGAGGGACACTGACACTTTGTCTGCAAGAGCTTGAAGAGGATAAACTGGTCAACCGAAGGGTCGTGACGGCTCGGCCAATTCAGGCATACTACAGCTTGAGCGAGAAGGGCCAGAAGCTTGGTGCTGAACTTCTGAAAGTCAAGGACATAGTGGAAAGATAGAGTAAGACACCAGCCAAGGCCGCTGGAATCAAAATGGAGGGAGAGAATCCCTGAGAGCGCTAAGGATTCGGTGGGATATCCTCCCCATATGCTTTGAACACGTTGCCCTTGTCGCTTCGAGCCTTCGCTCGGTCAACAATGAGATTGATTAACCGGTCCTTCGTGCGCCACTTTTCCGCAAGTTTAGACGTATCGAATCCATGCTTGCTGATTATGCCTTTCAAATCGTGTAAGCCGAGAGGTTCGAGCTTTCGCCTGAGGCCATCCTCTCCGCCTTCGCTGAGAATCTGAAATAGGTCGAAATCGAGTTTCTTGGCCTTACTCCGGCCCTTGGTCAGTTTTGGAATGTCATGTGTGGCAATCTCCATACCCTTCAAGGATTCTGGATTTTCCTCGATGTGTCTTGCTAATCGGCGAAGAAAGCGGACAACTTGAGCCGCAATTTCGTTCTGGTCAGGCAACTCTGATGAACTCATCGGTTAGCTCGTTGTAGGGCCCAAACATCGTGCCATATTTCTGTTTGAGTGTGTTGACAGGCGCGGCGAAGTCAGCGGCTTCCGCCGTTCTCACACTGAGAGGGATAACTGCGTCAAAGACGCGTGGGGCCCATTTCTTGTCCGTTACTGGAAGCCTTACCCTCCCCCTCAGGTCGCCCATCATGGAATCATGGAGACGGCTCTGAGCCCTATACATGGAGATTACAATCCCTAATGGTTTCACGTTGACTTGCGCGTCCTTCTTGAAGCTATTTACTCTGCCAATGATTTGGGGGATGCCATACGTCGAGAGGATATCTGGGATACACGGAATGATGTAACTATCAGAGAAGTAAAGTCCGTTAAGGGTAATTATCCCGAGATTAGGCGGGCAATCGATTAGCACATAGTCGTAAGCCTTCAAGTTATTCTCGATTGCTTCCTTAAGTATCGTAACCGGGCTCGTCACGAAGAACTTCCCCGCTGATATCAGCGGGAGCGAGTCCTGAATTTCTATGAGACCCAAGCTCGACGGCAGAAGGTCGAGTTTGGCGATGCCGCCACCGACGTTCGACACTCCCTCCACAATAGCGTCGTCGATGTCAAATTTCGACGTCTTATCGAGCTTATCCTTGAAGAGCTGGAGAAGTGTTTCGCCAGCCTGGTCTTTCCTGAGCCATTCAGTTTCCTTCATGAGAAGGACCGTCGCGTTGGTTTGAGGGTCAAGGTCTATCAGAAGGACTTTCTTGTGGTGCTCTTTGGCAAGAAATTCGGCGATTGCCACGGTCATCTGAGTCTTTCCAACTCCGCCCTTGAGGTTGATTGTGCTGACGACCTTGACCATGAAGGTGGGTTGTAGCTTGTGCCTTTTAGGGTTTGCCGAAAACACTAAATCTGTGACCTACACATGCCACTTGTGGCAGAGACGCGCCAAAGCAGCAGCTCGGGAGGTTCGGGCGGAAGGCATACTGGCGCTATCGCCGCCGTGGTGGTCATCGTCATTGCCGTCGTATTCATCGGAGCGCTTGAGGTGCCATTCTCGCCGGTTTCATGCACGACTCAGGGCACGGTTCTCATAGTCCAAACAACTACGGTCGCATCTACCGTCACTTACACGACAGCGGTTCCTATTCAACAAAGCAATACTCAGACAAAGCAGGTATACAATCTCGCTTCTACCACGATTCCAGCCAATCAATACGTCTATCAGAGCGCCCAGCTAACTACAGGAATGGACGTCCAGGTCACTTGGAGTGCCGCTAACACGCTCAACCTCTATGTCTTCAGCTCTACGCAATACGCCGCATACGCCAGTTCAGGAACCACTTCTCCGAATATTGCGAACATGCAAAGTTCACAGAGCGGGAGTCTATCTTTCCATGTCTCTGGGAGCGACACATACTATTTCGTTATCTTCAATCCCCACAACGGCCTCTTTGGCATAGGCTCGCAGCCTGTCGGACTTTTCAGCGCAACCGGAACGGCGACGTTCCAAGGGACTACGACCACTTTGGTCACTCAGACAACCTCTTCCGTCACCTTCGTCCCTCAGCAAGTTACGTCGACTCAGACCACTACTGGCGCCACCACGCACACGGTCAACTTGCTGTCGCAGATTGGCGGAACGACATGTTCAGGTTAGGTCCAAATGGCAAGTAACGAGCATCAGATTCTGGTAGGTAATCTAATCTCCTACCTGAAAAAACAAAATCTCGTTATTCTTTGTGCGGCCTACCCGGGCTACAATCAGTGTCCGCCTTCAGACCGACATGAACCTGATGTTCGGGCACAAGACCAAACAACTGACCTGGTTTCATTTGGAGAAGCGAAGACCTGTGACGATTTGTCGTCTGAACACACCAAGGAACAACTCACCGATTATTCCCAAAGAGTAATGACTGCTGGAAGGTCCAAAGGAGCAGTAGTTCCATTTTACCTAATTGTCCCCGAATCATGCGTCAGTGAAGCATGGAAAACACTGAGGGCGCTTGGTCTTGACCAGAAGCCCAATGTTAAAGTGCTGAAGTCGTAGACTCCCATTGGAACTGACGACAGTTAATGCCCTGTCACGGGTGACGGAGAGTTAAGAGAACCATAAAATCAGACCGCCTAAACCCATAATAACCCGAGAACCGTCCGATTCCATATGGGAAAAAGCAAAACACCCATGACACCAGAAAGAGCAAGCAAAATGCAAAGCGCGTTCGACAAACAAATAGCGGCAGGCAAGGACACATCGGGCAGCATTCAGGCAGCGAAGGCAAGAATCACCTCGGCAACAGCCAAGGGTAGTGAAGGCGGCAGCAAGGAAGGCAACTAATCATCAAGAGTAGTTGTGAAATAAAATGGGACACCAAGACGGCGACCCCGACAAGACTCAAGAAGAATATGATAATGACAATCATTCAGACCAGCTGAATGATAACAACGACGAGTATCAAGGAGACTGAGTTAAGGCTGTTGCTCCAGCCCTAACGCCTCTCTTTTTTTGGGATTCGACAGCAGCCTCCGCATTTTGGCCGCCGTTGAGACCTCGCTATCTAATAACCAAAGTCTCTACTTAGAACGCAAACTCCTTTCCTGTCAGGTCGAGTAGCTGCCTTCTGAAAGTGTAGTCCAAATCGCCAAGATTCGAAGGGAAGCGGTATAACGAAGCAATGACCGGGGAGATGGAGAAGAAACTGGAGGCAGAGCGGAAGCGAAGGCTCTTGGACTCGATACCGGAGACCATACGCACGATATTGAGCGAGTATCTGTCGAAGCCATGACTACTCGCCCCTGGCTCTGATACGTGAGGGCAACTCTACGGCGAGATACAAGACTGCGCTCCCAATTAGAATGAGTGCGCTGGTATAGTCTTTGGTGTAAAAGAAGAAGCCAGATATCCCGAAACCCGCCACAAGGAGGATTAGCTTCACCCATCCTAATGTCGAGAGCCTTTCGAAGTGTGGAGATATCCCTCCCCGTAGTTCCTCGATGGCCTCATCCACGAGTTGCTGGGCGTTTGATTCAGGCTCAATAGAGTATTCCGTCGGCTTCGGCGTTCTCTTGAAGACCGTTTCGATATATGCGATGTCCCCAACGAAGGATTCCCTAAAGGGCGCAGTCGTCGTGATGTAGTATTGCCTTCTTTCGAAGCCGACCACGCTCATGATGGTATCCACTAATTCGGCTCCATTTCTCACGGCCTTCGTAGGCTTAAGCTGAATCTGGAAGACATACCGTCGCCTTGAGCTTCTCCAAAGGTAAATTGTGCCGTCTACTTTCTTGTCGAACTTCCTGCTAAGAGCGAGCCTGTCCTTTACGACGCTCAGCATCAATAGGTTCTTGACATCTTCTGGACTCGCGAAGACCCTCATAGAAATCCGAACTATGTTGTCATCTTGAGCGGAAATTCCGAGTATTGCCGTGACAGCGCTGTCTTGAACCACACCGACTGTGAGTAGGAGAGTTCCAGCAGTGAAATACCACAGGGGTATCCCTCTAAGAATCGCGAGTTGGTAGGCGTAGGCATTTGGGCCCGGAGGAACTAAGTTGAGGTATTGCCCCGAAAGAAAAATGCCTGAATACACGAACCACGCGAGGACTATCATCATCATGAAGAACGGCGGGACAATCTTTCTGTCTGGGACGAGGCGGCTCATTCCAAGTGAAAGCACTATTCCAATGAGGAAAGCGATGACGAACCCGAAGGCAAGCCATCCGTATTCGTTCATGGTCAACCCGACCACCGGATACGATGTGGGTAAGGTGCCGTTCACGAGGACTGGCGGAGGTTGTAGCAGGCTTTGAGAGACAAAGCTTCTGAGGTAGTAGTCTGAGATTACGGAGTAGGGCACGATGCTAACGACCCCAGCAACGAGAATCGAGAGCAACCAACGAAATAGCTCGTATGGATTCCCAAGCCACGCTGCCGTATCTTTCACATGGAGGTTCATGGCTTGTCCTTTGCCGACTTCTTTCGAGATTTAACCATGTCCCGGGTTGGACAGTGAGGAATCCGGCAAGCGTGCCCTGCGCTTTGGACAGAACCTGAAATGGCAAGACTTTTCTTCGAGTGCCAACAACACCCTTTGATTGAGCAAAACCAAGGCGCGGGCATTCAACATAATTCTTGGTAGCAACATGCATCAGAACTCTGGCGGGATAATCAGAGTTAGAGGCCAAGAGGTGTTGAAAGTAGAAAGAGGTGGCGACAATTCGCTGTTGGTGAGCACTGAAATTCGAGACGAGAAAGGAACACTACTTGGCAAAATCGTTCACAACTCGTTTGTTCATGTTGGCCCGGAATGCGACAACAGAGGAGATTTTGACAAAGGACGATTGAAACGACTTGAGCTAAACAGGAAGTCTGATGGGAGACAGGTCTTTAGCCTCGAAGTGAAGGATGAAGACACGATGGAAATTACTGGCGTTTTTTGGGTAAAGGGCGTTAAGTTAGACGCTCAAAAGGATAGACTTCTTTTGCCGAACGGCACGGTGCTTAGCAGAAACACGTTTAGAGGAAACGGAACTGACATACTAATTCAGTAGATATTCGACGAGCCGAGTCCCGAGTTGCACCAGGAGAACCCCAAAGACCCCTATCTCCCTAAGACGCACCAGAGCCAGGCGGTCTGGTTCTCGCGGGTAATGGCCTCCGTTCCATCCCTTTGTTACCACAGGCGAGTGGCCGCAGCAGGAGCATACCGCTTGGTCGATGGCACACTGGCCTTCAACCTCTGCTGAGACTTCTGACTGGCGACAAAAGGTTTGGCAAAATCAGGACAGAAGCTTTGGCAATTGACACAAACAAAGGCCTTGAAGTGCGGCCGGCGGGATTCGAACCCGCGCAACAGGCTTGGGAAGCCAGTATCCTAACCACTGGATCACGGCCGCGCTGCGCCAGCGAACCCTAATGCCAGTATAAATTAGGTTAGCGCGTCGACAACGGAGTTGGCTTGGGGATTAAATAATCGCCAATAGTTGACTGAGGTGGACATTCAAACTATCGGGGCTATCCTCTACTGGTGCGAGGGCAGCAAGAGGGAGAAGGACTGTCGTGTCGAGTTTCGTGAACTCAGACCCCAGGATGATTTCGGTCTTCATGAGATATCTTCGCTCCAGGCACGTCGACGAGGCAAGAATTAGAGTAAGGATGGCGATCCACATTTTCAAGATGACGAAAGGGTATGCAGAGATTACTGGAAGAAAGTGACCTTGCTGAACGATTCTAATTTCATTTCGTCCATTGTGAAAAGCCCTAGCTTCACAACAAACCCACTGCGATACGGCACAGTCACGATTCGGTACAACTCGCTCCAGCTCCTGCGAGAAATCAAGAAAGAGATATCCGACATCGCAGAAGAGCTCTCTGATACATAACCTCTAGAAACCCGTATAAGTCAAAGAGGCCGCGGCCGTCGACCGTGCCGAACCGCAGAGGGAAGGACCTCTTGGCGAGCTCCCAGATAATCGGGCAGCTGAGCGCCCTCGACAAGGGCGGCTACGCGAAGACGTACCACGTCAAAGGGAAGGCGTACCGGACGGGCCTTCACGCGGCGGTCGCGGGCCTCCTTGACTCGCTCGGGCTGAGTTATGAAATCGACGCCCCCTTCTCCCAAGGCTCCGAGCTCACGACGGACTTCCTCGTCGACGGGCGCACAGCGATATTCGTCGGAAGGAGGCTCTCGGCGACGGAGAGGAGGGCGGCTAGGGCCTCTGGGAAGGACTGCGTCCTCATCGACATGAGCGCGGCCAGGAGCGACTCGCTCGACTCCGGGCTCAGGGTGGTTGACCTCGCCAAGGGAGGGGACCGAGCGGACCTCCCCGAGGAGGGAAGGCTCCAGACCATCTTCCTCGACGACCCCTCGTTCAACTTCGACTACGCTCACATCCTCCCGAAGACGGAGAAGTGCTCCGTGATGCACGGACACACGTCTTCGGCGCTCGTGGAGATCGTCGGGTCGCCCGTGGAGGGGATGGTCGTAGACTTCAACGACGCCAAGCCCATAATCAGGAGGGCGATCTCCGACCTCGACCACAAGCTCTTCATCAGCGAGAGATATGTCGCCGGGAGGACGTCCACCCACGTGGACCTCAGCTTCTCCACGGTCCACGGGGATTTCAGCCTCCACGTGCCGAAGGAGACCACGGTCCTCCTTGAGGGCGAGGCGACGGTGGAGAACCTGGCGCAGGAGCTGCTGAGGAAGATCGCGCCAAAGATGCCCAGGAATGTGGAGGCGGTCGGGGTCTACGTCTACGAAGGGCTGAACAAGGGGACGCACCTCTTGGCGAGGCTCCAAGGAAGAGGGGCGGAGAAGAGACGGAAGCGATAGTCCTTCTCTCCGGCGGGATCGATTCAGCCACGTGCCTGTGCCTCGCGAGGAGGGACGGTTACTCTGCCAGAGCGCTCACGATAGAGATCCATGGGACGGCGAGTGCGGAGTTGGGGGCGGCGAGGCTCCTGGGCAGGCGCGTAGGAGTACTCGAGCACAGGTTCGCGAGAATCCCGGAGCTCAAAGAGGCGGGGGACATCACGGGCTCGAAGGCGCTCTCTAGAAAGGCGGTCCCTCCCACCTACATCCCGATGAAGAACTCCATCTACTACTCCCTGGCGGCCGCCTACGCGGAAGAGAAGGGCTCCGACTGCATCATCGGGGGGCAGAACGGGGACGACAGGCGCCTCTTCGAGGACACGAGCGATGAGTTCTTCGCCAGCCTGCAGAGGACCATCTCGGCGTCCTCCCCGAGGCTCAGGAGGAGAGGGCTGAAGATCCTTAGGCCGCTCAAGGACAAGTCGAAGTCCGAGGTCGTGGCCCTTGCGGCGGGGATGGGCGTCCCCTTTGAGCTCACCTGGAGCTGCCACCGGTCGGGCAAGGAGCACTGCTGGAGGTGCGACGGCTGCAGGCGGAGGATGGAGGCGTTCGAGGCCGCGGGCGTCAAGGACCCGCTGTCGAAAAAGGCCTAGATCAGCATGTTTGCGGTCTTACTGGCTCCCAAATGGCTCCTCGCGAGCGGTGACCAGACCAGCGCTAGGTCGATTTCCACGAAAGCCGACCCTTGGAATCACCTGGTTCGCAGCCCGTGTCGTCGGTGCACGTTGCCGCCGTTCACGCCGATTATGATCGCGATGATATCTACTGAATAGGTATGCTTGGCTGCTGCCCACTTGTGAAAGTCACTAGGACGAGCACGACGTCATTAGCAAGACAGGGGCCCGCACGCAATTGTTCGCGAGCCACTCGAAGTCATCGTGGAGGTGGACGACGCCGGGCTCACTGGCGCGCTCACTGGCGCGCTCACTGGCGCGACGTTTTGCGATGTCGTACTCGAACAGCCGCCGCCAGAGCATGGCGAATTGGTAGTCACTGCGCCCCTATTCGTCCCAAGGTACATGGCGAGACCGATCATCACAACAATCGCAATGACTATTGCTGCACCGACCGCGGCGGAAACCCCAGCGCGTGACTTCTCAAACCTCAATACTATTGACCCAATGTTAATTGTTTTGATTTGCCATAAGACTATGCCGAGACTTGTTCAGAACACTCTGCTGAAGGGGAATTACTATTGTCGGTTTGCACCAAGTTTTCGTTTGATGGCTAGCAAATCATCAATCTTTTGCAAGATCCTGATGGGTTGGGTGACCTAGCGCTCCACCGGCACCAGGTCTTTTGAGGCGCTTTCGAGAGTCCCACGGGCAGTTTTGCCTACGCACGAAACATCACGAAAAAGGTTTAAAGTCCAATCCACGGGCGACAGTTCATGCGCCAAGGGCGTGGGCAAGGGGAGAAGGATCCGTCCATGGGCATGTCCTCGGCAGACGTGGCTCTAGAGGAAAAGTTGCGCCCGTCTTCAGGCTACATCGAGACGTTCGCGGACACGCAGAACGAACCGGCAGCGATGGCGATAGACGCGGGCGTGTCTGACCTCAAGGTCCTCTACCACGACGGGAAGGTGGCGCTCCCTATCCACCTCACGATCCAGACCTCGACCGGGCTGCACAGGGGAGTGCACATGAGCAGGCTGGTCCACTCGGCCTCGTCCCATGACTCTTCCGACATCGTCTCGTGGCTCAGGAAGATATGCAAGGAAGTGAACGTCAGCCAACCGGGCTCCTCGGTCACGTGCGCGTTCGAGCTACCCTATGCGGACCAGTTCATCCCCGTCGCGATCAAGACGAGCCAGGCAGGCTCCATCCACTACAGGTTCACCGCTAAGGGGATGACTGCGTGCCCCTGTAGCAAGAAGATGATCGGTGTGGGCCATATGCAGAGGGCGGAGATCGCGATGATGGTCCAGGCGCGCAAGCCGGTCGACATGCTCAAGCTCATAGACAAGATGGAGGAGTGCTTCTCCGCTGTCCCGACCGAGAAGATGAAGAGGGTCGAGGAGGCGAAGAAAATTTTGGAGGCCCAGGACCACGCCCGCTTCGCCGAGGACTTGGTCAGGGAGTGCGCGAGGCGCTTCCCCAACTCGGTCTACATTCGCGCAAGGTGCTTCGAGTCTATACACGCCCACGACGCAATCGCTACCTGGTCGAAGAAGACCGGGTGGATCCCCGAATTCTGACTCCCATCCGATGGGAGCTAGATAGGCTTCGGTCGCCTACGCTTGCTGCGGCGGAGGAGAAGTCGTCGCGGCTTGCCCTGACTGTTGGGCTGTCGCGGCGGCAGCGGCGGCGGCCGCCTGTTCGGCAGCCGTGCCTTTTGCGAGAGGCCCGCTCGGCCGCATGTAGCCGTTGTTCTCGAGCCAGTCGGCATGATCCTTGATGTAGCGCCAGACGATGTCAGCCCTCTTGTGGTCGAAGTCCCAGGGGGAGATGAGCACGATATCGTTCTCGCGGATCCACATGCGCCTCTTCATCTTGCCCCTGATGCGGCAGAGCCTGATCTCTCCGTCGGTGCACTGGACGAGGACCTGGTTGCCTCCAGAGATCTTCTGGACCCTGCCGAGGAGCTCTCCCTGTTCGGGGAGCACGAGCTCCTTCAGGTGGGCTTCGTTTAGGACCTTTCTCTTACCCAATTGAGTCTCCTCACTTGAGAGTAGCATGCGCCGCAGAGGCTCTTGAATGACCTGGACTCCTCGTTGAAGATGAGGCTGACGTGGGACCTGCAGACGGGCTTCTGGCACTCGCTGCAGACTGTCTTCGCGATGGCGTTGCAGTTACTGCATCTTACCAAGAGGAATACCTCCCTCCCCCCCCCCGCCAGTTTCCGTTGCCTCGGCCGTTGCCACGGTAGCCGCCCCCGCCACCGCCCCCGCCGCCGCCTCGTCCCCTATACCCTCCGCGGTTCCCATACCCTCCGCTGCGACCGCCGCCGTATCTCGAGTCCTGGAGCGCAGTGATGGTGGTCTTCGCAGGGATGTAGAACTGGTGCTCCGCGTCCTGCTTTCTCAACGGGTGGATGGGCGCCTTGCTGAGGGAAAGTATGCGCTCGAAGTCGCTCTGCTCGTCACCCGAGACCAGCGTGAACGCCTTGCCCGAGTCTCCTGCCCTCGCGGTCCTCCCGACCCTGTGGAAGTAGAGGAGCGGGTCCTGCGGGACGTCGTAGTTGAAGACCGCCTCGACCTGCGAGATGTCGAGTCCCCTGCTGGCGACGTCGGTGGCGACGAGGATGTCTGCCTTCGAGTCCCTGAAGAGGCGCATCGAGTGGTCCCTCTGGTTCTGGCTCAGGTCCCCATGCAAGGGGACGGCGTTGAAGTATCTCTTCTGGAGCTCTCTGGCGAGCTTGTGGGCCCCGTACTTGGTGCGCGTGAACACTATAGCGCTGGCAGGCCTCTCGGTCTCGATGATGTCAACGAGGGTCTGGAGCTTGTCGTCGTATCCGGTGACCGCGTAGTACTGCTCGAGCGTGTCTGCCGAAGGCTCGTCCGCGCTGACGAGGATCTTCTCAGGGTTCTTCATGTGCCTGGCCGCGATGTCCATGATCCTCTGGGGCATGGTGGCCGAGAAGAGGCTCATCTGCCTGCCGGGAGGAATGGAGTCCAGGATGAACTCGATGTCCTCGATGAACCCCATGTCGAGCATGGTGTCGGCCTCGTCGAGCACGACGAACTTGGTCTTGCGCAAGTCGAGGGTGCCGCGCTTGATGTGATCGATCACCCTGCCGGGTGTCCCAACGACGACGTGCACGCCCCTCCTGAGGTGGTCGAGCTGCGTGTTGATTGACTGGCCTCCGTAGATGGCCAGCACGTTGACTCCCGTGTATGCGCCTAGGCGCGAGATCTCGTCCCTGATCTGCACCGCGAGCTCCCTTGTGGGTGCTAGCACGAGTGCCTGCACCTCGTTCCTCGCGGTGTCTATGGCTTGCAACATCGGCAAGCCGAAGGCGGCAGTCTTACCGCTGCCGGTTTTCGCCTGTCCAATAATGTCTCGGCCCGCTAATAGGGGACCAATCGCAAGCTGTTGGATAGGGAAGGGTTTCTCAAACCCTGCTTCGTCTACGCCTCTCAATAT
>Ga0307373_10003279_pt1 | contig 28304 bp, 15 predicted proteins | sample OX2MG_FD_202534 | JGI IMG/M metagenome (GOLD analysis project Ga0307373, IMG submission 202534) | Soil microbial communities from Risofladan, Vaasa, Finland - OX-2 | ecosystem: Environmental > Terrestrial > Soil > Coastal area > Acid sulfate soil | place: Finland: Risofladan, Vaasa | collected... | reverse complement strand
GATTTCTAACTATTTAATACTGAACAGATGAAAACGAAACTGGCCGGGATGGCTTTATTGATGATGGTGATCATCGCAACAAAAATTCATGCCCAGGATTTTATCTCGACCGCCAGGGGGAAGGATAATTTCCCGGTGGTTTCAGGAAGGATCGCTGCTGCGGTTTGTGTAGATGACAGCGACTATTTTCTGGTCCGTAAAGCGGCTGACATGCTCAGGCAGGATATCGGGAGGGTGACGGGCATAAAACCGGAGCTGAAGCATGCTTTCTCCGGATCCGGGAAAAATGTGATCATCATTGGTTCGCTTGACCGCTCGGCATTGATCGGGCAATTGATAAAGAATAAAAAGATACAGGTGGGAAACCTGACCGGGAAATGGGAAGCATATACCCTACAGGTGGTCCACCATCCTTTTCCGGGGATAAATAATGCCCTGGTGATTGCAGGGAGTGACCGCAGAGGCACGGCTTATGGGGTTTTCGAACTGTCGAAACAAATGGGAGTTTCCCCCTGGTATTGGTGGGCTGATGTGCCTGTGAAGAAAAAGAAGGACGTGTTTGTCAGGGATGGGGAATATTATTTTGGGCCGCCGGCAATAAAATACCGGGGGATTTTCATCAATGACGAAGCCCCGGCTTTGTCCGGATGGGTCCATGAAAAATATGGCGGATTCAATCATCGCTTCTATGATAAGGTTTTTGAACTCCTCCTGCGGCTGAAGGCTAATTACCTGTGGCCGGCCATGTGGGGAAGTGCATTTAATACAGATGACACCCTTAACCCCGTTATGGCCAGCAAATATGGTATCGTGATGGGAACATCCCACCAGGAACCCATGAACCGCGCTACCGAGGAATGGAGGCGGCTCCATGCGGGGGCCTGGAACTATCAGACCAATGACAGTACGCTGCGGGCCTACTGGACCCGTGGTATCGTCCGGATGGATCACCGGGAAACGATCGTCACCATCGGGATGCGGGGAAACGGAGATAAGCCGATGACGGAAGGCAGCAATATCTCCTTACTGGAAAAAATCGTCCGTGATCAGCGCAGGATTATTTCCCGGGTTACCGGTAAACCTGCTTCTGAAACTCCTCAGGATTGGGCCTTGTATAAAGAGGTGCAGGATTATTATGACAAGGGGATGCGGGTTCCCGATGATGTGACCCTGCTTTTTTCAGATGATAACTGGGGTAATATCCGGCGGCTTCCTGCACTCAGGGACAGCCTGCGTGCAGGAGGTTACGGCATTTATTATCATTTTGATTATGTAGGTGGCCCGCGAAACTATAAATGGCTGAACACAAATCCGATACCCAGGGTATGGGAGCAGATGCACCTGGCTTATGCATATCATGTCCGCCGGATCTGGGTGGTCAATGTCGGAGATATAAAACCAATGGAATTCCCCATCAGCTTTTTCATGGATTATGCCTGGGATCCTGCCAAATGGCCGGCAAGCCTGTTGCCGGCCTATACCAGGGATTGGGCCAGGGAACAATTCGGGAAAAAATATGCCGGACAAATAGCGGATATCCTTAACCGCTATACCCAATATAACGGCAGGCGCAAGCCGGAGTTATTATCTCCGGCTACTTACAGCCTGACCCATTACCGGGAAGCTGGACGGGTAGTTAAGGAGTATAACCGGATAGCCCTCCAGGCGAAGCAGATATATCAGGAATTGCCGCAGGGGTATAAAGCGGCATTCTACCAACTTGTCCTCTATCCTACGGCAGCCTGTGCCAACCTGAATGATCTTTATGTCACTGCGGGTAAAAATAATCTCTACGCCAGTCAGGGTCGCGCCATGACCAATACGCTGGCGGATAGTGTCGGGAACATGTTTGCCCGGGATGCTGCATTATCCCATTATTTTAACAAAGGCATGGAAAACGGCAGGTGGGATCATATGATGGATCAGACCCATATCGGATACATGGGATGGCAGGAACCCTGGAAAAACAATATGCCAAAACTGGTCAGGATCCAACTTCCGGATAAAGCCAGCATGGGGGTGTCTGTGGAGGGTTCAGGATCCTGGTGGCCGCAGGATACGACAAGGGCGACCCTCCCGGTCTTTGATCCCTACCTGAAGCCAAAGGAATACCTGGATATATTCAACCGGGGGAAGATCCCTTTCAATTTCCATATTCGCGTTGGTGCTCCCTGGGTCAGGGTTTCTGCGGAAAATGGAAAAGTAGATCAGCAAAGCCGAATCTGGGTGAACATCGACTGGCCGAAAGCCCCGCATGGTTCCCATAGTATCCCCATAACCATCAGCAGTTCTGCAGGAAATCCGGTTATTGTATTAGTAAGGATCCTAAATCCGGTATATCCTGTTCCCGCTACATGGAAAGGCTTCGTGGAAAGCCAGGGCTATGTGTCGATGGAAGCCGCACATTTTACCCGGGAACTGGGTTCACCTGGTGTCAGGTGGCAACTCATACCTGGACTGGGCAGGACATTATCAGCCATGACCCCGATGCCGGTAACTGCGGCCAGCCAGACACCCGGGGGGAATTGCCCTCAGCTGGATTTCCGGATGTATCTGTTTGATACCGGAAACGTAAGGGTCAGTGCCTACCTTTCCCCGACCCTTGATTATAATCCCAAACAGGGCCTGAGGTATGCCCTTTCCATCGACCAGGATCCCCCGGTAATCATGGACATGAATGCCGATCAGTCAGATCGGGCCTGGGCGCAGTCGGTCAGTAATAATATTAAAATATTGGTCTCTGCATTCCATATCCGGAAACCGGGTGTGCATATTCTTAGGTATTGGATGGTTGACCCGGGTGTGGTACTCCAGAAACTGGTGGTAGACCTGGGGGGTGTTAAATCCAGTTACCTGGGCCCACCGGAAAGTTTTCACCGGTAAACAAAAAAATTGATGGCCAGGGCTGCGGTAATGATGAGCAGCCCGAAAAATTCCCGGGTCTGCTCGATCCAGCGTTTATCTGCTTTCATGGTTTCCATGATATTGCCCATATGGTAACGGACGATCCAGTCCCAAACTCCGTCCCGGATGAAAAAAAGGATCAGGGCATAGAGCAGATATCCGGTTATTCCGATCAGGTCCAGCAGGACAACATGTTTTCCGAATACCGATAATCCGCAAATCCCGGCTGCGTAGAGGTAAATGGATACCCAAAGCCAGGCATCGGGATCATTGAGGTTCAGGTAGGCAAAATAGCAAAATGCCAGCGAACAGATAATATTGAAAATGATCATTCCGCCTAACTGTTCAGGATATGAGATTTCAGGTAGGCGATACTCTTGGCAATGCTTACGAAGGGTGAACCGGGACAGATATCCTGTTCCACGAAGAAGTATTTCATCCCTGCCTCCCTGGCATGAGCAAAGATCTTTTTAAAATCGATGATCCCGCTGCCCACTTCGGTAAAGAATTTTCTGGGCGTGTTATCCATGTCCTTGATGTGCCAGAGTACAAATCGCCCAGGATGCTCTTTGAACATCTTGATCGGGTTAAAACCGGCTTTGACGATCCAATACATGTCCATCTCCATTTTCACCAGATTACGGTCGGTGCTGCTGAGCAGGACTTCATAAGGGACTTTGCCGTCCATTTCCGGAAATTCGAAGTTATGGTTGTGGTAACATAGCTGAATGCCGGACTTTTTGCAGGTTTCACCCGCCTTGTTTAATTGTTCTGCAACTTTGCGGTAGCCATCCAGGTTCTTGCGGACATCCTCCGGCAGCCAGGCGCAGACCATGTAACTTTGGCCCATGGCCGCTGCGTCATCCACGGCTTTATTCCAGTCATTGAGGATAGTGCCTTTAGCTGGGTTGGGGCCATCGCCCAGGGCATAATGGGAACTCGGCATGTTCAGCCCGTTGGTTTTCAAAACCCCGGAGAAGGTTTTTACATCCATCCCATAGTACAGTTCTGTACCGGAATAGGTCGCTCCTTCTACTTCATTATATCCGATCTGGGCAACCTTGGCCAGGGTGCCGGCGGGATCCTTTTGCATGGCATCCCGGACGGTATATAATTGCAGGCCGATCTTCTTTTTGTCAAACAGGTCTGAATGACCTAAAAGAGCCGGTGAAATCAGGGCTCCTGCAGAAAGCAGGGAAGTCTGTTTCAGGAAGTGTCTTCTGGATTGCATGGTTATGAAGATTTTAGGTGATTGGGTAAATATATGCTTAAGAGATTTCCACTAAACTCCTGTGAAAAGTAAATAAAAAAACATATAAAGGGGATTTTTTTATAGAAATGGCTTTGAAATATCAAAGTTTGTTTATAAATTCACAACGTCAAATCCTATGACACTGATTTATAGTATGTTGCGAATACCCTCAAAAATTTAACATTTTTTTAAAATATAACATTAACTTTAACGCTTAGCAAAACATCGCATGAAGATAAAGATACCTCGGATGGCGCATTTATCAGTTTCCTTGAATACCATCAAAAAATCGTCAGATCGATTAAGTGGTCATAGGATTTACTTCCCCACACCCTGCTTACCCATATAATTATTTATATTTTAACCTTAAATCCAACCACATGGAAAAAAATGCTTACACTTATCCTTTCCGCGGCATCAGTTCAGTATAAGGCAGGGCTTGCTGTCTGTTTTATCTTAATTATATAGATAGCCTTTTCCGCCGATTTTCAATTCCTGAACCCAACCAGCCCGTGAAAATGAAGACCATTCAATAATCCTTCTCATTTTTTAACGGCTAATTCAACAGCAAACCGGTTTCATAGATAAATCATGACCGGGAGGCGGAGTTGGGCATGTGTCAAAACTAATTCAATCATTTATTAACTATTAAAACAAAGCCAACCACATGAAAAAGAAAATTACACCAATTCTCTTTATGGCTTTCAGTCTGGGCTTGATGCTTTTCTGCCACTCAGCAATGGCCCAGCGTACCATAAAGGGTAAAGTGGTGACTGCCAGCGACCACACTCCGATTGTAGGCGCGACAGTCCAGTTGAATGGCACCGATCAGGGCACCTCAACCGGACCGAATGGGGAATTTACCCTTACGGTTCCCGGGAAGGGAAATGATGAACTGATTATCAGTTTTATCGGTTATGCCAGCCAGGCAATACCGGTTAACGGAAAATCTGTGGTCAATGTGAGCCTGAGCGAAAGTTCCGGCAGCCTGAACGAAATTGTCGTCACTGGGTATCAGTCTCAAAGAAAGGCCGATATCACCGGGGCTGTGGCCACTGTGGACTCCAAGGACCTGAATGCCATTCCGCAGGGCAATGCGGCTGATCAGCTCCAGGGCAGGGTTTCCGGGGTAACCATATTATCATCCGGACAACCTGGCGAAAATGTTCAGGTGAGGATCCGGGGTTTCGGCTCTTTTACCAACAATGACCCGTTATACATTATCGATGGGATACCTGGGGATATCAATAGTATTGACCCCAATGATATAGAAAGCATTTCCGTGCTGAAAGATGCAGGTTCTGCCTCCATTTACGGATCCCGCGCAGCCAACGGGGTAGTCGTGGTGACCACCAAGAAAGGGGTACCAGGCAGGATGCGGGTGAATTATGATGTTTCTTTCGGGAACCAATATCCGGGCACTGGATACAAAATACTGAACCCCACCCAGACCGCCCAGTGGACCTGGGCAGCCCAGATCAATGCCGGATCGACCCCTTCTGATGTACAATATGGATCAGGGGCAACGCCCGTGCTGCCGGATTATATCCTGGCAGGCGTAGGTAATTACGGATTATCTGCCAGCAGCCCCCTGGTTAATCCCGCCTTATATGATGGGGGCACTAACTTATATGCTGCAAGCACCGGTGACCTGAACTATCAGATCGTCAAAGCCAATAAGGCAGGGACCAACTGGTATGAGGCAGTGACCCGGGTAGCTCCAATCATGAACCATTCTCTTTCCCTTTCAGGAGGTACTCCCAACGCCACCTATAATATTGCCCTGGGTTATTTTGACCAACAGGGAGTTGTGCTGGCCACTTACCTGAAACGCTATACCCTTCGGGCCAATACAGAATTCAATATCCATAACCGGGTGAAGATCGGGGAGAACATGCAGATATTGCTGGGACAGAACCCGATGATCACCAATGGCAGTGAGGGTAATGCCATTTCATGGTCCTACCGGGAAAATCCCCTGATCCCGGTATATGATATCAAGGGTAATTTTGCAGGCACGGCCGCCAAGGGATTCAACAATCCCCAGAATCCGGTGGCTGATCAAACCAGGGCCGCACAAAATTTCGGCATCAATGATGATATTTTCGGAGATGTATATGCCGAAGTGAGGCTGCCTTTCTATTTGACGGCCAAGACCACCTTTGGTGGAGACTATAGCAGCTATTATTACAACAGCTACACCACCGGTCAGTATGAAGACGCAGAAAACACCCTGGGCAATACGGTGTATGAAGGTGCCGGGTATTCCCATACCTGGAACTGGACCAACACCCTGACCTTTGACCATAAGTTCGGCCAGCACCATATTAATGCCTTCATCGGTACGGAAGCCATTGCCAATGGGATCGGCGACCAGATCAACGGATCCGGTCTCAATCCGTTCAGCTGGCAGCTTAGTTACCGCACCCTCAATACTACGCAATCCGGAGGCCGGGTGGTTTATGATAATCCGCTGGCGGGGTACTACCTGTATTCCGAATTTGCCAATCTGGATTATAACTATGCAGAAAAATACCTGGTCACCTTCACCATCCGCAGGGATGGATCCAGCAATTTCGGCGCCAATGACCGTTACGGGATATTCCCTGCAGTCAGCGCAGGCTGGAGGATTTCCCAGGAGAATTTCATGAAGGGAATTAGCTGGATCAATGACCTGAAGATCCGGGGTTCCTGGGGGCAAATGGGAAATCAGAATGGAATTAATTACCTGAATCAGTTCAGTCTGTATGCACCCAATTCGCAGACAGCTTCCTATGATCTTTCCGGATCCGGTAATTCCCTCATGGAAGGGATCATCCGGACTAATCTGGCCAACCCCAATGGTCACTGGGAGACTGATCAATCCGCCAATATCGGATTTGATGCTACCTTATTCAACAACACGTTCAACATAGTCTTTGACTATTATGACAAAATATCCAAGGGCTTGCTCTACAACCCCACTGTGGAAGGCACCGTGGGCTATCTGACCAGCTATCCCTTTATCAATATTGCCGGTATGGAAAACAAGGGACTGGATATTCAGTTGGATAAAAGAGGCAGGATCTCCAGTAACTGGAATTATGATGTCACCGTGAACCTAACCACCTATCAAAACAACATCACTTCCATTGCGCCCGGTATTAATTATTTCGACGGCTATAGCTATGGATCTGGCAGGATAGGAAATACGGTAACCCGCAACGAGGTGGGTCATCCGATATCTTCCTTTTTCGGATATAAGGTCATTGGACTCTGGCAGAACCAGGCCGAGATCAATGCGGCAGATGCACAGGCGCAGAAAGTCCTGGGCAATGCCACCGCCACCTATCAGGCGGGTGGAGAACATGTGGGTGAGTTCCGGTATGCGGATGTCACCAACCAGGGATATATCAGCGATGTCAGCCGTACCTTTATCGGCAATCCCAACCCCAAGTTCACTTATGGGGTCAACCTGAATATCTCCTATAAGACCTGGGACCTGACCGCCTTTTTCTATGGTTCACAAGGCAACCAGATTTATAACTATACCAAATGGTGGACCGACTTTTATTCCTCTTTTCCCGGAGCAGCAGTTGGAGCAGATGTCCTGAAATCCTGGACTCCCTCCAATACCAATACTACTGTGCCCATATTTGAGAATAGGAGTAATTTAAGCACCAACGGGGTCAACAATTCCTATTATATTGAAAATGGGTCTTATCTGAGATTACGTACCCTGGAACTGGGCTATACCTTCAAAAAAGGCGCTCTTTCCAAAGCGGGTATTGACCACCTGCGGCTTTATGTGCAGGCCATCAATCTATTCACGATCACTAAGTACAGCGGCCTCGATCCGATGATTTCTGGAATCACTGGTGGTAGTACTTACGATACCAACTTTGGAGTGGATTACGGCAATTATCCTACCGTAAGGCAATTCATGGGTGGTATTGATCTTGGCTTTTAACTGACCTGTTAATTATAAAAACTTAAAGCAATGAAGAAAATTAATTTTAAACGCATATATATCCTGGGTTCCCTGATTGCCGTGCTCAGTTTCGTGGCTTTCGGGTGCAAACAGAGTTTTCTGGTCAATCAGCCCATCGGAGCACTCTCCAATGCGGAACTGGCCAGTTATGCCGGGATAGAAGAGTTGCTAACCGGATGCTATGGAGCCCTGGATGGCCAGACAGCCGGATTGGGATGGGATACCCCTGTGGATAACTGGCTTTACGGCAGTGTCTGTGGCGGGGATGCCCATAAGGGATCCAACCTGGGAGACCAGGCGGATGCTTATCCAATCGCCCGTTTCGAAACGCTATCTACAGATAGCTATCTCCAGAATTCTTTTGAGGTAATCTTTGATGCCATCGTACGTTGTGATAACGTGCTGAAACTGCTGCCGCAGGCCACGGATATTACTCCAGCCCAGGCCAGCGAGATTAAAGGGGAAGCCCGGTTTCTCCGGGGGCATTATGATTTTGAAGCCAAGATCCTCTGGAACAATGTGCCTTATATCGATGAAAGCATAGATTATTCCAAGAGTAATTACCATGTGCCCAACACAGGGGCAGGAGCACTCACCTGGGCCGAGATCGAAGCAGATTTCACTTTTGCCATGGATAGCCTGCCAGCCACTCAATCCCTGGTTGGACGGGCCAACAGTTGGGCCGCTGCTGCATACCTGGCTAAAACCTATATGTTCGAAAGTAAGTTTACGGCAGCCGAGACCCTGCTGGATAATATTATAGCTAATGGGGTAACCTCCAATGGGCTACCTTATGCGCTGCTGCCTAAGTTCTCCGATAATTTCGATGCAGCTACAAACAATGGATCTGAATCTGTTTTTGCCTACCAGGCCACGGTCAATACCAGCACCAGTGGGGCACAGGCCAATTATGGCAATATCCTGAACTGGCCTTATAACGGACCGGGAGGCTGCTGCGGGTTCTTCGCTCCTAGCCAGGAACTGGTAAACTCTTACCGGGTGGATTCTACCACCGGTCTTCCCCTGCTGGATGGGTCCTGGGATCAGCCCAGCACCACGATCCCGCAGATCAAGGCCATCAAGAACGACCAGTTTGTCCCATCTTCTACTCAGTTCACCCCTGATCAGGGGACGGTTGATCCCAGACTGGACTGGACCGTCGGCCGCCGCGGAGTACCCTATCTGGACTGGGGTCCCATGCCTGGATCAAACTGGGTCAGGGATTATCCGACAGAAACTGCAGGACCCTATGTGCCGATTAAAGCCGTCTTTCGCCAGTCAGAAGCTTCCCAGTTTTCTGACCATTCTTCCTGGACGCCCGGGCTGGATGCGATCAATTATGACCTGATCCGCTTTGCCGATGTCATCCTCTGGGATGCAGAATGCAAGGTGGAGAATAATGAACTGACGGCTGCCACTAACCTGGTCAATGAAATCCGCTCCAGGGCCGCTAATCCGGCAGACTTTGTTTCCAATTCCCAGAATGTGGCTTACGCATTTGCTACCGTGGGCAGTCAGGCAGCCATGCTGGCATTAAAACCATCCGCCAACCAATGGGTGGTCAGGACGGACCTGAACAATACCTGGGTATTCCTGGGTTCTGGGCCGGCCAGCAGCCTGAGCAGCTGGCAGGAATATAATATTCCGCATTACATGATCGGGATTTATCCTACTCCATTTGCTGACCAGGCCATCGGCCGCACCGCTGTCCGGATGGAAAGAAAGCTGGAACTTGCTATGGAAGGACACCGTTTCTTCGACCTGGTCCGCTGGGGCGTGGCAGATTCCGCAATGAATGCCTATTTCGCATATGAAAGCACCTTAGCTCCAACTATGGATGTTACCGGAGCCACATTCAAGCCGGCTACCGGCGGATATCTTCCGCTTCCTCAGGAGGAAATTGACCTGAGTAACGGTACCTTGAAGCAAAATCCTGGTTACTGATCATCATCAGCATAAGATTAATTTCAAAGAGGTAGGTCACCCTACCTCTTTTTTTTTTACATTCGCCCCAATTTTCCGCCCAGACATTAACCTGAATGCTATGAGATCCGGTATTTCATCCGGTTGGATCATCATCCTGATTTTCTTGCCTTTTATCCTGTTTCAATCTGCTTGTCACCGTCCTCCCCAAACCCTGTTCCAGTTGCTTCCCCCCTCCCGTACCGGAATCAATTTCGATAATGTGATCCATAATACGGACAGCCTGAATATCCTGAACTACCAGTACCTCTATAATGGCGGGGGCGTGGCCATAGGTGATTTCAACCGGGATGGGAAACAGGACATTTATTTCACCGGCAATATGGTATCCAACCGGTTATACCTCAATGAAGGCAATTATCATTTTAAGGATGTCACGAAGGAATCCAATACAGGGGGAGAGGGTAAATGGTGTACGGGAGTGGCGGTCGTGGATATCAATAATGATGGCTGGCCGGATATTTATGTCTGTGTATCGGAAGCGAAGAACGCCAATATGCGGAAAAATATTCTGTATGTCAATCAGGGCCTGGATAAAAATGGGGTACCCGTATTCAAGGACGAGGCTGCTGAATATGGGCTGGATGACACGACATTTTCCACTCAAGCGGCATTTTTCGATTATGACAGGGATGGCTTGCTGGACATGTACCTTGTAGTGGACAAAATGGAGGGGGATAGGGAAGCCAGCGCCTACCGTAAGCCCATCAATGACGGTACCTCACAGACCAATGACCGGCTGTATCACGGGAGCTGGAGCGATTCCCTGCACCATATTGTATTTACCGATGTGACTAAGAAAGCCGGAATTATCAAAGAGGGATTCGGCTTGGGCGTGAATGTCTGTGACATTAACCATGACGGCTGGCCGGATATTTATGTGACGGATGATTTTCTGTCCAATGACCTGCTTTGGATCAATAATCATGATGGCACTTTCACGGATGAATCCGCGAAATATTTCAAGCACACCAGCGCTTCAGCGATGGGTAATGATATTGAGGACATCAATAATGACGGTCTGCCTGATGTGGTAGCGCTGGATATGTTCCCGGCCAATAACCTGCGCAAGAAAATGATGATGAACCCGGATAATTATCAGAGTTACCTGAACAACATTAAATATGGGTACCAGTATCAATATTCGCGCAATACCCTGCAACTCAATGACGGACCGACTGTAAAGGGGGACGACACGGTAGGCCACCCGATATTCAGCGAAATTGGATTTCTGGCGGGAATTGCCGCCACAGATTGGAGCTGGACACCCATGGTCGCGGATTTCAACAATGATGGTTACCGGGATATCATCATCACCAATGGATTTCCCAAAGACATCACGGACCATGATTTTATGGCATACCGAGCCGTCTCCAGTGAGGTGGCTTCCATCCATTCTTTACTACCTGAGATACCCGCGGTCCGGCTACCCAAATACGCATTCCGGAACAATGGCAACCTTACCTTTACAAACCGTTCGGCCCAATGGGGAGTGAATGTGCGGGGATTTTCCAACGGGGCCGCCTACGCTGACCTGAACAACGATGGGGCGCTTGACCTGGTGGTCAATAATATCAATGGGCCAGCCTATATTTTCCGCAATACCCTGAATGAGGACCCGAAGAAAATCCACCCCCACTGGATACAGGTCATGTTCAGGGGCAGCCATTACAATGGAATGGGACTGGGCACCCGGGTAGAAATTTATTACAGCGGAAACAAAAAACAGGTCTATGAGAATACGCCTTACCGGGGCTATCTCTCCTCCATTGAGAATATGGCACATTTTGGATTGGGCAAGGTCTCTTTAATCGATTCCATGCGGGTGATCTGGCCCAATGACAGCATGCAGGTGCTTTACCGGTTGAAAACTGACCGGGATATCACCGTGGATATCCGCAACGCCCTTATCCCTTATTCCTATGCTACCCCAATGGTGGTTCCTCATTTATTTACTGATGTCACGGACGCCTTGCATGTACATTATGTTCAGCAGGAATTGGATTTTGTCGATTTTGCCATTCAGAAATTATTACCCCATAAATTATCCCAGTATGGACCTGCCCTCGCCGTGGGGGATGTGGATGGTAACGGGACGGATGATATTTTCATCGGGGGTTCCTTTAATCATAAGGGAAAATTCCTGCTTCAGGGCAAGGATGGCCAATTCAAGGAAAAGGATCTCCTTCCCGGCCAGGGAGGGCAGGCCAAGATGCAGGAGGATGAAGGGGCCCTGCTATTTGATGCCAATGGGGATGGGCTGCCGGATCTCTATATCGTCAGCGGAAGTGTGGAAAACCCTCCCGGCAGCCCGAATTACCAGGACCGGTTTTATCTGAATAAGGGGCATGGGAAATTTGAGGAGGACTCTGCTGCCCTGCCCGTTTGCCATATCAGTGGTTCCTGTGTGAAGGCTGCCGATTATGACCGGGATGGGGATTTGGACCTGTTTGTCGGGGGCAGGGTTAACCCGGGAAGCTATCCAATGCCGGTATCGAGCAGGATCCTGCGAAATGATTCCAGGGATGGTCAGGTTAAATTCACTGATGTCACTGATCAGGTGGCTCCATTCCTGCATCATATCGGCATGGTTACCGATGCCATATGGACCGATTTCAACAATGACGGATGGCCGGATTTGATCCTGGTGGGAGAATGGATGCCGGTGACATTCCTGGAAAATGACCATGGTAAGAAGTTCATTAATGTCACGGACAGCACCGGGATTGAAAATCAGGTCGGTTGGTGGAATAGTATTGTTGGAGGCGATTTCAACAATGACGGGAAAATCGATTATATCGTCGGTAACCTGGGTCTGAATTCCCTATACCGGGGTTCCGACAAATACCCGGTGAGCATTTATGCCAAGGATTTTGATGGGGATGGATATTATGATGCCATACCCACATTGTATTTCCCAGATTCCGAAGGGGTCCTCCGGGAATATCCGGCTTTTGGCAGGGATGATATGATCAAACAGATGAACAGCATCCGGCGGCAATTCCCGGACTATCATTCCTATGCAGTGGCTACAATCCATGATATCCTGTCCCCCCAGCAATTACATGGAGCGCTAATTTATCGGGCCAATAATATGCAATCCTGCTATATTGAGAACATGGGGAATGGAAAGTTCAGGATGTCCCCGCTGCCTATGAAGGCCCAATTTGCCCCGATCTATGGGATGGTGGTAGATGATGTGGATGGAGATGGCAATCTGGACCTGGTTTGCAATGGCAATGATTTCGGTACCGAAGTATTCACCGGCCGCTACGATGCCCTGAACGGGCTGGTGCTGAAAGGAGACGGGAAGGGCCATTTTACGCCGGAGTCCATAGCGCAGAGCGGAATCTATATCCCAGGCGATGGCAAGTCCCTGGTGAAACTGCTGGGCCCCAGGAACACCTATCTGCTGGCTGCCGGACAGAACCAGGGACCGGTTAAGGTTTTCCGGGATAACGACCCCTGCGGAGTGATCCGGCTGCAGCCGATGGATGCCTATGCCCTGATCCATTACCGGAACGGGAAAACCCGGAAAGAGGAGTTTTACTATGGGAGTTCATTCCTTTCCGAGTCCGGGCGGTTTCTGCGGATCAGTCCCCTGATCAGTTCCGTGGATATTTATGATTTTGAGGGCAAAAGCAGGCATATTACCCTTCAACCATGAGGATTCGGGGAAAGACAAGCAGGCAGGGCCTCAAAACAGCTTCAGCTGCCCGGTCAGCGGGGTGTTTTTTTTGGCTGAAGAATGCTCCATGAACTGAGATACGGTGATTCCCAGCAAGCGTATTTTTTTGTTTTCGGGTTCCGAGGACAGGAGTAATTGCCTGGCAGTAGTAACTATGGAATGCAGATCCTGCAGCGGTTGAATGGCAGAACGGGACCGGGTAACCTGCCTGAAATCGCTGTACCTTATTTTTAAAGTAACTGTTCTTCCATTCAGCCCTTGGTTTTGCATGCGGCGAAAAAGGATTCCGGCAATTTTTTCCAGTGCGTCGTCCATTTCCCCAATGGAGGTCAGGTCATGAGGGAAAGTATCCTCCGCGCTCAATGATTTAACCGGCCGGTCATTTTCCACTTTCCGGTCATCAATACCCCGGGCGATCCGGTAATAGAATCTTCCTGCTTTTCCGAAATGATACACCAGGGCTTCTTCCGATAATTTCTTGAGGTCAGCTCCGGTATGCAGGTTCAGCCCTTTCATTTTGCCGGCAGTAACTTTTCCTACCCCAAAAAACTGTTCAACTGGGAGTCCTTCCATGAATGCCTCAACCCGGGAAGGAGCGATAAATGTCAGTCCATCGGGTTTATTCAGGGAAGAAGCGGTTTTAGCCACAAATTTATTGACCGAGATCCCGGCTGATGCGGTTAAATGCAGTTCAGTACTGATCGCTTTTTTGATTTGTCTGGCAATTTCAATTGCAGAACCAATTCCCTTTTTGTCTGCTGTCACATCAAGATATGCTTCATCCAGGGAAAGGGGTTCGATCAGGTCGGTATACCGGGCAAATATTTCCCGGATCTGGCCGGAGATTTCCTGGTAAACCCCAAACCTGGGCCGGATAATGATCAGGTCGGGACAAAGCAGCAATGCCATTTTAGAAGGCATGGCAGAATGAACCCCGAACGCACGCGCTTCATAGCTGGCAGTGGCTATGACCCCGCCACGCCCTTCCGGTAATCCGCCTACGGCAATAGGTTTGCCCTGGTATGCCGGGTTATCCCGCTGTTCCACAGATGCATAAAAAGCATCCATGTCAATATGTATGATTTTACCCAAAGTCTGAGGGAAAAGTATTTGTGATAAGGTAATTTATTGATTTTTTTCAAACCCAATATCCGATTTTTTCGGGATTGTGATATCCGTCCAGAATTGAATTCCGGGCATATTTTAGTAATCCCAAAACCATTTCATTTCCCAGTTTTTGATCTTTTATTCCTGGCTTTGATACGGATGGTTATATGCCAGTAATTAAATCGTCATTTGATTGATGATATGTTTCCATTTCATGTATTATTTCCCTTATTTTTTCTGACCCCAAACAGAAGGGTTATTGCGCTTTTAAAGTAGTTTATATAGCATGGATTTGACAGATACAGTGTTCATTGAATTGTCGCGGTTAATTTAAGAATAGGATGTCCATAGTAAGATCATTTTGAACCAGAGAATTGGAATATTGATTGATGTTCAGACCAAATGTGGTGATCATGGTTAGGAAAATTGCTTTTCGCGTACCAGTTTGTTCTTTAAAAACAGCAATTTTATTTCTAAGTACTTCGGCATATTTCTTATCAATGGTGAATTTATTGATTGAAAATTTCATTTCGCAAATATTGATTACCTGGTCTCTGCGGTCGATAACGAGATCTATTTGCGCCCGATTTTTCTTATCAGTGCTGAACCATGAAGAAGTCCGGGTTTGAACCCCGGAGATTCCAAGGCCTGCCTTAATTTGCCTGGTATGCATTAAACAGACCTGTTCATAAGCATAACCGCTCCAGGCTCTTTGCCGTGGACTATCAAGTTCATTGATCCAGCTATTCTCATCCAGGGGGCTGTTGTCCTTAATCCAATGTAAATAAAACAATGAATAAAAATCCGTCAGTTGATACAGACTCTGTTTCTCTTTTTTGCCAAAGGAGAGGTATTTTCTTATAAATCCGCTTTCCTCTAATTCCTTCAGGATTCTCGTAGTACCTCCACCATCCGGCATTTTACTGAAAAGAAGTATTTCTTCCCGCGTCATTCCTTTTTCCTTACTTCCCAAAGCTTCAATTATGGCAATATGTTTCTCCCAATTAGTAAACAATGACCTGTATAAGAGGTCAAATTCATTATGTAATAATCCGTTGGTTTCAAAGCACAATTTATTTATATTTTGTGCGGCACTCTTCCCTACATCGATCTTATCCAGATAATAAGGGATGCCTCCAATTGCCATATATAATTGAATGATCTGATATCTTTCAAATGTCGCAAATTTACTAAGGAAATATGCTTCACATTCACTCAATGTAAAGGGTTCCAGTTTAATCCTATTTGTTAAACGATTATATAACCCACCCGTGTTGTTAATAACTTTAGTAATCATCCAGGAGGCAGCCGAGCCGCATACAATCAATATCACATCATTTCTTGCACTAGCCCAGGAATTCCAAAAATGTTCTAATGCGCTCAGAAATCCAGATCTTGCTGTATCCATCCAGGGAAGTTCATCCAGTAGAATCACTTTTTTATTATGATTATTGTTGGCTTCCAGTATATTTATAAGCTGTAAAAAGGCCTCAAACCAATTGTCAGCAGGTGTTCTCTCCATGCCAGAAGTATCGGACTTTCGTAGTTCAAGATTGAAATTTATCAATTGCTGGGATAGGCTGACATTGGCGATACCGGTTACATAAAAATCGAACTTATTATCAAAGGCATGTCTGATCAGGAATGTTTTCCCAACCCTTCTTCTTCCGTAGACTGCAATAAATTCGGATGAAGGACTGGATTTTGTATTTTGAAGCAGTTCAAGCTCTTCCTTTCGACCGATAATTTTATCTTTCATTATAATTCTTAATTTGGCTGTAAATATAAATTAAAACATAGATACAGCGAAATATAAAAATAAAATTGGCTGCATGATTATATTTTTAACCACTTACAGCCAAATTAGAAGAGTTTCCTGATTGAGGTAGAAATTTTATGAGGGTTTTGCAGATAGGCAAGACTTAAATGGTTGATAACAATGAAGATATGCCTGTTACTAATCGACTAATTCCTGCAAAATATTCATGTGTAATATAATTTTATATTAAAATATATAATATAAAATATTTATGATGAATTTATTATTAATATACAGCATATTAAATAAAAAAATATTCTAAAGTAAAATAGGCTAGACTTTGCTTTGGCAATCCTTAATTGAGTCCAAAATCCTTATATACCGAGTTCAGCAAGGCTGCATGTTTTGTTAGGGGTGTTCATTTTATCCTCAATCTGTTTAGTCTCACCATAGCGGTCTTTACCAATTTGATTCCTGATTAAAGGCTTATGATCATTTACTGGTTTTCTCCTCATTCATCAGCTGAATTTTTCCTTTGTTGATCAGTTGTTCTTCCTGTTTATCCATTTTAGGAAAATCAGGATGCATTTTTTTCAGTGTTTCGAGGATGATTTTTCCTACCATTAAGTGGGCATACCATTTATCATCTGCGGGAATAATATACCAGGGAGATGAGTGCGAACTGGTATGTCTGATGGCAGTCTGGTAGGCATGAATATATTTTTCCCAGAAGGTTCTTTCCCGAATATCATTACTGGAAAATTTCCAATGTTTTTCCTTATTCTTAATCCTTTCCAGGAAACGGCTGCGTTGTTCCTTTCTGGAAAGATGTAAAAAGAATTTCAATACACAAGTGCCATTTTCAATAATAGTCTTTTCAAAATCATTAATCTGGCGGTACCGGGTTATCCAAAAATCATGATTAATATCATTTGTAGAGAGAATACCAGGAAGCCGTTCTGCCAGGACAAGTTCAGGATGAACCCGGGAAATGAGTACATTCTCATAATGAGATCGGTTAAAAATCATAATCTGCCCCCGCCTCGGTAGTTTCTGATAATGCCGCCATAAATAATCATGTTCAAGTTCTTCGGAAGACGGATGCTTGAAACTGCAAACTCCCACTCCCTGGGGGTTAACACCGCTCATAATATGCTTGATCGTACCATCCTTGCCAGCGCTGTCCATTCCCTGAAGGATAATTAGCAGAGATTGCCTGTTTTCCGCATACATCCGGTATTGTAATACTGAAATGGCTGATGTATCTGCCTCAAGCAGCTTTATTAATGTTTTTTTATCTGGCTCCTTAAGTCCGGACCTGGTTTTAAAGTCGGACAGTTTGAGATCATTGCTGTTGTTTATTTCCGTAGCGTGCCAGGATATTTTCATGAGTTAGATTTAGGTATCTGGACCAAAATAAGTGTCTTTGCCGGATTCAAAACTTTTGGGTGAAATAGCAAAAGGGGAATTGGGATAGATTACGCAAGAGTTTGAGGATTTTATATTTTACTCTTTTACTCTTTTTTATAGAAAGATCACCAATCTGTTAATCCTTTTTTCCTTTCAGTTCTAACCCAATTTTATACAGAGCTCTTTTCTTTCATCCATTTGCAATTCATGATAGAGACAATTTTATTTCCTTCTCAAAGCGAAACATTTTTCGCAGAAATTGACTAAGGGATTGCTTAGTTACCAAGAAAAAGCCAATAAATAAATAGGATTCCTCCAAATGATTTAACGCTAAATTGGCGGAAACATATCAATAATAGATATTTTCCCCCAATTTACAAAAGACTAAATTGGCGGAATCTCTTTTTTTACCCGAATCCAACAAGTTCGTCAAATTTATGTTGGCGGAATCTCTGTTTTTTTATTTGTTCAATAACCTTATCATGCATTCAACGTTTCGTCTTTGAATGGGGAATCTTTAATTACAACGGATAAACCGGCGATTAATCAAGTTTATTTTTGATTCAGCAGCAAGGTTCCTGTAGAATTAAGAAAAAGCAATCATTAACCGGATTAACATTATCCTTTAAGACGGGAATCAGGTATTCATCTATGGATTGATGATATTTTATAGGGGGGTAATGCGAAGGGAATATTTATATAAATGGGGAAAACCCCTGACTGGAGTTGTTTTATATGATATTTGCACATTTTATTTTAGGATTGAACTTCTTTTTTGTGGACGAGACATACCCTCATTTTTCCAGATATAGGTTGCCACTGCTCCCTGTTCCAATGAACTGATGACCGTTTTTCCATGGAACAGAATATTGAATGACTGGGTTGTCACTCCGGAGTTTTCCACAATCAGTACTATCTGGTCTGAGGGTGTCCGGAAAGCCACATTATATAGGGAATCAGGCATATTGGAAGCAATCCGGACTGAACCTGGCCGGACAAATTTGGACCCGTGGGCAATGATATAATATCCCGGGTTCCGGGTAATAGAATCCCCCTGGATGGTTATCCCACCCAGGCAGCGATTACAGCCTCCGGGAGTATGGGGTTCCTGGCTGGAATCTGAGGCCAGGTTCCATTCCAGGACATTTTTGCACCAGTTGCGGGGGGCCCCGATGATCAGGTTTTTCACATGCCATCCCAGTTCCTGGCCGAAATTAGCAGGATAACCTACCCACTGTTCCGTAAAATAGAGGTTTTTATCCGGCCATGCATCATGGACTGCAGTCAATGCATTGATGGAACCTCCATAAAGATGAAAGGCTGACCCATCTATGTATTTCCTGGCCTGCGGATCATTGAGTATGCGGATGGGATAATCCACCCGGTCTGCATTATGGTCATAGAGGATGATTTTGGTTCGGATACGGGCTGCCTGAAAAGCAGGTCCCAGGTCATTTCGGATAAAAGTATCCTGCTGGCCGGGGAGCATCACCATGCTGGGATTGTTGCCGGGATTCAGGGGTTCGTTCTGTATGGTCACTGCGCTAATGGGGATTCCTTCCTGCTGCATGGACCGGATATAATGAATGAAATACCGGGCATACGCGCCATAAAAATTTCTTTTCAAACTTCCACCGACGGATCGATGATTGTCCTTCATCCACAGAGGAGCAGACCAGGGGGAACCCAATATCTTCATCCCCGGGTCAATCCTCAGGATCTCCTTCAGTACCGGGACCAGATCCACTGTGTCAGGTCCCAGGCTGAACTTCTGCATATATGGGTCTGTTTCTCCGTCAGGCAGGTCATCATAGGAAAATACCCGGTCACTCAGGTCCGAAGCTCCGATGCTGATACGCAGGTAACTGATGCCGATATCATTTTCCCCCGTGCCAAACAATTCATTCAATAATGCATTCCTGGCAGGAGAACTCATCCGGTGGATCAACATTGCACTTCCATCGGTCAGCGCGAATCCGAATCCGTCCATGGTTTGGTAAACCTGGTGGTCATTTATGGCGATGATAGGACCCGGGCCCAGGGAATCAGTGAATACCGGATGCTGTTTTTGCAGCCTGAACAGGGCTGACCGGTCCGGGTTGGTCAGCCATACACTAACTGAAGGACTATCCTGGGCCCGGGTCAGCACAGGATAAATAGTCAGCAGAATCCAACCTATGTATTGCCTGATATGGTGGAAATTTCCCAAGAAATGATTTTGAAGAACCCGAATTTCGGGGGCCTAATCCGGCGGAAGCCCGATGAATTATTTACCTTTGTACTCCGCTCAGGGGGATGTAGTCTGACAAAAGTATCATAAAACATTGAAATTTAATTAAGTTCCATGTCAGGACAACTTAAGGAGGTTCGCAACCGGATCAGTACCGTGCAGTCCATTCAAAAGACCACCAAGGCCATGAAAATGGTGAGTGCTGCTGAGCTTCGCCGGGCCCAGGATGCCATCCTGCAGATGCGACCCTATGCCTTAAAGTTACAGGAAATGCTTCAGGGGATCGCAGCTTCTGGGGATAATGACCTGGAAACAGGGCTGGGTGAAAACCGTCCGGTGAAAAAGGTGCTGATGGTGGTCATCACTTCGGACCGGGGACTTTGCGGAGGATATAATTCCAACCTCATCAAGCTGGCCCGTCAGGTTATCCGGGACAAATATGCTGACTTATTTTCCAGAGGTCAGGTGGAGATCATGCCCATCGGCAAAAAAGGGTATGAATATTTTGTGAAGTCCGGTTATCCCGTCAACGGAAAATTCCGGCAGCTTTTCTCCGGCCTTAGTTTTGTGCATGTGCGGGAAGCGGCGGAATTGGTGGTCCGGGGCTTCCTCAGCAGGGAATATGATGTGGTGGAGATTGTCTACAGCGAATTCCGAAATGCTGGCTTGCAACAGTTCCGCCATGAGGTTTTTCTGCCCTTGCCAAGGGCCTCCCACAAAGGAAACGGGGTGAAGCATCGGGCGGATTTTATTTATGAACCAGGCAAACCGGAGATACTTACTGTACTGCTGCCCAGGATCCTGAATACCCAGTTTTATAAAACCGTGCTCGATGCCCATGCTTCAGAGCATGGCGCCCGCATGACAGCCATGGACAAGGCAACGGAAAACGCCAATGAGTTTTTACGCAACTTGAAAATTTCCTACAACAGGGCCCGCCAGGCAGCCATCACCACAGAGCTGACGGAAATTGTCAGTGGGGCAGCAGCCCAGGGCGGGTAGTAATGCACAATTAATCCACAGCCTTAAAACATTTTCTTCCGGATCAATGGCAAAGGCTGTACTTTCGGATGCGCCTACAATTTCCCTGTCTTTTAATATTTGCTATGGAAATAACCCAGATCATCCCCCATATTGAAGCCCTGATCTTTGCCACGGACCGCCCCCTCACATTAATGGAGATCACGGATCTGGTCAACCAGGCGTTGGGGTTTATGGAAGATAAGGTGCATATGGAACAGGTGGCTACTGCCCTGGAGGCCATCCGGGAAAAATATGATTCTGCCTTTTATGCATTTTCCATCGTGGAAAGCGGAGGAGGTTATCAGTTCCTGACTAAGAAGGAGTACCATCCTACAGTGGCCCAGCTAAATGGAGATAAATTCCGCAAACGGTTGTCTACTGCTGCCCTGGAGACCCTGGCCATTATTGCCTACAGGCAGCCCGCGACGCGGGCAGACATTGATCATATCCGGGGGGTAAATTCGGAGTATTCGGTCCAGAAACTGCTGGAAAAGGAACTGATCATTATTTCCGGAAGAAATGAAGAATCTCCAGGGAAACCATTGCTGTATACCGTGTCCAGGACTTTCATGGATTATTTTGGCATCAATTCCACAGATGATATGCCGGACATTAGAGAGATCTTCTCTGCCGATCTGGTCATGCCTACCCCGATCATTCCACAACAGGGCCGGGAGGGGGAACTGCTGGAAATTTCCCGGGAGGGAGAACTCACTATCGCCCAGGACAATGAGGCAACCGAAAGCGGGGCAGACCAGGAACATTCCGGGTGATGCCTGGCATTATCTTTTACCCGTATATGCCCATTTAAGATAAATGGCTCCCCAGGTGAAGCCTCCGCCGAATGAAGCGATTACAAGGTTATCTCCTTTTTTGAGCTGATCTTCCCATTCCATAAAGCAAAGGGGTACGGTGGCTGCCGTCGTGTTGCCATAGCGCTGGATATTCACCATCACTTTTTCCTGGGGCAGTCCCATACGGTGCGCAGTGGCATCAATGATCCGCTTGTTGGCCTGATGGGGAACCAGCCAGGCCACATCCTCCGGGGACAGGTGATTGCGTTTCATGATCTCAAATGCAGCATCTGCCATGCTGGACACGGCAAATTTGAAAACCGTCTTGCCTTCCTGGTACACATAATGCTCCTTGGCGGCCACAGTTTCCACAGATGCCGGCCTTACTGAACCACCCGCCTTCATATACAGATATTCCCTTCCCGAACCATCGGTCTTCAGCAGACTATCCAGCACCCCAAAGCCCTCGGTGCTGGGTTCCAACAGTACAGCTCCTGCTGCATCTCCGAAAAGAATGCAGGTGGACCGGTCTGTATAATCCACTATGGAACTCATTTTATCTGCCCCCACCACGACGACCTTTTTATGCATGCCTGAGGCGATGAACTGTGCCCCGGTGGTCAGGCCGAACAGAAATCCTGAACAGGCAGCCTGCAGGTCAAAACTCCAGGCATTGCGCGCTCCTGCCTTGTCACAGATAATATTGGCAGTTGCCGGAAAAACAAAATCCGGTGTCGTTGTACAGCAGATCAGCAAGTCTATTTCCATCGGGTCAATGCCTCTTTTCCTGCATAGGTCAACTACGGCAGGAGCTCCCAGATCAGAGGTACCCAGACCTTCTCCTTTCAATATCCTGCGTTCCTCCACTCCGGTGCGGGTCCGGATCCATTCATCGGTGGTGTCCACCATCATCTCCAATTCGTGGTTCGTCAGGATATAATCCGGTACAAATGCACCCACCGCGGTAACTGCAGCCTTAATGTTGTTCATTCAGTCAGATTTTAAAATAACGCAAAATACATCAATCAGGGCATATAAGGTATGGACCCCCGAACTGTGGGATATCGCCTTTTTTATTATTATTTTGCGGCCTGGATGAACAGCAGCTTATGATCGCTTACATTGAAGGGAAACTTACTTATAAATCTCCTGCCCTCGTGCACCTGGATGTGCAGGGTCTTGGCTATGAAGTCCAGATCAGCCTGAACACCTATTCCCGGATCCGGAACTTGGAATCCTGCAAGCTTCAGACTTACCTGCATATCAAGGAAGATGCGCATACCCTTTATGGTTTCTTTGATGAAGGGGAAAAAGCTGTGTTTCTTCTCCTCATTTCCGTGGCCGGCGTGGGGGCAGCCACAGCCAGGATGATGCTATCCTCCCTGCAGCCGGATGAAATCCGAAGGGCGATATTAATGGAGAATGAAAAGGTCCTGGAAAGCATTAAAGGCATCGGGGCCAAAACGGCTAAGCGGCTAATCCTGGAATTAAAGGATAAAATATTCAGACAAAGAGATGATAATCAAATATCTGCCTTCACAAACAATACAATCCAATCCGATGCGTTAAATGCACTAATAGCTCTCGGTATTTCCCGGAGCGCGGCAGAAGCTGCCGTGCAGCAGGTGATCAAAACCGAAACTCCCATCCCCGGCCTGGAAGAACTGATCAAAAAATCATTGAAAAATTTGTAGCATGAGGGAATTTTAAGTTTTGGACAACTGCCGGTTTCCTTTGGAGAAGCAATCATTTCCTCCGGGATACTGGCCCGTCCCGGATGGCATGCATTTAACTCCTAAAACCTGAATTCATTTTGGCTAGGAAGATCATTTTCAGCTTGCTTTCCGTGCTTTTGCTTGCCTGGATCTTTTTCACCAGTTCCTTAGCCAGCGGAAGAAAACCCTCACCACCGAGCCCCCCCAGGGCGAACCGGACAATCCCCGAAGATCCATGGCATAAACCTGAATTTTCCGGTCAGCATTTGACCGGACCTGTGTTACATCTGCAAGGGAAAACCCCTAAAGCGATCCTGCCCGTCCGGGATACTACGGGTACCGGATCAGGGGACACCCTGATCTTCCCGATCCAGGACCGGCGGGGCGATTTCATCAGTAATAAAGAAAGGAGCACCATCGATCTGGCAGATCCTCCGAATATCCAAAAATCAGTGCGGTTTGATCCGGTTACCGGCCTGTATGATGTGAGGCAGCGGCTGGATAGCATAAATTACCGGGATCCCCAGTTTCTGACCATGGGCCAGTACCTCCAGCTGCAATCCCGCCAGGACGAAGACCAGTATTTTGAACAAAGGGGCTCCACCATGGACCTGCTTAACCGTAAAACCAGCGGACCGCTGATGTACCGGGGGCCCGAGCTCTATAACCGTATTTTCGGAGGCACGCAGTCCGTGATTCAGCCCCAGGGCAATCTGGATCTGACCTTTGGTTATCAGGGTCAGAATTATGACAACCCTACACTGCCTGAAGCAGCCCGAAGGACGGGAGGCTTTAATTTCAACATGAACATCAACATGAACGTGATCGGTAAGATCGGCACAAAGCTGAAACTGATCACAGATTATAACACCCAGTCTGTGTTTGATTTTGAAAAGCAGATCAAGCTGGTATATACCGGAGATCCCGATGAGATCATCCGGAAGATCGAGGCAGGCAATGTCAGCTTTCCGCTACATAGTTCCCTGATCACCGGGATACAGTCTTTATTCGGGGTCAAGACAGTGCTTCAGTTCGGCCGCCTGACCATGACCAGTGTGGTTTCCAACCAAAAATCCCAGCAGCAGAACATGACGATTCAGGGAGGTGCCCAGCAGCAGCAGTTTTCCATTCCGGTAGACCAATATGAGGATAACCGGCATTTCCTGTTGGCCCAGTATTTCCATGATAATTTTGACAATGCGGTAAGTAAGTTACCCATAATCCAGTCCAAAGTGTATATCAAACGCATTGAGGTATGGGTCACTAACCAGACTGGAGCTACCGTCAATGTGCGGAATGTCGTGGGCCTGATGGATCTGGGAGAAAGCAATCCCTATAATCCGATTATTCATTCCCGGACCAGTTCCCCACTGCCCCAGAACGGAGCCAATGATGAATATTCCAATATCATCTCCAATTCCGCATCCCGGAATTCGGCGACGGTGATCAGTGAACTGACGTCCATGGGCCTTCAGCCTGTGCAGGATTTTGAAAAAACCTTTGCGCGTAAACTGGATTCCACGGAGTATACTTTTGATCCCCAGCTCGGCTATATTTCGCTGAACCAGCAACTGCAACCGGACCAGGTGCTTGCCGTTGCTTACCAGTATACCTTTAACGGCAGGGTATACCAGGTGGGGGAATTTTCCACCGATGTACCCCCAGATTCTTCGGGATCCAATCCCCAGATCCTGTTCCTCAAACTGCTGAAAGCTACGGCAGCCCGCCCCAAACTGCCCATCTGGAAGCTGATGATGAAGAACATCTATTCCCTCGGAGGTTACCAGGTCAGCCGGGATGGATTCCAGCTGAATATATTTTACCAGGATCCTGCCGGTGCCCAACTCAGGTATCTCCCGGTAGGCGCATCGGAAGGCATTCCCCTGCTCACCTTGCTGAACCTGGACCGGTTGAACAGCAATAATGACCCCCAACCGGATGGCCAGTTCGATTATATAGAAGGGTATACCATTAAGTCCCCGACAGGCAGGATTATGTTCCCTGAATTGGAACCATTCGGTGCAGACCTGGCTAAGGCATTCCAGGGTGACAGTGCCACGGCATCCAAATATGTATATCAGGTCCTTTATGATTCCACAAAGACGATAGCCCAGCAGTTTCCCCAGCTGGACCGGTACCTCATCCAGGGGACCTATAAATCAAATTCAGGATCCAGTATTTTTTTAGGAGGCTACAATATCCCGCCGGGTTCGGTGACTGTGACTGCAGGAGGTCAGCGGTTGACTGAAAATATAGACTATACTATTGATTATTCCCTGGGGAGACTGACCATCATCAATGCAGGCATCCTCAATTCCGGACTTCCTATCAGTGTGCAGTTTGAGAATAATGCCTCATACGGGTTGCAGACCCGGAATTATTTTGGTAACCGGTTGGAATATTCCGTCAACAAACACCTGACCCTGGGATCCACCGTTGTCCGGATGAGTGAAAAGCCCTATTTCACCACAGTGAATTATGGACAGGATCCGATCAAGAACACCATCCTGGGATTTGATGCCGATTACCGGTCGGAACTCCCGGGGGTGACCAACTGGCTCAACAGGTTACCCAATTATACCACCAATACCATGAGCAGTATCATGGCCACAGCCGAAGTGGCCAGGCTTTATCCGGGTCATTCCAACCTGATTGGGAACGGCAACAACGGGGCGGTTTATATTGATGATTTTGAGGGTACCCAGAATGACTATGACCTGATGTTCCCCACTACCATATGGGCGCTAGCCTCCACTCCGGCCGGGGCGACAGACAGGCAGGGCAATGTCCTGTTCCCGGAGGCCACGCTCACGGATTCCCTGCCTTATGGATACAACCGGGCCAAGCTGGCCTGGTATACCATTGACCAGTCCCTGGTGGACGGCGGACCCGGCACTCCGGCATACCTGACTGCCAATAAAAATCTGCTTTCAGATCCCTATACCCGGTCCATTTTACAGACTGAAGTGTTTCCCAATATCAGCGTGGATTTTGGACAAAGCTACCTGAGCACTTTTGACCTGGCCTTTTATCCCACAGAAAAAGGTCCCTACAACTTGGAATACAGGCCGGGCGAAATGGATGCCAGTGGTCATTTGCTCAATCCCCAGCAACGCTGGGGCGGCATCATGCGCGCCCTGGATGTGACTGATTTCGAGGCGGCCAATGTGGCGTATATTGAATTCTGGATTCTGGATCCCTATATCAACAACCCGACTGATCCGGGCGGAGAAATGTATATTGACCTCGGGGATGTTTCCGAAGATATTCTCCGGGACGGCCTCCAGTCTTTTGAAAATGGCCTTCCTTACCCTCCAAATGCAGCAGCCCTGGATTCTTCGGTCTGGGGATATGTGCCTAAATTCCAGCAGGAAATTACCTATGCCTTTGATAATGATCCGGCAGCCAGGCCATATCAGGATGTAGGCTATGACGGGATGAGCGATGTCCAGGAAAGGGTTTACCGGGCACAGTACCTTCAACAGCTGATGGCCAATTTTGGGGCCGGATCGGTGGCATACCAGCAGGCCCTAAATGACCCTGACAATGATGATTACCATTATTACCGGGGCGCAGATTATGATGCAGAAAAACTGTCTGTCCGGGAACGGTACAAGAATTTCAATAACCCCGAGGGGGATTCCCCGATTTCGGGACCCTCATCGCAATATTCCACGGCAGCCACCAATTCCCCGGAAACGGAAGACATCAACCACGACAATACCCTAAATGAAAATGAAGCCTATTTCCAATACCAGGTGGACATCAAACCCAATATGCAGGTGGGAACCAACTTCATCGTCGATGAACAGCATTCCCGGGTCGTCCTTGCCAACGGGCAACCCCTGGATGAGACCTGGTATCAGTTCAAGATACCCATTCAAAGCTATACTGCCAATGTCGGAGGCATTCCGGATTTCCGGTCGATCCGGTTCATCCGGATGTTTCTGACGGGGTTCACTGACAGTGTGGATATCCGTTTCGCCAAGCTTGACCTCGTCCGGGATCAATGGAGAAGCTATAATTATTCGCTGGAGACACCGGGGCAGTATGTTCCCATCGATCCAAACAGTCCTACGCATGTGGATGTTTCCGCAGTGAACATTGAAGAAAATGCCACCAGGTATCCCGTTCCTTATCTGAGCCCGCCAGGTATCCTGCGTCAGACCCAGACCAGTGCGAACAATGTCAACCTGCAGCTCAATGAACAATCCCTTTCCCTGAAAGTGACCGATCTCCAGGACGGGGATTCCCGGGCTGTATTCAAGTCATTGGGCATGGACCTCAGGCAGTACGGACAATTGCAGATGTTCATTCATGCGGAAGCGGTCACTGATCCCAGTTCGCTGAAGGATGGCGATGTGCAGGCCTTCATCCGCCTGGGCAGCGATTTCGTCAACAATTATTATGAATACCGTATCCCGCTGCACGTCACTGCTTTCGGGGCAACCCTGGCAGACAGTATCTGG
>Ga0307373_10003278_pt1 | contig 28309 bp, 29 predicted proteins | sample OX2MG_FD_202534 | JGI IMG/M metagenome (GOLD analysis project Ga0307373, IMG submission 202534) | Soil microbial communities from Risofladan, Vaasa, Finland - OX-2 | ecosystem: Environmental > Terrestrial > Soil > Coastal area > Acid sulfate soil | place: Finland: Risofladan, Vaasa | collected... | reverse complement strand
AGACAACATAACTGAGCGATTCCTTGACCTACGATGCGGGGAGGGCAAGGAGGCCCTTTGCATGCTCGAAAAGCTATATCCACAAGAAGCTGATTTGCTGCGACACCGAGAAGGCCCTCAGCTCAAAGAGCGAGAGAAATATCTGGCACATCTGGACGAACAAGGATCAAAGCTGAAGGCTGTGAGGGACACCGCCGCAATGCTTCTGCACGTAGTTCAAGAACTTGACTTAAAGGAACCCCGAGATGTCCAACCGAGCGAAGTGTTCGAAGCCGGAAAGCGACATGCTAGGAGACGTCGACCGGATCTACAACTAGAAGAAGCAAAACAGGCGAGTTTTGGCTTCAGACGTGTCGCCACAAATTGGCTGCGCTTTCTGGGCAGATTGAAAGTTCCGTTACGTCCCGCCATGCCATTCGGCGAACTGCTGGCGGACTTTGCAAAGTGGATGTCTGATGAGCGTGGCTTCTCTTCCGAAACAGTTAAGACTTACTGTGCACAGACTGGATTATTTTTGCGATGGTTTGCTGAGCATCATCGCCTTTTCTCGCGAGTTCGTTTGGAAGATGCTGACAATTTTCTTGCCCTCAAGGGACGTGGCGGTTGGAACCGTATCTCCGAAGCAACTCTCGCTCGAAGTTTAAGGGCCTTCTTTGCTCACGCCGAACGACGCGGTTGGTGTGGAGTGGGCATTGCGAAAGGGATATTGGCGCCTCGGCTGTACAGGAATGCCGATATCCCGGAAGGGCCAAGTTGGGATGAAATCCTGCGGTTGCTTCGGCACACCCCGAACGAGCGGGCGGCGGACATTCGTGCCCGCGCGATCCTGTCGCTGCTTGCCGTCTATGGTCTCCGGAGCGGTGAGCTATGCCGTCTCCTTTTAACTGACCTCGATTGGCGGCGGGAGATTTTTACGGTGCACCATTCCAAACGGGGCGGTGATCGGCAGTACCCACTGAAACGTGAGGTTGGCAACGCCATCCTAAGCTATCTGACGAAAGCCCGGCCTCGATGCACTTGCCGGCACGTTTTCGTATCGATGCAGATTCCCTATCGGCCACTGACGAAGCAGATGGTGTGGGATATAACCAAGCATCGATTGGAAACAATCGGAGTCGTGTGTCGGCACTATGGGCCACATGCTCTGCGCCATGCCTGCGCAACACACCTGTTAAGGAAGGGTTCTTCTTACAAGGAAATCGGAGATTTTCTTGGGCACCGCAGCCCTAATTCTCCGGGAATTTACGCGAAAACTGATCTCACAATGCTGCGAAAAGTTGCCGACTTCCACTTCGGGGGTCTGCAATGAAGCTGGCCGAGGCTGTAGAGACGTACCTCGAACGAAAGCAGAGTTCCGGCACAAAGCACCGTACCGCCGAATGGCTCCTTTCTTCTTTGAGTCGCCGTGTCGGTGATATCGATTTAACGAAGATCACTCAAACCGATGTCGTTCCCTCCATCGAGGGCCGATACGCGGGCACTTACACACGCTGGAGGAAGCATCGGTTCATCGAGCAGTTCTTCGAATACTGGGTGGCGCGAGGTCTTCTTAAATCCGTACCTTTGCCACCGAAAATGCCTAAGTGCCGCCAGACGTTCGTACCTCATATTTACACACGCCAGGAGTTGAAAAGCCTCCTTGAAGCCACAGAGCTCAGCCAGAAAGCTCCCTGGTGTTCTTTTGACGCTCAGACTTTCCGTTCCATGCTGCTTTTCCTCTATGGAACAGGAATGCGGCTGGGCGAAGCTCTGGGACTCGAATGTAAGCAGGTTGACCTGAAGAGGGGCGTTATTACGCTCCACGAAACGAAGTTTTATAAATCACGGCTCGTGCCCATCGGAGCGGACGTACGCGAGTTGCTGCGTCGATATCTTCTCTCATCTGCGCGACGAAAACAGCCTCACACGCATGTCTTTCTCACGAAGAAAGAGGAAGCAGTAAAATCACTCGCCGTCCAAGTCAGCCTTCGCAGAGCACTCAGACACGCTGGAATCTACACAGCTAGCAAACCTCGCGATGGCATGAAGTGCCGTCCCCGCATCCACGACCTCCGCCATACCTTCGCGGTTCATCGGCTCATCAGCTGGTACCGCCAAGGAGCGGACGTGCAGCGTTTGCTTCCTGCTCTGTCAACCTACCTGGGACACATCAATCTCTCTTCGACGCAGCTGTATCTGACCATGACACCGGAGCTCTTGGAACAGGCCTGTCATCGCTTTGAGGCTTACGTCCTTCGAGGAGGCCGTCATGATCGATAAGGCGACTCTCGGGACATGGATCAAACGGTTCCTGCTGGAATACATCACAGCGGAGAAAAACTTTTCACGGAATACACAGAAGAGCTATCGCGATACGGTGCGGCTGCTCGTTCTCTTCCTTGCCGCAATGATGGGGAAGCGTGCGGACGAGCTTCTGGTTGCAGATCTTTCTGCCAGCCATCTGCGGGAGTTCCTGAAATATATCCAGGAACATCGGAGGTGCAGCACCGCGACTCGCAATCAGAGACTCGCGGCGGTCCACGCGCTGGCGCGATACATCGGGCAGCACAGCCCCGAAAGCTTAGCTTGGTGTGCTGAAATCCACGGTGTGCCTTTCAAACGGACGACTAGGCTTCCTGTTCCGTATCTGGAGAAAAATGAGATCGACGCCCTGCTGAACGAGCCTGATCGCACGAAACCTCTAGGCCGCCGGGACTACACGTTGTTGCTGTTCCTATACAACTCTGGAGCGCGCGCCAACGAAGCTGCGCAGTTAGCGGTGGGTGATCTGAATCTACGGAGGCACCCATCCGCTCGCTTGCGTGGTAAGGGTGACAAGGTCCGGTTCTGTCCGCTGTGGAACTCGACAGTAGCGGAACTTAAGAAACTCACTGAGGGACGATCCGAAACCGAACCCGTTTTTCTAAACCGCTTTAAGCAGCCGATGACGCGTTTCGGTGTCCACGATGTGGTGACCCGGTACGCATGCTCCGTGCGATCGCGCTTGCATGAACTGCGCCGGAAACGAATCAGTCCCCACACCCTCAGGCACACAACCGCTACGCATCTGCTGCGATCCGGGGTCGATATCAATACGATTCGATCCTGGCTTGGCCACGTCTCCCTGGAAACGACCAATATCTACGCAGAACACGACCTTGAAATGAAGGCAAAGGCGCTGGAGAAGTGCGGCTGGAAGCGTCACGGCCCCCAAAATCTCTGGCGAGACAATCCTAACCTGTTGGCGTTTCTTCAAAACCTATGAGCTCCATTTATGTGGTGTTCGCATAGAGGAGTCCGGTCACTTTACGCGTGTCCGGCTAGCGAACACCACATAAGTTTCAAAGCCACATAATCGAATTTATGTTGTGCCCAACATAAATTCGAGCACATCTGGAATCCGATGCGTCGGCTGCGGCGGATTGCCCTTCGCGAGCAAGTAAGCGTTCTCGTGCTGATATTGCAAAAAGCGTTCAGCGGAGGAGTACTGCTTCGTGAACGCCAGATGCCCGGCCAATCGGAAGCCTGCCTCGCGCCACGCGGCGATGAACTTGTCGGCCTGGTGCCAACCGTAGAAGCTGACGCAGAAAGAGTCGCTGCGTAGCACGCGGAAGGTTTCTGCGAACGAAGGCTTGAGCCACGCGCTATCGTTGTCGTTGGCGACCGTCCGGCGGTAGCGCGCCAGATACGGAGGATCGGTCAGCACGAAATCGATGCTGCAACTGCGGAAGCTGCGCATGATGTCGATGCAATCGCCTTGCGAAACTGTGTTCGGCTGCGGCGCGCTGGTGATTTGCTTGCTCTGCTCTCTATTCATTTTAGTTCTCGCCTCGTGTCGAAATTTGTTTCCTGCACCCAAAACCAGGAGCAAATTCGGCACGAAGAGAACTAGCTGCGGAGAGTTGCCGGTAAGGGATGGAGCGAGCGGCAACGCGAGTGACAAGAGTGATGCTTGCGATTGGCGCGAGAGTTGCAGCGAAGGCCCGTTGTGACGCGACACGCCAGTGTCACAGAGCCGACAGCACGAAGCAGCACCCCGGCAGAGGAAATAAATCACAAGCGGAGATGCGATACAGCAGTTCGAGAAGCAGCGAAAAATCTTTACCGTGCGAGAACGTATGCGCCGATAAGCGTTGGCGTAAGGAAAGCGACGGAGGGACGCCGCAAATGAAGCTTATCCTTCGGCGATTTCTGAGGGGAGAATACCCATGGCCAGGACCACGCATTTGGCAATTTCGCGCATCCGCCCACGGCTGAGTCGTCGCAGCTTTTCCCGCGCCGGCCGAAGGTGCGTTTTGTCGATTGTTGTGATCCCGCCCGCTTGCAGTTCGCTTTCTTCCCGAAGCCCTGTCTCTCCCGCGCGCAGACGCAGGTGCATCTTGGGTACAGGGTCCTTTAGGCTCGTAGAAAGCGGCACCACCAGAACGGTGAGGGCGCGATCGTTCTGGTTTCTGGCATCGAGGGAAACGATTACGACCGGGCGTGGCGATTTACCGGGCGGGTCGGTCGGTAGTTGGACAAACCAGATTTCTCCTTGTTGCGGTCTTGGAAGGCGAGGGGTTGTTGGGGCCGGTTCCATTTAGCGGTTGGCACGAGCGACTTCGGGACTTGTTCGCTCCGTCTCCGATTCAAAGGTGGCCAGGCCGGCGACGCCAGCCTCGGCCCACGCAGATTCCTCCCTCATTTCCGCCTCGGAGAGAGAGTTGTAGTAAGCGCTCACGCTCGCGTCGAGATCAGCCAATTCGCGCGCACGTCTGGTTTTCTCAATCATGTTTTCGACCGAGGCACTCAGGGATGGTGAATTCTCCTGCCTCTGCAATGTTCGAAGGAACCGCAGGGCGCCCGCTGACAAAGAGACTGTCACACGCTCTTTTCGCTCAGTATTGTCGTGTTCCGTTGTATTACGACCAGTATGAATAATTGTCATATGAAAAATCTTACCCTGAAAAAGGACCCAGCGTCAAGCTAATACGCCTACGAGCCCTCCTTGTCGGCTAACGGCTCTAGCGGCGGGTAGAGCCGCTGCAATTCGTAAGTGTGCAGCTCTGAATTGTACCCTCGGATCTCAAGTACCTCCGAAACGACGCGCTTTCCGGGCCGGCGGTCGACTTGAACCATCACATTGAGGGATTCGGCTATGTTGGCCTGGATGGCGAGATATGGCATCTCGATGCCGCTCTGTAATACGCAGGTCGTGAAGCGCGAAATTCCTTGGGCCGCCGAATTTGCGTGGACGGTCGAAATGGTGCCGCTGTGCCCGGTATTGAGAAGCTGAAGGAGATCGAATGCTTCGCCCCCGCGAACTTCCCCGAGGATGATTCGATCCGGGCGATGACGCAGCGTGGCTTTCAGAAGATCCCGGATGGTGACGGAGGGAAGGCCGTTTTGTTCGCGGCGGGCTTCAAAGCGAAGCACGTTTTCCTTTTCAATCTGAATTTCCGCCGTGTCCTCAATCAGCACGATTCGCTCGGTTTCGGGAATGTAGTCCGCCAAAATATTTAACAAGGTTGTTTTGCCACTACCGGTTCCACCGCAGATCAGAATGTTCTTCCGCTCGGCAACGAATTCCTGCAACTGGCTGGCCAGCTCAGCCGTGACCGTTCCGATTTTGATAAGGTCGGCCATTTTGAATTTATGCGAGTTGAACTTTCGGATCGTTAGAGCCACGCCCTGAATGCTGCAAGGTGGAATGACAGCGGCAACGCGGCTTCCATCCGGCAGTCGAGAATCGAGGATCGGCTTGGCTTCCGAAATATCATCGCCCAGGCGCCTGGCGATATTTTTCACTGCCACGATCAGAGATTCGTGAGTAAGCCTTACATCGGGAACGGATTGAAGGTGGCCGTCCCTTTCTATGAAAACGCGATCCGGTCCGTTCACCATGATCTCGCTGATATCGGGATCAAGGATGAGGTGCTCGATCGGTCGGAGGAAAGGCAGGATGAGTTCAAAGCCGTTCATCTACAACTCTCGGTCCGCGAGCTGGCGAAAGTAAGATTTATTCACGTCGTTGAAGTAGGGCTTGAGATAGCAGAACATGGGCGGCAAGGGATCTAGCCCGTCGTAAGCCAAAACGACCGACTGAGCGTTCTTGAGTTCCGTAAACGTCTTGGTGTCGAACCGGTAGTCCCGTTGCTGGCTGTAACTCTTGGAGGTGCTGATGTGGGCTTTGTCGGAAAGCGGCTTGCCGGTTAGATAGCTGACGCGTGAATCGTGTCCGCTTTCGGAAATGTTGTAGTTCACCTTCCAGACGGTCTCCTGCCCGCACAGGTCGCTGGCGATCCGGGCCGAGAAGTCATCGCTTTGGGTCAGGAAGATTTTGGTGCGGAAGGTTTGCAGCAAGGTGCGCCAGGATTCACCGGGCAACATGGACCGCAAGGAGCTGATGCTCTGGGTGGCGACGATGGGAATACATTTTGCCTGCCGCGATAGGCTGAAAAAGGCATCGTCTCCGTTCGGCTCGTGTTCGGTCACGGTTGCGACTTGCTGGTATTCATCGCAGATGAAGACAACCGGCCTCCACGGTCGCTGCGGATCGTCGGAGATACGTGCGATGCGATTGAGCATGGCGCGTTGAAAATCCATCTTCAGCATTACGGCGATGGCCCGCGCGAGTCCGGGATTCTCGCCAGTGGGAAAATCGAGGGCGACGACCTTGCCTTGTTCAATCAATTCCCTTATCGGTGGAAGAGGCCGTTTCCCATCTAGCGGGGCTGCGCTCGGTTCATACAGTTCCGCAGGCGGGCAAAACAGCCGCTTGATAGGCGGGTTGTCGTCGAAAAGTGACAGGAAGACCGAGATTCCTTCCACAACCGAGCTTTGGAGTTTTTTGTCGAGCGTGGACCAATCGTCGTAATACCAGCGCTTGACTGCATCGAGCCGCCCTTTTCGATCCGGGTCTACAGCGGCTTTGCATTCGCGCTCGACGACTGGTGCTATGCAGAGCTTCTGCAAAACTTCTCTAGCATCCAGAGAATCGCATACTCTGTAGGCTTGCCCGCTGTCATCCACCTCGAACCCAGCCTGGGCCAACTCCCGGGCGTATGTCTGAAAGGTGTCGCGCGAGACAACGAGGAAGGGCTTGCCAAGGATATTCTCCTCGGCTTGCCGGATTTTGTTCTCCAGCACGCGACTGGAGATGACCGATTCATAGACGTCGAACAGGGTCACGTAGCCGAAGGCGATCTTGTGAAGGATGATCGTGAATTTAACCAAGTTCGTATAGGCTTGCTGCCAGAACGGCTCCTTGCCTTTGCCGAACAGACTGATCAGCAGGTTGGCGATCCCCACGGCCATCGAATAACCGTCGAGTTCGTTGTGCAGTGGGTTGTAGGCCCATTCAGAATCCAAGCTAATCGAGATGTAGTCGGAGGAGCGGCCATGGGCTTCGAGGATTGACTTCACTTTCTTGCAGAAGTCGCCTTTGACTTCGAGCACGATGCCGGCGAGCCGTTCATCCGTGCTGCGTGCTTTATATCCGAGAAGCTGCTCGGTAAACGGATACATGGAGCAAGCGGTTTTGCCGGCACCCGTGGCCCCGATAATGACAGTGCCGGTAAACAGCCCACGCGCGGGGATGGTCAACCAATATGGATGTTCGGCTGGGATCGGCTTGCGGGCATTGTGGATTTCGCCGATCACGACAAAAAGCTCGCTTCGCGTCTCGATGGGCGGATAGAGCGGCAGGGGTTGCGGCTTGGCGTTTTGCTTCGGCCTGAGCGCAAAAATGTACAGCGCGGAGAACAAAAACGAATAGCCGATGTAAGGCGTGGTGAACAGCATCGTGTGATACGAGGCTTTTAGTGCCGCATAGGTCCACGGGTCCCGAATCGCGATTAGACGAAGGAAATATTCGTTCCATGCCTGAGGATTGTGCGAAGCTGTCATCGGCCACGGCATCCTGAAATACAGCAGAGTCCCCGTCGCCAGGGCCAGCAAAACAGCAAGAAAGTTCCTCGAATTGAGGACTCGTTGGATCACGCGGCGCTCGATGCCGTTCTGGTGGCTGGCTTCGCAGGCGCTGGCGTTGCCGGTCGACTATCTTCTTTCACTAGCGAGGGCGCGATATTCGCTGTGAGCCAGTCGTTGAACTCTTTGTCGCGCCGAAACAGGCGTTTCAGCGATTCTCCAATGATGTATTCGTGCGTCGCGCCGCCCAGAAACGCCGCATAACGTTGAAGCATCGCATGGGTTTCTTCGTCCAACCGGGCGGATACGACTTTCTTTTCTTGCTTGGGTTCGACCTTCGGAATCAATGCCATCGGTTGCTCTCCTCTCGGTAATCTCTTTCGAAGTTGTTGGGCACGTTGACTCCAACTCTGTTGGCGACGGAGCGAGAAAAGTCGTCGGACACTTTGGGCGGTAGCGACCCCTGGCGCCCGCGGCGCTGGGCGGCCTCCGTGCCGCTCAGAATGGGGTCGCTACCGCCCAAAGAACGGTTTTCTCTCTGGTCCGTTTTCTCGCTCCGTCGCCGGTATCTACCTGCTTGCCTTGCAGTTGCTACGTTCGCGCAAAGAAATCTGCGCTCTATTCTGCACGGAACGCCCGAACACTGGCGTTTGTCCGTACCCAGCGAGGGCCTCTACCGTGGTCGAGTTCGGCCGCGCGGTCGGCGCAACTCTTTGTAAGCACGGCAATTCGGTCATCATCCCTCGGACACCTGAGCGGAACCGCTACCGGAAAACTCAGACACGGAACGGGCCGAACCAATTTCCGGCCGGTTTTCCGCCACGGGCGCGAACGGATCGGCAAAAACTTTGAGCGAAGAGCCACATACAACCGCCTGGAAAGTGGCGCGTGGTGCCTTCGCAACCTGCTTCGTAAATTGCGCTATTTCGCTCTCGCTGACCCCACCTTTTCGCCAACGGTTATACAGATCGTCGAAGTGCCTACCGGCGTAGCGTCCTTGGGCGTCTTTCAGTGTGACAACATCCGCGCTCGCCATTCGTTCCCGCTCATCCCAGGCCCGGCGAAGCCGAAAATAATCGATTACGCCCAACGATTGACCAGGCTGCACCACCCGGCTAATAACGCGATGGAACTCAGATTCGGCTGCGCCGAATAACCGGCTCGTGGGGGCGACGTAGATGAAATGGAATGCGGGAAGCGACTCAAAAAGCGCTCGGTACGCCCGCAAATGAGTGATGAAGCCCGAGAGCGTAACGGCTCCCGAATCAATGTAGGTGAAAGTCGGCACGGGAGGGGCGGAAGCGGGAACGAAGAACATCGGGAATCGATCCACAAAGTAGCGCGGGGTCACTTCCGCGGATCGCCCGGCCCGATAGAGCTTCACGGGCAAAACGGACCGGTCGAGGTTGTACCGCCGCTCGAAGAAACCGATCTTGTCCGCTTCGGTTTCAAGATAGCGGCGCTCGCGATGGGCGAGCACAAAATCGAGGGCCAGGAGCCGAGTCTTAATGTATTCGATTTCATGTTTCTTGCGGGTGCGGAGGTTCTCGCGCTCGATCGCCTGGTACACCTTTCGGGCAAATACGTGGTAAACGCGCTCGCCGGATCGATACGCGTGGTAGCTCGCGTGCTTGCGGTCGAGGAGCTTCCGCACGAACGCATGGCACACCGAGCCCGAGTCCGTTCCGGTGAAGGTTTTGAACTGGTGCGTGGTGAAGTAACCCGAGTGCGTGGCAACGAGAAACAGGAATTCGCTTTCGCGGCTGTTGTAGCCGAGGAGTTGAAGGCCGTGGCGCTCGAATCCCGTCATGCTCATATCGAAAGGACCTCGCGCACGAGTCCTGACTCTTGCAGAGCGCGCCGGATGCGCCCGGTTTCCGAAGCCCGCGCATACACCGTGAACCCCGCGGCCGCCTTGCCGCGAATGCCGTCTTCGCGATAATTTCGGGACAAGAGCTCCAAGTTCTCGCGTTCGATCCGGCCGTGGCTTGTTTCGTACTCGACTTGAAGGTCGGGAAGATGAATGGTGGTGCCGTCGTCCCGCAACCCGTTCTCCTCGGCAACGGCCGCAAGCCATCGCTTCCGCATGTTCTCTGGAAGCCGCCCAGCCTCTTCCCTGGCGCGATTGATGGACTCCTTCAGCTCAAAATCGAGCCGCACGCGGAGGGGGTGTCCGCCGCGTTTTTCGATCTCCTCGACCGCTTTTTGGTACACGCGGTATAAGTCCGCGTCGTGGTCGAGCTCCTTGGGCTTAACGAAGCCGTGGTACGCTCTCTGGCTTTCCGGGAGTTCGCCGGTGCTTCGTAGAACCTCGTGGCCCTGCCTCGTAAGAGTCACCATTTTTCGCGCGGGTTTGTGGGCCCGAAGGACAGTCCGTTCTTGGAGCAATCCCTGCCGGCGAAGGTGTTCGAGGTCCCTTATCATACGCGCTTCGTCACTGTGGTAAGCAAAACGAGCTAGGTCCCGAACGTCAACCGCCCGGAAGCGGCCCATGTCCGCCATCGCGGTGATTTCAGACGAGCGCAACGAGTAAGTGCGGCCCCGATTTTCATGGCGTGACCGCCGCTCGATAGGCCGTCGTGCGCTCCCGTTGGCGCGCCTTCCGGCGCGTTCGATCTCCTGGGAAGCATCGCCGGTGGCTCCGCCCCGGCCTACCGATGGACTCGCGTCGTCCTTCTTGCGGGAATCCTTGCCCGTAATTGAGACTTCCGGCGTAGGTACCCGGTCGGGATCCGTGATGTCCCAGCGAGACACGGCTAACGCCTCTCCGCGAGAAATGGAGGAAGCCCCTCGGGGCCTTCCGCCTGGAGTTGGTTGTCGAAATGCGAGAGCTTCCTGCCGGTGTCCTTGAGCAGCAATTTGCGGTTGATGGCCAGCACCGCGGCGAAGAGATTCAGGCCCAAAGCGCCGAAGAACAGCGCGATGGCCGCGCCACAATGGATGAACAGCAGGTGCTTCGAAGAAGCGAGAAAGTCGAGCCGGTTCATAAGCCCAAAGAGAATCAGGACCAGCGCCACGGCGGAGATAAACAGCGAGTTGCGAATCATTTCAGGAAGGCCTCGTCTTCCCGGAAATACGTGATGGTCAGGCCCAGAGGATTAGTCGGGATTTCCGCGTTCGGTACGCGGTCGCGGAACACGAAAAGAAAGCTCGCGGTATACAGCGTGCGCTTCACGACGGAATGATCGAAAGGCGAGTATTCGGTCTCGAAAAAATCGACCGTGGCGCGGTACGGCGGCTTTACCAGCGGCTCGACAACAACCTGCTGAACGTCGATGTCCGTGTTCGGTAAGGTGCTGTCCGACAGGAAGGCGCTTATGTCCTTCTGGTGCTGCTCGATGGTGCTACTGGCGAGCCGTTGGTCGAGAAAATAGAGGGCCTGGGCGAAGTCATCGTGGATGGCCGCGTGATTGCGGCGGTAGTAGAGTTCGCAGAAACGGGCGAGGAAGTATCTGGCTTCCTTGTACTCCGGCTTGTAGGTCAGGTCGTCGTAAGCGATCGCCTGGGCCCGTCCGATTTCGTCGATGCGAATGACCAGCGGTTTGAAATTCTGGAGGGTCCGCACGGTTTTGAGGTTGATGAAAACTAGTCCCGCGATGACAAGCGACAGGAGAGCCACGGCGATCTTGAGATACCCACCGGTCACGATGGCCGAGGCGTACTGTTCGAGGTAGAGCTGCTTGGCTTCGTCAAAGTCGCTGTCGCTCATGCGGCCGCTCCCAGGGCGCGCGAAACGATGACGAAGAGGCTTCCCGCCGACCCGCCCGCCGTCCCCGTGAAGATGTGGCTCGTGAGCATGGGAACCTTGAGAATGGCGTAGATCGCGGCGAGGTAGGTGATCACCAGGACTGGCGATATTTTGATCAGGTCGGTGGGCGACATCAGGCCGGTAATCTGCGCGTGAATGACGCCGTAGGTGAATTGGCTCACGATATAGAGCACGCCCGCGGCGACGACCTGGTAGAAGGCGTATTGAATGAAGGCCTTGAGCCATCCCCAAAACAGCCAATCGAGCTGCGGGACGATAAAGAACGGAATGAAGACCGGCCCCAGGAGGATGCAGACCGCCGTGGCCACCACGCCGAAGGCCACAATGATCAGCGCCAGTGCTTCGGTGACGATGGCCCCAAGCCACAGCAGCGCGTATAGAAAGATCGCGACCGGCTCGGTGAGGGCGGGTGCTTCGAGATTGCTGAGCACGTATTGGGTATCGTCGGCAATGCGCTGCGCGCCCGATTGCCCGATCCGGTTCGACAGAGTGGCTGCTTCGTCGGTCACGAGGTGGTGGAAGTCCCGGCCCATGCCGGGAATCGGGGAGTCGTAGAAGTTCACCATGGCGAACCCAAAGCTGATCATCAGGATGAGTGCGACGAAATTCGAGAAGTGGAACCCGCTGTGATGCTCGCTCGCGCCAAGGCCGGCTTTGATCCCGTACCAAACAACCAGGATGGTGGCGAACGCGCGGAAGAGATTCAGCCCCATGCCGTCAAACATTCCCAGGTTCTGCTGGACCAGCGTATTGACCGCCTGCAGCACGGCATCGAAAAAGTTCATGGCATCTCCAGTTTCTTTTCCTTGGACCTTTTGGGTGGCTACGGCAACCGGTAAGCGTCCAAACTCTCGGCCAAATTGGTATTGAACGGTGCGAGGTTTTGCGTCGCTTGCTGATGCATCTGGATCGAAAAATTGATGTTGGCGGCCTCGGTGTCGCGCTGCTCTTTGGCCCGCAGGAGTTGCTGCTCGAGCGAAGCCAGCCTGAGGTTATTGGCGTCTTGCACCGAGCGCAGCGTGAGCACGTTCGTAGCGTTGATTTTGTTGAGCACGCCGACTTCGGTATTCAGGCTCGGATCGGCGGAAAGCGAGTCCTGTTCGAGGTTGGCGATTTGCTGCTGGACCATTTGCGCGTCACCGCGCACGTTGCCAACCGTGGCGAGAGCGGAAACGTTCGCGCCATCCGCCAGCTCAAGCGAAGCGTACGAGGATTCAAGGTTCCGCGCGTCGGTTGGGTTAATGGCGTCGAGATCCGCTTGACTGTAGCTGAGAAGGGGAACAGTGGCCTGTTGATAGGCGGGGCTGACGGTTTGCACTCCCGCGCCGTTCGCCGCGTTTACCCAGGCCGTCGTGTTGCCATAGAGATCGGTCGCGGTGAACGAACGCCACTGGGAAAACGCAGCGCGGTACCGCGCGGGCATGTTCTGCAGGTTTTTGGACATTTGAACGGCAAGGTTGTAGGTCTGTTCAAGCTGGGCGAGCTGTTCGATCAGCTGGCGGTAGCGCAAGACTGCATTTCCGTAGTTAGTGGGGTCGTAGACGATCCCTCCGAATCCGAACTGCCCGTAGCAAGCGACGGGAACAAGCAAGGCGATCGCGATGGCGATGGCGGCGAACTTGGCGGTAACGCGCTTCATTTTGGTTTTCTCCTGAAACCTGGAATTTGAGCTGATTACAACGTCGAAACCGATCCGGTTGCGTCTCCTCACAAACTGGGTGACATGGCGTGGTCTGCGTAATCGGGCAGAAACAGATCGCCCGCGAGATAGACGTTCACTCGATATCCTTCGCGAATCGTGATCGTGGGCAGAACGTTCAGGAAGCGGTCGAGGATATCCATTGAGGAGTTCGCCAGGCTCGCTCCAAACCCCTCGCGCGCCCGGTCGAGAGGAGAATTCGTGAGCACGTCGCCGGTCCCCGCTTCGGCGACGCCGCCGAGGATGCCCACGGCGAGCGATGAGCCGAAGATTTCGAGATAGTGGTTGTTCACCTTATCGCGCAGCGCGGTCTCGCCGGTCTCGCTCAAACCCTTGAACTGATCGAGACTCACGGAATAACCGTCGGGCATGATGAGCCGGTGAAAGAACACCGCCAGGCGCTGCTGGCCGAAGGCGTCGACTCTTTTGGCTTCACCAAGCACCTTCGTACCCGCAGGAATCAGCACGTGCTGGCGGTCGTGAGAATAGAGATCGGTGGTAACTAGGCAGTTGACCGGTCCGGAGAACGAACCGTCGAGGCGGTTCATGAGCACGGTTTCGAAGATCGTGCCCTCGAACAGCACGTACGTCTTGCCGGTAAACGAATTCAATGCTGCGGGAGGGGACGAACTCTGATCTGAGTGGCGAGATGGCTCGCGGGATAACGGACCTTGGTCGGGAGGCGGCGAGATGCGCTGCGTCCCGCCCGCATCTGCTGCCCCGTCGGCCGGCGACGCTGCATTGCTGGTTGGAGCGTTCGGTTCACCGCCTTCAGTGTCGGCGGTTTCTTGGGCCGGTTCGACTTGGGCCCGTGGGTCGGACGAGCGTTCCGCTTGCAAGCTCTTGCGATACGTAAATGCGACGTTCGGCGCGAAAAGCGACAGGTAGGCGCGCTTTTTCTTGTCTTGCTCGATTGGGTCGGGAGGCGCGGACGGCTCGCCGGCCGCGGCCCCGATAATGCCTCCGGGTTCAGGAGCCGAGGCGCTCGCCGGAGGCACGACGGAGGTTCCGGGCGGTACATCTCCCGCTAGGCCCAGGGCCTGGAGCCGCTTCCAATTGGCCTGGGAAATCGGATGCTCTTCGGCCTGCTCCTGCTGTTCCATCGTCTGTTTGAATGCTTCGACCGTTGCGGGACTGGCTGGCTCAACCTGGGGCGTTGCTGACGGTCTGGTATTGGAGGTGCGTTTGCCCTTGGTGCTTCCGCTAAGCCACATAATGAGGATCATCACCGTGGCAACGCCCAGGATGACCAGCTGCTGGGTGTTTCTCGGCAGCAGGCCGGCGGGCTTTGACGCTTTGTTTTCAACCGTGCCGCGCTCGTAGGTGCTTGTGCTTGCCTGCGTTGCTTGTTCGCTTTTTTCCGCCATGGGTATTCTCCGGGCGCAATCCTCAGGATTTGCCGCTACGACGTACGAATTGGAGCTTCTTCTTGCCTACGGCGAGATAGCCGTCGTCCACGATTTTCGGAATCACGTACAGGCCGTTCGACAGGTCGAAATTGACGATGCTGGGCTTGCCATCCTTTAGCTCGTAAATGGTGGGTTTTTCCTGAGCGCTCGACCTGATATAGGTGAACTTGTCGTCGTGGAAGATCGCCGACACTTCGAAGGGAGCCTCGGAGGCTTTGGAGCTGTATCGGTAATCGAAACTAAGACTTCCCGGATACTGCGCCTGATATTGGCTGATTTCGCGCTGGGCGGCCTTTTGCGCGGCATCGACTTGCTGCTGAGCCTCACGCCTGGCCGAATCGGTGGCGTTCTTATAAGCGTCGAGCTCGGCGGCGCTCGCGAGTTCGGGCAGGACTGCATCGCCATTCACAGAGGGATCGTCCTTTCGCTCCACGAAGATTTTCAAATCTGGCTGGGCCTTTGGTTGATCGCTAATCTCCGTCAGCAGAAACGAATACACGTGTCCGGAAGCGGTGATGAGGTTCAGGTTGCTGCGAATGTCTTTCTTCGCCGGGTGCAGGTAGCAGAGATTGTGCGCGCCGCTGATGATCCAAAAGTCTTTATCTCCGGTGGTGGCGTCCAAAATCTCTTCGTCGCGCGGCAGCACGATCAGCGTGGAGAAACGAACCTCGGCACGCACCGGAATGATGTCGGTGTCGGAATATTGGACGGTGCGGGCAACCGGAACAGTGGGGACCGTCTGCGCAACGCACAACCGGCCCGTCAATGGAATCGCAAGAAAACCGAGCAATACAAGTCGAATGAGCCTAGCGAACATCAATTCCTCCCAATGCGAGATTGAACGGCTGGTGTTTCGGGGCCCGGTCCTGCTGCGACGCCTGCCTTGCCTGCGCGAGGATCGCAAGCGCCTGTTCAAAACCGTGCTCCTGGAACGCCTCCGCGCGTTTGCGGTTATCGAAAGGATCGTTGGTATAGAGCCAATAACTTCGCGGATCGACTTCGAGATTGGCGACCTTGGCAATTTCATGGTTCTTGATGAGGAACTGCCGTTTGGGCACCAGCTTTGCAATCAGATCGATCTCGGTGTCGTTCAAGTGAAACTGGTCCTGGTAGAGGCCGCGGTCCATGTCGGGATTCGCCAGGAAAATCTTGGTGGCGCAACTTTCGATGATGACGTCCAGGATGCCCGACTTGCGCAGCTCGTCGAGCGACTGCGTGGAGAGGATCATGGCGGCGTTCTGTTTCCGCCAGGTCTTCAGCGCCTCGACGATGTAGCTCCGAATGCGCGGATTGCGGAAAAAGGTCCACGCTTCATCGATGAAGAATGCCTTGAAAACGCGGGTGAACTCGCGCTTGGTGATGACACTGTTTGCGCGATGCAGGATGTAGAAGAGCAGCGGCTCCAGGATTTGCGGGTACTGCTCCATCCCCTGAAAGTCGAAGCACTGGAAGCGCGAGAACGTGACGGTGTCTTCGGCGTTGTCGAAAAGGAAGCCAAACTGCCCGCCGGCGGTCCACTTCTGAAGCCTCAGCGCGACGTTCCGGGGCAACGTGTTGGCCAGCACTCCCAGCGTGCGCAGTTCCGGCTCGACGCAATAGAGATTCTCGATCTGGTGATAGATTTCCTGTTCTTCTTCGACAGAAAGCCTCTCGCTCGAGTCGCCATCGGCCAGGGTGTTCACGAAGAGGGACAGGAAATCGAGATTGGTTTTGGTCGGGGGCAGGCAGAAGGGATTAATCTTGAATGCGGCGGAATGCGGCCCAACCTTGACGTAGGTTCCTTCAAAAAGTCGCGTCAGATACTCAAAACTTCCCCCCAGGTCGAAAATGAACGTGTAGGGATCGTACTTCTGCAGGTTGGTGATGAGGAAATTGAGCAGAAAACTCTTTCCCGACCCCGTTCGGCCCAGCACCACCGTGTGCGCCGTATCGCCGCAATGCAAGTTGAAGTAGTACGGCGTGCGGTGGTTGGTTTCGAGCACGGCGAGATATTCCTGATTGAGGTGGCGGTTCACCCGCTCGCCTGAGTGCAGGGTGAAAAGCAGCGAGCAATCGGCGTAGTTCGTGTTCAGAATCAGCATTCGCCGCAAGTTGAAAGCGTAATTGCCGGGCACGGTCGCGAGATAGGCGTTCAGCAGGTTGTACTTCTCTTCGTAGACTTGGGCGTCGTGAACGCTGAAGGCCTTGTAGAATTCCGCACACGCCGATTCGACCTTGGCAAGGTCTCCGTCATACACCACCACGGCGAGCGAGTAGTTCCCGAAGTAGTTGCCCTGGAGTTCGATCTCGGTGAGCGCTCGGCCTAAATCCTGGATTTGAGCTTCTTTCGACTCGTCTACCAGCACGTCCTCTGGACCCTGTGGATGGTCCGAGGTGGAGAGATAGCTCGCCAGCGAACGCTTGGTGTTATGGAAATGCCGCCGGCGCGAATGGATGAACGCGCGGCTCTTGGCCGGGTCCTGTTTCTGCCACTCGCTGCAAATGAGAAAGTTCGCTTCGACTTCCAGTAGCCGTTTGAAGATCAATGGAAAGGTGTGGGCAGGAGGCTCTTTCAGCGTAAGCACTTTGACGTAGTAGTCGTCGAGGCGCAGGAATCCCCGATGACATTCCAGGTGCGATTCGCAAAGGTAATAGTCGAGGAACGTGTCGTGCTTGAGCCGAGCGTTGTCGGTCTTTAGCGGCGCGAAATTCAAAATCCTCTTCAATACCCGGAACGCCTCTTGCTTTGGCAATGTTCGGGCTCGCGTGAAGTCCGCCACCTGCGAAAGAAAACTGCGGACCTTAGCTCGCAGCGTGTCCGCCGCGCGATCGATTTCGCTCTCGATCAGCACAACCTGGTGGCGGGCGGAAAGCGCGGCTCGCAGCTCGCTGATGGCGACGTCTGGCCGCGAGCCTGCCTTCGCGAGGCTTTCGACAAACGACGTGCGGTAACGGAAGCCTTCGTAAAGAACGACGTAATACATCCGAAACGAGTACAGCGAATCCGCCTTGCTCTCAAGATACGCAATGCGATTCCGGACGGCGGCATCGACGATCGGGTTGTCGTGGCTTCGGAACGGAATGCGCTCGCCGTTGCGTTTGAACAGATACTGGTAGACGCGGCACTTTTCGTCGAACACGCGAAAAGCGGCGGCCAGCCGGTGGGTGAGATGATCCGTCGCGCTGGTGTCGAGGCATTCGTAATCGACCCCTTCCATCTCCAGGATCGATCCCACATCCCCGCTCTTGGTGAGGAAAATCTCCTCGTCCACAAACCCGAAGAGATTCACTTGGCCGCACAGCGCGGCGGCTTCCTGGTATTCCTTCGTGATTTGCTTTAGCTTAAACACGGCCTACCCTCCGAATCTGGATCGCCTCGAATTTCATGGGATCGTAGTGCGCGCGCGTCCTTGTGGAATTCAAGAGAAAGCGAAGGATTTGCGGGTCCGTGCGCGTGGCCCAGCGCGCGAACAGGTACAGAGCAAAGAACATCCCCAAAGCGCCCGCCAGGCTGTTGAATAGGTTGAATACGCATGCGGCCATTACCAGCGCCAGGAAGAAGAGCTTCCGCTCCGCGCCGAGAATGGTCAGCGGGCGATTCAGCGACCGGAATACGGGGTTCGTTTGCACGTTTGTCAGTCCTCAGACCCCGAACAGCCAGCTTAGGAAGTTGACGGCCAGAAGAGCCATGCCCAGCCCAAACACGATGCCGGCAAAGGTGCGCTTGCCGCCGCCTTCTCCGAAGGCGAACGTAAGTCCGCCGATAACGATGGCCACTAGAGCGAGCCCTTTGGCGATGGGGCCGGTGAAAGCGGTTTGCAGAACATTCACCGCGTTTTCCCACGGCGAGGTACCCTGCGCCAACGTGCCGCTCGCGGTGGCCAGCATCACGACGATCCCCGCCGAGCCACGCCAGAGCGTCCGCCGGACCGCATTGCGATTGCGAAGAATAAGCGCCCTCATGTTGTTGTTTTCCGCCTCCCTGAGCTGGTTCGTTCGGCGCGCCGAACGTGTCGCGAAAAGTAGCGGAAGCACGCCGGTTTGGTCCAATACTTCGTTGACCATCGCTTATAGTCGGCGGCTATAAATCGGGAGAGATCAAAGCGCCGGAGGATGCTGAAACAAGCCACGTCACCAACGCGATGCGCCGCGCCTAACAAGAAAAAAGGCCGTCCGATCTTCTCGGAGGGCCTTTAAGTGTAGGCAGCTAAAACGGCACGGCGTCGCTCGCCTCGGAACGCGGGTCGGGGGCTTCGGAAGTGGCTATTGGTGCTTCGGGTTCCGGCTCGCCGCGGTCGAGTTTGCGCACCACGTCGGCGCGAATCGACCATGCGGTGATCTTCGCGGTCTTGGCCTTTTTGCCTTTTCCGTTCGCCGCTTGATACGTCGAGCTGACCAGCGTACCTTCGACCAGAACGTGAGTGCCTTTCTTAATCGCCGCGGCCACGTGCTCGGCGAGTCTTGGCCGAAACACGCAAACGCGGTGCCACTCCACTTTCGAGGCCCACTCGTCCTGCGCGTTCTTCCAAGAGCGCTGCGTAGCGACCGAAAATACGGTGAATTTCGAACCGTTCTTGCGCGTCTGGCGCTGCTCGGGGTCGGCTCCGACGAAGCCAACGAGGGTGACCGAATTGAGATAGGACATGATCTTTATTTCTCCTTTTCGTGCCCCATTTTCTTGGGGCCACCCCAAAAGCGAGTGGCTTCTGCTCCCCACGCGAGCGGCTGCTTTCCGGGAGGGACCCGAGGTTTTCCGGTGAGGAGCCGGGAAAGCAGAAGCCGCGAAGTGCGCCGTCTGCATCCCGGAGACGGGACGGTGGGGCGCAGGAATTAGCCCGAAGCGGTGGCCCAAGAAAATGAGCGGCAGAAAAGGTGACGGCCGGCCTCAATTCCACTCCGCGGCATCGTGTGAGGGGCCCGTGTCAGATCCCATGCGCAAGAACGGTTCGAAGCCTGGATCGAGGAACAGGCGCGCTCCGAATGGACTTGCGAGGCGTGACGCTCGGCGCGAGTGGCATGGCGACTTCGTCGGGGTTTCGGCAATCGAGAGCACGTGATTGCGCAGCGGCAGCACACGTTAGACGGGGCCTCCAGAGTGTCACCGGCAGGATCGCGCCGCCGAAGGAAATATCGTTTCCGACGAACTTCTCCGCGAAGCAGTTTCGGTTTGAACCTAGGGAGGGAGGGCGGGAACGGAAAAAAGCAACCTGGCCGCGCTCTCGGAAGAAGCGCGGCCAGGTCGCCTGGTTAGCCTTGCTTGCCTCTCTCACTCGCCGGTGTTTTTGGTGGCCGGGAAGCCGGAGCCTTCTGCCGCTTTGCCCTTGTTTTGTCAGGATTCTTGTTGGTCAATTCGGAACGCACCTCGGCCGCTATTTTTCCGATATCGATCCGGCAGCGCGCTGCGGTCCTTGCGAGATTGCAGTCCTTGGCCATCCCCCGCGCGGCTCCGTAGACCGGGATGCACAGGTCGGAAGCGAGCGCGCAAACGATCAGAAAGCGGTGTAGGTCCGCAAGGGCCATCTTTTGAATCGCGCCTTCGGCGATGCTGGGATAATCCACGGTTGCGGACCCATACTTACGCTTGGTTTTCTTTTCCTCCCAACCGAGCACACGGCAGATGCGTCGTTGGTTGTCGTGGCCCAGCCTAAGAAAGTAATCGCGAGCCACCATCTCCAGATCGGGACGGGCGAGACTAGAAGACAGTTTGCTACGGACGGCGCTGAAAACGCGAAGGCGCGTCTGCTTCTCGATGCGCTCGGCGAGAGCCTCTCGCGTCCGCCGCTCGCGCTCCTCTGGCGACGGCTGATAGCGCGTTGCTGCGGCATGTACGGGACACCTGTCGTTTTGGCAGATGTGGAACAAGGTCCCCGCGTTTCTGCCATCGATCAGGACCGCTGGCTTAGTCGTCGGGCATTCCTCGGCTCCTGCCGCCCGGTGAAACTGCCCCTCATGCAGGACGTTTGCGGGGCGGTTTGGCTGCCACGCCGGGGCTTCGGAAACACGCACGACCGTTTGGCCCTGTTTTTCGACCGAGGACGCCCGCATCCGAACCAGTGCATCCACTTTGGCGCGGAAACACTGGCGGTCGATGCAGGTGGATTTCTTGAGGCTCGATTCGGGAAACAGGAGCGGGTTGTTGCCCGTGCGCTTGGGACACTTCGCGCACGCCCCTGCGGACGGCACTAGAGCTGCGTCTTGGGGATCGAACGGGGCGGAGGAAAGGTCGAGGTGCACCTCGCGTTCGACCCAGGCGCGAAGCTCGCGGACCGACGCCGCTTCCGCGCGCCGGTCCTTGAGCACTGCAGCGGCGCTCGGGTGCGCCGGGAAGCATTCCGCAAGCGCCTTCTGCTGATCGCTTGGTTGCAAACGAGCGATTTCGAAGGCATGCGCCACCGTCAGCTTCCCGGCGCGAAATGCGTCTTTTGCTTCGTCCACAAGCTTCAGCAGTTGCAAACGCGCGCTGACGTAAGCGGGCGACCGCGACACTTTGAGCGCGATGGTTTCGACCGTGTAGCTCGCGGGATCGAGCCGCTGCAGGGCGGCGTAGCCCTGTGCTTCGTCGAGTTCGTGCACGTCCTCGCGCAGCAAGTTCTCAACGAGTTGTAACTCCGCTGCTTCTGTGTCGCTGAGTTCGCGGACGGTTGCGGGAATTGTTGCACGGCGGGCCAGTTTAGCCGCTCGAAAGCGGCGCGACCCCACAACGATTTCATACCCTTCGCCCGTTCCATTTGGGCGCGGGCGCACCACAATGGGCTGCAATACACCGTGTTGCTCGATGTTGGCAGCGAGTTCGGATATGGCTTTCTCATCGAAACGGCTGCGCGGGTTGGTTTTCGATTCGGAAATCTTGTCCATGGGAAGTTCGCGTGCCAGAGCACCTTGATAGTTCTGCGCTGCGTTCACCACTACTGTTGCTTTCATGCTCGTATCCTCTCCTTTTCGCTTTTGGGCGTCGGGTTCGTTCGGTTAAAGAAAACGGGCAGCCTATTGGCTGCCCGCCGCGGGGATTCCCGCTTTCAGAATGGAAGTTGCCGCGGCGAAGATGCGGGCCGCGCTTTGGTTGGAGATTTCCTTCGCGGATTTTAGCCAATGCTGGATGTAGCCCCGGCAATATTCCGCGCCTTCAAGGTCGAGCGATTCGCAGCAAATCAGGGCCACGGATTCCGCCTCGACCTCGCGGATGTGCGCCGGGGTTTGCTCGCCATCCACGAGCTTTTCCGACGCGGTGTGTCCGAGAACGATGTGGGCGATTTCGTGGAACGTGGTTTTGTGCGGGAGCGCGGCCAGCGGGCTTACCGCGATGGACCGCTCGCGGGCGAATCCCTGAATGTTCCCATTCAATTCGTCAAAGGGCGTTCGTGTGATATTCAAGTTCGAGAGCGCGGTTTCGAGATCGAAGCCGGGAATCGGAGCGACGTAAGCGTCCTCACCCTCGGTCTGCGCCAGCACGAACCAATACGCCCGAAACCGAAAAGCGTAGCGAATCTCGGGCTCATCGTCCGCGCCGTTGCCGTCGCCGGATTCAGCGGCTGTTTTGAACGGCATCGGCATACAGAGCGTGATTCCTTTCTCTCCACGCCGCACTTGCCGCTTCCGTTCGAGCCACCCGCGATAGGTGTTGAGCGGCCCCGGCTGTAAATCTCGCCGCAGGCATTGCTGGAGCGCAAGCAAGGCGTTGCCGAAGCTGAAATTGTGAAAGGCGGTGTACGCTTCGAGCATGCGGCCAGGTTGTTCGACCGCATCCCGAAGAAGTTCCGCCCAACTGACGTGTTCTCGTTCCTTCATTGTTTTTTCCTCTCTTCCTCCTCTTTTTGGGCGTGATTTCCGCCCGAAAAAGAGGAACCGAAATGCCCTTCCTGGCGGGCTGGGGCGCTTCGGCGCTCGCGCTGTCAAGGCCGCGCTGTTTGCGTTCACGGGAGCGGAGCGGACGGCCTTGACAGGAGGAGCGAGCGCCGAAGCGCAGTCTTTGGGCAGGAAGGGCAGTGGAAGTCAGCGCAGGAGCTATATCCCGGAGCTATAACAGGAGGACGGAGAAGTATTGGACCGCGCGCGGCAAGACTTGTATGGTCCTGAGGCGATTCCACGCGAGAGTGGAAAGAGATTGAAGGGAATGAAACGACAGGATCAATTGCGAGCGACGAGATAAAACGGGGGATAACAATGACGCTGGTCGAGAGGCTGAAGAACAAAAGTGCAGCATTGAAAGTGGCGGAAGTGGCCGAACTGCTGAGTGTCACGCCCCAACACATTTACAAAATGGCCGCGAGCGGGCGGATTCCGTCGTTCCGCGTGTCGGGATCGATTCGGTTTGATCCTCATGACGTGGCCGCCTGGCTGGGGGGAAAACAAAATCCTGCCGTGTCCTCGCGGCGGGTGGCGCGGTCAAGAGCGGCTTAGGGACCAGGTCGCGCCTGCGACGGGATCGTCTTGCCGAGTGAACTGGACCGCTCCAGCACAGTGTTGTACGGGCCGAGGCGCATTCGGCGCAGTCGTGCCGCAGTTAGAAAGATTGCCAAAGGTTCTGCCGCTTGGTCGCCGTGTGCGGCTCGTGCATAATACGGCGCGGAGCTAAACGTAACGTTCGACTGAATTTTGGCCAAAGCGAAAGATCCCGCCGCCGTCGCCCTTGGACGGAAGGGTGGGAAGGAGATCGCCAAGCGCGGGCCTGAGTATTTTAGGAATCTGCAAGCGAAGCGCAAGAAACGCAAGGGCGGTCGGCCTCCCAAGTCCAAGAAAACCCGCTAAAAACTGCGATTGAAAACAACGAGCGCTCGCTGTATTGTGTGGCACAGACGGGAGGGTTGGATGAGCGGCTTGCCTGTTGGTTCCTGGTGTGATGAAAAGGGCGGGTTTCGCCTTTCCTGCAAGGCCGGCGAGGATAACCATTTTGGCGTCGCTGCGGGATCGGGAGAGATAACCATGGCGCAAGCCATTCGCCGGCACGGCCGGCGAGAGATTTGGGAGTCTGTGGGCCTGTACGCTCAGGAGGAGGCGGACGGAACACTCGTAGTTCGCGTCGTCGTATTCAACCCTGATTGGGATGAACCCGCGCAGATTGCGTGCATCCGTTCGCGGCCGCGAGACGAGGATAGCCTCGTGCCGCTCGCGTGCGACCTCAATCACGTCCAACTGTAGCAGCAGGTTATAATCGAGCCGAGGTTTGGCGGTTGCGAGATGCCCGGTGTTTCCGCTGATCTGAGCGTGGTGGCTGATTCGGTGTCACGCGGCAGTGCGGTGCCGACTGAGGAGACTACGGCCCAACAATTTGCGAGGGATTGAACGTGTTGAGATTCGCTGGACACTGGTTGGCTGGCAGGTGTGTGAAAGCCAAACAATAGACCGAGCGCGGCGGGCGGAGACCGGGAGCATTCGCACTTAAGTGGGATACTGAATTTGTGCGGTAGGCTCGGTGCGTGCCGGGAACAACCCCAGCTGCTTATTTGACTCTTCCGACTTGGGCCCAATGGGGGACAGAGGCAGGAATATCCCTATCAGGAATTTCCGCAGGCATCCGAGGATCGGCGAATCATTTTCGTGATCGTAGGCGAGCCCCATTTCAGCCGCAAGAAAGTCATCGACCAGCTTCCGAAAAACGATTCCTTCCCTTGAGAATTTTCGGGCCGAGTGCATGACCAGGGCTGCCAGCCCGGTATGCGAAGCTAATTCCAGCGCCTCTGCTTGCGTGGTTGCCTCCCGCAACACCCGCTTCCGAATCCGCGCGGCGCTGAACGTACGTTCCAAGTGTTGGCCGAATCGCGGTTCGCAATCGGCACGCATGGTCACGAGAGGAACGTCGTGCAGGTCCGCTGTTTCGAGTTCCGCCTTCGCGGCGAGCGGATGTTGAGATGGCAACGCGAGAATCAGCGGCTCACGGTACAACCCTTGGCACGTGAGGCCGGACTCCTGAATCGGGAGGATCACCAACCCGGCTTCGAGCGTTCGATTGGATAAGCCGCTTATTTGTTCGGAGGTGTGCGCGCTAGAGAACCGGATCTCGGCATGTGGATGTAATGCCGATAGGTGTTCGCCGATACGGGAAAGAAGTCGGAGATCGATTAAGGGCGAGTATCCGATCGTCCAAGCGCCCTTTTGCGTGCCGTTCGCCACGCGGGCCATTTGCACGGCGCGCTCGGCGTGGAGGATCGCTTGCCGCGCTTCCACGATGAATGCTTCGCCGGCCGCGGTTAAACGAACTTCGCGTTTCGATCGTTCGAAAAGCTTTAATCCAAGATCGCTTTCAAGGTCGCGGATTTGCTTGCTGAGGGAAGGCTGGGCGACACGCAAGCGCTCCGAGGCGCGGGTGAAATTGAGTTCTTGCGCGAGCGTAACGACGTAGCGGAACAGCCGGAGTTCAACGCCGGGATACATTAGCCGCCAGACCGAAGCTTCGGTTGTTCATGTTGTCGATTCCTCGGAAAGCTGTCACAACAGTTGGAGAGGCCTGCTGCCGACCGGTGCTTGATAAATGGCGAAGCAATAGGGCCATTTATATTACTGATAACGTCATTTTTATTATAAGGAATAGATGGCTGACGGGGCCCGCAAAATACGAATGGAATCTATACACCAGAGGCGGTAACGAGAGTACTGTAACGGGCAGCGCCAGGGCGGTAGGACCCGTGGCAGCCCAGCGAGGCGTAAACAGCACAGTACAAAAGCTCGGTCAGGTCACCTCTACGGTTCGGAATCGCCGCTTGGACTCCCTGTCTCTCACTTCACCGGCTCGATCGGGCCTAGCTCGACAAGCTCGACGGCAAATCAGCGACGAGTTCTGGGATCAAAAATCAACGGAATGGACCGCCGAGGAACAACGGCTTATGCGCGCCAGGTAGGGTCTGCAACAAGCACACTCGGATGCAATTTGAATGGCGCATCCCCCAATCCTGAGCAAGGTGGAATTCGAGATGATAGGGCGTGATTTGGCGAATTGAGTTCAGATGGGCAACCCGGTCCCCTCGAAAAGCAGCGGAGTTGAAAAAAAGCAGCACACATCGTTGCTTTGTTTCATAAGCATTAAATATAGCGCGAGTAGAATTCTTCAACAGTACTCTTGACAAGAAAGCTAAGCGATGGTAATTTTCCGTCAATTTTACGGTGTGTGCCTAGTGTTGTGTCCCGGAAATACGTTCACATAGTCGCTGGATTTTTTCCAGGATCGAATCGGGAGTCGCCGTCCAGGAGAAGGGTCGAGCGTCAGCATTGTAGCGATGAACGAAGCGTTCGATTTTGGCGACCAGTTCTTTGACGCTGCCAAAGGTGCCGCGACGGATGGCCTTTTGCGTGATGATGTTGAACCAGATTTCCACTTGGTTGAGCCAGGAAGAGTAGGTCGGTGTGAAGTGCACGTGGTAACGGGGACGTGCTGCCAACCAGCGTTGGACGCGAGGATGCTTGTGGGTAGCGTAGTTATCCACGATCAGATGGACGTCGAAAGCTTTCGGGACGCTGGCGTCCACATGGCGCAGAAAGTCGAGGAACTCCTGATGACGATGACGGCGTTTGCACTGACTCAGGACTGTTCCGGTGGCCGTGTCGAAGGCCGCGAACAGTGTGGTGGTGCCATGTCGGACATAGTTGTGCGTGATCCCTTCGACGTAGCCGAGCCCCAAGGGCAGGATCGGTTGGCTACGCTCCAGCGCTTGAATCTGGCTCTTCTCATCCACACACAGGACCAGGGCTTGATCCGGTGGGTTCAGATACAAACCGACGATGTCTCGTACCTTCTCGACGAAGAACGGGTCGTTGGAAAGCTGAAAGTGACGCGTTCGGTGCGGCTGCAAGCCGAAGGCGCGCCAGATCCGGTGAACGGTCGACTTGGACAGACGCGTTTCTGCCGCCAGCGCGCGACAACTCCAATGCGTGCCGCCTTGGGGTTTGGTTCGCAGGGTTCGGCGGATCAACGTGGCGACCTTTTCATCGGGAATCGAACGCGGGCGGCCGGGGCGCAGCTCCTCGTGCAATCCCGACAGCCCCTGTCTCACGAACCGTCGTCGCCAGAGACCGACCGTCACTTGGTTCAATCGCAACCGGGCTGCGATGCCTTTATTGGACAAGCCGTCGGCACTGAGCAAAACGATGCGCACACGAGTCACCAGGCCATGGGGCAGCGAGCGCGAGCTAGCCATGGCTTCGAGTTGTTCGCGTTGTTCCTGCTCCAGTTGCAACCGAGCCAGGGGTCGTCCCAAACTCATAGGCACCTCCATTCTCCACAGAAGATGCCTAAGGGGAAGACGAGCGCGCAAGAATTATATTAGTTACTTAAGGGACACAACACTAGGAGGAAGCCATGCACGGCCCGTGCCCCCTGGTTTATGCAACGGTGTGTTTGCTTCTTCCCGTTCCTCTCTTCGCACGGCAATCAACTCCAGCGTCGTCCAGCACGAGTAATCCACAAGCTGTAGCTCTCCTCCAGAAATTTCCGGCTGCGCTTACGGCAGGGAAGCCGTGATTGCTGACGTCACCCTGACAGGATCGGCTCGCCAAGTTGCCAGTTCCGAGGATGAGACGGGCACGGCGATGTTCGGAACCACTCCTTGTGGTAAGCATCCTTTTCTTTTTTCGCCACCAAATTCAGCGAATAATACAGGCTGGACTGGAAACTTTTACAGCACGAGTTAGCGCGGCTTCGGTCGGGGCGTTTTCAAGTTCAGTTTAGCCTGACTTTAGGTGGGACGATTTTAGCGTTGTAAAAGGAGAATCCGTGTCCTCGTCGCAAGCTTGGTCTCGTGCCTTAGTTTTTGCAGCCTGCCTCACAGCGTTCACGGCATCTTTCGCTGGAGCGCAGGTGATTCCGACTGGAATCACTCAATGGTCGACGCAAATCGTCGCCGGGCCCGTCGCCATTGATATGGCAACCGGTGGAATGTCGGTAAGCATATCGGTGAGAGATAAAACGGGAGCAATTCCGTTGAAATTTGAGCTGATCAATAACAGCGGCAACGAAGGCGGAGTCAACAATTATCAGAGCTTTTTGGGGGGGATCTCCGGTGGAATGAACTTCGCGACGCCTACGCCAACGCTATGTGGTACTTATCCGAACGAGTCGGACTCGTACGGGACGGGACTTCCAGGGCAATGGGTACTCGACGATGCCACTGGCGCTAAACATCCATTCACGATCCTCCAGCACATCATTGTAGGCCCTGGGACAGGTTGCGGTGGAACGTGGGGGCCGGTCACGACTGTGGCCGATGACGGTTCCGGATACACTGCCGTCGTTGACCTGACCGGCTGTTTTTGTACCAGCGGGAGTGAGAGAGAATTCACTCTGGAGGGAAGCTGGTATGCCGATGAGGAAATACAAGCCGGAGCAAATCGTGACGCTGCTGCGGCAGGTTGAAGTCGGAATCGCCAACGGGAAAACCACCCCGCAAGCCTGCAAGGAAGCCGAGATCACCGCCCAGACCTACTACCGCTGGCGGAAGGAATTCGGCGGATTAAAACTCGATCAAGCCAAACGACTCAAGGAACTGGGACGGGAGAACGCCAAGCTGAAGCGTTTGGTGGCGGAACTGTCTTTGGAGAAGCAAATTCTGAAGGATGTGGCAGAGGGAAACTTCTAAGCCC
>Ga0307373_10003277_pt1 | contig 28313 bp, 23 predicted proteins | sample OX2MG_FD_202534 | JGI IMG/M metagenome (GOLD analysis project Ga0307373, IMG submission 202534) | Soil microbial communities from Risofladan, Vaasa, Finland - OX-2 | ecosystem: Environmental > Terrestrial > Soil > Coastal area > Acid sulfate soil | place: Finland: Risofladan, Vaasa | collected... | reverse complement strand
TGAGCTCCGCTCGCACCGGTCGATCGAAGGTGCGAGAGCCCTGCACAGCGATCGTAGCTGTCCAGCGCGCATTCGTTTAGGTCTCAATTGGTTCGGGTGGCGAATAACGTGCCGGCTCTACCGTCGCGCTGCCGGCCTTCTGCCTCGTGTACGCGATGGCCTCGATGCACCGCACCTTCCGGTCGCTCTCGGCGGCCGCTCTTCGGGGTCCTCACCGCGGCCGCGACGTGGGGGATGGTCTACGCGATGTTCTCCGCCATCCGCATCCTCAACCGGCCGATCATCAAGCTCTACTGAGCGCCTCGCCGCCGGCGGGCTCGCCCAGGGCTAGCCCTCGGTCACCTCGACGAGGCCGGGCGTGCGGTACGCGGCGAAGCGCGGCATGAACCTCGCGATGAGGGCGATCCCGAGCACGCAGCCGACGCCGCCAGAGACGACCGAGAACTGCGCGGTCGTGAGCGCCGCCACCACCCCCGCCTCGGTGTTGCCGAGACGGGGGCCGGACTGCACGACCGCCGTCTGGATCGAGGAGAGGCGGCCGCGCAGGCGGTCGGGCACTTCGACCTGGATGATCGTGTTGCGGAAGGTCGCTGAGATCATGTCCGCCCACCCAGCCACCGCGAGCAGGACAATACCGACGGCGAGCGAGGTGGTGAGGCCGAAGCCGACGAGCGCAAGCCCCCAGACGGCGATTGCGATCAGCACCGCGAGGCCCTGTCGGCGGATCGTCGCCGACCAGCCGCTGAGCAGTGAGCCGAGCGCCGCCCCCGCGCCCGGCGCCGCCATCAGCAGACCGTAGGCCCGCACGCCGGCGTGGAAGTGGTGGAAGGCCATGTACGGGAAGAGCGAGACCGGGAGCCCGAGGACGTTGGCGTTCAGGTCGGCGAGGAAGCAGGCCTGGATCACCTGCCGGCCGCGTAGGTAGGAGAAGCCCTCGACGATCGAGGAGAAGCCGAAGCGCCTGCCGCCGCCCTCGGGGGGGAGAGGCGGCAGCCGGAGCACCGCCTGCAGGGCGAAGGCGGTGCTCGCGACGTCGATCCAGTAGACGACGGGGAGGTGCCGGTGGAGCGCGGCGATGAGGAGCCCTGCGGCCGCGGGGCCGACGACGAGCGAGCCCTGCTGGAGGACCTGGCGGAGCGCGTTCGCCGAGAGCACCGACTCCCGGTCGACGAGGGCGATCTGTACCGCGGCGCGCGTCGGCCCGTCGATTCCCGCCAGCCCCCAGCTCACCGCCGAGAGGACGAACAACAGCCACAGTGCGGGATGGCCCGTGCCGGCGTTCAGCGCGAGGCCCACCGTGCACAGCGACATCGCGAAGGCCGTACCGAGGAGCAGCACGCGGCGGTCGATCGCGTCGGCGAGCGAGCCGCCGAGGATCGGGGCGAAGATCGACGGGCCGAGCTGCGCGAGGCTGAGCAGGCCGACCGCGAGGTTGGAGTGGGTGATCGTGTACACCTGGTAGATCACCGTCGTGACGGTGATCTGCGCGCCGAGCTGGCGGAAGGCGTAACCGGTCCACAGGCGCCGGAAGTCCGGGAAACGCCGCAGCGGCGTGATGTCGACAAAGAGCCGCGGCACCGGGGGACCCTACCCGGGCGTCAAGGCGGCGGAGGGCTTGCCCGCTATCCTCGTTGGGGCCAGTCGCACCGACACGGGGAGGCCGCGATGCCACCGATTCCGCTCTACCGTCCCGAGCCGCCGGTCTTCGAGACCGTCGAGGAGGAGCGCCTCCACCGCAAGCAGCAGCTCGCAGCGGCCTTCCGCCTCTTCGCTCGCTTCGGCTTCTCCGAGGGGGTCGCCGGTCACATCACGGCCCGCGACCCCGAGCTGAGCGACCACTTCTGGGTGAACCCGTACGCGATGCACTTCGGACACATCCGCGTCAGCGACCTCCTCCTCGTGAACGAGAAGGGCGACGTGGTGGAGGGGAGTGAGCGGGTGAACGCCGCCGCCTTCGCCATCCACTCCCAGGTCCACCAGGCGCGCCCGGACGTCGTCGCCGCGGCGCACGCGCACTCGCTGAACGGGAAGGCATGGTCGACCCTCGGCCGTCTCCTCGACCCGATCACCCAGGATTCCTGCGCGTTCTACGGCGACCATGGCCTTTTCGACGACTACACCGGCGTCGTCCTCGACCCAGACGAGGGCAAGCGCCTCGCGCACGCCCTCGGGGAGCAGAAGGCGGTCATCCTCCAGAACCACGGCCTGCTCACCGTCGGCCACTCTGTCGACGAGGCGGCGTGGTGGTTCATCACGATGGAGCGCTCGTGCCAGGCCCAGCTCCTCGCGGAGGCCGCCGGCAAGCCGATCCTCATCGACCACGAGGTCGCCGCCCTCACCGCCTCCCAGGTCGGCTCGCACCTCGCGGGCTTCTTCAACTTCCAGCCGCTCTTCCAGCGCATCGTCCGTGAGGAGCCCGACCTCTTCGACTGACCCCTCGGCGACAGGACGCGAAGAGGGGCCCCGCGAGGCCCCTCTTCGGTCTCCGCCGACGGCTACAGACGGAAGAGCTTGGTGGTGTTGCCCTCGAAGATCGCGCTCCGCTCGCCCTCGGTGAGCCAGTCGATCTCCTCGATGAGCGGCCGGATGTCGTCGAACCAGCGGCCCGAGGCAGGGTCCTTCTGCGAGCCGGTCCCGGGCTTTTCCGAGCCGAAGAGGCAGTTGTCCACCCCGACCACCTTGAAGAGGAGCTCGAGGGAGTCCTTGGTGTACAGGCAGGTGTCGAAGTAGAGCTTGCGCAGGTTGTCGAGGAAGCTCTCGCCGTCGTGCATCGCCCGGAAGGAGAGGAAGCGCCCCACCTGGTAGGGGATCGCGCCGCCGCCGTGCGCGAAGACGAGCTTCAGCGTCGGAAAGTCCTTCATCACGTCCGAGTTGAGGAGGTGGATGATGCCGATCGTCTCCTCGGTGATGAAGTGCAGCGAGTACGACTCGCGCGCCGGCGGCCGGCACGAGGCGGAGTGGACGAGGGCGGGCACGTCGAGCTCACAAAGTGCCTCGTAGACGGGGTACCAGTAGCGGTCGCCCATCCCCGGAGGGGTCGCCGCCCCCTCCATCGGGTCGGGGTTGAGCAGCGCCCCCTTGAAGCCGAGCTCGTTCACGCAGCGCTTCAGCTCGCCGACCCACTGCTCGGGGGAGGTGGAGGCGGCCTGGTTGAGGCCGGCGACGGGGATGAAGACGTCGGGGAAGACCTGGCAGGTCTGGTGGATGATGTTGTTGGTCTCCTCGTTGAACCATTCGACGATGCGCGCCGGCTCCTCGGAGTGCATCAGCGTGTAGGGGCGCGAGGAGATCAGCTGGCGGTCGATCCCGCCCTGCGCGAGGTGCTCGATGTGCGAGAGGCCGCCGAAGTGGGGGAGGGGCGACTGGTGCGACTCGCGGATGCGGTCGTCGCTCACCTTCACCCCGCCGCGACCGTGTGCCCCGCGCGCCGCGAGCAGGCTCGCCTGGTAGGCGTAGAGCTCTGACGGCGGTGTCACGTGACCGTGGACGTCGATGATCATTTCGGGCCTCCTTCACGCCGCGGCCCCTCCGCGCAGCTGGTGGCGGGAGCTTGGCATCGCCCCATAGGGCGTGCAAGGGCCGCGATGTTGGTAGTTTGCGGCGATGGCGGGGTCAGACGAGGGGCTCTGCTTCGCGAGCGCCCGCGAGCTGGTGGCGATGATGGTGCGCCGCGAGCTCTCGGCCCGCGAGCTCCTCACGGCCCACCTCGCGCAGATCGAGCGGGTCAACACCGACGTGAACGCGATCGTCACGCTCGTCCCCGAGCGGGCGGCCGCCGCGGCCGCCGCCGCCGACGAACACCTCGCGTCCGGTGGCGCCCCCGGTCTGCTGCACGGCCTCCCGGTGGCCCACAAGGACACGCACCGCACCGCGGGGATCCGCACCACCTTCGGGTCGCCGATCCACGCCGACCTCGTCCCCGAGGAGGACGACCTCATCGTCGCCCGCCTCCGCGAGGCGGGGGTGGTGACGATCGGAAAGACCAACGTCCCGGAGTTCGCCGCCGGCTCGCATACCTTCAACCCGCTGTTCGGGGCGACCGCCAATCCCTATGACCTCTCCCGCTCGGCGGGGGGGAGCAGCGGCGGTGCCGCGGCGGCGCTCGCCACGGGGATGTGCCCGCTCGCCGACGGGAGCGACATGGGCGGTTCGCTCCGCAACCCGGCCTCGTTCTGCAACGTCGTCGGCATGCGGCCGAGCGTCGGGCGGGTGCCGGGTGTCCCGGCGGTGAACGCCTGGGCGAACCTCAGCGTCGAGGGGATGCTGGCGCGCAGCGCGGACGACCTCGCGCTCGCCCTCTCCGCGGTGGCGGGTGAGGACCCGCGCTCGCCGATCGCCCTCCCCGGTGACGGGAGCGCCCTCGGCGCCCCGCTCGGCCGGTCCGTCGGGCGGCTGCGCGTCGGATGGTCTCGTGACCTCGGCGGCGCGGTCCCCGTCGAGGCGGAACCGGCAGCGGCGGTCGCTGCGGCGGCCCTCCTCTTCGAGGGCATCGGCGCCGACATCGAGGAGGCCTGCCCCGACTTCTCCGGCGGCGACCTCGTTTTCAAGACGCTGCGCGCGCAGCACTTCGCCCTCGCTTACGGGGCGCTCCTCGACGCGCACCGGCCGCTCGTGAAGCAGACCCTCGCCGAGAACATCGAGGCCGGACGGGCGCTCACCGGCGAGCAGCTGCGGGACGCGGAGCAAGCCCGCACCGTGCTCTACCTGCGCTTCGCGGAGTACTTCTCCCACCACGACCTGCTGCTCCTCCCGGTGAGCCAGGTGCCACCCTTCCCGATCGGGGCGGAGTACCCCACCGAGATTTCCGGCGTCGCGCTCGGCGGCTACCTCGACTGGATGGCCTCCTGCTACCTCGTGAGCGTGACCGGCCTCCCCGCCTGCTCCGTGCCGGTGGCCTTCACCGAGGACGGGCTGCCGCTCGGGGTGCAGGTCGTCGGGCCGCCCCGCGATGACCGCCTCGTCCTCGAGGCGGCGCACCTGCTCGAGAGGGCGGCGGGCGTCTCGACCCGCCGTCCCGCACTCGCCGTCGGAGGCTGAGGGTGCTCGGGAGCCTCGAGAGCCAGCCAGCGGGGGAGCGCCCTGAGCTGCTCGCCCCGGTGGTCGCCGCCGCGCTCGCGGCGCTCGGCCTCGCCGAAGTCGTCGAGGTGGCCGCGATCGACCCCTCCGCCGCCGACACCGCGGCCTTCTGCGCCCGCTACGGCGTCGCCGAGAGCGCCTCGGCGAACTGCGTGGTCGTCGAGGGGCGGCGCGGCGCCGACTCTTGGCTCTGTGCCTGCGTCGTCCTTGCTACGACGCGTGTCGACGTGAACGGCCTCGTCCGCCGCCACCTCGAGGCGAAGAAGGCCTCCTTCGCTGCGATGGAGCGTGCCATCTCTGAGAGCGCGATGGCCTACGGCGGCATCACCCCCGTCGGCCTCCCCGCCGCCTGGCCGCTGCTCGTCGATCCAGCGGTCGTGGCCGCGGGCCCAGTCGTGGTCGGGAGCGGTCTCCGGGAGTCCAAGCTCGTCCTCGACGGAGCGCTGCTCGCGGCCCTCCCCGGCGCAGTCGTCCTCGAGGGACTGGGCCTGCCCCGCTGAGGGTGCGGGGGTCCGACCAGAGGTCGACCTCAGACGGAGATGCCCGCAAGAGCCAAGACGACGCCGACCGCCCCCGCCCCAAGCAAGCCGCCGACCACGCCCCGTCCGAGGCCAAGCAACCACACGAGCGCGCCGGCGAGCAGCGGAAGCTGCCAAAGGTGCGCGAAGGCGAGGCCGAGGGGGATGGCCGAACCCGCGATCGCCCCGATCACGGCGGGGCCGCTCCCGGTGAGAAAGCCCTGGACCCTGCGGCTGGCGCGGATCGCGTCGAACCGGCGAGCACCCACGACACGAAGGCGAACGAGGGGGCGAAGGCGAAAAGGCTGGCGAGGAGGCCGCCACCGAGGCCGTGCGCGGCATAACCGATGGCGGCGTGGTGAGCACCACCGGCCCCGGGGTGACCTGGCCGAGCGCCACCGCATTCAGGAACTGCCCGCCGCTCATCCAGTGGTACGTCATGACTGCGTCGTGCTGCATCAGCCGCACGATGACGAAGCCGCCGCCGTAGGACAGCGCGCCGACCTTGAAGGCGACCCAGGCAACCGCATCGAGCCCTCCGAACGCGACGGCGTGTGTCGCCGCTGCGCCGATCACCGCCCGCGGGGTGATCGGCGCCGGAGGGGCAGCGGTGCCGTCCGAGCGGAGGGCGACCTCACTGATCCGCACGCGGCGAGGACGAGGGCGAGGAACGGGCCGATGGTCGCCGCCGCGGCCGCTCCGAGGAGGGCGTAGGCCAACCAGCGGGTGCGCTCGCTCTCGGTGGCACCGATCCGCCGCCAGCTCGCCGGGATCAACCCGCGCGGCGCTGAGTGCCACCGCGGGTACCGCAGCTCCGGCGCCATCCGCCGCACCGAGGATCCAGTGCGGCGGATGGTGCGCGAGGAAGATCGCTGACAGCGCCAGGATGAGGATTAGCCCCGGCACGATGAAGCAAACCCCCCGACGAGGGCGCCCAGCGTCCTGCGCAGGCGTCAAGCGGAGAAGATCGCGAGCTGCGTTGAAGCGGGGCCGGGGAGGAGGTTTACCGTGGCGATCGCGTCCTCGAACTCGCTTGCGGCGACCCACTGTCGCTCCTCGACGCACAGCCGGCGCAGCAGGGCGATGTGCGTCGGAGGCCCGCCGAAGCCGATGCAGCCGGGACGGCCCCACTCACGGGCGACCGTCCACAGCGAGGCCTCTCCGCGTCCCACGGCGTCAGGGGGCTCGCCGCTCGCCATGGCGCAAGACTTTCTGGCCGGCTTGACAGACGCTGGCCCGCGGGCGGACACAGCCCCTGCCGGACGGCGCGGGCTCAGCTGCCGGGGCGTTCCTTGCTACGGGCGATGAGCACCGGGCAGGGCGAGTGGGTCGCGAGGTACATGCTCACCGACCCGAGGAGCATGCCCGCGAACTCGCCGTGGCCGCTGCTGCCGACGACGACCAGGTCGGCGCCCTCCGCGGCGTCGAGGAGCGACGGCGCAGGATGGCCCTCGACGACGGTCGTGTGCAGTTCGAGGCCGTGCTCGGCCCCCAGCACTTCGTCGATGGTGCGATGGAGGCGCTCTTCTGCCTCGCCTGCGAGGTCGAGGTCGACCGGGATCTCGGTGACCGCCGCCGCCGAGCTGCTCGCGAACAGCGGCGGCAGCTCCCAGGCCGTCACGACCTGCAGCAGGTCTCCAGTGAGGTGCGCCTGACGGGCTGCGAGCTCGAGCGCGCGCTTAGAGGGTTCTGAGCCGTCCACTCCCACCACGATCCGTCCCACGTCCCCTCCTCGGCCGAGGGGGCCTACTGGCCCGCCACGGATCTACCCCGAAGCGCGCCCCGGCACTCGCCGCGCCGCTCGGTCGCGTGCGGCCACACTGGGGCGATGCGCGCCTTTGCCGTCGAGCACCCCGGCCCCATCGCCTCCGGCCCGCTCGTCGAGGTCGAGCGCGGCGTCCCCGTGCCGGGCCGCGGTGAGATCCTCGTGCGCGTCTCGGTGTGCGGGGTCTGTCGCACCGATCTCCACCTCGCGGAAGGGGACCTCGCGCCCAGGCGCCCGCTCGTCGTCCCGGGCCACGAGATCGTCGGCGTCGTCGAGGAGCGGGGCCCCGATGCGCACCGCTTCGCGCGCGGCGACCGCGTCGGCGTCGCCTGGCTGCGCGGCGTCTGCGGCCGCTGTCCGTACTGCCTGCGCGGCGAGGAGAACCTCTGCGCCGCGCCGAGCTTCACCGGCTGGGACGAGGACGGCGGCTTCGCCGAGTACGCCCTCGTCCATCAGGACTTCGCCTACGTCCTCCCCGCCCGCTACTCCGACGCCGAGGCGGCGCCGCTTTTGTGCGCGGGGATCATCGGCTTCCGCGCCCTGCGGCGCGCCGGGGTGCACCCCGGCAGCCGCCTCGGCATCTACGGCTTCGGTGCCTCGGCGCACCTCTGCGCGCAGGTGGCGCTCTCGATCGGCGCGACCGTGCACGTCGTCACGCGCTCGCCGCAGGCCCAGGCGCTCGCCCGCTTCCTCGGGGCGCACTCGGCCGGCGACGGCCCGCCACCCGAGCCCCTCGACGAGGCGATCCTCTTCGCGCCGGTGGGGACCCTCGTGCCCGTCGCGCTGCAGGCCCTTGACCGCGGCGGCGTACTCGCCGTCGCCGGCATCCACCTCTCGGCGATCCCCGAGCTCGACTACGCGCGGGACCTGTTCTATGAGCGCGAGCTCGTGAGCGTCACCGCCAACACCCGCGCCGACGGCCAGGAGTTCCTGGAGGTGGCGGCGGACCTTCCCCTCGTCGTCGCGACCGCGAGCTACCCCTTCGCGGAGGCGCCGCGCGCCCTCGCCGACCTCGCGGAGGGCGCCGTCACCGGCGCCGCGGTGATCGACTGCACGAGCGGCCGGGGCACCTGACCGACACAGCGCTCTGGGAGACTGCCGGCATGGCATTCGGTCAGCAGTCCGGCCCACCCGCCCCGCCCCGCGTCGTCGCCGAGCTCCTGGAGCGCGTCCAGGAGGCGGGCTACGCGGACTTCCGCGAAGCCCGCCACCCGCTCGGCCTCAACCAGCGCCAGGCGGCCGGCCGCTTCACCCGCGACGAGGCGAGCGCCCTCCTCGAGCAGCTGCAGGCGCTGGAGGATGACGCGCCGCCGACGGCCGCCCCGCCGCCGCGGCGTGGCTCGGCCGCCCAGGAGCTCCTCGCCATGGTCTCGGACAAGCAGCTCGCCGCCGAGCTCGAGCGCCGCGGCTGGACGTTGATCGCGCCGTAGCTCAGGAGCGGGTGAGGCGGTAGCGGGTCCCGGCCCCCGCCACCTCCTCGGCGGAGAAGCCGGCCGCCCGCAGCGCCGAGACGCCGCGCGCCCCGGCGAGGCGCGCCCAGCAGGTGACGTCGCCGTAGCCGGCGTCGCCGAGGACACCGAGGGCCGCCGTGACGAGCTCGCCGGCCGACCCGGCGGCGTCGCCGACGACCAGCTCGTAGATCTCGGCACCCCCCTTGCCGTCGGCGTCGCGGCTCCCACCGGCCGAGAGGTAGGCGACGGGCGCCGCCTCCGCGCCCTCCAAGAGGAGGTGGAAGTGGTCCTCGCCCGGCGGCAGGGCGAGGTGCTCGGCGAGGTGGAGGCCGGGGCGCCGGCCCCCCAGGGCGGCGGCCGCGGCGAGCGCCTCGAGGGCCGGATGGTCGTCCGCGGTCGCGGCGCGCACCGACAGCTCAGCCGTGCCCTTCCAGACCGCGCAGGCGCGCCGAGAGGGCGGGCGCGTCCTCGGCACCGAGGACCTCGCCGACGACGCGCCCCGAGGCGTCGAGGAAGAAGGTCGCCGGCAGGGCGTCGACGCCGTAGGCGGTCGCCGCCTGCAGGCCGGCGCCGTCGACGAGGACCGGGTAGCGGACCCCGCCAGCGCGCAGCAGCTTCTCGGCGAGGGAGTGGTCCGAGTCGTTGGTGTCGATCCCGACGAAGGCGACCGCGCCCTTCGCCCGCGCCGAGACCGCGCCGAAGGCGTCGAGCTCCTTCGCGCAGGCGGTGCACCACGAGGCGAAGAAGTTCACCACCGCCGGGCGGTGGCCGACCTCCGCGGCGAGGGTCACGCTCGCGCCGCCGCCGAGGGGCGCGAGCCGCAGAGCGACCGGCGCGCGGTCACCCGCGGCGAGGACCGAGGAGGCGGAGGCGGTGCCGGACGCGGGGCTGTGCACGCGGGTCGCGGCGAAGACCGCCCCGAACACCAGCACCGAGAGCGCGGTCGAGCCGAGCGTGAGGGTGAGGCGCCGCCGCCGGCTCAGCCGGCGGGCGGGCCGGTCAGCTGCCGGGGCGGATGAGGTCGCGGGCGGCACGCGCGATGTGGAAGGCCGAGATCCCCGCGAAGTCGAGGAGCTCGCTCGGGGTCCCCGAGGCGGGGAGCTCGCGCACCGCGAGATGCGCGAAGTGCAGTGGCGTCGAGAAGGTGCCGAGCGCGGTGCGCACGGCCTCGCCGAGGCCCCCCTCGGGGTAGTGGTCCTCGGCGACGACGAGCCGCCCGCCGGTCGCAGTGACCGCCCGCGTGAGAGTCGCGGCGTCGATCGGCTTCAGGCTGTAGCAGTCGACGACGCGCGCCGAGATCCCCTCGGCGGCGAGCTGGTCGGCGGCCTCGAGGCACTCGTGGGTGGTGACGCCGGCGCCGATGAGGGTCACGGCGTCACCGTCACCGGAGCGCAGCTCCGCCGAGCCGCCGATGGTGAAGGTCGTCCCGCTCGGGTACTGCACCGGGTAGGCGCCGCGCGTCGTGCGCAGGTAGGCGATCCCGGGCGCGTCGGACATCAGCGCGGTGAGGGCGACCGCCGAGGTCGCGTCGCAGGGGTAGAGGACCGACGAGCCGTGGATCGCGCGCATGATCGCGAGGTCCTCGAGCGCCATCTGGCTCGGGCCGTCGGCGCCGATCTCGACCCCGGCGTGGCTGCCGACCAGGCGCACCCGCAACCCGGAGATGGCGAGCATGCGCACGAAGTCCGCGGCCCGTGAGAAGAAGGCGCCGAAGGTGGCGGCGTAGGGCACGTAGCCGCGCGCCGCCATCCCGCCCGCGGCGGCGACCATCAGCTGCTCGGCGATGAAGGACTGGAAGTAGCGCTCGGGGGCGACCTTCATGAACTCCTCGGCGTGGGTCGAGTTGCCGACCTCGGCGTCGAGGACGACGACCTCGGGGCGAGCCGCCAGCGCGGCGAGCGCGTCGCCGAAGGCCTTGCGCGTCGCGACCTTCTCGCCGAGCTCGTAGCGGGGAAGCGTGACCGCGGCCTTAGGGTCGGGGGTGATCGCCGGCGTGCCCGGCGAAGGCTCGGGGCCGGTGATCACGAGCTCGGAGACACCGCCGAGCTCGGCGATCGCCTTCTCGGCGAGGTCGGGCGGGAGGGCGACGCCGTGCCAGCCCTCCTTGTCCTCGATCTCCGCGACGCCCTTTCCCTTCTTGGTGCGGGCGACGATCACTGTCGGCTTGCCGCTCGTGCCGGCCTTGGTGAAGGCCTCGTCGATCTCGCCGAGGTCGTGGCCGTCGATGACGATCGCCTCGCAGCCGAAGGCGCGCACCCGCTCGGCGTAGCGCTCGGTGTCCCACTCGAGCTCGGTGGGGCCGCGCTGGCCGAGGCGGTTGACGTCGAACATCACGACGAGGTTGTCGAGGTCGTAGTAGGAGGCCTTGTCGAGGGCCTCCCAGACCGAGCCCTCGGCCGTCTCGGAGTCCCCGCACAGGACGTAGACGCGGTAGTCGAGTTCGTCGAGGTGCTTGGCCGCCGAGGCGATGCCGACCGCCGCGGCGATGCCGAGGCCGAGCGAGCCGGTGGCGAGGTCGACCCAGGGGAGCTGCGGCGTGGGGTGGCCCTGCAGGCGGCTCCCGAAGCGGCGGTAGGTGGTGAGGAGCTCCTCCTCGCTCACCACGCCGACGGCGCGGTACAGGGAGTAGAGCAGCGGGGATGCATGGCCCTTGGAGAAGACGAGGTGGTCGTTGGTCGGGCGCTCGGGGTGCTGCCAGTCGTAGCGGAAGTGGCGGGCGGCGAGCACCGCGATGAGGTCGGCGGCCGACAGCGACGAGGTCGGGTGGCCCGAGCCCGCCGAGGTGCTAGAGCGGATCGAGTCGACCCTCAGCTGGCGGGCGAGATCGGCGACTTCGGCGAGCTCGTGGTTCGGCATCGGCTCCTCGCTCCTGTTCGGGTGGACGCGGCCGAGCCTACCGGCGCGCGCCGCGCTGATCGCAGTCGTCCCGAGCGGTCGCCGGCACGCTGTGCACGGGCCGCGGCAAAGCCCGGTCGGGGCCCCGCTCCTCGGCGCGGCGCCGGGCGGTGCCGCGTCAGTGACTGTGCTGGGCGCTGCCCGCGGGGGTGAGCAGGTCGTGCAGGGTGAGGCTGAGGACGCGCTCAGCGGCGGCGGGCGGGCGCCCGAGGCCGGAGCGCACGAAGTGCCAGTGCGGCCACGAGGTCGCCGCGTCGATCGCGTCGAGCACCAGCTTGCGCTCGCCGTTCAGCGCGCTCAGCTCCGCGGAGAAGGCCTGCTCGAGGAAGTGCCGGCGCACGAGGCGGCTGCGGCGCAGCCCCTCGGCCATCTCCTCGGAGGCGTGCTCGTCGAACAGCGTCGCCCGCCGGATCGGGGTGATCGCCTCGAAGAGGCGCCGCAGCGAGCGGGTGACCATGCCGATGCGAGCCTCGAGGGGTTCGTCGCCGTCGATCGCCACGAGCATCTCGTAGTGGCGGTTCAGCTGCAGGTCGAGTGCGGTGCGGCGCAGCGCCTCGACGTCTTCGAAGTGGTGGTAGACGGTGCGCAGCGCGACACCGGCGCGCCCCGCGACCTTCTGGGCGGTGGGGCGGAGCTCGCCCTCCTCGACGAGTACGAGCAGGGCGTCGAGGACCCGCAGGCGGGTGCGCTCGCCGCGGGCGCGCCGTCCGTCGGTCGACTCGACGCTGGCGTTCGAGGCGCCGCGGCCGCGGTTCAGGCGGGGCAGTGTTGTAGTCATGGCTCCATTGTGGAGCGGCTCGGGCGTCCGCTGTTGGCGCGTTCCGGAATGGGTCCCTGCGGGCTCGTGTGCCTTCTCGCCCCGCTTGGCCGTTCGCTCCAGACGGCTCCGTGGGCGCGAGGGCAACACGTCACTGTAGTTATCCCTTTCTCCGCCGGAGTAACCATCCGCACATCGCGAGCAGCGTGACAAGACCGCAGATCGTGACGATCAGTCCGAGGAGCAGGCTCGCCGGGGCGTAGCGCCAGGTGACGACCCAGCGTCCCTTGGGGATCGGCACGGCCTGCACGAGGCCGAGACGCTGCACGGCGATGACCCGCGTCGGGCCGCCGGCGAGGGGGCGCAGGCGGGCCGTCCAGCCGCCGGAGTAGTTCTCCGAGCGGACGAGCAGCGCGGCGCGCGGCGCGTCGACCGTCGTGCGCTGGGTCGCCCCGAGCGCGGCGTCCTGCACCGTGACCTCGCCGGGCGTCGCGAGCGCAGGGTCGGCGGCTGTCGAGCGCTGCGGCTCCAGCCAGGCGAGGCCGTGCGTCTCGGTGTTCTGCCACACCGAGAAGGGCCCGAGCTGGCCGCCGTAGCGCCAGCGCGGCGCCGCGAGGCTGCCCTGCAGGGCCCCGTCGAGGAGCAGGCGCTCGGACGGGGCGGCGGTGACCGCGACGGTCGCGCCGATCTCAGCGGCGGGGCCCGTGTCGCTCACGACGAGCTCGACGGCACTCACCCCGCCGAGGTTGACGCGCACCGTCCCGTCGCGCTCGACCGCCGCGGTGCGGCGCGTCACCGCCCCGCTCGGGCCGACCGCCGCCACGGTGAGCGCCGCCGGGCGCACCTTGGCGGGGAGCAGGGTCACCGAGGCGCGCCGCAGCACCGTCGGAGAGGCGAAGACGAAGGTGGCCGGTGCCCCCGCTCCGACCGACCAGGGGCCGGCGAAGTAGGCGGGGGCCGCCGGCGCGCCGGCGGCGTTCGTGGCGACCCCCGGAGCGACGCTCAACGGGATCGGCGAGCCGATGGGGAGCGTGATCGAGAACGAGAGCGGCAGGGCGACGAGCGAGCGCAGGTCGAGGGTGTCGGCCTCGGAGCTGGAGAGCAGCGAGCGGCTCACGTTCTCGAAGAAGTGCGTCGCGGTCACCTGCTGGTAGGCGCCGCTCACGAGCGAGCCGTAGCCCTCGACCGAGGCCACGTCGTGGAGGATGTTGAGGTCGGTCACCCCGAGCTCGTTGACGGCCACCGGCCCCTCGGCGGGGATGGCAAAGCTCGGGTTGTAGAGGGCGAAGCGGCCCGTCGGACCGGTATAGCGGGCGAGCCCCTGCGAGAGGGGCGTGTGCGCGGCGAGGCTCGACTCGGGGACCGCCGGGTAGGAGGCGTTCAGCCCGTAGAGGAGGGCATCGGCGAAGACCGCCGCGCCGACGATGAGGCGCGCCGCGCGCGTCCCGCGCCGTGCCGCGACGAGCAGCGCTCCTGCGCTCAGCACGGCGAAGATGATCGTGGCGACGAAGTAGGGCCGCATCCCGTGCAGGGTGGCGAGGAGGCGCGGGAGCCGGAAGTGCGCGGCGAGGCGGCCCGGGTCGGCGATCGCGAGGGCCGCCAGCCCGATGCTCCCGAGCGCGGGGAGCAGCACCACGACGCGGCGGCGGCCGAGAAGGAGGCGCCGCACCTCGCTGTCGGGGGTGCCGAGGTCCTCGACGAGGTAGGCGGCGAGCACCGCGAGCGCGAGGTCGAAGAGCACAGCGCTGCGGTTCTGCAGCCGCTCGCCACCGAAGAGCGGCAGGTGCACCGTGAGGTGACCGAGGGGGATCGTGGTGCCGAGGGCGAGGAGCACGCCGAGGGCGCCGATCAGGTACCACAGGCCGAGGTGGCGGCCGTCCGCGGCGTGCGGCAGGCCGAGCACGCGTGCCCGCAGCGAGGCGGCGAGCGGGAAGAGATAGAGGAGCGCCGCGGCGAGCGCGACGAGGCCGCTCCCGATGCTCAGCTCCGGGAGGTTGTAGTTGCCGGCATAGACCGGCAGGGCGAGGTTGCCGTTGCCCCCGAGGAAGAAGGGGACGAGCAGCTGGGTCGCGAGGCGGAAGGCGTCGACCGAACCGGTCCCGAAGAAGGAGTAGGCCGCCGAGCTGCGCTGCGAGTTGGAGAGGAAGGTCAGCCCGGGCAGCCACTGGATCGCCCCGAGGAGGCCGCCGAGCAGTGCCCCGAGGGCCATCGGCACGAGGGCGCGCAGCAGCGCGCCGAGCGGGCGCCAGGAGAGGACGAGCGCGTAGGGGATCGCCACGATCGCGGTGCTGGTGAGGGCGCGCGGGTCGCCGGCGAGGATCGTCCCCGCGAGCGCGCAGCCGAGGAGCGCGACGAAGCCGACGCGGGCGCGCGGCGACGGCTGACCGGCGAGGCAGTTGATCGCGAGCAGCACAAAGGGCAGGAGCGCCGTGCCCGTCTCGAGGCCGAGGTGGACCACCTGGCCGCTCATGAAGCCGGTGTAGGTGAACAGCAGCGCACCGAGCACCGCGGCGAGCGGCCCGACGCCGTGGCGGCGGAGGAGGAGGTGGGTGCCCACCCCGCACAGGGCGAGGGGGGCGACGAAGTTCGCCGTCCAGGCGAGGCCGAGGGGAAGGAAGGAGAAAAGGAGCGTGCCCGGGAACAGCGCCCCGGCGTTCCACCCGGCGAGCAGCGGTGTCCCGCTCCAGATGAGGGGGTCCCAGGCCGGGAGGCGGCCACTCCGGATCATCGCCCCCGCCAGCTCGCGCAGCGGCAGGTTCTGGACGAGGTCGTCGCCGGGGAGGATCAGGTAGCCGGCGGCGACGTAGGGGAGGTAGATCGCGAGCGGGAGCGCGACGAGGACCGAGAGGGCGAGGCGGTCGCCGCGACCGATGCGCGCGAGCAGCCGCGAGCGACGACGGCGGGGGCTCGCCCGGAGGCTCGCCCGGTCGTCCTCTCCCTCGTCGCCATCCTCGGTGCTCGGCGCGCTCAGGCGCCGCTGCTCGCTCAGCCCGCCCGTCCCGACGTGCCGTCCACCGCGCCGGTGGGGGCGCCCTCGACCTCGGCCCGGCGCGCCGCGGCGGCGAGCGCGCGGCGGTGGCGCCGCACGTGGTGAACCACGAGGGCGGTGCCCAGCAGCACCAGCGCGATCAACACGTACACGAAGTAGTGGCCGATGCCGTTGTAGATCGCCGTCACATGGCTCCCGGCGACGTCGCCGACGGTCGCCCAGAGGGCGACCCAGAGCACGGCGCCGATCGCGTTGAAGGTCAGAAAGACGGGCCACGGCATCTCCGAGAGGCCGGCGACGATGCCGTTGGCTTGGCGGAGGCCCTCGATGAAGCGGGCGATGGCGACGATCTTCGGGCCCTGCCGCTCGAAGAAGGCGGTCGCCTTGTCGAGGCGTTCGGCGGTGATGAACAGGTAGCGGCCGTAGCGCTCGATGAGCGGCCGACCCCCGAAGCGGCCGATCGCGTAGCCGACGTTGTCGCCGAGGACGGCGGCGGACACCGCGACGAGCCCCACGACCACGATGTTCAGCTGCCCCGCGCCTGCGTAGATCGCCGCGGCGATGAGGATCGTCTCGCCCGGGACCGGGATGCCGAAGTCCTCGAGCATCACGAACCCGCCGACGGCGAGATAGCCGTGGTGATTGAGCGTGGGCGCGAGGCTCTTGAGGAAGCCTGGCAAGGGGGGGTTCATCGCGCCCGACGCTACACACCGCGTCGCGGCGGACCGGGGAGCGAATTCTTGACCTCTCCGGTCGACTATCGGCGCCCCCGGCGGTAAGCTCGGCGGCGCATTCCACATCAGAGGAGAAACCCCATGGCACTGCAGCTTGGAGACGACGCGCCCGATTTCACGGCGGAGACGACTGAGGGCGAGATCCACCTCTACGACTACCTCGGCGACGGCTGGGGTGTCCTGTTCTCGCACCCCGCGGACTTCACCCCCGTGTGCACCACCGAGCTCGGCGAGGTCGCCCGACTGAAGCCCGAGTTCGAGAAGCGCAACGCCAAGGTCCTCGGCCTCTCGGTCGACCCGGTGGACTCCCACAAGAACTGGGCGGGCGACATCAAGGACGTCTCGGGCCACGCGCTCAACTACCCGTTGATCGCGGACCCCGAGCGCAAGGTCGCCGACGCCTACGGGATGATCCACCCGAACGCCCTGACCACGATGACCGTCCGCTCGGTCTTCATCATCGGCCCGGACAAGAAGATCAAGCTCACGATCACCTACCCGGCGGCGACCGGCCGGAACTTCGAGGAGATCCTGCGGGTCCTCGACTCGCTGCAGCTGACCGCCAAGCACCAGGTCGCCACGCCGGTGAACTGGCAGCACGGTGACGACGTGATCATCACCGCAGCCGTCTCCGACGAGGACGCGGCGAAGCGCTTCCCCGGCTACACGACGGTGAAGCCCTACCTCCGCACCACGGCCCAGCCGAAGGACTGACCGGGCCGCGCCGACGAGCGAGCAGGGCCCCCGCGACCTCAACACGAGGGTCGCGGGGCCGCTTCGGGTCTCGGCACCATCGACGGGGGCGCCGAAACTACGCTCCCAGGCGATGGCGAGCGTGTCGGCCTCCGTGGGGCCGACCGCACCGGTGGCGTTGCGCGACCGCCTCGAGGGGGCGTGGCGTCTCCTCAGTTCGCTCCCCCTCCTCGTGCAAGACGCCGTCCTGTACGCCGGCTCCTGCGGCTTCGCCCTGCTGAACGCCGGCCTCGCGGAGTCCCCCGACTACCGGGACTGGGGCCAGATGGCGGCGGTCGCCTACGGGGCGGCGACGATCGTCTGCCTGGTGGGGGCGCGGCGCACCGGCCGCCGCCGCCCACCGGCCACGGCCGCCGTGACGCGCCTGCGGCGCGGCGTGCTGTTCGTCCTCGTCCTCGGCGTCGTGGTCGTCCCGCTCGGCGCCGAGCTCGCCTGGCGCGCCGAGGCGACGCCGGGCGCGCACGCTCAGCCCGAGGTGGCGGTGATCGAACGGGCCGGGGACCGGGCAGCCGCGGCGCGCAGCCCGTACCTCACCTCGCCCTCCTCGGTCGGCGACTCGCCGCAGAGCGACCACCACGACGTGGACTCCACCGCCTTCTTCCCCTATCTGCCGGGGATGGTCCTCTTCGGCCTGCCGAGCGCCTACGTCGCGAGCGCCGCCTTGGGCGACGCCCGTCTCGCGCTCGTGCTGTTCACCCTCGGCGTCGCCGGCGGGGCCCTCCTCCTCGGCCCCGGCGCGCTGCGATGGCGGTCACGGGTGGTGCAGGTCCTCGTCGTGCTGCCCTTCGGGGCCCTCCCGATGGTGACCGGTGGCGACGACCTGCCGGTCCTAGCGCTCTGTCTGCTCGGCCTCGTCCTCGCCGCCCGCCGACGTCCCGTCGCCGCCGGCCTCGTCCTCGGCGTCGCCGGGACCCTCAAGTTCACCGCCTGGCCGATCCTCCTGCTCCTCGTGTTCGCGGTGCGTGACGGGGAGGGGCGCCGGGCGATCGGGCGCTACACCCTGGCCGCAGCGGTCGTGGCGCTGCCGGTGATCCTGCTCGGCGTGCTCACGAGCCCCGAGGGCTTCCTCGTGAACGTCGTCCGCTTCCCCCTCGGCCTCGCGAGCGTGCGGTCGCCCGCCGCGAGCCCCCTCCTCGGCCAGGTGCTGACGACGATCTTCCCCTCGCACCGTCGCCTCATCACCGGGCTCCTCGCAGCGGTGGGCGCCCTCCTCGTGCTCGCGCTGCTCTACCGTCGCCCGCCGCGGTCAGTGGCCGGGGTCGCCGGGGTGACCGCCTTCGCGCTGCTGCTCGCGACCCTGCTCGCCCCGGCCACCCGCTTCGGCTACCTCATCTACCCGGCGAACCTCGCCGCCTGGGCGGTGGCGCTCTCGGTCGGAGCGGCTCAGTCGGGGTCGTTCTGCTCGAAGAGCGTGAGGGCGAGCGTCGTCTCGCCGGCCGAGAGGTCGCCGTTCAGCGCCGGGGTGAGCGAGGGCCCCGCCGGGGTGAGCACGACCGCCACCTCCCAGTAGTAGCCGTCGGTCGAGGGACGGGTGCCGAACAGCTCGGTGTGTTTGCCGTCCGCGGTTGTGTCGGGGCCGGAGACCGACCAGCCTCCCGCCTTCAGCTCCGTGCGGTAGAAGGTGACGGTCTTCGCGCGGCTGGCGGCGACGTCGAGGGTGACGGTGCCGTCGTAGAGCTCGAGGCCGGCATCACTGCGCTCGTGGCCCTTCACCGTCGCGCCGGCGGGCACGACGAGCGCCTTCAGCACGTCGGCGGGAGGGTCGCCCCCCGAGGAGATCTGCCGGAACAGCGGTGTCGATGCGGCGGGGGAGAGGCCCGTCCCGCCCACGGCGCCGCCGCTCGGCGCCGTCGTCTTCGGCGGCTTGCCACCGACCGCGGCGAACACGAAGCCGAAGAGCGAGATCACGAGGACGATCGCGACCACGATGAGCGCCGGCCCCCGGCGGACTCGGCCGGGGCGCCAGGGCAGCTCGCCGCCGGCTGTCGGCGGCGCCGGATCGTCGAGGGAGGGAGCAGGGTCGGTGGTGGTCGCAGGCAAACTGTAGTGGCGGTCGGCAGTTGCTCGGAATGCGTTCCTGGGCCCCGGCCGACGGACACGGCTGCGTGGGCCCTCGGTCGAGGGTTCCGCAGGCACGGAGCCGTGGCAGTCTCTTCCCGGCCCGGCCCGGCCCGGCCCGGCCCGGCCCGGCCCGGCCCGGCGCGGCCCCGAGGACCTCGCGGCCCGAGGGGCACGGGCGCCGCGCCGCCATTCAGCTTCAAATCCGGCCCCAGCCGATAATCTGTCTCATGGCCCTCGTGGACCCGCTCACCGAGGCAGCGGCGCCGCCTTCGGCGGGCGCGTCTGGCCACGGCGTCTCCGCCGAGACGCTGCTCGGCCTGCTCGGCACGCACCGCCCCTCTGACGACCTCTCCGCCGTGAAGGCCGCCTTCGACCTGGCCTGCAAGGCGCACGAGGGCCAGACCCGCCTGTCGGGCGAGCCCTACGTCACGCACTCGATCGCCGTGGCGGAGATCGTCGCTGGCCTCGGGCTCGATGCCACCTCGGCCGCGGCGGCGCTGTTGCACGACGTGGTCGAGGACACCGAGGTGAGCCTCGGCGAGATCGAGTCGGCCTTCGGACCCGTGATCGCGCAGATTGTCGACGGGGTCACCAAGCTCGACCGCCTGCACTTTTCCTCGAAGGAGGCGCAGCAGGCGGCGACGGTCCGCAAGATGCTCGTGGCGATGGCTAAGGACTGGCGGGTCCTCGTGATCAAGCTCGCCGACCGCCTGCACAACATGCAGACGCTCTCGGTGATGCCGGAGTGGAAGCAGCACCGCACCGCGCAGCAGACCCTCGACATCTACGCGCCCCTCGCGCACCGCCTCGGCATCGAGGAGATGAAGTGGCGGCTCGAGGACCTCTCCTTCGCCTCGCTGCACCCCAAGCGCTACGCGGAGATCGCGCAGATGGTGGCGACGCGCGCGCCGCGGCGCGAGCCCGAGCTCGCCCTCGTGATCGAGATCCTGCGCGGCCGCCTCTCGGCGCTCGGGATCGACGCCGTCGTCACCGGACGCCCGAAGCACCTGTGGAGCATCTACGAGAAGATGGTGCTGCGGGGCAAGGAGTTCGACGAGATCTACGACCTCGTCGGCATCCGCATCGTCGTCGAGTCCGAGAAGGACTGCTGGGCGGCCCTCGGCTCGGTGCACGCGTTGTGGCCGCCGGTGCAGGGACGCTTCAAGGACTACATCAACTCGCCGAAGTTCAACCTCTACCAGTCGCTGCACACGACAGTGGTGGGGCCGCAGGGCAAGCCCCTCGAGATCCAGATCCGCACCCAGGAGATGCACCGCCGGGCGGAGTTCGGGATCGCCGCCCACTGGGGCTACAAGGAGGACACCACCCACCCAGGGAGCTCGCACTCCTCCGAGGACATGGCCTGGCTGCAGCGGATCGTGGACTGGGAGCGCGACACCCCCGACCCGATCGAGTTCCTCGAGACCCTGAAGCTCGACCTCGACCAGGGCGAGGTCTACGTCTTCACGCCGAAGGGGGCGATCGTCACCCTCCCGACGGGAGCCACGCCGGTCGACTTCGCCTACGCGATCCACACTGAGGTCGGCCACCACTGCATCGGGGCGCGGGTGAACGGCCGCCTCGTCCCCCTCGAGAACAAGCTCGCCTCGGGGGACACCGCCGAGATCTTCACGTCCAAGGTGCCGACGGCCGGGCCGAGCCAGGACTGGCTGCGCTTCGCCGCCTCCCCGCGGGCGCGCAACAAGATCCGCCAGTGGTTCTCGCGCGAACGGCGCGAGGACGCGATCGAGAACGGCCGCGACGAGCTCGCGAAGGCGCTGCGGCGCGAGGGCCTCCCCGTGCAGCGCCTGTCCAGCTCGGCGGCCCTCGGCGAGCTCGCCGAGGAGATGGGCTTCGTCGACCTCGACGGCCTCTACGCGGCGATCGGCGAGGGGCACTGCTCGGCGCGCGGCGTGGTGCAGCGGCTGCAGCGGGATCTCGTCGGCGGAGAGGAGCAGCTCCCGACGACGGTCCTGCAGACGCGGCGGCCGAGCGCGCGGCGCGGCGGCTCGGCGGGTGTCTACGTCGAGGGCCTCGACGACATGATGGTGCGCCTCAGCCGCTGCTGCACCCCTGTCCCCGGCGACAAGATCATCGGCTTCGTCACCCGCGGGCGGGGCGTCTCGGTCCACCGCGAGGGTTGCGTGAACGCGACCGCCCTCACCGGTGGCGACAACGAGCGCCTCATCGAGGTCGAGTGGGACGACTCGCAGTCGGGTGTCTACGTCTCGGCGATCGAGGTCAAGGCCTTCAACCGGTCACAGCTCCTCGTCGACGTGGCGCGCGTGCTCGCCGAGCACCACGTGAACATCATCTCTTCGTCGTCGCGCATCGCAGCCGATAGGGTCGCTGCGATGCGTTTCGAGTGTGAACTCGCCGACGCCGCGCACCTCGACTCCGTCCTCGGCTCGCTCCGCCAGCTCGAGGGCGTCTACGACGCGTACCGCCTCCTCCCCGGCGGTGGTCGCAGCCTCCAGCCCGCCGGGAAGTGACCGCCTTTCAGGCACCCACGGGCACGCGTGACGTGCTCGCTCCGGAGAGCGCGCGCATCGAGCAGCTCGTCGCGACTTTCGCCGGGCTCTGCAGGAGGGCCGCCTACGGCCTCGTGCTCTCGCCGATGTTCGAGGACGCGGGGGTCTTTCGCCGTGGTGTCGGGGAGGCCTCCGACGTCGTGACCAAGGAGATGTACGAGTTCGAGGACCGCGGCGGCCGCCTGCTCGCGCTCCGCCCCGAGGGGACGGCATCAGTCGTACGCGCCTACGTGCAGCACCGCCCGCCGGTGCCCTTCAAGTCCTGGTACGTGACGCCGGCGTTCCGCTACGAGCGGCCGCAGGCGGGCCGCTACCGCCAGCACCACCAGTTCGGCGTGGAGGCGATCGGATCGGCCGACCCCGACCTCGACGTCGAGGTCGTCGCCCTCCTCGACGAGTACCTGCGAGCCGCCGGGCTCTCGAAGCTCGTGCTGCGGATCAACTCGATGGGCGACGACGAGTGCCGTCCGGGGTATCTTGCGGCGCTCGAGGTCTTCCTCGCGGCGCACGCCGACGAGCTCTGCGGCGAGCACCGCGAGGGGTGGGCGCGCAACCCGCTGCGGGTGCTCGACTGCAAGCGGGAGGAGTGCGTCGCGCTCCGCCCCGAGATGCCCGTCCTCTCCTCGATGCGCTGCGACAACTGCGAGCACCACTTCGCGCGCGTCGTCGCCGGCCTCGACGCGCTCGGCGTCGGCTACCAGTTCGACGACTTCCTCGTGCGCGGCCTCGACTACTACACGCGCACGACCTTCGAGTTCGGCTCGCTCGCCCTGCAGTCCGCGCAGAACGCGGTCGGCGGCGGCGGCCGCTACGACAAGCTCGTCGCCGCCCTCGGCGGCCCCGAGACGCCGGGCATCGGCTTCGCGACCGGGATCGAGCGGGTGCTGCTCGCCCTCGACGCCGAGGGCGCCGCGCCGGCGGGCGAGGACGGGGTCGACCTCTTCGTCGTCGACCTCACCGGCGGCGCCTCGGCGCGCGACCTCACCCACCAGCTCCGCCGCCTCGGCTTCTCGGCCGAGCGCGCCTTCGACCAGCGGTCGATGAAGGCCCAGCTCCGCCAGGCCGACCGCTCCGGCGCGACCGTTGCGATCATCGTCGGCGAGGACGAGCTCGCCCGACGCCAGGTCACCGCCCGCGTGCTGCGCGGCCCCGACGCCCACCACCAGGAGTCCTTCGACGTGGACGACCTCGCCCCTTCCCTGCAGAAGCTGCTCGCCGGGGCGCGCCCGTGAGCGGCCCCCGTCCGCTCGGGCTGCGCACCGACTACTGCGGGGCCCTCGGTCCCGACGACGTCGGCCGCGAGGTCGCGATCTGCGGCTGGGTGGCGCACCGCCGCGAGCACGGCGAGCACCTCGCCTTCGTCGACGTGCGCGACCACACCGGCCTCGTGCAGTGCGTGATCGACACCCGCCTCACGGTGCGCAGCGAGTACGTAGTGCGCGTCACCGGGTCGCTCAGGCTGCGGCCGGAGGGGACCGAGAACCCCGAGCTCGCGACGGGCCTCGTCGAGCTGTCCGACTGCGAGGTGGAGATCCTCTCCGAGGCCCAGCCGCCGCCGTTCGTCATCGACGGCCACAGCGAGACAGACGAGAGCGTCCGCCTCCGCCACCGCTACCTCGACCTTCGCTCGACGCGCATGCAGCACAACCTGCGGCTGCGCGCCCGCATCAACCAGGCGCTGCGTGAGCAGATGGCGGCCCAGGACTTCCTCGAGATCGAGACCCCGTTGCTCTGGACTCCGACTCCCGAGGGGGCGCGGGAGTTCGCGATCCCCTCCCGGCTGCAGCACGGCGCGTTCTACGTCCTCCCGCAGTCGCCGCAGATCGCGAAGCAGCTCTCGATGGTCGGCGGGATGGACCGCTACTACCAGATCGCCCGCTGCATGCGCGACGAGGACCTGCGCGCGGACCGCCAGTTCGAGTTCACCCAGCTCGACCTCGAGGCCTCCTTCGTCACCGAGCGCGACGTGCGCGACGCGGTCACCGCCGCGCTCTACGCGGCGGTCGAGGCGGTGCGCGGCGAACGGCCGGAGGCTCCCGTCGAGATGACCTGGGACGAGGCGCTCGACCGCTTTGGCTCGGACAAGCCGGACCTGCGCTTCGCGATGGAGCTCGTCGAGCTCACCCCCGCGCTCGAGAAGACCGAGTTCAAGGCCTTCCGGTCGGCCGACGAGGCGCACCCCGCCTCGGTGCGGGCGATCGTCCTTCCCGGTGGCGCGGAGCTCGGGCGCGCCCGCCTCGACGCGCTCATCGAACGGGCCAAGGCGCTCGGGGCCAAGGGCCTCGTCTGGATGCGAGTCGTCGCTGGCGTAGAGGGGCCCGACCTCGAGTCGCCGATCGCGAAGTTCCTCTCCGACGCCGAGCGCGCCGAGATGGTCCACCTCTGCGGCGCGGCCGCCGGCGACCTGCTGCTCATCGTCGCCGACGAGCACCGCACCGCCTCGCAGGTCCTCGGCCAGCTGCGCGTCGACCTCGGCCGGCCGCCGGTGAGCGAAGGGCCGCTCCGCTTCTGCTGGGTCGTCGACTTCCCGCTCTTCGAGGGCTACGACGAGGCGGGGGACCTCGTCGCCGCGCACCATCCCTTCACGATGCCGAAGCCGGGCGACCTCGAGAAGTTCGACTCCGACCCCCTCGCGGTGCGCGCCCAGTCCTACGACCTCGTGCTGAACGGCTGGGAGCTCGGCTCGGGGAGCATCCGCATCCACCGCCCCGACATCCAGGCGAAGGTCTTCAGCGCGCTCGGCATCTCCGACGAGGAGGCAGCGGCGCGCTTCGGCTTCCTGCTCGGCGCCTTCGCCTACGGCGCGCCCCCGCACGGCGGCTTCGCCGTCGGCCTCGACCGCTTCGTCGCGGTGCTCGCCGGCGAGGAGAACATCCGCGAGGTGATCGCCTTCCCGAAGACCCAGTCCGGGACCGACCTCATGACCGGCGCCCCCCGCGCCCTCGGCGCCCGCCAGCTCCGCGAGCTCGGGATCAACGTCGTCGTCCCCCCCGAAAAGGGGGGAGCCCCCTCCGGGCCGGGCTGAGTTGCCGACCGGCGGCGGGAGCCTCTTTGACGCCGCGGCCGCGAGCGAGCTCGAGTCGCGTGCGCCGCTCGCGGCGCGCCTGCGCCCCCGCCGCCTCGACGAGGTCATCGGCCAGCGCCACCTGCTCGGCGAGGGCGCGCCCTTCCGCCGTCTCGTCGAGAGCGACCGCCTCTCCTCGGCGATCTTCTTCGGCCCCCCGGGGACCGGCAAGACCACCGTCGCCCGCCTCGTCGCCGACACCTCCGCGAAGACCTTCGTACAGCTGTCCGCCGTCTCGGCGGGGGTGAAGGACGTCCGCGAGGAGCTCGAGGGGGCGCGCCGATGCCTCGGCGAGTCGGGGCGGGGGACGATCCTTTTCCTCGACGAGATCCACCGCTTCAGCCGCGCCCAGCAGGACGCCCTCCTCCCCGGCGTGGAGGAGGGCGTCGTCGTGCTGATCGGGGCGACGACCGAGAACCCCTTCTTCGCGCTGAACGCCCCGCTGCTCAGCCGCTCCACCCTGTTCCGCTTCGAGCCGCTCACGCGCGACGACCTCGAGGCGCTCGTCGGCCGCGCCCTCGAGCGCGAGGGAGCCTCCGCGGCGCCGGACGCGGTGGCCGCCGCCTGCTCGCTCGCCGAGGGCGACGCGCGCGGCGTGCTCACCTCGATCGAGGTCGCCGTCGCGATCGCGCGCGGCAGGGGCGAGCCGCCGGTCGTCACCCTCGCCGACGTCGAGGCGGCGCGCACCACGCGCGCGCTGCGCTTCAGCCCCGACGACCACTACGACATGGTGAGCGCCTTCATCAAGTCGCTGCGCGGCTCGGACCCCGACGCCGCCGTCTACTGGATGGCCCGCCTGCTCGCGGCCGGCGAGGACCCCCGCTTCGTCGCCCGCCGGATGGTGATCCTCGCGAGCGAGGACGTCGGCATGGCCGACCCGACGGGGCTCGTCGTCGCGACCGCGGCCGCCGAAGCGCTGGAGCGCGTCGGCCTCCCCGAGGCGGCGCTCAACCTCGCGCAGGCGGCGGTGCACCTCGCCCTCGCGCCGAAGTCGAACGCCACCGCGAAGGCGCTCTGGGCGGCGCAGGCCGACGTCGAGCACGAGCCCGCCGGCGCCGTCCCCGAGCGGCTGCGCGACGCCCACTACAAGGGGGCCACGGCGCTCGGCCACGGTCGCGGCTACGAGTATCCTCACGACGACCCGCGGGGCTTCGTCGAGGGCGTCTACCTGCCGAAAGAGCTGGCTGGACGGCGGTACTTCGTGCCCAGCGCGCACGGCCGCGAGGCTGAGCTCGGGGCACGCCTGGAGGCGCTGCGCCGTGGCGAGGCGCCCGACGGAGAGCCCGAGAGACAGCCCGACGGACCGAGAGAGGGAGGTGGCAGCGATGAGCGTTGAGGCGGAGCGGCTGCGCAGCACCTTCAGCGAGTTCTTCACGAGCCGCGAGCACACCCTCGTGCCCTCGGCGGGGCTGATCCCACACCACCCGCGCGCCCCGATGTTCACTAACGCCGGGATGAACCAGTTCCTCCCCTACTTCCTCGGGGAGGAGGCGCCCCCCTTTCCGCGAGCGACGACGGTGCAGAAGTGCGTGCGGGTGCGGGGCAAGCACGACGACATCGAGCTCATCGGCCGCACCACCCGCCACGGCAGCTTCTTCGAGATGCTTGGCAACTTCAGCTTCGGCGACTACTTCAAGGCCGATGCGATCGCTTACGCCTGGGAGCTGCTCACCGACGTGATCGGCCTCAACCCGGAGCGCCTGTGGGTGACCGTGCACACCTCCGACGACGAGGCCGAGGCGCTGTGGCGGGGCATCGGCTTCCCCGCCGAACGCATCCAGCGCCTCGACGAGGACAACTTCTGGGAGATGGGCGAGACGGGCCCCTGCGGCCCTTGCTCGGAGATCGCCTACGACCGCGGCGACGCCTTCGGTCACGACGGCGGCCCCGCGCTCGGGAGCGACGAGCGCTTCCTCGAGATCTGGAACCTCGTCTTCATGCAGTTCGACCGGCAGTCCGACGGCACCCTCGAGCCGCTGCCGCGCCCGAACATCGACACCGGCTTCGGCCTCGAGCGGGTGCTCACCGTCGTCGAGGAGGCGCCGAGCGTCTGGGAGACGAGCCTGCTGCGGCCGATCATCGCCACCGCCGAGGTGGCGACGGGCGTGACCTACGGCAAGGGGGGCGAGGCCGACGTCGCGCTGCGGGTGCTCGCGGACCACGCGCGCACGATGGCCTTCCTCGTCTCCGACGGCGTCTTCGCCTCCAACGAGGGGCGCGGCTACGTGCTGCGGCGGATCATCCGCCGGGCGGTGCTGCGCGCCCAGCAGCTCGGTGGCGAGGGCCTCGTGATGCCGAAGGTCATCGAGGGCGTGATCGCCGAGATGGCCTCCGCGTGGCCACAGCTCGTGCGCGACGCCGGCCTCATCACCACCGTCGTCGCCCACGAGGAGGAGGCCTTCCGCCGCACCCTCCGCCAGGGAAGCGCGCTCTTGGAGGAGGAGCTGGAGAGCGGCGGCGAGCTCTCGGGGGCGGTCGCCTTCCGCCTGCACGACACCTTCGGCTTCCCGATCGACCTCACCAACGAGATCGCTGCCCAGCGGGGCGTGACCGTCGACGTCGCGGGCTTCGAGGCCGAGATGGAGCTGCAGCGCGCCCGCGCCCGCGCCGGGGCGCGCGCGGGCAAGGGCGACAGCGGCCTCGCCGAGGCGGCGCGCGGCGTGCTCGAGGAGTTCGGCCCGAGCGAGTTCGTCGGCTACCGCCGGGAGGAGGCCGACGGCCGCCTGCTCGCGGCGCTCGAGCGCCCCGAGGAGGCCTTCAGCAACTTCGACGGCGAGGCCTTGCCGGAGGGCGCGGTGCTCCTCGACCTCTACCTCGACCGCACCCCCTTCTACGCGGAGGGCGGCGGCCAGGTCGGCGACACCGGGCGGATCACCGCCCCCGAGGGGACCTTCCGCGTCCTCGACACGACCGTCGCCACCGAGGGCCTCGCCCGCCACACCGGCTACTTCGAGCAGGGCTCGATCGAGGCCGGCTCGCCGGTGCACGCTGCCATCGACGCGGCGCGCCGGCAGGCGATCCGCCGCAACCACACCGCGACACACCTGCTGCACGCGGCGCTGCGCAAGGTGCTCGGCGACCACGTGAAGCAGCAGGGCTCGCTCGTCGCCCCCGACCGGCTGCGCTTCGACTTCAGCCACTTCGCGGCGCTCAGCGCCGAAGAGCTCGCCGAGGTGACCGGCCTCGTGAACGCCGAGGTGCTCGAGAACGAGCCGGTCCGCACCTACGAGACCTCGCGCGGCGAGGCCGAGCAGTCGGGGGCGATGGCCTTCTTCGGCGACAAGTACGGCGAGGTGGTGCGCGTCGTCGAGACCGGCGGCGTCTCGGTCGAGCTCTGCGGTGGCACCCACGTCGCCGCCACGGGGACCATCGGCCCGCTGCGCATCGTCTCGGAGGCCTCGATCGGGGCCAACACGCGGCGCATCGAGGCGACGACCGGCACCGCCTCGCTCGAGGGGATCGCCGTGAACGACGCGCTGCTCGCCGAGTTCTCCGAGGCGCTGCGGGCGAGCCCCGCGGAGCTGCACGACGCCCTCGGCCGCCTCCTCGAGCGGGAGCGCTCGCTCGAGGAGGAGCTGAAGAAGGTGCGCGGCGCGCAGTCCCGTGACGAGGCGAAGAGCCTCGCCGCGGGGGCTGAGCGCGGTGTCGTCGTCGCCCGCCGCGACGCGCTCGAGCCGGCGGCGCTGCGCGAGCTCGCGCTCGCGGTGCGCGACGACCCC
>Ga0307373_10003272_pt1 | contig 28326 bp, 21 predicted proteins | sample OX2MG_FD_202534 | JGI IMG/M metagenome (GOLD analysis project Ga0307373, IMG submission 202534) | Soil microbial communities from Risofladan, Vaasa, Finland - OX-2 | ecosystem: Environmental > Terrestrial > Soil > Coastal area > Acid sulfate soil | place: Finland: Risofladan, Vaasa | collected... | reverse complement strand
ACCGGCCGTGCGCACCGCGGTCCGCGGGGACCGCGGTCGCGTCAACGAGAACACGAGGCGCCACGACCAGTCCGGCTCCTTTCGCGTCAGTACTTCACGTTCTCTAGTCACGGGGGTCACTCCCCCCCTGTCAGATCCGAGCGTACGCCCTCAGCGACGTCCCCGCGCCCGCCCAGCCGGGCCTGCCGAATCAGGAAACATTGCCGTAACCAGCCGTCCACCAGCCGACCCGGCACCAGCCGTGTCACGGTCCCGTCACCGGCCCGTCACCGCCCCGTCATTGCTTCCGTCACGTGACTCTCCGTCACGGCCGCGGCGTCACGCCGCTGCCCCCGGCCGCCGCCCCGCCGGTCAGCTTCGCCGCCCGGCCCAGGGCCGCGTTCATCTTGGCCATGTCATCGCCGAAGGCGACCCAGTCGGGCTTGCTGAGCCGGAGCGCCGCCAGCGCCTGGGCGTAATACGCCTGCGCCTGCTGCAGATCCTGCTGCAGGCTGCCCTGCTGGCCGGCGGCGGGCTGGCCGGCGGCGGGCTGGCCGGCGGCGGGCTGGCCGGCGGCGGGCTGGCCGGCAGCGGTCCCGAGCACCTGGGCCAGCGCGCCTTGCAGCGTCGAGGAGTAGCCCACCTGGTTATTGAAGTAGGCGAACACGCGCTTGAGAGCCGGATAGGACCCCGCGCTCCCGGTGGCGTCCGCCGAGACGTACACCGGCTGGGTGTACAGCAGGCCGCCGCCCAGCGGCATCGTTATCAGGTTGCCGAGGGTCACCTTCGAGCCGCCCTTGCGCAGCTGGGTGAGCTCGATGGACGCGGCCGGGTCCGACTGGAATTCGTTGCTCGCCTGCTGCGGGCCGAGCACGCCGGCCCTCTGCGGCAGCTTGAGAATCTCGATCTTCCCGTAGCCGGGGCTGGCCGGATTGCTGTTGACCGCCATGAACGCGGCCATGTTCGGGCGGCCGCGCTGGGTAAGGGACGTGACCAGCGAAAACTCCGGTGTGGACTGACCCGGCATGGTCATCGTCAGGTAGTAGGGCGGCTGGCTGAGCTGCTGATGCGATCCGGTCGCCGGATCGACGGGCACGGACCAGAAGTCCTGGCCGGCGTAGAACGCCGGCGCGTTCGTCTCGTGGAACTGGCTGAGGATCTGGCGCTGCAGCGCGAACAGGGCCACCGGGTACCGCAGGTGCGCCTCGATCGCCTTCGGGATCTGGCCGTAGGGCTTGATCAGGCCGGGAAACGCCTTCTCCCAGGCGGCCAGGATCGGGTCCGAGCCGCGCCACTGGTAGAGGGTGACCTGCCCGGTATAGGCGTTAACGACCGCCTTCACCGAGTTGCGGATGTAGTTGACCTCCCCGCCGGGGCCGGCCACCGCGCCGCCCGGCGCGTAAGTGTCAGCGGTGGCCTGCTGCAGCCCCAGCCGGGCGGAGTACGGGTAGTAGTCGGAGCTGGTGTAGCCGTCCACCACCCAGTAAAGCTGCTGGTTCGCGACGATCGGGTAGGAGTCGCCGTCCAGGGTGAGAAAGGGCGCCACCTTGGCCACCCGGGCCAGCGGGTCGCGCACGTACATGATCCGCGACCGGCTGTTGATGGCGCTCGACAGCACGATGTTGAGCTGGCGGAACTTGATCGCGTACAGCAGCCGGCTCAGGACCGACCCGACCGGCACGCCGCCCGTGCCGTGATAGGTGCTGTCCTGCTGGCCGCCGCTGCTCTCGTTGGGGTAGTCGAGCTCGTGCTGGCCCCGGCCGCCCGCGATGACGTAGCTGGCCTGCTGCTCACCGAAGTAGACCCGCGGCTGGAACTTACCGAGCGCTCCGCTGGCCGGCTCGGGTATGCCGCTGTCGGTGAAGGACGGGTTGCCGTCCGGCGCCGCGGAGCCGGCGGCGGCCGCGACCACTCCATAGCCGTGGGTATAGACCAGATGTCTGTTGACCCAGTTGTCCTGGCCGGGCGGCGGGCCGCTCATCGCCCGGACGCCGACGATCATGTCCACCGGGACCGGGCTGCCCTGCTGCTGGTACCGGTCGATGTCCAGCACCGGGGCGAACTGGTAGTAGCTCTTGACTTGGTGAAGCTGCTGGAATGCCGGTGACACCACGCCGGGATCGGCCAGTCGCAGGTCCGGCAGCGCGGCCGCCTCCCGGGCGAGCTGCGCCGGCTGCTGCGTCGAGGACCCCGGGTACGGGATCACCGCCGCGTGCGCGGTGCCGACGCCGTAGGCCGTGCGGGTACTCGCGATCTCCTTGGAGAGAAAGGGGCTTTCCTTCGCCAGCTCGTTCGGCTTCACCACGAATTGCTGGATGATCGCCGGATAGACCCCGCCGAGCAGGACGGCCGACAGCACGAGCAGGCCGAAGCCGGCCGCCGGCAGCAGCGAGCCGCGCCGGGCCGCGCCGATCAGGAACAGGGCAGCGCAGATCAGCGCGATCACGGCCAGCACGGTCTTGGCCGGCAAGATGGCGTTGACGTCGGTGTAGGAGGCCCCGGTCTGCACGACGCCGCGCTGGGAGAAGTCGATGGCATACCGGTCCACCCAGTAGGCCCCGGCCTTGAGCAGGACGAAGGTGCCCGCCAGCACGAACAGCTGCGCCCGGGCGGCGGGGGTGGCCCGCTCGCCGCGCAGCTGCGGCCGCAGCCCGCCGTACAGGTAGTGCACGGTAACGGCCGCCAGCACCGACAGCAGCACGGCCGCGAACAGGTAGGACAGCAGCAGCCGGAGGAACGGGTAGTCGAAGACGAAGAAGGAGATATCCAGGTGAAACTGGGGGTCGGTCCGTCCGAAGGAGGTCCGGTTCGCGAACAGCAGCCAGGTCCGCCAGCTGCCGGCCGCGCCGAGCCCGGAGACCAGCCCGATGAAGCCCAGCCCCGCCGCCAGCACGAGCCGCCGGTGCGGGTCGACCAGCAGTCGGTAGGCCTCCGGGCCCTGCGCGCGCGGTCCCACGGCCTCGCCGGCCGGGCCGGGCGGTCGCAGCCGGTAGGCCAGCCAGGCGTTGAGACCGACCACGGCCATCATGAACAGCGCGGCGACCCCGAACAGCGCCCACTTCGTCCCGTAGGTCACGTCGAAGGTCTGGCTATGGCCGACCGAGCGGAACCACAGCAGGTCCGTCCACACCCCGGCGGTGACGCCGATGGCCACGATCACCGCGGCCACCGTGATCACGACCGGGATGAGGCGCCGCGGCCAGCGGGCAAGCGTGATCGGCCGGCGAACCGGCCGCGGCTGGCCGGGAGCACGGAAGGCCACGCTCTCCCCCTTTGCTGGACCTCGCGCCGTCGCTAACCCTCGACCGCGCGCTGCGGCGTTGTTCCGGCCCGCGCCCGGGGCGCGCGAGCCTGATTTCCCAGTGCGCAACTTACCGGTAAGGCATGCGGTTCCCGCGCGCATCGACGGTCACGGCGCGGTCAGCAGGAGGGCACCGCCTTGCCCTGCTTGATCGCCTTGAGGTCGGCGACCGCCCCGCTCAGGGTGCTCACCTTGACCACCCTGAGCCCGGCCGGGACCGCGCCCGCGGTGTCCGGGCAGTTCGCCGCCGGGGTCAGGAATACGGTCGCGCCCGCCGCCCGGGCCCCGGCCATCTTCTGCTGGATCCCGCCGATCGGGTCGACCTTGCCGCCGACCTCGATCTCCCCCGTGCCGGCGATGAACTTTCCGCCGGTCAGGTTGCCCTGGGTGAGCTTGTCGATGATGCCGAGGGCGAACATCATCCCGGCGCTCGGGCCGCCGATGTTCCCAATGCTGATCTTGATGGTGAAAGGGAAGGCAAAGCTCTCGCCCACCGCCACGCCGACGACGGCCTGGCCGCCGACATTGGCCGTGCGCAGCCGGAACTGGCGGCTGGTCCCCTGCCGGCTGATCGTCAGGGTGACCGGAGCGCCGGGCGTGCGTGCCCGGATCATCGTGGCGGCATCGTGCCGGCAGGTCACCGGGGTGCCGTCCACGGCCGTGATCACGTCGCCCTTGCGCAGCACGCCCGCCGCGGGCTTGCCTTTCTCCGTGCCCTGGATGGTGTCGACCGTTTTGAAGCTGATGTTCAGCTGGCACAGCGCCGCCGCCGTGGCGGTCTGCTGGGAGTTCACCATCTGCTCGGTGTCTTGCTGCAGCACCTCCTGCTGCGTCTGGCCGGGGGTAAAGATCTCCTGCTCGGGGACGACCGCGTTGTCGGGCGTGAGCCAGGAACGCAGCGCGGCGAAGACGTTAAATCCGCTCTGCGGGCCGCCGATGTAAGACACCGTCACCATATTGAGGTGGCCGGCGGTGCGATAGCTGGGATGCCCGCTGATCTGAATCAGGGGACGACCGGACAGCTTGCCGAGAGTGTTCAGTGTCGGGCCGGGGGTCAGGGCCACGTACGGGACGGGCAGGATCGCGGCCACGGCCAGCGCGGCCATCACCCCGACGCCGGCGATGACCAGCGTGATGCCGCGGCGAGACAGGCGCGCGGGCCCTGGCCAGATGGCTCGGGCCGCCCGGCCGAGCAGGCCGAGCAGGCCGCCGTCCGGCCCGGATCTAGGCACTGTTCACCCACTCGCTCTCCCCGTCGGGGAAACTCTGCTGCTTCCAGACGGGCACGGTCGCCTTGAGGTCCTCGATCAGGGCCCGGCAGGCCGCGAACGCCTCGTCCCGGTGGTCGGCGGCGGCGGCCACCACGACGGCCAGGTCACCGACCTGCAGGTCGCCCACCCGGTGCGCGGCAGCCAGCGCCCGCACGCTGAAGCGCCCGGCCACCTTCTCTGCGACCTCCCGCAACTGCTGCGCCCCGGACGGGTGGGCGCTGTAGGACAGGGCGGACACAGCGCGGCCGTGATCGTGGTCGCGCACGGTCCCCACGAACAGGGCAATCGCTCCCGCGGCCGGATCGGCGACGGCCAGGCGCACCTCGTCCACCGACAGCGGCTCGGCGCGGAACTCGGCCATCCGGATGACAGTCACGCAGCCAAGTTACAACCACCGGGCCGACCCGCGGCGCCTGCCGGCGTACCTCCGCGCTCAGGCCCCGGCGCGGAGCCCGGCGGCGAGCCTGGAGCGGGGCCCGGCGGCGAGCCTGGAGCGGGGCCGGCGCCCTCATGACCCCCGACGGCGGCGGCGGGCGTGCCGGACGATCGCGGCGGTCCCGATGACCGCGACCGTGGCGCCGGCGGCCGTGATCGTCGCGTCCTTCATGTCCAGGCGGCGCCCGGCGACGGCGTGGTGGCCGGCCCGCTGGTCCAGCAGCACCTGAACCGCGGCCACGTTGTCATAGCTCGGCCGCCAGCCGGCGGCCCGCAGCGCCTGACAGTCGACCACCCACGGGTATACGACGAAATGCAGGTCATTGACCGGCGCTGGGGTGATTCCCGCGCGGTGCAGGCGCTGCGCCGTGGCGAAGGTCAGGCCGGCGGGCAGCTCGATCCGCTTGAGCCCGGTCAGTTCCTCGAGCTGCTCAGGTTCCAGCCATCCATCGCAGCCGACCGCGAAGGCGCCCGTTACCTCTCCGGCGGCGGCCAGTTCCAGCGCGGAGACCAGGTCATCGATGTGACAGAACTGCCAGCAGGGCACGCAGCCCTTGACCGCCAGCAGCCGCGGCGCCTCGAAGTGCCGCGTGATGAGGGTGTCGACGCCCTCGCCGACCAGGGCCGCGGGACGGACGACGGTAACGGCCATCCCGAGGTGCGCGCGGGCCGATCGCTGCGCCAGTTGCTCGATCTCGAGCAGGTCGCCGACCACGCTGCCGTCCTGGTCAGCGCCGAGCGGCGCGTCCTCGGGCAGCGGCACCGGGTTATCGGGGCGCGCTCCGTAGACCATCGCGCTGGTCACCAGGACCACCCGGCCCACCCCGCCGGCGGCCGCCGCCGTCAGCACCGTTTGCGCGCCGCGGACGTTGAAGGCCCGCCGCGCCTTGTGGTCCGAGCCGGGCGCGAGATCGAGATCGGTGTGCACGACCACGTCCGCACCCGCCAGCCGGCCCGCGAGCGCCGGGTCGCGGACATCGACTACCCGCCAGGTCACGCCGGTCGCCTCGCCGCGATGATCGTCGATCGCGATGACCCGGCCGACCCGGGCTGAGGACGCCAGCCGGGACGTCAGGGCGTGCCCCAGGCCCCGCGCCGCGCCGGTGACGGCCACCACCGGCCGCCTGGTGTCCAGCGGCAGGTCCTGCACGTCAGCTGCGGGCTCTGGCCCGCCCGCGGTCGACTCCGGCGCGCCGTCCTCGGGCTCTGCCGGCCCGCCGCTGGCGGCCTTGCCTGCGCTCCGCCCATGGCGAACCTTGGCATCTCGGTTGCTCACGACCCACCGCTCCCGGGATAGCTTGGCCAACATGGACCCTTCCATCCTGCCTGAGAGGCCGCGGAGATGACTGACCCTCCCTTCGGCTTTGGGCTGCCTGGTAACTCGGATGAGGGCTCTGGAGGCTCGGGGAACACCCCGGGCGGCGGTGCCGGCGGTCCGCTCGGCCCGTTCGGTGACCCCCAGCAGCTCGCCGACGCACTCCGGCAGTTCGCCGACCTGATGTCGTGGCAAGGCGGCCCGGTCAACTGGGACCTGGCCAAGAACATGGCGCGCCAGACCGTCGCCGCCCAGGGCGATCCCAGCGTCCTGGAGGTGGAACGCGGCCAGGTCACCGAGGCCCTGCGGCTGGCTGACCTGTGGCTCGGTGAGGCGACCGAGTTCCCGTCCGGGATCAGGACCGTGCAAGCCTGGAGCCGGTCGGAATGGGTCGAGGCGACTTTGCCGGTGTGGTCCAAGCTCTGCGACCCGATCGCGAGCCGCGCCGTCGAGGCCATGGGCGGAATGATCAGCGGGGACCCGGCCGAGCTGGCGGCGGATCTGCCGCCCGACATGCGCGCCGCGATGACGGCGATGACCGGGGGCCTGGGGGCTCTCGGCGGCCTGGGCGACATGATGCGCAGGATCGGGGGCATGATGGTGGGCGGCCAGACCGGCGCCGCCGTGGGCGCGCTCGCCGCGGAAGTCATCAGCTCGACCGACGTGGGCCTGCCGCTCGGCCCGGAGGGCACGGCCGCGCTGCTGCCGGCCGGCGTGACCGCCTTCGGGTCCGGCCTGGAGGTGAGCCAGGACGAGGTCCGGCTCTTCGTCGCACTGCGGGAAGCCGCTCATCACCGGCTGTTCGCCCACGTTCCGTGGCTGCGCGCCCGGCTGCTCGGCGCGGTCGAGGACTACGCGCGGGGCATCACGGTGGACGCCGACGCGCTGCGCGACGCGATGCCCCAGATCGACCCGTCCAACCCCGAGGCGCTGAACGAGGCGCTGTCGGGGGCGGCGCTCTTCCAGCCCGAGGACACCGCCGAGCAGAAGGCCGCCCTGGCCCGGCTGGAGACCATGCTCGCGCTCGTTGAGGGCTGGGTAGCCACCGTCGTCGGGGCCGCGGCCGATAACCGGCTGCCGCAGGCCGGGGCGCTCGCCGAGGCCATCAGGCGGCGCCGGGCCGCTGGCGGGCCGGCCGAGCGCACGTTCGCGACTCTGGTGGGCCTGGAACTGCGGCCTCGCCGGCTGCGGGAAGCCGCGGCCATCTGGCAGGGCCTGACCGAGCAGCGCGGCATGTCGGGCCGGGACGCGATCTGGGCGCACCCGGACCTGCTGCCCACCGCGGATGACTTCGACGACCCCGACGGGTTCGTGCGGGGTCGGCCGGAGCTGGACATTTCCGGGCTCGACGAGATGGTGGCCGACGAGCTGCGCGGAGAGTCCGCTGGCGCGGGGGAGCCTTCCGGCGCAGCGGACCAGGCCGGCGAGACCGATGAGACCGGCGAAGCCGGGGGCGGGCCCGGCAGCCCGCCCGACGACGACCCCACCCACCCCTAACGAGCCGGAATGTCGGTGGCCGGTGGCACGCTTCGGTTCGTGAGGCCAGCACTGAAGGCGGGCTTGCTGCCCGTGTGGCGGGACCGGGAGACCGTGCAGATCGGGATCGACCCGCGCCGCGCTGTCGCGCTGACCGGCATGAGCCACGCGGCGCTGGTCCTCGGCCTGCTGGACGGCAGCCGGGACCGGGACCAGGTCATCGAGGCCGCCGGGCAGCAGGGCATCCCGGAGCCGGTGACCGACCAGATCCTGACGCTGCTTGCGGCCGGCGGTGCGCTCGACGATTATCCGGCCGCGGCGATCCGCGCTTTGCCCCAGGATCGGCGCAGGAGGTTAGCCGCCGAGCTCGCGGCCGCCTCACTCGCCCGCGGGCACTCCGATGCGGGGGTCGCGGCCCTGGTGCGACGGGATGCGGCACGCGTGCAGATCTACGGGTCCGGCCGGGTCGCGGGCACCATCACCGACATCCTGGGGACCTCCGGCATCGGTCGCGTCGCCACCACCGACACGGTCCGCGACCGGGACGGTCGTGACAGTCAGCGCCCGGACCCCGCGCATCCCGCGCATCCCGCGCATCCCGCGCGCCCCCCGCACCCCGACCTGGCCATCCTGATCGGATACCAGAGCCTGGAACTGGCCGCGTCGCTGATGCGGGCCGGGATACCTCATCTGGCCGTGGCCGCCGCCGAGGCCATCGGAATCGTCGGCCCGCTCGTGCGACCCGGCCGGACCGCGTGCCTGCGCTGCCTCGACCTCACCCGTGCCAGCCTGGACCCCGCCTGGCCGCTCATTCTCGCCCAGATCGTCGGCCGGACGGCAGACCCGCCCGCCTGCGACGCCGCGCTGGCCGCGGCCGTGGCTGCCCAGGCCGCCGCCCAGGCGCTCGCGTTCATCGACCGCGCTCAGTCGGCCGGCCCGACGGAGAACGGCACCCTCGAACTCGTGCTGCCCGCCTGGCAGTGGCGACGCCGAACCTGGCCAGCCCACAGCTCCTGCGGCTGCGACAGCCGCCCTCCGCCGACCTAGCTGCCGGTGTCCGCGCCCGCGGTTGTAACAGCGACTCCGCCGGTAGCCGACAATGGAGATCATGAGCGATCTGCCCCGCCGCGCGGTCACGCGCACCGCCAAGCTGGCGACCCTGCCAGTTGGCCTGGCAGGCCGCACAGCCCTGGGACTCGGCAAGCGGCTAGGGGGCAGGCCGGCCGAGCTGGTCGCGCAGGAGATTCAGCAGCGCACCGCCGAGCAGATCTTCCGCGTGCTGGGCGAGCTCAAGGGCGGAGCGCTCAAGCTGGGCCAGGCGCTGTCGATCTTCGAGGCGGCGCTCCCGCCGGAGATCGCGGGGCCGTACCGCGCGACCCTCACCAAGCTCCAGGAGTCCGCTCCCCCGCTGCCCGCCAGCAGCGTCCATAAGGTCCTGGCCGAGGATCTCGGCGCGGACTGGCGGCTGGAGTTCGCCGAGTTCGACGACCGGCCCGCCGCCGCGGCCTCGATCGGGCAGGTCCACCGGGCCATCTGGAATGACGGCCGTGCGGTGGCCGTGAAGATTCAGTACCCGGGGGCCGGCAAGGCGCTGAATAACGACTTCACCCAGCTCAGCCGGATCGGCAGGCTGTTCGGGATCCTCATGCCGGGGCTGGATGCCAAGCCGCTGCTCGATGAGCTGCGCTCCAGAGTGGCCGAGGAGCTCGACTACCGGCTCGAGGCGGCATCCCAGCAGGCCTTTGCCGACGCCTACGCCGGCGATCCGGATATCTACGTGCCGCCCGTCGTCGCGGCCACCGATCACACGCTGATCACCGAGTGGATGGATGGCACGCCACTCGCGCGGATCATCGCGGAAGGAACTCAGGAGCAGCGTGACAGGGCTGGCATCATCCTGGCCCGGTTCCTGTTCTCCGGCCCCGCCAGGGCCGGCCTGCTGCACGGGGATCCCCACCCGGGTAACTTCCGGCTGCTCGACGACGGCCGCCTCGGCGTGCTCGACTTCGGGGCGGTGGACCGGCTGCCGGACGGACTTCCCCCGTTCTTCGGCAGGCTGCTCTGGCTCATGCATACCGGCGGCAGCGATGAGATGGTCGAGCAGGAACTGCGGAACCACGGCTTCCTGCGGGAAGGCGTCAGCGTCGACCTGGCGCAGCTGCGGGCGTTCCTCGCGCCGCTCGCCGAGCCGTCCCAGGTGGACTGCTTCAAGTTCAGCCGGGAGTGGCTGCGCGGCGAAGCCACGCGGGTCACCGACCTGCGGCCGTCCAACGTCGGCCGGCAGCTGAACCTGCCGCCCTCGTACCTGCTGATCCACCGCGTCTCGACGGCGGGCATCGGCGTCCTGTGCCAACTGGGGTGCGAAGGGCCGTTCCGGGCGGAGGTCCTCGCCTGGATGCCCAGCTATGGTCCGGCCGCCACTCCGGATGGCCGGGAGGCCCCCGATCCTCCCGGCCATCTCCTGGCGAGTTCAGGCGATGCTTAGCGCCACTGATCCGCGGCGATCCTGGCCAGCTCGGCTCTCCGCCGCGCCGCCTCGCCCCAGCTGCGCGTGAGCTGCCGCTCGGCCCGCTCGGCCCGCCGTCGCGCCCTGCTGAGCTTCCGGAGCTGCTGAACATTGCGCTGCTCAGCGGCCCTGCTCAGCATGGCCTGTTGTCGTTCCCGTGCCTGTTCCAGGCTGCTGTACATGGTCACCACCGCTTCTGGTTGTCTGGTCTGCCTGCCACGGCAGGCTGGGTCATGCGGCGACGGTCGCCTTACGGGGACGTCCCCTCGGCCGCTTGTACGGCACGACCGCGCCACGCAGGAACAGTTCGCCGCCCCAGACGCCCCAGGGCTCGCGGCGCTCGATCGCCCCGGCGAGGCATTCGATCCGCGCCGCACAGCCCATGCACAGCGACTTGGCGAACTCCACGTCACCGGGCGCCTCGGCGAAGAACAGCTCCGGGTCGTCGCTGCACGGCAGCTCAAGGCCGCCCTGCGCGCCGACCGTGATGATCCCGCCGCCCTGCGCGCCGACCGCGGCGATCCCGCCGCCAGGGGGCGCCTGGCTGATCACATTCGGTGTTTCTGGCTCTTCCGCCGACTCCCGCTCCTGCGGCGCCGCTTTCTCCAGCACAGCGGTGGTGCCGGGCCACTGCATCGGTGCCATCCCCTCTCGTCTTACTCGTCGCAGCGTCTCTCACGCGTCTGACAAAACGGTGGCCTTACATAGCTAAGGCCGCGGACCCGATTTCGGGTCCGCGGCCTAGAGGGGATCTGGCCGGTCTTTCTAGACCGGTTCCCTCGCCGGATGCGGACCCAGTGCACCATCGCCGGTAGCGCTGATGAGGGTCGTGTAGGCGGGCTGCTTGCCGCTGAGCTGCGTCCACGTCGCCTGACCGAAGGCAGCCAGGCCGAGGTGCGCCGCGACGGCAGCAGCCGTGGCGGTACGCGGTCGCGCGAGCGCGACGGCGTACGTCGTGGCGGGCGTGGCGGCCGGAATGAGCGCAGGCGTGCAGGCGCCCATGCCGAACCGCGGACGCGGCTGCATGGCAGTCTCGTTCTCTGGATTCTCGATAAACGAGATCATGTTCAGCACGACGGGCACCTCCTTACGCTCGGCTCAGGCCCCACTCGGACATGGCAGAGACTTTATCCCACGGGTCCGACACGGGGCCAACATATTTTTGACCTGCAGTTTTCTGCCGCTCAGGTCCGTCGGCGAATTAGCCCCTCCTGCACCACCGACACCACGAGCGTGCCATCTTCGGTGTAAACCTCACCGCGCGCCAGGCCCCGCGCGCCGCTAGCGCTCGGGGAGTCCTGCGCATATAGCAGCCAGCGGTCGGCCCGGAACGGGCGGTGGAACCACATCGCATGATCCAGGCTCGCAGCGGTGGTGACGCCATCGGAGAAGGACAGCCCGTTCGCCAGCAGCACCGAGTCCAGCAGGGTCAGGTCCGAGGCGTAGGTCATCAGGCAGACGTGCAGCAGCGGGTCATCGGGCAGCTCGCCGTCGGCCCTGAGCCAGACCTTGCTGCGGCTGGAACGCAGCGACGGGTCTCGCTCGGCCTCCACCGTCAGCGGCCCGACGTGCCGCAGATCGATCGGGCTGTCGCGGAATGCCTCACCAGCCGCGTCACCGAAAATCCGCCGGTAACGGTCCGCGGTGGGCTCGAGGTCCTCCGGCCGCGGCACGACCGGCATCGGCTCGGCATGCTCCACTCCCGGCTCCGCGCGGTGAAAGGAGGCGGACAGCGTGAAGATCGTTTTCCCGTGCTGGACCACCGATACCCGGCGGGTGGTGAACGACCGCCCGTCCCGCACCCGCTCGACCAGGTAGATGAGCGGGGCCGTCGGGTCCCCCGGCCGGATGAAGTAGGCATGCAGCGAGTGCACCGGCCGGTCCGCCGGAACGGTTCGGCCCGCCGCGACCAGCGCCTGCCCGGCCACCTGGCCGCCGAAAACCCGCTGCCGCCGCTCTCCGGCCGGGCTGCGCCCGCGGAAGATGTCAAGCTCGATCTGCTCCAGGTCGAGCAGCGCGACCACGCCATCCAGGGCCTTGCTCATGGTCCCGGCTCACCGCCTGTCCTGTCCGCGCGGCCCGCCTCCGCGCACAGGGCGAGCACCGCGGCACCGTACCGGTCCAGCTTGACCGCCCCGACACCGGGGACGGTCGCGAGCTCAGCCCGGCTGACCGGCCGGCGTCCGACGATGAGCAGCATCGTCGCGTCGGAGAACACCACGTACGCGGGAACGCCCTGCTCCTTCGCCGTGATCGCCCGCCACTCCCGCAACCGCGTCAACAGCGGGTCACCGGTTACCTCCGCATCGGTGGGACCGCCGCCCGCCGGGCCGGCTGCCGCCCGGGAGGCGGTCCGCGCGGCCGGCCTGGACCGGATGCCCTGCAGGAATCGCGACGGCTTCCTGGTCTGCCGGCCACCGGCCGACCTGGCCAGTGCCCAGGACAGGAAGAGCCGCTCCCGAGCCCTGGTCACGCCCACGTAGAACAGCCGCCGCTCCTCCGCGATCGCCTCCACGCTTTGCGCGTAGATGATCGGCAGCGTGCCATCGGTCAGCCCGGGCAGGAACACCACGTCCCACTCCAGGCCCTTGGCCGCGTGCAGCGAGCCCAGCGTGACGCCCTCCATCGCCGGCGCCTGGCCGATCGCGCTGCGCAGGGCAAGCTCGGCCGCCAGGTCACCGAGGGTGGCCCGCGGGTTGGCGGCGAAGAAGTCCCCGGCCAGTTGCGCGAGCGCCTCCAGCGATTCCCAGCGCTCCCGCGCGGTGCCCCGGCCCACCGGCGGGTCCGGGCTGAGCCCCAGGCCGGCCAGCACCGGCCGGACCTGCGCCGCGGGGTCGTCCTGCGCGCCGACCGACCGGGCGGCCCCCCGCAGCAGCGCGACCGCCTGCCGCACCTCGGGCCGCTCGAAGAACCGCTCGGCCCCCCGGAGCAAGAAGGGCACCCCGGCGACGGTCAGCGCCTGCTCAATGCCCTGCGTCTGCGCGTTGATCCGGACCAGCACCGCGATCCTGCTCGCGGGCGTGCCGGCCTTGATCAGGGCGGCGACCTGACGGGCCAGCGCCGCGGCCTCCGCCGGCTCGTCCGGGTACTCGGCGAACCGCGGCTCAGGGCCGCCGGGCCGCTGCGCCGCCAGCGGCGCCCCGCCCAGCGCGCCGGCACCCGCGCCGCCGTGGCTCAGCCGGTTGGCCAGGGCGACGATCTGGGGCGTGGACCGGTAGTTCCGGACCAGCCGGACGACGGTCGCGTCCGGGAACTCAGCCGGGAAGCCCGTCAGGTAGGCCGGGGTCGCCCCGGTGAACGAGTAGATGGTCTGCCGCGGATCGCCGACGACACAGACATCGTCGCGGCCCCCGAGCCACGCCTCCAGCAGCAGCTTCTGCAGCGGGTTCACGTCCTGATACTCATCCACCACAAAAGACTCATAACGCTCCCGTACCGCGGCGGCGGCCGCGGAGTTGTCCACCAGGATCGCCGCCGTCAGCTCCAGCACCGACTCAAAGTCCACGACGTGCCGCTCCCGGCGCAGATCCTCGTAGGCCGCGTACAGCCGGCCCAGTACGACAGGCTGGAAGGGGCCCGCGCGGCCGGCCTTGGCGCTTGCCTCGGGGTAGTCGCCCGGCCGGACCTGGGTCACCTTGGCCCACTCCACCTCGGCCGCGGCATCACGCAGCTCTGGCAGGCCCGCCGACAGCCGCAGCCGCCGGGCCGCCTCGGCCATGAGTCCGATCTTGGACTCGATCACCTGCGGGGCCGGGCCGCCGACTGCCGTCGGCCAGAAGTGCGTGAGCTGGCGCAGCGCGGCCGCATGGAAGGTCCGGGCCTGCACCCGCTCTAGCCCGGCGTCGGGAACGGCCCCGCCCAGCTGCCGCAGCCGGGCCCGGAGCTCACCAGCCGCCCTGGTGGTGAAGGTGACCGCGAGCACGCGGGCCGGGTCCACCGCGCCGGTGGCCGCCAGGTAGGCGATCCGGTGGGCCACCGCCCGCGTCTTGCCCGTGCCGGCGCCCGCCAGCACGCAGACCGGTCCGCGGCGGGCGAGTGCGACCTCGCGCTGCTCCGGGTCGAGCGAGCTGAGCACGCTATCTGGCCCGTTCAGGGCTTCCACTGGCCGCCTCCCGAGTCCGTCGCCCAAATCCCGCCGCCATCCTCGCGCACGGCGCCGACGGTGTTCGGAGATGATCTCGCAGTCCGGCATATTGTCGGCGCGGCACCCACCCGGGAAGCTGACGGCGTTCCTAAGCGTTAGTAATGTGCAGTTCGTAACGGCACGCGAAGGGGGAAGGCTCGATGTCACAGCCGCTCACCATGTACACCACGACGTGGTGTGCTTACTGTAGGCGGCTCAAGAGCCAGCTGGCACGGGAGGGGATCGAGATGTCCGAGATCAACATCGAGGAGGATCCCGCGGCGGCCGACTTCGTGATGTCGGTCAACGGCGGCTTCCAGACCGTGCCGACCGTCGTTTTCCCTGATGGCAGCGCGATGACAAATCCTTCTGCGACCCAGGTCAAGCACCGGCTGCATGAGCTTGCGATTGCGAAATGACAACGGGAGATAACGGGCATAAGAGGCGCGCGGCCGATCCCGTCCGCCTCGACCCGCGGGCCGCGCAGGCCGCGCAGGCCGCGCAGGCCGCGCAGGCGGTCGCGGCCGACCCGGCATCCGATGGGATGTCCGCCGACGCCGTCGTGCGGCGCACCAAGGACGGCTGGCGAGTCGGCGGCGACGATGTGCCCGATCTCACCTCAGCGATGGTCCTGGCGGACCTGCTGGCCGCCGAGCAGGGCGGCCCGGATGGCCATGTGGTCCGCAAGCCGCCCGTGGAGCCCCAGCCGGGCGAGGCGGGCAGGCTGCGGACGACGGTCAGCCAGCTGGAGCACGCGCTGCAGGCCCGAGTCCGGGTGGAGCAGGCCATCGGCGTGCTCGCCGAGCGCCACCGGATCAAGCCTCGTCAGGCATTCGAGCAGCTCAGAGCGGCGGCGCGGAACCGGGGACGCAAGGTGATCGACATCGCCAGCGACGTGGTCGCCAGCGCGTCCAACCCGCTGCTGCAACTCCCCGAAGAGCTGTCCCGCCCGCGCACCGCGCCGCGGCGGCCCACCCGCCAGCCCAACGGAGCCTAACGGACGCACGCCGATGACTCTGCGTAGTTAGAAATCGCAAAATCCGGCGTCAGATTAACACAGAGTAGCCACGGGTATCAGCTCGTCGAGGGCCAGGGATGGCCCAGGACGAGGGCTGAGGACGTGGACGACGGGGACTCTCCGGGTCGCCTGCTGATCATCGGGGGCGCGGAGGACAGGTGCTGCGGCGCCGGGCTGCTGGAGCGGTTCGTGGAGCTCTGCGGCGGCGGGCGAGCCCGCATCGTGCTGGTGACCACCGCCACCGGGATGCCCGACCAGGTACATGCCGAGTACGAGCAGGTCTTCCGCAAGCTCGGCGTGGACCGCACCAGCGAGCTGCGGCTGCGCGGCCGGGCCGACGCCGACAGCGACGACGCGGCCGCCGGGCTGACCGCCGCCACCGGCGTCTTCTTCTGCGGCGGGGACCAGTCCCGGCTGCGCACCCTGGTCGGCTCGCGGACCAGCGAGGTGCTGCGCCAGCGGCTCACCAGCGGCCTGGTGATCGCCGGGACCAGCGCCGGCGCCACCGCGATGGGCCGCACCATGATCCTGGGCGGCGAGGGCCCGGAAGTATCGGCCGCCGCCGTGCGGACCGGCCCGGGCCTCGGCCTGGTGCCCAAGGCGCTGATCGACATGCACTTCGGGGAGCGCGGACGCCTGCCGCGACTGCTGAGCGCAGTCGCCCAGGACCCCGATCACCTGGGCATCGGCATCGACGAGAACACCGCGATCCTGGTCGATCCGGCCCGCTTCGAGGTGCTCGGCACCGGCGTGGCCACCGTCGTGGACGCCGAGAACGCCACCGTCGTCCACCCGGCCGGGGACTGCGACCCGATCACCCTGTTCGGCGTCCGGCTGCACCTGCTGCCAGCCGGCTGCCTGTTCGACTTCGCGCAGCGAGTCCCGGCCATCGGACCCGGCCACGACCGGTACTGACCGCATCCGCCCGCCTATCGCAGACACCGAGCAGAGGAGCCGACGTTGCGGTTCATCGACCTGCGCCACCTGAACGGCCCGAATGTCTTCGCCAAGAGCCCGGTCAGTGTCGCCCGGCTCGAGCTCGACGAGCTCACCGGGCGGGAGACCACCGACTATCCCGGCTTGCCCGGCCGGCTGACGGCGCTGCTGCCCGGCCTGGCCGATCACCACTGCGCGGCGGGCCGCCCCGGCGGGTTCCTGGCCGCCCTGGAGCGCGGCACGTACTTCGGCCACGTGACCGAGCATGTCGCGCTGGAGCTGTCCGGCCTGGCCGGCCGGGAGGTCGGCCTCGGCCGGACGATGTGGGCGGGCGCCGACGGGCGTTACGACGTGATGATGGAATGCCCGCAGGACGAGCCGGATGACTCACCGGTCCCCGAGCTCCTGCTCCGGACCGCGATCGCGGTGACCGAGGATCTGGTGGCCGGCCGCGGCCCGGAGGCGGCGGCTCCGCTCGCCGACATCGCCAGCCTGGTCGAGCGCGAGCGGCTCGGGGTCAGCACCGCCGCGATAGCCGGTGCCGCCCGGCGTCGCGGCATGCCGGTGCGCCGACTCGGCGGCATCAGCATGCTCCGGCTTGGCTACGGATATAACGGCCGGCTGGTGTGCGCGGCGCTCACCGAGCAGACCTCGGCGGTCGGCGTCGACATCGCGGCCGACAAGATGCTGGCCAAGCGGCTGCTGGCCAGCGCCGGCCTCCCGGTGCCCGAGGCCATCGTGGCGGCCAGCGCGCAGGAAGCGGTCGGTGCCCTCGGCCGGCTCGGCCCGCCCGTCGTGATCAAGCCGCGGCACGGCAACCATGGCCGGCGCGTCATCGTGGGCGTCGGCACGCCGCGGGAGGCGGCCGCCGCCTTCGCCGCGGCGAGCGTGAACGGCGCGGCCGTCATCGTGGAGAGTTATATCGCGGGTAACGACTACCGGGTGCTGGTCATCGATGGCCAGGTAGCCGCCGCGGCCCAACTGCGGGCCGCATCGGTCACCGGCGACGGCTTCGCCACGATCAGCCAGCTCATCGCCGAGGTCAACGCCGACCCCCGGCGCGGCGACGGGCACGCGCGCGAGCTGACGAGAATAGTGCTGGACGACGAGGCGCTGCGCCACCTCGACGCCGCGGGCCTGGACGGCTGCTCCGTGCCCGCCCGCGGGCAGCTGGTGACGCTGCGCCAGAACGCCAACCTGTCCACCGGCGGGACCAGCCGCGACGTCACCGACCTGGTCCACGACGAGGTGGCCGCGATGTGCGTGCGCGCGGCCGCCACGGCAGGCCTGGACGTCTGCGGCATCGACCTCCGGCTGGCGGACATCTCCGCGCCCCTGCACAAGTCAGCACCGCACGAGTCAGCACCGCACGAGTCAGCACCGCACGAGTCAGCACCGCAGGGGTCCGGTGCGGCGGGCGCCGTGATCGAGCTGAACGCCTGCCCGGGGCTGCGCATGCACCTGTCACCGACCGAGGGCACGCCACGGGACGTGGCCGCCCTGGTGGTCGACCGGCTCTACCCGGCGGGGACGCCGGCCAGGATCCCGGTCATCGCCGTGACCGGCACGAACGGCAAGACCACGACCGTCCGCATGATCGGTCACGTGCTGAGCCAGGCCGGCCTGCGGGTCGGCCTGGCCACGACCGACGGCGTCTACTGCGCCGGCCGGCTCGTCCACGACACGGACGCCTCGGGACCGCGCTCGGCGCAGCTGGTCCTGGCCGACCCGGCCGTCGAGGCCGCCGTCCTGGAGACCGCGCGCGGCGGGATCATCCGCGGCGGGCTGGGCTACGACCAGGCCGATGTCGCCGTGGTGACCAACATCACCGCTGATCACCTCGGCTCCGGCGGCGTCGACGACCTGGACGAGCTGATCCACGTGAAGGCCCTGGTGGCGGAGGAGGTCGCGACCGGCGGGACTGTGGTGCTGAACGCCGACGACCCGGCGGTCGCCGCGCTGGCCGACCGGCCGGCGGTCCGGGCGAATGACCCGGTGATCAGGTTCTTCACCCAGCGGGGCGACAGCCCGGTGGCGCGGGCGCACCAGCAGGCCGGCGGCCTGTGCTACGAGGTCCGCGACGGCGAGCTGGTCGAGATCGAGGGCGACCAGCGGCGGCCGATGATCAGCGTCGCCGAGCTTCCGGGCGCGTTCAGCGGGCGGGCCACCCATCTGGTCGCCAACGCGCTCGCCGCGATCGCCGCCTGCCGCGCCGCGGGCATCAGCGCCAAGGACATCAGGCGCGGCCTGGCGACGTTCACCCCGGCGCAGGCTAACCCGGGCCGGGGCAACGTGTACCGGGCGGCCGGCCGCCCGGTCATCCTCGACTACGGGCACAACGCCGCCGCGCTGGACGCGACCGGCGCCATGGTCGCGAGCGTCTGGGGCGGCGCGCCCGCGGCGGCCGTGACGCTGCCCGGCGATCGCCGTGATGACCTGGTCACGCAGACGGCGCAGGCCATCGCGGCGTGGTTCGGCAAGGTCGTTGTCTACGAGGACAGCGACCTGCGCGGCCGGCAACCCGGCGAGATGCAGGAGCTGGTCTGCGCGGCGCTGCGCGAGGCTCGCCCCGGCATCGTCTGCGAGCTCGCCGACGGGCCGCGGCAGGCGCTGCGCCGGGCGGTCGCGCTGGCCGGCGGGGAGCCAGTCCTGTTCCTCTACGAGAAGCTGTCCGCGGCCCGCGCCGCGCTCGACGCCATCGGCGCCGCGCCCTGGCCGGACGCGGACCTGCTTATCCCGCCGTGCTTATCCGACCGTGCTTATCCGACCGTGCCACGGCCCGTGGTCAGCGCGCGGGCGATGACGGTGCGCAGGATGTCATTGGTGCCCTCGCCAATGATCATGAGCGGCGCGTCGCGGTATAGCCGCTCGACGGTGAACTCCCGCGAGTAGCCGTATCCGCCGTGGATCTGCATCGCGTCGAACGCGCACTGCTGCGCCACTTCGGAGGCATAGACCTTGGCCATGCCGGACTCCAGGTCGGTACGCTGCCCGGCATCGGCCTTCGCGGCGGCCCAGTAGGTCATCAGCCGGGCGCCCTGCAGCTTGATCGCCATGTCGGCCAGCCGGAGCTGGACGGCCTGGAACCCGGAGATCTTCTGGCCGAAGGCCTCCCGCTCCCCCGCGTAGCGCAGCGCCTGGTCGTAAGCCTCCTGCGCGACGCCGACGGCCCGAGCCGCGACGTTAATCCGGCCGGTCTCCAGGGCGGCCAGGACCTGCTGGAGCCCGCGCCCCTCGGTGCCGCCCAGCAGTCGGCTGGCCGGCACCCGGACGTCGTCGAGTACCAGCTCACAGGTCTCCGGGCCGTGGTAGCCGAGCTTCGGCAGGTCGCGGACCACCTCGAAGCCGGGCGTCCCGGCGTCGACGAGCAGCACGGACATCCCGGCGTGCGCCGGCTCAGCGGACGGGTCGGTCTTGACCAGCACCGGCAGCGGGTCGGCGTGGCGGGCATTGGTGATCCAGGTCTTGCGCCCGTTAATGATGTAGGTGTCACCGTCGCGGCGCGCGGTCGTCGCGATCCCCTGCAGGTCGCTGCCGGCCCCCGGCTCGGTCAGCCCGATGCCGGTGCGACGGGCCCCCGTGGATAGTTCTGGCAGGTAAGCGCTCTTCTGCTCGTCGGTGCCGTAGCGCGCGATCATCCAGCACGACAGCGAGTGGCTGCCGATGATGCCCGCGATGCCCATCCAGCCGCGGGAGATCTCCTCGAAGACGATCGCGAGGGACACCATGTCGGCCGCCATGCCGCCGTACTCCTCGGGCACGGTGAGCCCGAACAGGCCCATCTCCGCCATGCCCGCGACGATCTCGTCCGGGTAGCGGCCCGACGCCTCCCACTCCTGCGCGACGGGCCGGATCCGCTCGTCCACGAAGGCGCGCAGGGTGGCGCGCAGCAGCCGCTGTTCCGGCGAGAGCTCGAAGTCCACGGCGTCTCCTCGAATCGATAGGCCCATGTTCGGCGAGCCCGGGTCTGGCGGGCCCGCCGCTGGCCATGCTGGCGGATCGGCAGCGGTTACGCCAGGGCGGGGTCGGCCCACAGGCCGGTCGCGTCCCGGAAGGGCACGACGCAGGGCGACCCGTCGGCCACGCGCAGCAGTGGCGGTCCGGCGGCGGTGATGGTGGCGATCAGCGCCGAGCGGGTGCCGTACTCGGGGGTGTGCACGCACGCGGCCGAGATCGCCGGCGAGCGGGCCGGGACGGCCAACCCCGCCGCCGGCCGGTGGTCGCTCAGCACGGCGGCCAGGGCGTCGGCGGCCGTGGCGAGGTCCTCCCCCGCGCCCAGGCCGCAGGCCGCCCCGGCCGCCCGGGCGGCACGCTGCGCCGCCACCAGCCGGGCCACCTGCGCCGTCTTGGCCGACCGGGCCCGCAGCGGGGCGTTCTCCAGGATGTGCACGCCCGGCGCGAGCTCCTCGACATCCAGGTGCGCCCCTTCGCCGGCCAGGCCGATGGAGAACAGGCTGTGCCGGTCGCCGACGAGCAGCCAGCACGGGTTGTAGTCCACCGGGTCGAGCTTGGCGCAGACCGCCGTCACCGCCTCGGCGGCGTTGCGGTAGGCGGCGAAGGCCAGCGGGATCTCGCCGCGGGACCGCTTGGTCACGTCCCGGCCCGCGGGCGACGGCTGGTTGGTCAGCCCGGCGATCAGCCCGTGCTCGTTGACCGCCAGCCAGGTCCCGCCCGCCAGCTCATCCCGGCCGCCGAGGATCCGCGGGCCCTGCCGGCGCAGCGTGGTCATCGCCACGGCGGGCCGGGCGTACCGCTCGTCCCGGTTGGCGGCCACGATCAGCGGGGCGTCGGCCACCACCTGGAACAGCGCGATGAGAAGGCACACGGCCCGACGGTACAAGATCGGCGCGATCGGTCAGCTGGCGATGCGACGCCTCCGTCGCCGCGGCCGCGGTCGAGCTCAGCCGCCTAGCTGGCCGGCTGCGGTGAGCGTGACCTTCTGATGCAGCCAGGGGCGGGTAAAGCCGATCGGGTTCCGGCCGGCGTAGGGCGCCACGCGGATCGGGTATCCGGTGGCGTAGGCCTCGATCATCTTGCCGCCGCCGATGACCAGGGCGACATGACCGGGGGCCTTGCCCGTGCCGTCCGCGCCCGCGAAGAACACCAGGTCGCCCGGCTCCGCCTGGCTGGCCGGGACAAGGTCAGGCTTCATCTCAGCCGCCCACTGGCTCTGCGACGTACGCGGGATGATGATCCCCGCCGCGCGGTAAGCCATCATGACCAGGCCCGAGCAGTCGAAGGCGTCGGGCCCGGTTCCGCCCCACAGGTAGGGCTTACCGAGTTGCGCCTCGGCGTAGGCGATGACGGTAGCGACCACGGCGTTCGGCGTCTGGCCCACCCCCGTCAGGCAGCTGGGCGCGGCATCCAGCGTAACGGGGCTGACCGTGTAACCACCGCTGGCGTAGCTCCCGGCGTAGGCCATCACGGTCTGGACGTAGGACTCCAGGTGGTTGTAGGCGAAGATCGCCCCCTGGACGTTGTCGAGGACGCCGTGCTCCAGCAGGTATTTCGCCGCGCCGGCGATGGCGTCCGCCGGGTCGTAGACGTTGGCGATCCCGTCGCCGTCGCCGTCGGTGGCGACCCCGGCCACATGCTCGCTGGCCGGGTGGATCGGAGCACCTCCCCAGGTGTTGCCAGACGCGCCGCCGATGCCGATCTGCATCGGCCCGGCCGCGCCGAACGCGTTGGAGCCGCTGTGGACGCCTGGCAGGCTGGTCTGGCCGTCGTTGCTCTCGACCTTGCCGATGCCGGCCAGGATGACCCACGGAACGCCGTACTTGGCGCCGGTCGACTTGAACAGCGCGAGGTAGTTGGCGGGGATCGAGTTCTTCGCGTTCGTGCTGGCGACGGGCTGAGCCCCCTGGCCCCGCGCCGCGCTGCAGGCGCTGCCCGATTCGAAGGACAGGCCGCTGCTGGCGAACAGCATCATGGGGGCCACGAGCAGTCCCGCGAGCATCAGGCCCGCCGCGCTGATGACGGCGATCACGGCGCCTTTGCCGAGCGATACCCCGTCTCTTAGCCCGGTCACGAGTTGCCCGCCCCTTCCAGCTCGATGTCGCTGACCTGCCAGCTGGTGTCGCCGCCCGTGAGCGTGACGGCATAGTCCGTGGTCGTCTGGCCGGCACCCTGAGTGCCCTGGGCACCCTGGGTGGCGGTGATCTGCTCGGTGACCGCCATCACGAAGGTCAGGCTGCTGGGCCCGAAGGCACGTAGCGACGTGATCGATGCGGAGCCGGCGGAGACCTGCTTACGGCTCGTCCGCATGCTGGCCACGCCCGGCGTGGAGTAGGCGGCGGCGATCTGCCCGCTGAGCTGCGGGACGATGAGGTTGCGCATGGTCGCGACGTAGGCGGCGGCGTTCTGCGTGTAGGAGAACGTGCCGTAGGCGTCACCGAACCTGACCGCGACCGCGGCGGCGCTCGACAGCCCCGCCGGGGTAAACGGCAGCCACTGGTAAATGCCGGGAGCCTGGGTGGTCGATACCGACGGCGCGACGGACGCGGCGGCCGGCGGCTGACTCGGCTCCTGGCCGGGCGGCGGCGAGTTCCGGCGCGTCGGCGCCGCGGCGCCCTGGCGCGCCGGCGCCCCGTGGCCGGCGGAGGTGAGCAGGTAGACGCCCAGCCCGGCCAGTGCGAACACGACCAGGGCGAACGCGATCCTTCGCTGAGCAGCGCTGAGCTCCATGACGCCGCTCGCTACTGGGGACGCCTGCGCGGCCGCAGCCAGAACGGACCTGGCTGCTCAGCCTCCGGCGGGCCGGCGAGCGGGCCGCCGCTGGTTTCGCCTGGCGGACTGGCCGGCTGAGACCTTGCCGCCCCGCCGTCCCGAACCTGGGGAGTGCCCGGCCGGCGCAAGGGCGGCTGCCCGCCACGCCGCGGCGCGGAGCCGGCGTGTCGCGCCGGGCTCGGTGCCGCCTGGCGAGCCGCCTCCTGACGAGGCGCAGCGGCCTGACGAGGCGCAGCCGCCTGACGAGGCGCAGCCGCCTGACGAGGCGGGGCGGCCGGAGGCGGCGCGGCCTGGCCTCCTGGCACGGGAGCTGGCCGCCGGTCGGACGACGGGGCCGACTGGCGCCGGGCTGGCCGCGACGGCCACACCCCGCCCCCGCCACCCCCGCCACCACCGCCACCGCCACCGCCGGCCGGAGCCGGTCCCGTAGCCGCCGGGCCGGTCGCGGCCACCGGGAGATCGGGGGCCGGGCGACTGGCCGGCACCTGACCGACGTCGGCCCCGTTCACCCGCTTCACCGGGGATGGGGCTGAGGCGCCGTTACGAGTCGGGAGATTGAGCGGCGGCGGTGTCTGCCGGGCAGCGCTGTCGTCCGGGCCCGCGGCGGCCGCCCAGGCCCGGCCCCGGGCGCTCGCCGGCGCGCGGCCGCCGGTGAACTCGCCCGTGGCCCCGGCCGCGGCTGCCGCCGCGTCGTCGGAGATCGGGTAAGCCTCCAGCCCGTCGCCGGCGGTCCCGTCGGCGGCCATGCCCGCGGCCCCGGCCTTCGCGCCGCCGGCGACGCCGGCGACACCGGCGGCGGTCGCCGCGCTCAGGGCCAGGCCGGCGGCCTGGGCCGGATTCTGCCGGGCCCAGCGGGCCGCGCGGTAAGCGGCGAACCCGGGCACGGCGAGCGTCGCGGCGCTGCGCGTGCTGGTGCGAAACGTGCCGGCCGCCCGCTGCAGGTCCGCGTCCGCCCGCTCCCGCGAGCCGATCACCCCGTAGCCCACGGCGGAGAACAGGTGCGTGAACGGCTTGCGGTAGATGAACGCCGCCACCGTCACCAGGGCGATCATGAGGATCTTGAGCGCCCACGGCAGCACCGCGTCGCTGGTGCCCATGATCAGCGCGTAGCAGTACAGCAGGACGCTCAGCACCAGTGCGACGGCCGCCTGCTTGAGCAGCACCCCGACCAGCATCTCGACCCAGCGCAGGGCGACGACCCGCCCGAACCCCGGGTGCGTGCCGATCAGCAGGAAGAACGGCCCGACGATGAGCAGCAGCAAAAAGCCCAGCTTGAGCAGGATCAGCGTCACGGAGATCAGCAGCACCAGAACCCCGGCCACCACGGCGGCGAACAGCGCGGCGAAGGCGATCTCCAGCCGGGTGGTCCACTGCTTGCCCTGGAAGAGCGGGTACACGCCCGGGCTGGTGCGCTGCAGGCTGCTGGCGATCCCGGCGTACGTCGCCTGCTTGGCCTGGATGACGGCGGTCGTCGCCTTCTCGTTCATCGCGATGGACTGGGCCCATAGCAACTGCCGCCCGTAGGTGTTCACCACGGTGGGCTTGCCGCCCGGCGGCGAGTAGTTAGCCGTGCCGAGCTCACCGTCCAGCCAGGGCTTGCAGACCAGGACGGTCCACAGCTCGGACGCGTTCTGGGCCACCACGCTATTGCCCGAGGTGAAGGCGAAGCTCGACTGCGGCGCCTGCGGGTCACCCTTCTGGAGCGGAACGCAGCTGCTCGGGCCCGGGCTCGGCAGCTTGGCGAAGGCCACGTTCAGGGCCTGCGTGGTCCCATCGGACACGCCCTTGCCCAGGCCGGTCAGGTCGGCCGGCTTGCCGATCAGGAAGATCGCCGCCGCGCAGGCCACGACCATCCACACGGTGCCCTCGACGGTCCTGGTGCCGCGCTTGCGGATCAGCCCCTGCCAGGCCAGCCAGATCGCGCCGATGATGACGACCACGGCGACATAGGGGAAGTAGATGGCGTTGCCGAGGCTCGTGATGAGCTTGTCGGCGACGTTGCTCAGCCAGCCCAGGATGCCCTCGCCGGCGGCGGACTGGTACACCGAGATCGTGACCCGGTCGATCGACTTGGCCGCGTCGAACACCATGCCCGCCACGTTGTTGCCGATCAGCGACGTCATGTCGGAGCACTGCAGGTTCGTTGCCGCCCAGAAGTCCCCGGCCACGCCGTCCTGCGCGTACAGGGTGTTGGGCTGCTTCCCGGCGCCGGCCGTGGGCGGGGCGACCAGGGAGTCGATGCCCGAGTTGGCGGGCTCGGGGTCGGGCAGCGACGGCGTGCAGATGTTGTTCAGGTCACCGGTGAGTCCCGATGACCCCAGCGAGCAGAAGCCGAACAGCCCGCCGATGTCGCCGATGCCGGGGACGCCGCACAGGCCGCCGGAACTGGTGGTGGCGGAGGTCGCCGCCACCGTGGTCGCGGTGGTCGCGGTGGTCGCGGTGGTCGCCGCGGCGGTGCCGTGTCCCGCGGCCGGCCGCGCCTGGGCAGCCTGCGCGCCGCCCGGGACCGCGAGCACGGCGACGAGCAGGGCAAGGGCCAGCGCGACCTTGCGAGGGACACGGGGGAGTCTGGGCATGTTGGGGGGGCTCCTGGGTTTTCTTGTCGCCTGCGTGCTGCTTGCCTAGCCAGCGCCCGGCTGCGCTGGCTCGCCCCCGTGTGCGCCAACCGGCACCTCGCCGGGCCGCGCCCTCGTCGGATTGGTGTCCAGGCTGCGCCGCAGGTCATCGGAGATCAGGTCGATTCCGATCCGCCCGGCCCGCCCGTCCAGGTCGCGGAAGACGCACTCCCCGTTGCCGAGGGTGCGCAGCACCGCCATGTGCTCATCGGATCGCTCGACGCCGAGCAGGGACAACACGCTGGCCACCTCCGTGCGCTCCGAGGACCGGAACGCGAAGACGCTGGAGATGCAGTTGGTCACCTGCTCGTTGAGCAGGTCGCCGGCGTTCTGCGAGACCATGATCAGCGCGGTGTTGCGAGACCGGCCCATCCGGGACACCTCCGGAATGAGCTTGGCGCCCTGCGGGGTGGAGGTGATCGCCCACGCCTCGTCGAGGAAGATCGCCTTCGGCAGCCGCCGGTCCATGCCGTTGAGCAGCCGCCGGGCGAACTGCGACACCAGGTAGAGCAGCGCGACCGACAGGCGCTGCTCGTAGGAGTAGTCGTCCCGCTTGACCGCCACGTCCGGCAGCGTCAGCCCGGCCAGCGTGAAGACCGTCGTCCAGCCCGCCGCGTCGATGCCCTGGCCGCCCGACGGCGCGAAGCAGAGCTTGGCCAGGCGCATCTCCGACATGGATCGCAGCACCGCGCCGAGGTTCACCGAGGCCGGGTCGGGTGACTTCTCCAGGTATGCGACGACCTTGCCCAGGCTCGGCTGCTCCCCCGCGGCGACCGCGGCGACCGCCTGGATCATCGCGCTCTCCCGCTCCTCGCTCATCCGCGGCAGCAGCAGCCGGAGAGTCTCGGTCGCCATGGTGCGGCGCTCGGCCAGCTCGTCACCGAAGGAGAACGGGTCGAGCAGGCCGGCCGCCGCGCTGCCGAGCGGCAGCACCCTGGCCTGCCTGCCATGCTGTTGCAGCAGCGCGACCAGCGACTCCGCGTCGCCCTTGGGATCGATAACGGCGACCGTGGTGCCGCGCAGCGCCAGTTGCAGGATGAGCAGCAGGGCGAGGGTCGTCTTGCCGCCGCCCGGCTCGCCGGTGATGGCGACCGCCGTGGGCCGGTTGCGAGCCGCCGCCACCAGCGGGTCAAAGTGCACCACGGACCGCGCGCGGCCCAGCGTCTCGCCGATGTAAGGGCCGATCCAGCCGGCGTCCGGGGCGATCCGGTCACCGAGGTCGACCGTCGCCGTCGGCATCCCGCCGGCGATCGTGTAGAGCGGCTGGCGCTGCAGGTAGGAATTCAGCCGGACGTGATCCCCGGGCATCGACTCCGACAGCAGCGAGAACTGGTCGCCGGTGGAGTTGACCACGTCGATCCCGGCGTCACGGTAGTGCTCGATGACGGCCTCGGCGCGGTTGAGGCACAGCTCGCGCGACGGCGCCGCGACCATCAGGCGGTGCCAGCCGTAAACGAACGGAAGCCGTTCCTTGGTGATGCCGTGCTCCAGCAGCCGGGCGGCCTCGATCTGCTCGGCCAGCGCGATCGGCATCTCGGCGCCGGCTTCCCTGATGTGCGCGTCCATGTCCCTGGCGTGCGCCAGCCGCCGGCTGACGTCCTTGCTGGCCCGGGCCGGTGCGATGAGCTTCATCCGCAGGCTGGCCTCGACGGGGAACGGCAGCGCGTCGGCGTAATGCAGCCACGGCTCGCCTTCGGGGAAGTACATGACATCGGGGAACCGCGCGAAGGACAGGAAGGCGACGTGCGACTCGCCGCCCGGATGCTCCAGCCGCAGCATCGTCCGGCCGTTGTGCACCTGCCCCTCCAGCAGGGACTCGATCTCGCCCGCCCCCCAGGTACGCCGCGGCGTGGCCGAGGGCGGCGGGTCGGCGAGCGAGCCGGTCAGCGTGTGCCGGAACAGCCAGGCGATCTCGTCGCTGGCGGCGTGCTTGGCCGCGAGCGCGCTCGAGTTCAGCGCCCGGCCCAGCCGCTCGGCCTGCTCCCGCCAGCGGGTGATCTCGCTGGCGGAGACCGCCTCGTCATCCAGGCCCAGGGCCTGCTCCCCGGCCTTGTAGGCGCTGATGAACGACGCGAGCACGCCTCCCGACAGCTGGGCCCGGACGCCGCGCTGGCCGAGCCGGACGCCGAGGTAGACCTCCTTGGCCCAGAAGTCCTTGGCCCACACGTGCCGGTACATGTCATCCAGGTAACCGAGCCACCCCGGGCCGCCGTCGGACGTCGCGTCGAGCTTGGTCGCCCACTCCGCCGCCGGGTAAGAACGGTGCGCGATCCGCAGATGCACCTCAGCGTCGGCCATCCGGATCGCCGCCAGAGCGACCGTGATGTTGGTGGCCAGCGCCTCGCGATCGGCCGGCGTCGTGAACTCATAAGAGACGGTGGGGATGCGGTAGTACGCCCACGCGTGTGCCTCGGTCAGCAGTATCCGGTCGTCGAAATACCGGACGGCGATCCGGCTGCGACCGGTCGTGCGGGCGCTCATCCCCCGTGTCCCCCGTGTCCCCCGTGTCCCCCGTGTCCCCCGTGTCCCCCGGCGCTCCGAGCTTCGCCGGGGCCAGCGAGGCCGGCGATCAGGACGCCGGCCAGCGCGGTGTAAGCCTGATTCAGCGCCGGGCTCAGCAAGCCG
>Ga0307373_10003267_pt1 | contig 28346 bp, 20 predicted proteins | sample OX2MG_FD_202534 | JGI IMG/M metagenome (GOLD analysis project Ga0307373, IMG submission 202534) | Soil microbial communities from Risofladan, Vaasa, Finland - OX-2 | ecosystem: Environmental > Terrestrial > Soil > Coastal area > Acid sulfate soil | place: Finland: Risofladan, Vaasa | collected... | reverse complement strand
GCTCTGCATGCCGAGCGAGATCCTGGTCATGCCGCCTGCCCGCAGCGCGGCCAGCCCCCGCTCGTCCACGGTCTCGGGGTTGGCCTCCACCGTCACCTCGGCGCCAGGCGCGAGCCCGAACTCGCCGCCGATGGCCCGCAAGATCGCGGCCAGGTCACCGGGCGGCAGCAGGGTCGGGGTCCCGCCGCCGAAGAAGACGGTCGTCACCGGCAGGTCGGCGGCACCGAGCACCCGGCGGGCCAGCCGGACCTCGGCGACCGCCAGGCTGGCGTAGGTATCCCGGCTGGCCCCGGCACCGAGTTCGGCGGCGGTGTAGGTGTTGAAGTCGCAGTAGCCACAGCGTGCCCGGCAGAAGGGCACATGCACATAGATGCCGAACGGATGCTTTCCCAGCCCGCCGACCGCCCCCGCGGGCAGTGCGCCGTCGGCCGGCGCTGGCTCGCCGTCCGGGAGTGTGCTGGGCATGTCAGCGCATCCGCTCAGCCCTGGGCGGCACGGCCGAGCACCGAGAGCGCGGCCTCGTCCCATGTGGCCGAGCGTCCCTCCACCCGCAGCAGCCGCCGCATCAGCCCGGCGTCGCCGTAGTAGCCGCGCATCGCATCGGCGACCGTGACCCGCTCGGCGGGGCGCGACAGGACCTCTACCGGGTCGCCCGCGCCCACCTGGCCCTCCTCGAGCACCCGCAGGTAGGCACCGGGCCGCCCGGCGTCGGCAAACCGCTTCACCCAGTGGGGCTCATCGATCCACCCGGCGAAGACGGCACACGGGATCCGCGGCGAGGTGACCTGGACCACCGCCGAGCCGAGCCGCCACACCTCCCCGATCGGCGCGCCGGTGACCTCCATCCCGCTGGTGGTGATGTTCTCCCCGAACGCGCCGCTGGCCAGTTCCCGGCCCAGCTGCTCCACCCACCAGTCCAGGTCCTCCCTGGCGTAGACGTACAGGGCCTGCTCGACTCCGCCGTGGTCGGGCTTGTCGACCTGCTCGTCCCCGGCCAGGCCGAGCTTGCCGACCGCGACCGGCCCGGAGACCGGCCGCTTGTCGATCGCCGTGCGCCCGAGCCGCCCGGCCCACTGCGCGTCCCGCCCCTGCCCGGTATTGACTGAGACCACCTGTGCCGCCGCCACACACCGCACGGTATCCGGCCAGCCGGGCCAGGAGCGAACCGGTTCCGGCACGCCAGCGATCTTGGGGGATGGCGTGGGCTTTGCCCCGCCGACGCCACTATTGTGAGGGCGACGGGCGGGAGGCGACATGACGATCGGACCATACGGATCTGGCGGGGAAGACCGTGCCCAGCTGCGTGTGTCCAGCTTGGACCGGGATCGCGCGATCGATCTGCTGCAAGGGGCATTCAGCTTCGGGCGGATGACCAAGGAGGAATACGACTCGCGGTCCGCACGGGCGCTGGAGGCGCAGACCTTCGCTGATCTGGACACGCTGGTGGTGGATCTGCCGGCCGCGGGCCCGCCCTATCCGGGGACCGCACAGCAGCCGGGAGCGTGGGCGTACCCGGGGCGGGTGGTGCCGACCAACGCGCTGGCGATCACCTCGATGGTGTGCGGGATCGTCCAGTTCTTCGGGCCCTGGCTGCTCGCGACCATCCCGGCCATCGTGTGCGGCCACATCGCCCGGCGCCAGATCCGGCAGACCGGGGAGCAGGGGGCCGGCATGGCACTGGCCGGGCTGATCCTGGGCTGGGCGGGGGCCGCCCTGACGGTGATCTTCGTCCTGGTCATCGTCATCGTGGTGATCGCGGCCAGCAGCCACTCCCCCACCACGCCCTGACCCGTGTCCGCCCGCCCGGCCAGCGGTCAGCGGGGCTTGTCGGACTGGGTGGACAGGGCGGCGATGAAAGCCTCCTGGGGGACCTCCACCCGCCCGATGGTCTTCATCCGGCGCTTGCCCTCTTTCTGCTTCTCCAGCAGCTTGCGCTTGCGGGTGATGTCACCGCCGTAGCACTTGGCGAGCACGTCCTTGCGCAGTGCCCGGATGTTCTCCCGGGCGATGATCCGCGCCCCGATGGCGGCCTGGATCGGCACCTCGAACTGCTGCCGGGGGATCAGCTCGCGCAGCTTGGAGGTCATCGCGATGCCGTACTCGCGCGCCTTGTCGGCGTGCACGATCTGGCTGAACGCGTCCACCGGCTGGCCCTGCAGCAAGATGTCCACCTTCACCAGGCTGGCCTCGGCCTCCCCGGCCGGCTCGTAGTCGAGTGAGGCGTAGCCGCGGGTCCGCGACTTGAGCTGGTCGAAGAAGTCGAAGATGATCTCGGCCAGCGGCATCGTGTAGCGGATCTCCACCCGGTCCGCGGACAGGTAGTCCATCCCCAGCAGCATGCCGCGCCTGCCCTGGCACAGCTCCATGATCGTGCCGATGTACTCGGCCGGGGTGAGCACCGTGGCCCGCACCACCGGCTCGAAGATCTGGGCCACCTTCCCGTCCGGGCTCTTGCCAGCCCGGGGGGGCGACCCCCCGGAGCCCCCCGGAAAGTCGCTCGGGTTGGTCACGGTCAGCTCGTCCCCCGACTCCCGGACCACGCGGTAGACCACGTTCGGCGCGGTGGAGATGAGCGTCAGGTCGAACTCGCGCTCCAGCCGCTCCCGGACGATCTCCATGTGCAGCAGGCCGAGGAACCCGCACCGGAACCCGAACCCCAGCGCGGTGGATGTCTCCGGCTCGTAGACCAGCGCGGCGTCGTTCAGGCTCAGCTTGTCGAGCGCGTCCCGCAGTTGCGGGTAGTCGTCGCCCTCCACCGGGTACAGGCCGGAGAACACCATCGGGCGCGGATGGTCGTATCCCGCCAGCGCCTGCCCGGCCGGGCGGGCGGCGCTGGTCACGGTGTCGCCGACCCGCGCCTGCCGGACGTCCTTCACCCCGGTGATCAGGTAGCCGACCTCGCCCGCGCCCAGCCCCTCGGTGGGTATGGGCTCCGGCGAGATGACGCCCACCTCCAGCGTGTCGTGGGCGGCCCGGGTCGACATCATCAGGCTCTTCTCCCGCCGGGTCAGGCGGCCGTCCATCACCCGGACGTAGGTGACCACGCCCCGGTAGGTGTCGTAGACCGAGTCGAAGATGAGCGCCCGGGCGGGGGCGGCAGGGTCGCCGACCGGCGGTGGCACCTGCTCGACGACGGCGTTGAGCAGGTCGGCGACTCCCTCCCCGGTCTTGGCCGAGACCCGCAGCACCTCGCCGGGGTCGCAGCCGATGATGCCGGCCAGCTCCTCGGCGTACCGGGCGGGCTGGGCGGCGGGCAGGTCGATCTTGTTCAGCACCGGGATCAGGTGCAGGTCGGCCGCCAGCGCCAGGTAGAGGTTGGCCAGGGTCTGGGCCTCGATCCCCTGCGCCGCGTCGACCAGCAGGATCGCCCCCTCACAGGCGGCCAGCGACCGGGACACCTCGTAGGAGAAGTCGACGTGGCCGGGGGTGTCGATCAGGTTCAGCACGTACTGGCCGCCGTCGGGGCCGGTCCAGGGCAGCCGGACGGCCTGGCTCTTGATCGTGATGCCGCGCTCGCGCTCGATGTCCATCCGGTCCAGGTACTGCGCCCGCATCTGGCGCTCCCCCACCACCCCGGTGAGCTGGAGCATCCGGTCGGCCAGCGTGGACTTGCCATGGTCGATGTGCGCGATGATGCAGAAATTCCTGATGATTTCCATCGGGGTATGCCCATGCGCCGGGACGGGGGACGCGGCAGGTCCGCCATCCGCGCGGGCCCGCTCGGGCAGTGATGACACAGGAATCCGCCAGGGTCGACTCGGTTGCCGGGATGGGCTCCATGGTCGCATGCTGGCCGGGGTGCCCTGGCCGTCCGGGTGCCACGGCGGCGGCTGGTTTGAGCCAGGCCCGGTGATTGGGCTATCCTGCAACGTCGGCATGGATGCGCGCTGAGCAGGTGGGCGGCGCTCCCGCGGGCGCGATCAGCGCGCCCGTCGGCTAGCCAGAGCCGGCCAGCCAGACCAGCACCCCAAGCGAGGCTTCCGCGTGGCGAACATCAAGTCCCAGATCAAGCGCAACAAGCAGAACGAGAAGGCCCGGCTGCGCAACAAGGCAGTCAAGTCGTCGCTGAAGTCCAGCGTGCGCAAGTTCCGCGAGGCGGCCGACGCCGGCGACGCGGACGCCGCGACCACGGCCATGCGCGACGCCTGCCGCAGCCTTGACAAGGCGGCCAGCAAGGGCGTCATCCACAAGAGCCAGGCCGCGAACCGCAAGTCGGCCATCGCCAAGCGCGCCGCCGAACTCCAGCAGTCCTGACCCGCCAGCGGGCCTACCGCCCGCTGCGGGACGCGACGATGGCGCGGATCGCGACCTCAAGCGCGTAACCGGGGCTTGTCCCCTCCCCCTTGACCCGCGCGTCGGCCTCGGCCACCGCCGCCAGCGCGCGGGCGATCCCGTCCGGCGCCCAGCCGCGCAGCTGCTGCCGCACCCGGTCGATCTTCCAGGGCGGCGCACCCACCTCGGCCGCCAGCGCGGCGGCTGACTGGCCACGCGGCGCGCCGCTCACCCGGCCCAGCAGCCGCACCCCCTGCGCCAGGCCGCTGCTGATCAGCACCGGGGGCACCCCGACCGCGAGCGCCCAGCGGAGCAGCTCCAGCGCCTCGGCCAGGCGCCCTTCCACCGCCCGGTCCGCCACCGAGAACCCGCTCGCCTCCGCCCGCCCCCGGTAGTACCTGGCGACCACGGACTGGCTGATCACGCCGGTGGTGTCGGCGGCCAGCTGGCCGCAGGCGGACGCGATCTCCCGCAGGTCGGACCCGAGCGCGTCGATCAGCGCCCGCATGCCGCTGTCGTCGATGCTGCGCCCGGCCGCGCGGAACTCCTCCCGGACGAAGTCCATCCGGTCGGCCACCCGGGTGATCTTGGGGCATTCGATCACCCGCGCCCCGGTGCCCGCCAGGCTGGCCAGCAGCGCCTTGCCCTTCACGCCGCCGGCGTGGGTGACCACCAGCCACACCTCCGGCGGCGGGTCAGCGGCCAGCCGGGCCAGCTCGTCGGTGAGGTCCTTGCTGGCGTTCTGCGCGTCGCGGACGACCACCACGCAGCCGCCGCCGAACAGCGACGGGGCGGTGAGCGAACCCAGCTCACCCGGGCTCAGGCTGGCCGCTGCCACGTCGTGCACGCCGGCGCCGGGCGGCAGCAGGCCGGCGCTGTCGTCCGGGCCGGCACTGTCGTCCGGGGGCGCCCCGGCCGCGCTGGCGACCAGCCGGGCTACCGCCCGCTCGACCAGCAGTTCCTCTTCACCCACCACCACAGCCACCCGCGCACTGCTGGTGGTGGCGGTTCCGCCTGGGGCGGCCCGGGAAGCCATGCCTGAAGCATGCCATGCGGCGGTGGGCGGACGGGCCCGCAAACGTCAGGCGGCGGCCGGAAGCTGGCCCGGCCCGGCCTCAGGCCAGGCCCGGCCTCAGGTCAGGGCCGGCTCGCCGCCCCGCCAGACCTTGAGCGGCTTGAGGCCGTACGACCAGGCGAAGGCGCCTTCGTGATCGGCGTCCCAGGCGACGATGTCGGCGTACTTGCCGCGCGTCATCGTGCCCCGGTCGGGAGCGCGCAGCGCCTGGGCACCGCCCAGCGTCGCCGCCCGCAGCGCCTCGCTCACGCTCATCCCGAAATGGGCGATGGCCAGCGAGATGACCAGCGGCATGGAGGTCATGCCGTTCCCGCCGGGTGCGTGGTCGGAGCCGAGCGCGACCGCGACGCCCTTGTCCAGCAGCGCGCGGACCGGCGGCATCTTGCCGACCTGCAGCGATGTCGCGGGGCACAGGACGGCGGCCACCCCGGCGGTGGCCAGCGCGATGACGTCCTCCTCGCAGGCCTCGTGCAGCAGGTCCGCGGACGCGCAGCCCATCTCGGCGGAGAGCCTGGCCGCACCGGTGCGCGACTGGCCGCAGGCGTGCAGCCGGGGCAGCAGCCCCGCCGCCCGGCCCGCGCCGAGCACCCAGCGCGCCTCCCGCTCGGTGAACCGGCCCTCCTCGCAGTACACGTCCACACTGTCCGCGCCGGCCGCGGCCGCGTCCGCGCACCAGGTGCCCACCGCGTCGACGTAGTCGTGGCGGCGGCCGAAGTACTCCGGCGGCACGGCGTGCGCGGCGAGGAAGGTCGCATGCACCCGGGGCATGCCGGGCTCGCCTTCCAGCGAGCGCAGCAGCCGCACGTCGGCGAGCTCACCGTCCCGGGTGAGGTGGTACCCGGTCTTGGCCTCGATCGTCGTGGTCCCGGTCAGCAGCCAGTCGCGCAGCCGCTCCCGGACGCCGTTGCACAGGGTCCAGGGGTCGGTCCCCCGGGTCACCGTCACCGTCGAGGCCATCCCGCCGCCCGCGGCGGCGATCTCGTTCGGCGAGGAGCCACCCGACCGCATGGCCAGCTCGGCCCAGCGGTTGCCCGCGTAGACCGGGTGCGTGTGCGCGTCGATCAGGCCGGGCGTGACCAGCCCGCCGTTGAGGTTCTCCACCTGGTCGACGTCGACGATGTCGTCGACCACGCCGGGCAGGCTCCGGGGCAGCTCCGCGGCCGGGCCCACCCAGGCGATGTGCTCACCGTGGGTCAAAATGGCAGCGTTGTTCCACACCTCGGACCCGGTCCACAGGCGCCCGATGTTCGTCAGCAGGCGGATCGTCACCGATGAGCCCTCCCCCGCGCAGGAAGGCCCCAACTCAGGGATCCCTGCGTCATGAGCGGTCACCTGCCATGGCTCGTGCCTCGTGATAGAGCACCGCCGGGCACCACGGCTCCATAGCGATCAGCCGGGCGCTACGAGGATGCGGCAACCAACATATCGGTTCAGTCACGGTATTGCACGAGAGGGTCCTTGTACAGGCTGTATACGAAGATCGGCGGCCAGATTTCGTGCCCTTTCCGCGAACCATGATCACCCGTTAGCTACCACGCACAAGGCCGCTGGGCTGGCTTCGCGGGCACATGGGGTCACGCCGGAGCCATTTGTGCAGGCAGCGGACTTGCGCATAGATGTCAGCCGATCATGGCAGTTCTGCCAATCCCAGTATCGGGCCATAAGCGGCATTGTGACCAGCGCCACGGTGACGGCGAGCCCGGGCCGGCCGGATCGGCGCGCCGCGGTCAGCCAGCCGCGGCGGGGGCGCCGCTGGCGCTCTGAAGCTCGGTCGCCAGCCCCGGCGGGACCCGGGCGGTCAGCTCGGTGCCCTGCGCCTCGTGCCGCAGCGCGAGCACCTCCCCCTCCTGATGCACCCGCGCTACCAGGTCACCCCGGTCGTAGGGCACCAGCACGCTGACCTTCACCTCGCTGCGGGGCAGCCTGTCCTCCACCGCGGCGAGCAGGTCATCGATCCCGGCCCCGGTCCGGGCGGAGACCACCACGCAGTCCCGCTCCTTGGCCGCCATCCCCTTCACCTCGACCGGGTCGGCGGAGTCCGCCTTGTTGACCACCACGATCTCCGGCACGTCCGCGGCACCGATCTCGGCCAGCACCTCGCGCACCGCGGCCAGCTGCGCGTACGGGTCGGCGTCGCTGCCGTCCACGACGTGCAGGATGAGATCGGCCTGGGCGACCTCCTCCAGCGTGGAGCGGAACGCCTCGACCAGCTGGTGCGGCAGGTGCCGGACGAAACCCACCGTGTCGGTCAGGGTGAACCAGCGGCCGGACGGCGCCCGCGCCCGGCGCACCGAGGGATCCAGGGTGGCGAACAGCGAGTCGTCGACCAGGACACCGGCCCCGGTGAGCCGGTTCAGCAGGCTGGACTTCCCGGCATTGGTGTAACCGGCGATGGCCACTGACGGGATCTGGTGACGGCGGCGCTGCCCGCGCTGGACCTCCCGGCTCACCGCCATCTCCGCGATCTGGCGGCGCAGCTTGGCGGTGCGTGCCCGGATCCGGCGCCGGTCGGTCTCGATCTTGGTCTCGCCGGGTCCCCGGGTGCCGATGCCGCCGCCGCCCGCGACCCGGCCGCCCGCCTGCCGGGACAGCGACTCGCCCCAGCCGCGCAGCCGGGGCAGCATGTACTGCAACTGCGCCAGCTCCACCTGCGCCTTGCCCTCCTTGCTGCGGGCGTGCTGGGCGAAGATGTCGAGGATGAGCGCGGTGCGGTCGATGACCTTGACCTTCACCACGCCCTCCAGCCGGCGCAGCTGGCTGGGGGTGAGCTCACCGTCGCAGATGACCGTGTCGGCGCCGGTCGCGGTGACCAGGGCCGCCAGCTCGATGGCCTTGCCGGCCCCGATGTAGGTCGCGGAGTCGGGCCGCCCGCGCCGCTGCACCAGGCCGTCGAGCACGACCGACCCGGCCGTCTCGGCCAGCCGGGACAGCTCACGCAGCGAGTTCTCGGCGCTGACCAGGGTCCCCTCGGTCCAGACGCCGATCAGGACCACCCGCTCCAGCCGGAGCGCGCGGTACTCGACCTCGGTGACGTCGGTGAGCTCGGTGGACAGGCCGCCCACCCGGCGCAGCGCCTGCCGGTCGGCAAGGTCGAGCTCGCCAGTCTGGTCCTGCGAGTGCACAGTCATCGCTGCCCCGGATAGATGTTCACGCCGGTCACCGCTGGTTTCCGGCGCGCGCCCGCGGCCCCCGGCGGGCGGCGGTTCACCCATGCTGCCATGCGTTGCGGCTTTCATTCACTTCAATAACACCCCGGCGGCCCTGGTTGTGCCCCGGCGGCGGCACCGCGAGCAGCTCGGGCCAGGGCGCGGGCCAGGGCGCGGGCCAGGGCGCGGGCCAGGGCGCGGGAACGCTGCCAGGGCCGGCCTGGGCCGGCCACCTTTGACCCAGCTGGCGGCCGGGAGCTAGCGTCGGTCTCACCATCCGTAACGTTGTATCCAGGATGTGATCCACCATCGGGAGGAGTACGACATGGCGGCTGGCGAAGGCGTTGAGATCACCGGGCCCCCTGCAGACCGGTACGACGAGATCCTCACCCCCGACGCGCTGCGCCTGATCGCCGCGCTTCAGCGCGAGCTCGGCGGCCGCCGGGCGGAGCTGCTGGCCGCCCGGGCGGCCCGGCAGGAAGAGCTGTCGGCCGGCGGCACGCTCGACTTCCTCCCCGGCACCCGGCAGGTCCGCGACGACCCCGGCTGGCGGGTGGCGCCGCCCGCGCCGGGCCTGGTGGACCGCCGGGTGGAGATCACCGGCCCGACCGAGCGGAAGATGACCATCAACGCGCTCAACTCCGGCGCGAACGTGTGGCTGGCCGACTTCGAGGACGCGAACACGCCGCTCTGGGAGAACATGATCATCGGCCAGCTCAACCTGAAGGACACCCTGGACCGCACGATCGACTTCACCAGCGAGGAGGGCAAGTCGTACCGGCTGCTGCCGGACGAGGAGCTGGCGACCATCGTGGTCCGGCCGCGCGGCTGGCATCTGGACGAGAAGCACCTGCTGGTGGACGGGCAGCGGGTGTCGGGCAGCCTGTTCGACTTCGCGCTGTACTTCTTCCACTGCGCCCGCCGGCAGCTGGACAAGGGCTGCGGGCCGTACTACTACCTGCCCAAGATCGAGAGCCACCTGGAGGCCAGGCTCTGGAACGACGCGTTCAACATCGCCCAGGACACCCTCGGCATCCCCCGCGGCACGATCCGGGCCACGGTCCTGGTGGAGACAATCCCGGCGGCGTTCGAGATGGAGGAGATCCTCTACGAGCTGCGCGAGCACAGCGCCGGGCTGAACGCCGGCCGGTGGGACTACCTGTTCAGCATCATCAAGAAGTTCCGGTCCCGGGGCCGCGACTTCGTGCTGCCCGAGCGCAACTCGGTCACGATGACCGCACCGTTCATGCGGTCCTACACCGAGCTGCTGGTGAAGACCTGCCACCGCCGGGGCGCGCACGCCATGGGCGGGATGGCCGCGTTCATCCCGAACCGCCGCGACCCGAAGGTCACCGAGATCGCGCTGGCCAAGGTGCGCGACGACAAGAACCGCGAGTCCAGTGACGGCTTCGACGGCTCCTGGGTCGCCCACCCGGACCTGGTGGCGCTGTGCAAGGAGGTGTTCGACGCCGCGCTCGGCGACCGGCCGAACCAGCTGGACCGGCTGCGGGAGGAGGTCAGCGTCACCGGCCCCGACCTGCTGGCGGTGGACAAGACCCCCGGTGTCATCACCGAGGCGGGCCTGCGCAGCAACGTCAGCGTGGCGCTGCAGTACCTGGCGACCTGGCTCGGCGGCAACGGCGCGGTGGCGATCTTCAACCTGATGGAGGACGCGGCCACCGCGGAGATCTCCCGGTCCCAGGTCTGGCAGTGGCTGCACAACGACGTCACACTCGACGACGGCCCGCAGGTGACCAGGGACCTGGTCGAGCGGGTCATCCGGGAGGAACTGGCCACGATCCGGGAAGGTGCGGGCCCCGGCTTCGACGCGGCCCGCTACGACCAGGCGGTTTCGCTGTTCACCGAGGTCGCCCTGGCCGACGACTACGCCGAGTTCCTCACCCTGCCCGCCTACGAGCGCATGCCCTGACGCCCGCCTCCATGATCACGGACACTTTCCCGCGCTATTCGCGGAGAATCGTCCGTGATCATGGAATTCGCCGCCGCCGCGGGGCAGTCTGGGAGGTAACACCGGCCGAGGGAGGGCGATGATCGAGCACCTGGTCCCGGCGATGGCGGAGATCTGCGGCCGCGACGGCGTGGTGACCGACCCGCTGGACCTGCGCACCTACGAGTGCGACGGCCTCACCTCGCACCGGGCCGCACCGGCGATGGTGGTCCTGCCCAGGACCGCGGAGCAGGTCGCCGCGGTGGTCCGGGTGTGCGCGGCGGCCAAGGTGCCGTTCGTGGCCCGCGGCTCGGGCACCGGCCTGTCGGGCGGCGCACTGCCCCGGGCCGACGGGGTGCTGATCGTCACCTCCCGGATGCGGCGCATCATCGCGGTCGACCCGGCCAGCCAGCGGGCCATCGTCGAGCCGGGGGTCACCAATCTGGCGGTGAGCACCGCGGCCCGCCCGTACGGCTACTTCTACGCGCCCGACCCGTCCAGCCAGCAGGTCTGCTCGGTGGGCGGGAACGTGGCGGAGAACTCCGGCGGCGCCCACTGCCTCAAGCACGGGTTCACCGTGCACCATGTGCTGGGCCTGGAGATCGTCACCCCGGCGGGCGAGCTGGTCTGGCTGGGCGACGGCACCGGCAGTGCGCCCGGCTACGACCTGATGGGCGCCTTCATCGGCTCCGAGGGCACGCTCGGCATCGCCACCAAGATCATCGTGAAGCTGACGAAGATCCCGCAGATGGTCACCTGCCTGCTGGCCGGGTTCGAGACCACCGGCGCGGGCGGGGCTGCGGTCTCGGCGATCATCGGGGCCGGCATCGTGCCGGCCGCGATCGAGATGATGGACGCGCTGGCGATCGAGGCCGCCGAGGAAGCAGTGGCCTGCAACTACCCCGAAGGCGCGGGCGCGGTCCTCATCGTGGAACTCGACGGTCCGGAATCGGACGTGCGCCGGGACCGCGAGGCTGTCCGCACGCTCTGCCAGGAGGCGGGCTCGACCGAGATCAGGGAGGCCGTGGACGCGGCCGAGCGGGCTGCCATCTGGGTGGGCCGCAAGTCGGCGTTCGCGGCGGTCGGCCGGATCTGCCCCGCCTACATCGTCCAGGACGGGGTGGTCCCGCGCACCGCGCTCGGGTCGGTGCTCGACAAGATCGCCCAGCTGTCGGCCGAGTCCGGGATCCGGGTCGCGAACGTGTTCCATGCCGGTGACGGGAACCTGCACCCGCTCGTCCTCTACGACGACAGCTCCCCGGCGGCCACCACCGCGGCCGAGGAGCTGTCCGGCGCGATCCTGGACCTGTGCATCAGCCACGGCGGCTCCATCACCGGCGAGCACGGCGTCGGCGTGGACAAGTCCCGGTACATGCCCAAGATGTTCGGGGCCGACGACCTGGACACCATGCAGCTGCTGCGGTGCGCGTTCGACCCGCAGAACCTGTGCAACCCGGGCAAGATCTTCCCCACGCCTCGGCTGTGCGGGGAGGTGCCCGGCGCCCGGCGCGGCCCGCACCCCCTGGTCGCCTCCGGGCAGGCTGAGCAGTTCTGATGCCGGCGTGGAGGAGGTGAGCCATGGCTGGTGACGCGGTCCTGCGGGCGCTGGCCACCGCCTGCCCAGCGGCGCGGGCAGCGGACGGCAGCGACGCCGTGGCCGGGGTGACACCCCGCTACGCCGCCTCGCCCGCCAGCGTCGCCGAGGCCAGCGCGCTGCTGCACGCGGCCGCTGACCATGGCCTGTGCGTGGTCGCCCGGGGCAGCGGGAGCCGGCTGGACTGGGGCGCCGCGCCTCACCGCTGTGACCTGGTGGTCGACACGACGCTGCTGAACCAGGTGGTCGAGCACGCCGCCGGGGACCTGGTGACGCGGGTCCAGGCCGGGGTCGGCCTGGACCGGCTCGGCGAGGTGCTCGCCGCTGCCGGGCAGCAGCTCGCCCTGGACGCCCTGGCAGGCGGCAACGGGACCGCCGCGGACGCCGGCTCGGCCGCGGGCGGGAACGGCTCCGCGGGCCAGCCCGCGACCATCGGCGGGACGCTCGCGACCGGCGTGGCCGGGCCACGGCGCCTGCGCTACGGTACGCCGCGGGATCTGGTGATCGGGATCACCGTGGTGCGGGCCGACGGGACGGTCGCCTCCTCGGGCGGCAAGGTGGTCAAGAACGTGGCCGGCTACGACCTCGGCAAGTTGTTCGCCGGGTCCTACGGCACGCTCGGGCTGATCGTGGAAGCGGTGTTCCGGCTGCACCCGCTGCCGTCAGCGGCCGGGTACACGACGATGGCGGCCGACGGGCCGGCCGCGGCCCACCGCGCCGTCGCCGCCGCGGCCGGCAGCGAGCTCGCACCCACCGCGGTGGAGATCAGCCGGTCCGGCCGGGGCCAGCCGGTACGGGTGGGTGTCCTGCTGGAAGGGGACCCGGCCGGGGTGGACGAGCGCTCGGCTGTCCTGCGCGCGCTGCTGGGTGACGGGGCCATGACGGCGCCGGAACCGCCGGGCTGGTGGGGCCGCTACGACCCCGGCACCGGCACGCTCATCCGGGTCGCGTTCTGGGCGGACGCGCTGCCGCGGGTCCTGGCCGTGATCGACGCCGCCGCCGCGGCCGCGGGCGTGGACCCGCTGGTCGCCGGTTCTGCCGCCGCCGGGGTGGTCTACGCCGCGCTCCGCGAGGACGCCGACACCGGTGCGGCCGCCGGGTTCATCGCCGCCCTGCGGGCCGCCCTGGCCCGGGGGGAGGCCGATGCCAGGCCGCAGGCCGCGGCCCGGCCGGACAGCCCCCCGGTGCTGGCCAGCGTGGTCGTGCTGCACGCCCCGCCGCCGGTGCGGGACCAGGTGGACCTGTGGGGCCCGGTGCCCGGGCTGGCCCTCATGCGGGCGGTCAAGGACCAGTTCGATCCAGGGCACCGGATGGCGCCCGGCCGTTTCGTGGGAGGTATCTGATGACAGCGGTGGACCCGGACGCGGGCTCCCCGGAACCCCCCAGCGGTCCGGACCCGGAGGCCAGGCGGGTGGTGCCCGATGTCCTGGACCCCACCGGCGAGCTGCGGTCCGTCGCCAGCGACTGTGTCCACTGCGGGTTCTGCCTGCCCGCCTGCCCGACCTACCAGCTGTGGGGCGAGGAGATGGACTCGCCGCGTGGCCGCATCCACCTGATCAGCCAGGCGCTCGCCGGGACGCAGCTCACCGAGGCGGCCGCCGGCCACCTTGACCGCTGTCTCGGCTGCATGGCGTGCCTGCCGGCCTGCCCGTCCGGGGTCCGCTACGACCGCCTGATCGAGGCGGCCAGGACCTGGACCGAGGAGCCGCCGGACGGGCTCGTCCCGGCCCCGGCCCGGACCGCCCGCGAACGGGCGATGCGGGCGGCCATCTTCGCGACGTTCCCCTACCCGCGGCGGCTGCGGGCTCTGCTGGGGCCGCTGCGGGCCGCCCAGTGGACCCGGCTTGACCGGCTGGCCGGAAGCCGTGCCGCGCAGCGGCTGGCACCTGAGCTCGCCGTCGCCATGCGGCTGGCGCCCGGGCATGCGCCCGCTGCCCGGGCCGGCGCACTGCCGGGCCGGGTGCCCGCCGCGGGCGAGCGCCGGGCCGTGGTCGGCATGCTCACCGGCTGCGTCCAGCAGGTCTTCTTCCCAGAGGTGAACGCGGCCACCGCCCGGGTGCTCGCGGCCGAAGGCTGTGACGTCATCATCCCGGCCGGCCAGGGCTGCTGCGGGGCGCTGTCGCTGCACTCGGGCCGGGCATCGCAGGCGGTCAGGCTCGCCCGGCGGACCATCGCCGAGTTCGAGCGTGCCGGGGTAGACGCGATCGTGGTCAACTCCGCGGGCTGCGGGTCGGCGATGAAGGAGTACGGCGCGCTGCTCGCCGACGGCGGCGGCCACCGCGGCGGGCCGCCTCCCGCCGATGCCAGCGGGCAGCCAGATCCCGCGGGCTGGCCGGCCCGGGCCGCCGCGATCGCCGGCAAGGTGCGTGACTTCTCCGAGTTCCTGGTCGAGTTGTTCGACAGCGCGGGCGGGCCGCGGGCGGTCCGCCATGGGCTGGCCGTCACGGCCGCCTACCACGACGCCTGTCACCTGGCTCACGCGCAGCGGATCCGCCAGCAGCCACGCGACCTGCTGCGGGCCATCCCCGGGCTGACCCTGGCCGAGGTCGGGGACGGCGGGACCTGCTGCGGCTCAGCCGGGCTCTACAACCTGCTCCAGCCGGAAGCCGCGCGGGAGCTGGGCGAGCGCAAGGCGGCCGCGATCATGGCAACCGGGGCCTCCCTGGTCGTGTCGGCCAACCCCGGCTGCAGTCTCCAGATCGCCTCCGCCACGGCCAGCGCCGGCGGCGACGCGCCCGCCGTGGCGCACATCGCCGAGGTGCTCGATGCGAGCCTGCGCGGGCTGCCCGTGCGGGCGCTGACCGGCTCCGCGGGCGCCCAGAGGTGATGCGGGCGGGCCCCGCCCGGAGGCGATGCGCTAGCGCGGGCCGTGGCTGGCGACCACATCCGCGGCAGCCAGCCAGGCGGGGTTCAGCTCGCCTTCGGCGACGATCACGGCGGGCCCGCCAAGCCAGCTCGCGCCCGCCGCCAGCTCCACGGTGAGCTGCCCGCCCGGCACCGTCACCTGCCATGTGCCGTCGTCACGCCCGGCGGCCGTGGCGGCGGCAGCGGCCGCGGCGACCGCGCCGGTCCCGCACGACCTGGTCTCGCCCGAGCCGCGCTCGTGGACCCGCATCTGGAGGGCGCGCGGCCCGGTCGGCAGGACCAGCTCCACGTTCCCGCCCTCGGGGAACTGGGCCGGGTCAAGCTCCGGTGGCACCGTCAGGTCGAAGCCGGCCAGCGGCATGCCGACCAGACAGGCCAGATGCGGGTTCCCCACCGAGACCCGCAGCCCGTCCCAGGGCCGGCCGCCGATGACGGCCCGGCCCGGCCCGAGCACGGCGGCCCGGCCCATCTCGGCGGTCACGGTACCGTCGTCCTCCAGCCGGACCTGGCGGACCCCGGACCTGGTCGCCACCGCGAAGGCCGGCCCCTGCGCCAGGCCGCGACCGGCCAGGTAGCGGGCGAACACCCGGATGCCGTTGCCGCACATCTCGGCCACGCTGCCGTCGGAGTTGCGGTAGTCCATGAACCATTCGGCGAGCTGGAAGCCGCCGGGCACCCCGGCGGCTTCCACCGCTCGTGTCCGCACCGCGCGCAGCACCCCGTCCGCACCAATCCCGGTCCGCCGGTCACACAGCCGCACCGCCAGGGCAGGCGAAAGCCCCTGGCCAGCGTCGGGGTCGACCAGGATCACGAAGTCGTTCCCGGTGCCGTGCCCCTTCGCGAACCGCATGGGCCGATGGTAGCCAGTGGCGGCCACCGGGCGGCGGCCCCGGTCACGGGCCAGCCAGTGAGCAGGCCCGTGCGGGACGCCGAAGATCGGCGGGCTGCGGCGGGAACCGGCGCGGGGCGGCGTCCGTCCAACGCGCAGAACCCGTCATGCCGGTGAATGAAGGGAAAGGACCTGATGCCCCGTATCAGCCGTTCTCGCCTGCTCTGGGCGGCCCTCGGCGCGGTCGTGCTGCTGGGTGCTGCCGTCTGGGCCGGCCGCGTCACCGCCTCCCCCGCGGCGGCGGGCCCGCTCCCGGCCGCCGTGACCGCCCTGCCCCAGGGCAGGGCGGCTGACGCGGTCACCACTGGCCGCGGGTCGCCGCTGATCTCCTACCCCACCTGGTGCTGCTCCACCGGCAGCCCGCTGGGCCTCACCGTGACCGGGCAGGCCACGGCGCGGGGAACGGGGTCAGCGGCCAGGGTCACGGCCATCGCCAGGGCCACGGCGGACGCGGCCGGCCAGGCCAAGGCCGCCGCGGCTGCGGCCGGCATCGCGCTCGGGAAGATCGTCAACATGCAGGTTTCCGCCTCCCCCTACCCTTACCCGGTCCCCTTGGGAGCCGCTTCCGGTACTCCCGGCCCGGCCGGGAGCACCACCGGCCCGGCCGTCGCGGGCGGCCAGGGCGGTGCCCCCTCCCCGGGGCTGATGTGCCCGGAGGCGGCGCAGTGCCCGGGCTACCCGGGCGCCAGCACTTCCGCGACGGTCACCATCACGTGGGCGATCGCCTAGCCGGCTGTGCGCTCTGGTCCGCAGGCCGCGAGGGCCTGGCTGAGCAGCTGGCCGGCGCCGGCCGTACCAGCCGGCAGCCAGGTGACCCGCGGGTCGCGGCGGAACCAGGCCTCCTGCCGCCGGGCGAACCGCCGGGTCGCCCGGATCGTCTGCGTGCGCGCCTCGTCCTGGGTGCACTCGCCGGCCAGATACCGCAGCACCTGCGCGTAGCCGAGTGCGCGGCTGGCCGTCCGGCCTTCCCGCAGCCCGGCCCGCTCCAGAGCCGCCACCTCATCCACGAGCCCGTCCTGCCACATCTGCTCGGTCCGTGCCGCGATCCGGCGGTCCAGTTCGGCCCGGTCCACCCGCAGCCCGAGCTGCACCACCGGGTAGTGCGACTCGTAGCGGGGCAGGGCAGCGGTGAATGGATGGCCGGCGACCTCGATCACCTCCAGCGCGCGCACGATCCGCCGTCCGTTGGAGGGCAGGATGGCGGCGGCGGCGGCCGGGTCGGCCCGTGCCAGCCGTTCGTGCAGCACCGCCGGCCCGGCCGTGGCGAGCTCAGCCTCCAGCCGCTCCCGCACCAGCGGGTCGGTGCCGGGGAACTCCAGGTTGTCCAGGGCCGCCCGCACGTACAGCCCGGACCCGCCGGTCAGCACGGGCACCCGGCCCCGCCCGTGGATGCCGTCGATAGCCGCCCGGGCGAGCCGCTGGTACTCGGCAGCGCTGGCGAGCTGCCGGACGTCCCAGATGCTGAGCAGGTGGTGCGGCACGCCGCGCCGCTGCGCGCGGCTGAGCTTGGCCGTGCCGATGTCCATGCCGGCGTACAGCTGCATGGAGTCGGCGTTCACCACCTCGCCGTCCAGCGCCAGCGACAGCCGGAGCGACAGCTCTGACTTCCCGGCCGCGGTGGGCCCGACGACCGCGATCACGCGTTCCGGCATGGCGTCAGTCCGTCCCGGGTTCCCCCCAGGAGGCGACCAGGTAGGTGACACCGTAGGGATTCGCCATGGACAGCAGCCGCCCGTGCAGCCGGGCTCCGGTGGCCGCGCCCGCCAGCACCTGCCAGGCGGCCCGGCCCGCCACCATCAGCTCGTCATCGCGCCGGGGGTCGAGCCGGGCCAGCCAGCGGGCGTCCGCGGCCGCCAGTGCCTCGGCCAGCTCGTCGTCGTATTCCTGCGCCTCGGCGTCGGGCGCGCCCTCAGCGTCGCGCGCGCGGCGCGCGGAGGCGTCGCCCATCGCCAGCAGGGCGACCCGCGGCGCCCGCTCGGCGATGAGCACGCCCAGCTTGAGGCACTCCCCGGGGGCGGCGGTGTGGTTGACAGCCTGCAGCAGCACCTCCGGCCCCTGGCCGCCCCGGCCCGGCCCGGCGGTGATCCCGGCGTTGTCCAGCAGCCAGCGGGCGACGGTCAGCGACAGCGGCAGCACGGGCTCGCCCTCCCCCACCGTGACCGGCACCCCGAACTCGTGCAGGGAGCCTGCCGCGCTGGCCGGGTACTCGCGGTCGGCGGGCCCGCCGCCGACCACCGCGATGAGATCGGGCTGCGCAGCGGCCAGGGCGTGAACGGCCACGGCACAGGCCTTACCGACGGCGTTCAGCGCCGGCGGCGGGTCACTGGCAGCCGCGCCCAGCGCGGCCGGGATAAGCAGGGGTGGGTGCGGGCAGACGGCGGCGGCGATCAGCATTTCGCGCTTCCATGATCGTGGTTGCTTGCAGGCGCGGGACGCATATACCTCACCATGATCATGGCGCAGGCGCACCGACAGCGGGCATCCCGAGTAGCACCGCGGGAGCCGTCGAGCTGCCGCCGGCCGTGCGGGCCGGGCCGCCAGCCGCCGCGGTGCCCTCCTGCCGGGCCTGCCAGGCGTCGCCACCGCGGGTACGCCGCACCGCCAGCGGCGCCGCGTCGGCGATCAGGTAGTGCGGAGTCGCGTGGGTCACCGCGGTGGTCACCACGTCACCGGGCCGCGGGCCGGTGCCGGCCGGCGCGAAGTGGACGAGCCGGTTGTCCCTGGCCCGCCCCGACTGCCGGTGCGTCAGGCCGTCCTTGCGCCCTTCCCCCTCGGCGACCAGCACCTCCACCTGCTGCCCGGCCAGCGCCTGGTTCTCGGCCAGCGCGGTCTGGGCGACCAGCGCCGCCAGCCGCTCGTAGCGCTCCGCCACCACCTCCGGCGGGACCTGCCCGGCCATGACCGCCGCCGGGGTGCCCGGCCGCTGGGAGTACTGGAATGTGAACGCGCCAGCAAACCGGGCCTGGCGGACCATGTCCAGGGTGCCGGCGAAGTCGCGTTCGGTCTCGCCTGGGAACCCCACGATGATGTCGGTGGTGATGGCGGCGTGCGGGATGGCCGCCCGGACCCGGTCCAGGATCCCCAGGTACGCCTCCCGGCGGTAGGCGCGGCGCATTGCCCGCAGCACCGCGTCCGACCCGGACTGGAGCGGCATGTGCAGCTGCGGCATCACGTTCGGGGTGGCCGCCATCGCCTCGATCACGTCATCGGTGAAGTCGCGCGGGTGCGGCGAGGTGAACCGGACCCGTTCCAGGCCGTCGATCTCGCCACAGGCCCGCAGCAGCATGCCGAACGCCGTGCGGTCCCCGAACCCGACCCCGTAGGAGTTGACGTTCTGCCCCAGCAGCGTGACCTCCAGGACCCCGTCGCTGACCAGGGCCCGGATCTCCGCGAGGACGTCACCGGGGCGGCGGTCCTCCTCCCGGCCCCGCAGGCTCGGCACGATGCAGAACGTGCAGGTGTTGTTGCAGCCCACCGAGATGGCGACCCAGGCCGCGTACGGGGATTCGCGCCGGGCGGGCAGGACCGACGGGAACCGCTCCAGCGACTCGACGATCTCCACCTGGGCCTGGGCCTGCACCCGGGCACGCTCCAGCAGCACCGGCAGCGACCCGATGTTGTGGGTGCCGAACACCACGTCCACCCACGGCGCCCGGTCGGCGATGCCGGCCCGGTCCTTCTGCGCCAGGCAGCCGCCGACCGCGATCTGCATGCCCGGCCGGGAGCTCTTCACCGGCAGCAGGTGGCCGAGGTTCCCGTACAGCCGGTTGTCCGCGTTCTCCCGCACGGCGCAGGTGTTGAAGACGACCACATCCGGCGTCCCGCCACTGGGAGCCCGCCGGTAACCAGCGTCTTCCAGCAGGCCGGCGAGGCGCTCGGAGTCGTGGGAGTTCATCTGGCACCCGTAGGTGCGGATCTCATATGTGCGCGCGTCGTCCATGTCGACATACGAGCGTACGCGGGTCTGGCGCCATGTCCCGAATCTCCCGTGGCCGGGGCCGGGAGTGGGGGACGATACTGCTATGACTGAGAGCGTGACGACCCCGCCGCCACCGCCCACCGTCAGCTACGGTGCCTGGCCGTCTCCCATCACCGCGGCAGACGTGGCCCGGTTGCAGCGCCTGGTCTCCTTCCCGCGTGCGATCGGCAGGGACATCTGGTGGCAGGAGCGGCTGCCCGCCGAGGGCGGCCGGGTGACCATCGTCCATCTCGGCGCGGACGGCCAGCAGCGCCCGTTGCTGCCCGGGCCGTGGAGCGCCCGGACCCGGGTCCACGAGTACGGCGGCCTGTCCTACCTGCCGGTGCCCGCCGCCAGCGGGGCACCCGGGGGAACCACGATCATGTTCGCGAACTATGCGGACCAGCGCCTGTACCTGCTGCCGGCCAGTGGCGGAAACGGCGGCGAACCGCAGCCGCTGACCCCGGCACCGGGCGGCAGCCCTGGCCACCCCTCGCTCCGGTACGCCGACTTCACGCTCTCCCCCGACCGCTCGCAAGTGTGGTGCGTCCAGGAGCGGCACTCCGACGGCAAGGTGGTCCGCGCCATCGTGGGCGTCCCGCTCGACGGCTCGGCGGCTGGCAACCCCGACGCCATCCGTGAGCTGGTCACCGGCGCCGACTTCTTCGCGTTCCCGACCCCGTCCCCCGACGGGAAGCGGCTGGCGTGGATCTGCTGGAACCATCCGCGCATGCCCTGGGACGGTACCGAGCTGCGGGCGGCGGTGATCGAGGACGGGGTGCCCGGCCAGGGCCGGATCGTCAAGGGCGGCATGCAGGAGTCGGTGCTGGCGCCGCTGTGGCGGGACCCGACCAGCCTGTACGTGGTCACCGACTGGCCCGGCTGGTGGAACCTGTACCAGGTCGGGCTGCTCGGCGAGCCGTCCCAGGCGCTCTACCCGGCTGAGGAGGAGTTCGCGAACCCGCTGTGGCAGCTGGGCGACCGCCCGTTCGCCGTGCTGGCCGACGGCCGGCTGGCGGTGCTGCACGGCCGCGGCGGGATGCGGCTGGGCGTGCTCGACCCGGAAACCGGGGAGCTGTCCGACGCCGACCTGCCGTACCCGGTCTTCGTCTCCGGGGTGTCGGCGGACGGGATGTCGATCCTGGGCATCGCGGGCGGTCCGGCGGCGCCGCTGTCGATCATCCGGGTGGATGCCGGGACCGGTGCGGTGGAGGTGCTCTGCCAGGAAACCGATGCCGCCCCCGATCCGGCCTATCTGCCGGTTCCCCAGCAGGTGCAGCTGGAAGGGCGCTTCGGGCGCACCGTCCATGCGCTGCTGTACCCGCCGGCCAACCCGGATGTGACACCGCCAGCGGGGGAACTGCCGCCCTACGTGGTCTGGGTCCACGGCGGGCCCACCGCCCACGTGCTGCCGCTGCTGGACATCGAGAAGGCCTACTTCACCAGCCGGGGCATCGGCGTCATCGACGTCAACTACGGCGGCTCGACCGGGTACGGCCGCCGCTACCGGGAGCGGCTGCGCCGCCAGTGGGGCGTGGTGGACGTGGAGGACGCGATAGCGGCGGCCCAGGCGCTGGCCGGGGCGGGCCAGGCCGACCCCGCCCGGCTGGCGATCCGTGGCGGCTCGGCGGGCGGCTGGACCGCGCTGGCGGCGGTCACCACCCACGCCGGGACCGGCTCGGTGTTCAGCGCGGCGACCTCCTACTACGGTGTCGCCGACCTGCGGGAGTTCGCCACGCAGACGCATGACTTCGAGTCGCGCTACCTGGACGGCCTGATCGGGCCACTGCCCGGTTTCGAAGCGGTGTATCTGGAGCGTTCCCCGGCGGGCCATGTGACCGACGCGACCTGCCCGATCCTGCTGCTGCAAGGACTGGACGACCCGGTCGTGCCGCCCGCGCAGTCCGAGGCCATCGCCGCCCAGCTGGCCGCGCACGGCATCCGCCATGCCTATCTCAGCTTCGAGGGCGAGTCTCACGGCTTCCGCCGCGCCGAGACCATCGTGACCTGCCTGGAGGCCGAACTGTCCTTCTATGGCCAGATCCTGGGCTTCGCCCCGCCCGGTATCCCGTTCCTGGAGGTGGTCAGCGGGCGAACTCGGTAGCCCGCGACTCGCGGACCACCGTGACCCGGATCTGGCCCGGGTAGGTCAGCTCCTCCTCGACCTGCTTGGCCACATCCCTGGCGATCACCTGCGCCTGGATGTCGTCAACCCGGTCGGGCTTGACCATGACCCGGATCTCCCGGCCGGCCTGCATGGCGAAGACCTTCTCCACACCGTCGTGCGCGCCGGCGATCTGCTCCAGCCGCTCCAGCCGCTTCACGTAAGCCTCCAGCGACTCGCGCCGGGCACCGGGCCGGCCGCCGCTGATGGCGTCAGCCGCCTGGGTGAGGACCGCCTCGACGGTGCGCACCTCGACTTCGTTGTGGTGTGCCTCGATGGCGTGGACCACGTCGGGGTGCTCACCGTACCTGCGCGCGATCTCGGCGCCGATCAGCGCGTGGCTGCCTTCGACCTCGTGGGTGAGGGCCTTGCCGATGTCGTGCAGCACGGTGCAGCGCTTGAGCAGGGCCGGGTCCAGCCCCAGCTCGCTGGCCATCATGGCGGCGATATAGGCGGATTCCACCAGGTGCGCGAGCACGTTCTGGCCGTAGGAGGTGCGGTATCGCAGCTGCCCGAGCAGGGTGATCAGTTCCGGGTGCAGGTCGGTGATGCCCAGCTCCACCATGGCGTCGTCGCCGGCCCGGGCACACAGCTGTTCCACTTCCGCCTTGCTGCGCTCGTAGGATTCCTCGATCCGCTGTGGGTGGATACGCCCGTCGAGCACAAGCCGCTCCAGGGTGAGCCTGCCCACCTCCCGCCGGACCGGGTCGAAGCAGGAGAGCAGGACGGCTTCCGGGGTGTCGTCGATGATCAGGTTGACGCCAGTCACCGACTCGAAGGCCCGGATGTTGCGACCTTCCCGGCCGATGATCCTGCCTTTCATCTCGTCACCCGGAAGGTGCAGCACCGAAACGACCGACTCGCTGGTCTGCTCGCTCGCCACCCGCTGGATGGCGAGAGTCACGATCCGCCTCGCCCGGTGCTCGCCGTCGCGCCGGGCCTCGTTCTCGGCTTCCCTGACGATGAGCGCGGCTTCCCGTTTGGCCTGGTTCTCGATGGTGGCCACGAGCTCGGCTTTGGCTTGCTCGGCGGTGAGCCCGGCGGCACGCTCCAGCACCTCGCGGCGCTCCTCGGCCAGCCTGGCCAGCTCGCCCCGTTCCCGTTCAAGTTCCTGCCGGGCCTGATCCACGGCCGCCGAGCGCTGCTCCAGTGCGCGCAGGTCCCCGTCCAGCCGGTCCTCCCGCTCGGCCAGCCGCGTCTCCCGGCGTTCCAGGTCCGCCCGCAGCTGGCCGGCCTCCTCCTTGGCTGCCCGGATATCGGCTTCCGCCTCCTGGCGCGCCCGGGTGATCTTCCCGGCTGACTCCTCGGCCTGCCGCACGATGGCGGTGGCGTCAGCTTCGGCGGCCGCCCGGATCTGGTCGGCCGAGCGGCCCGCCTCTTCGAGCCGCCGCTGAGCCTCGTCAGCCGCCCGGCTTACCTCGGTGAGCTGCCGCTGCGCCTGCGCCGCGAGTTCGGGGATGTGGTCCGCCGCAGGCTCACCGCGCGCTTGCGCCGCCGGGGTGATCTCGGCCCTCCGCTGGGGCGACCGGCGCACGATGACGACCAGCACGCCGATGGCGACCACGAGGGCGAAGAACCCGATCACCGCGACCACGAGGGCGATGGCGCTGCTCATAGCGCACCCCAATCCTGCTCGCTCGCCCTGGCACGGGCAGGCGGTGCCAGGGGTTGTCCCTGCGGCGAGGGGTCACGCACGCCATCGGCGGCGTCAATCCATGGCGAGGGACGGCCGCCCGGTGGCCGACGGGTGCCTGCCGGGAGCCTCGCCATGCGTACTACTCGGAATCCGGTCGGCCGGGCCAGGGGTGCCGCGTCCCTGGCCAACCGCCCTACCTCCAGCCTGTCTGGTCCCGGGCCGGTCGCCAGTGACCCGGACGTGCCCACGCCCCAGCCGCGGCCACTCCCGGGGCAGGTCAGCCTGGCAAGCAGGCAGCTCTCCGGCGAGCGGCTCTGGCGGAGCCATTCACTAGGCCAGCAGCCGGGCGCGACCGGCTGCCAGTCAATTCGTCAGTCTCTATCCGCCTCCGCGGACCAACACCTCGCTGCCGTGAGGTTAAGCCTAGATAACAATTTGGGCAAGCATGCCTGGTCTGACGCCCATCCAGCCGACCCGGCGGCCACCCATGGCCGACTCGGCGGGCCTCCGGCGCCCGGCGCACCCGCGCACCCGGCGCACGGCGCCGCGCACCGGCCCTACGCGTCAGGCCCGGGCTCGGGATCCCATCCGGGCTCGGGATCGGCCGCGAGCCAGGTGTCGAACTCGGCCCACTCGACCCCGGCGCGCACGCCAACCCGGTCTGCCTGCTCCCGCTCCTGCTCCAGCGCCTCGCGGACCACCTGGTAGGCCAGCCCGGCCGGGTAGCCCTTGCGGGCAAGCATGCCGACCAGGTGACGGACCCTGGCCGGGAGGGGGCGTCCCCGGGTGGCCTCGACCCGTTTGGCGACCAGCCGGCGGGCGGTCGCGGTCTCCTCCTGGGGGCCGAGCGAGGCGACTGCGGCACGCACTTCGTCAACGGCGACGCCCCGCTGGCGCAACTCGGCGGACAGCGCCCGCCTGGCCAGGCCGCGGCCGTGATGCCTGGTCTCGACCCAGGCCTGGGCGAACGCGGCATCGTCGATCAGCCGGACCTCGGTGAACCGGCCGAGGACCGTCTCCGCGACATCGTCCGGCACCCGGCGGCGGCGCAGCGCGCTGGCGAGCTGCGCCCGGGTGCGCGGCCCGGTGGCAAGCAGCCGCAGGCAGATCTCCCGCGCCGCCTCCCCCGGGTCCGCACTCCCGGCTGCCGCATCACCCGCACTCCCAGCTGCGGCGTCACCCGGCCGGCCATCCCCGGCCCGTCTTTTTCCCGGCCGGCTGCCTGCGGACCGGCTGCCTGAAGGCCGGCTGCTCCCAGCCCGGCCCGCTGCCTGGCCGCCCGGGGCCTCGTTACCCGACACCGCCAGGGGCACCGGACAGCCTCGTGGCCGACCGGGCGCCTGATGCACCGTCGGATGCCGCGTCGGGCACCGCGCTCAGGTTCCCGCCTGCTCCGGCGCCACCCGGCCCGCTGGCCCCGTCAGGCCCGCCGCTGGACGGGTCCGCATCCAGGCGCGGCCCCACGCCGAGCTTCTCCTTGATCTTCTTCTCGATCTCGTTGGCAAGGTCGGGGTTGTCACGCAGGAAGGCGCGGGCGTTCTCCTTGCCCTGCCCCAGCTGGTCCCCCTCGTAGGTGTACCAGGCACCGGCCTTGCGGACGATGTTCTGCTCGACCCCGAGGTCGATCAGGCCGCCTTCCTTGCTGATCCCGAATCCGAACAGGATGTCGAACTCCGCAGTCCGGAACGGTGCCGCCAGCTTGTTCTTGACGACCTTGATCCGGGTCCTGCTGCCGACCGGCTCGGTGCCGTCCTTGAGTGTCTCGATCCGGCGCACATCAAGCCGCACCGATGAGTAGAACTTCAGCGCCCGGCCGCCGGTGGTGGTTTCGGGGCTGTTGTGGACCATGACGCCGTCGACGAAGTAATTGTGTGATCCCTCCACCTCGATGTCGAAGCGGTTCATGGACCGCGTCGGGGCCTTGACGTGGATATCGAGGATGGTCGCGGGCATAAGCCCCACCGCGGCATCGGTGAACTCGGGCTGCACAGCGAACCGGCCGCGGAACCGCGGCAGCAGCTTGTACTCCATCGAGGGATGGATGTAGCGGGCCACCAGCCGCTGGAACTTCTCTGTGCTGGCCGTGGTGAACTGCAGGACGCTGATCCGCCGCGCCCCGCGCTCGGTGAGCTTCACGTCAAGGCCAGGCGAGTCCCGCAGGTACTGCACGAGCCGCTGCCGTGACCCCGGGCTCATCGCCTCGACACAGATCTCGATCCGGCCGGTGCCGCCCTTCGTCCGTTCCTGCACACCCTTGGACCGCACGGTGAAGCAGCCGTCGTCCATGTACCAGACGGCGAGCGCCAGCGGCGTGAGCGCCTTGAGGTAATCCCAGCTGAGGTGCTTCTTGCCGTCACCGAAGTAGACGGCATCGTGTAGCTCTGCCAGTTCCGGGAGCGGGTGGATGTCAGCGAACACGGCGCCCTTGGTATTGGTGGACCTGCTGCACGGGATGTTCCCGAGCATCTCCACCTTCCAGTCCAGGTAGGCCGCCTGCTTCGCGCCATGGCCCATCCGGAACCGGGTGCCAGCCCTGCCACGGGTGTTCGGGGAAAGGTTCCCGTCGCCCATCAGCGAGCCCAGGATGAGCTGCAGCTGCCGGGGGCTCAGCCGTCTCGGCTCGGCGGCCACCACCCGGTCGCCTGGGATCAGTTCCCCGGCCGGCCGCCAGCCCCCGGGGGTACGGATCAGGTGGTTCTCGGTCGCCGCGAACTGGGACTTGCCGTTTCCTCCCGACTTGGCCACCGTGAACTGGAGGAACCGCTCGGTACGCCCGTTGTTGAACCAGTTCACGATCCGCCGCGGGACGACCCGGTCCTGCTCGGGATCGTACGAGAGCACCTCGACGTCCAGCCGCTGATTGACGATCTTGCCGATCTTCTCCTGAGTGCCGTCCGCCAGGGTCACCCTGGTCCCGTAGGACATGCACCCGAACATCACGCCGATCTTCTCCCGCAACTGGTTGATGAAGATCGCGGTGGTCTTCGTCTGGCTGATCGCACCGGTGAGCTTGCGCAGTGCCTGCGACATGAGCCTGGCCTGCAGGCCGACGTGGCTGTCCCCCATCTCGCCATCGATCTCGGCCCGGGGCACGAGCGCGGCGACCGAGTCAATGACGACGATGTCGATCGCGCCGGAGCGGATCAGCATGTCGGTGATTTCCAGCGCCTGCTCACCGGTGTCGGGCTGGGAGACGAGCAGCCCGTCAGTGTCCACCCCGAGCTTCTGGGCGTAATCGGGGTCAAGCGCGTGCTCGGCATCGATGAACGCCGCGATCCCGCCCGCCTTCTGCGCGTTAGCGACCGCATGCAGGGCCACGGTGGTGTTGTGCGTTGGCACGCAGTCACGTCCTGCCAGATACGTCCGGCTGGGATGGTCCACCTGGATGCAGCGCACGGGCACCGATGGGACCGGCTCGACCGCCGTGATGTAGCGAAGACGGGCACGACCTGCATCAGCAAGCTGACGATGACCCTGCTTGCGGCGGAGTCTGAAGAATTCCCCGGATTCGCTGTCAGGGGTGAAGCCAACTGTCCAGCACTGCTGATGTTTGGGGCCGTACCTGCCAGCTTCCCGGACGCTAAGCCGGGTCGTTAGACCCAGCGAGTGAACCAGCTCCAGCAGACCGTCGATGATGGCTTTGTTCGTATTCACGAACCGGATCAGGCCGCTGCCGCGCCGGATCGATCCGTCGGTGTCAAGAAGTCCGGCAAGCAGGGCACGGCGCTGTTCCTCGCTTCCGCGAAGGTACTGCATGGGGATGTGCTTGTTGTGCAGTACACCGAGCGGGCGGAGTTCGTCCTTCAACCCCTTGACGTAGTACACGTACCGCTTCCGCTCAGCCGTTGTCGGCAACGCCGCTGCATGGAACGCCTCGAGCAACTCCGGATCAGCCGTGGTGAACGTTTCTCCGTCGCTACTGCCGTCACCCAGCCATAGCCCGAGCACATACGGATCAAGGGAAAGTTCTGCGTCGGGCAGCACAAAGGGCTCCGTCGTGGGGATCGCGTGGTTGACCTGGCGCCCAACTCGAAGGGTCGCGGCTATCTGCGCGGTCGTCCGGAGCCCACAGCGATTCGACGAGCGCCCGCGGCGCTCCACATCGGTCTCCGTCACCCACAGATGGTCGGCGTCAGCGACGATCTCGGCGCCGTCGGAGAACCTCACCCGGAAGCACTCGTGACCTGCCATGACAGGCGTGGCGAACGTCACCCGGGTGATCGAGCCATCACTGGTGAAGATTTCCTCGCCCGGCGACAGCTCGCCCATGGTGGTCCAGCCCTTGGATGTCGGGATGGGCGTGTCCAGAGCGAGTGCCTTTCCTGATCCTTCTGGTCCGTAGATCTCGACCACCCGGCCGCGCGGGAGACCGCCGATGCCGAGCGCGACGTCCAGCGCGATCGCCCCGGTCGGGATCACCTCGATCGGCGCCCGCGCCTCGTCGCCGAGCCGCATGATCGAGCCCCGGCCGAACTGCCGCTCGATCTGGGCGAGCGCGGTCTCCAGGGACTTCTCCCTGTCGCCGACCTTGCCGCCCGCCCTGTCGCTGCCTGCCATGGGTACTCCCGTCGGGATCAAGGGCTTCTTGTCGGTCCGACGCTACGCAGCGCCACCGACAAAACTCCGTGCACTGGTCCGCCGCTGTGACTGCCCGGCCTTGCCGCGACCCGGGTCACCACGTAGGTGCCTACTCTAGGCGAACAACTGTTCGATCATGAGCAGGACACGCCACCCTGGCAAGGAAAATTTCGGCGGCGGCGTGGCCGTGCCCGGCGCGGCGGGCGGGGGCACCCGGCGCG